>Ga0351838_1055_pt1 | contig 21073 bp, 21 predicted proteins | sample BONcelHFGM3001E3_FD_206742 | JGI IMG/M metagenome (GOLD analysis project Ga0351838, IMG submission 206742) | Enriched cells from coal bed in the Powder River Basin, Montana, United States - BONCAT cells FGM rep1 HSBNCT.FGM.300.1.E3 ... | reverse complement strand
ATAAACTCTGAAACATAATCTTTGACTGCTTGTTCCAAAGGAACATTGGTTAAGTATTCAAATGGCATAATACGCTCCTAGAAAAGAATGACATTGACGCGGTCTCCCTGTTTGATGCCTTCAGAGTCCCTGTTGATAATGAAAAATCCGTCCGCTCTTGATAGCGTGGTGATAAGCCCGCTCTTTATTGGTATTGGAACCGCATGGCCTCCGCTGATGGAGACAGGCATACATTCTTCCCTGCCATGATTGGAGGGCACAGTGCGCATAAGAGTGAAAGACTCTTTTCGCGGCCCCTCTGTGCATCCTAAGATACCAAACAACAAAGGCTCCACCAATAGCATATACACGAAATAGGCAGCTGCAGGATGTCCCGGCAGCCATATCACCGGTTTTCCGTGCACATCTGCCGCGATGGTCGGCTTGCCGGGTTTTAAAGCGATCCCATGCAAGAGGACTTCGCCGAGTTCTCCGAGAACTTCTTCTGCCACATCTTTGATCCCGACAGAAGTTCCGCCGGAAACCAAAACCATATCGTAATCATCTACAGCCTCAGCAACGGCGTTTTTGATTTTTCCTTTCATGTCTTTTATGATTCCATAACCAACAGGTTCTGCGCCTGTTTTAACAAGCGCCGCAAGCAGCAAACTTTGATTGACGTCCCTGATCTGCCCCATACTGGGTGCCTGGTCCGGCAAGACCAATTCATCTCCTGTTGACAACACAGCGATGCGCGGTTTTTTATACACACTGAGTGCTGTTTCGCCCATAGCTGCCAATGCCCCAATATCCTTAGGCAACAGTCTTTTTCCCGCCTTCAGAATAATATCTCCGGGCTTGATGTCATCGCCCTTATAAATAATGCCTGCGCCCGGTGCTGACGGTTTTTCAACAGCTATGCTGCCGTCAGGCAGGGTTTCCGTATACTCTATCATCACCATCGCGTCCGCACCGCGCGGCATCGCGCCGCCTGTCGGAACATAGCAGCAACAGCCTTTTGTGATTGTGAATGCCGGAATCTCGCCCATTTCAACCGCACCGATGTTTTTCAAAAGAGCAGGCAGAGATTCTGAACATCCGAATGTATCCGAAGCCATAACGGCATATCCGTCCACAGAAGAGCGGTCAAAGCCCGGAACATGCTCCTTGGACAAAATATCAGCAAAAAGAATGCGGTCGATTGACTTTTCAAGCGGTACTGTTTCACAGGACATACAGCGCTCTGAAAACCGCTTTTTCAACAGCATTTTGCTTTCATCCAATGACTTTACATGCAGCATCTATATCCTCCAGTGCTGAAGAAACAACCTGGCAGCATCGCTCACAGGATTATGCAATACATTTTCAGTTTCCCCGATTTCAGCTATATGTCCTTTATCTAAAAACACTGTATAGTCAGCCAATCTAAGTGCTTGAGCAGGCGCGTGCGTAGAAAACACCATTGTGCAACCATGTTTTCGTTTGTATGAGATCAGCGCATTTTCAATCATATCTATTCCGGCAATATCTGCAGCGGAAGTCGGCTCGTCCAGAAGAAGGATGTGCCTCTTAATTGCGAGCATCCTGGCCAGCGCCATCCTTTGTGATTCGCCTCCGGAAAGCGTATTGCCTCTTTTTTCAGAAAGCTCGAGCATCCCCACCAGAGAAAGAGCCTCCCTTGCCCGCTGTTTTTTGTTTTTATCCCGGCCTAGTGCCATCTCAACATTTTTTTGGACGGAGAAACCAAATGCATATGCCGACTGAGGCATATAACCGATCGTTCCCTTATCGGCACCTGAAACCACACCTGAATCAGGCAGCAATGTCCCGGCCATAATACGTATGAGTGTACTCTTCCCCGATCCGTTTGCTCCCATAAGCGCATAAATCTTATCGGCACGGAACCCAAGCGAAGCAATATCAAGAACCTTTTTTCCGTTATATTCTTTTGTAATATTTTTTATTTCGATCATGACTTTGATTTAATCCGTTTTGATTTAAAGCCTTCCTCAAGTCTTCTCGCTGTTATGTTAACAAAAAACGCAATAATCAGCAATACGATTCCAAGAGCAACAGCGAAACTGAAATTGCCCATGTTCGTTTCCAGCATGATCGCTGTGGTCATAACTCTTGTTTTGTATTGAATATTCCCTCCAACGATCTGCACCGCACCGACCTCGGCTATCGCCCTGCCAAACCCGGATAGAGCCACAGAAAGGAGCGCGCCTTTGCATTCATAAAGCATATAAAGTTTCTGCTTAAACGGAGTAAAGCCCAGCCCGGCTGTTGTTTCTTTGATCCGGGGTGCAGGCGTTGAGACCACAGCAGCAGAAAGGCCTGCAATGATAGGCGTGATCAGTAAAACCTGAGCTATGACCATAGCAGTTACTGTATACAGCAGTCTCAATGAGCCAAGTGGCCCGCTTCTTGAAAGGAACATAAAAACGATAAGCCCTGCGACCACAGGCGGAAGCCCCATGAACGTACCCGTGAGCCTTAAAAGGATTCCCCTCCCTTTAAAATTGCCGCTGCCAAGCATAAGCCCGCAAGGTATCCCAATCAAAGAAGAAAAAAAAGTGCTGAAAAAAGACATCTGCAAAGTCACGCCGATGATCTGCCGAAGCTCAGGGTTTTCGCCGAATATGAGTTTAACCGCCTCAATAAAGTTTTCAATCATATTTATACATTAGTAACTTAATATTCATATTTCTTGCAGAAGAGGCGGGCAGTACTGCCCGCCTCTTCCGCGTTACGCGTCAATAGTACATTAAGACACATAGAACAAAGCTTGCCCATATTCTTCTTTTCCAAACTCGGCAATAAGCGCAGAAGCTTGATCGGAAGTCATCCATTCAATAAAAGCTTTGGAACCGGCAAGATTCGTATCAGGCCATTTATCAGGCGAAACAGCAAGCATGGAATACGTATTTTTGAGTTCATCAGATTCTTCCATGAGGAGGTCAAGCGAATCTTTAAGTTCGTGCGCAAGATATGTGGCCTTGTCTGTAAGTATATAGGCCTGTTTTTCACTCGCCATATTGATGGACAGCCCCATGCCCTGGCCGGCAGCAATATACCAATCCTGGCCATCAGGATCTATTCCGGCTGCGTCCCAGATTTTCAGTTCAGCCTTGTGTGTACCAGAGTCGTCTCCGCGGGATATAAATTGACTGCTGGTATCGGCAATCAATTTGAATGCCTCAGAAGCTGACGCAGCGCCTTTGACTCCGGCGGGGTCGTCAGCCGGCCCTATGATCACAAAAAAATTGTACATAAAAGGGATGCGTTCTTCACTGAAACCTTCGGCGATAAACTCTTCTTCAGATGCCTTCGCATGAACAAGCAGGCAGTCTGCATCGCCTGTTCTGCCTTTTTCGATAGCCGCGCCTGTTCCTGCGGATGTTATCTCAAGTGTGTATCCAGTCGCCTTTTCAAAGTGCGGCTGCAGGTAAGGCAAGAGCCCGGCGTCATTGACGGACGTGGTCGTGGAAAGCCTGATAACGGGATTTTCGGGAGCAGGGGTCTGTCCCTCAGTAGGCTGTGCGCATGCAGCGGCGCTTATAATCAGCGACAACGCAAGCAGCAGTAATAAAAGTTTCTTCATGGTTCTCCTTTCCAAATTGCGGGAGGCACAGCTGTTTCCGGCTGCACCCAGCGGGAAAGACCCATAGCATGGCTGCCTTAGGGCATTTCCTCGGAGTTAGACAGATTTTGAGTTTTTCTGTCTTATGCATTTGTTTTGTTATTATAAATCATTAAAACGCACGATGCAAGTCTTGCTTTATCTCATTTGTTTTCGTTTAATAGTTTGAGCGTCTTTTCAGGCTTGCTCAGTGATGGCTGCTGTGTCCAAAGAGTGAGATGATGTGCGCAAGCATTTTCAACAATGCGGTATGATCAATGATCACGCCGGCTGTCTTTGTTTTGCGGTATTATGGCGATACGAGACCAAAGAGGCAGTTTTTTGCAAAATAAAAACCCCTTAAAACGGTTTTTCCGCTATTTAAAGGGCTTTTCTCTTGGTGGACGATCAGGGGCTCGAACCCTGGACACCCTGATTAAGAGTCAGAATTAACTTCACCTCTAAACATCCCGGTCTAATGCTATGAAGTCCATTTATGCCCATTATATAGGCATTTTTGTTTATCTTGGCTAGTATTAATACCTCTACATAATATGTTGATTTTCCATGCTTTACTGTTTCTAATGCAGTAAAAATGCAGTAAAACATTTAATCCGTTTTTTCCAAAATGCCGGCCTCTTGAACCCCATTCAAGACACCGTATGAAAAAGGTCAAGTGACCATAGGAGAATTGCCCGTATTCATGCGGGTTCTAGGGCTGGGGTTTGTTCCCAATTAGGCAACTTCGAGTTTTAGTTGCCATTTGCATGCCAAATTTGATTATGAAAAAAACGTGCCACCCCGGCCCCTCAATTTTATTAGAGTCAATAATAAATTCAAGGGGCCTTGTGAGGTTCCACAGTAGTAATTAGTATGTAATAAATTTAGCATAATCTATAATTCACTTTTTATTCTCGGTCACGTATAATATAGTTCGCAAAAGTGAATAAAGGGAAAGCCATCGGGAACTCCGAAAAGATAAATGACAAAATTCGATCTTAAAGGAGTATAAGCCGATGGCCCAAGAAAATAATACCCCAACAATTGAACAAATGCTACTGTCATTTTTGCCAGAGCAAGACCCGCTGCTTTCCATGCTGCAATGGATCTGTGAGAAGTTGATGGATGTTGAAGTGGCAGCGAAGATAAGAGCCGGTAAATCCGAGAGGACAGACGACCGAGAAGGATATCGCTCTGGATTCCGGGTCAGGCGGTTTGACACACGAATGGGTACAATGTATCTTTTTGTACCGAAGCTTCGAAAAGGAGGCTATATCCCTTTCTTCGTGACTGAGAAATCCAGATCGGAAACGGCGCTGATCAATGTGATACAAGAAGCCTATATCAATGGCGTTTCGACCAGAAAAATCAAAAAGCTTGCCGAAAGCCTTGGTATTGAATCTATTTCGCGTGGCCAGGTGTCAAATATAACCCGTGAGCTGAACGAGCAGGTGCAAGCTTTCCGGAATCGAAGGCTTAGCAAAATCTATCCTGTTCTATGGGTGGATGCCTTGTATGAAAGGATCCGGTATGATAACAGGGTAATCAATATGGCTGTAGAGGTCGTGGTCGGCATCAATATCAAAGGGAACCGTGATATTCTGGCTATAGAACCGATGCAGGAGGAATCCGAAGCGACCTATAAAAGCCTATTTGACAGCCTCAAATCAAGGGGGTTGGAAGAAGTATGGCTGGTTGTCTCAGACGCCCATAAAGGCTTGACAAAAGCGATTAGGGAATCATTCGTCGGATGCGTATGGCAGCGTTGCAAGGTGCATTTTATGCGAAATATTTTGTCTCGTATTCCAAGCAAAGATAAAGCCGTTTTTGCATCAAGGCTCAAGCAAATATGGTTACAGCCTGATATGGATACTGCTAAAGCGTATGCCGAAAGCTTGATGGATGAATATGAAGACCGATAAAGCACCTTTTATTGGGGTTGTAAGGAATCAGAACATCGTGCAATTGTTCTCGACCTAATTGCTTTTTCAAAAACTCTCTCCCAGCGGGAAATTAATCTAATTCGCCAGTATTAGATTTATGCTCCATAAAGGTGGCGATTTTTTGCGCCAACTTATTATCGGTGATACTGAGAATACGGGCTGCCATCAGTCCCGCAGCTGTGCCACCGTTAATACTAACGGTGGCTACAGGGACACCTCTTGGCATTTGTACGATCGAAAGAAGGGAATCCATTCCCCCGAGACTTCTTGATTCTATAGGTACGCCAATTACAGGGATACATGTCAGCGAGGCGATCATTCCCGGAAGATGTGCGGAGCCGCCTGCTCCAGCAATAATGACTTTGAGGCCTCTTCCGTCGGCAGCTTCTGCGTAATCAAACATCTTCTTCGGTGTTCTGTGCGCCGAGACGATATTTATTTCATAATCTATACTTAACTCTTCAAGCACCTTTGCGGCTTTTTGCATGACATGCAAATCGGAAGCACTTCCCATCACTATTCCGACTTTCGGTGCAGTTCTTCCATCCTCAGCCATTATATTATTGTGCTGTTTGATATGAAGCTTCCCCAGCGCGGTGTTCGCTTTTTTCTCCGCTATTTCTCTCGAATTGTCAATTGCCGTGATATGTCCAAGTTTTTTGTGTTTCTGCGAAAATGACTTGCCGTATATGTGCAGATAGACACCGCAATCAGCAAGTACATCTTGAATACCTTCAACACTATATTGGCCTTGCTCAGGCTCAGTTCCAAGAACATTGACCATAACCGCAGGCGCTCTTAAACGGCATGACCCGAGCGGCATTCCGGTTATCACTCTGACAAGCTGGGCAAACTGTGATGTATCGCAGGCTTCAATCGTATAGTGTCCTGAATTATGAGGCCTTGGTGCAATTTCGTTTATATAAAGACTGCCGTTTTTGGCAAGAAAGAATTCAATGCAAAAAACGCCGTAATCGCCAAGCTCTTCAAGTATGCTTCCAGCAATGTGCTGTATCTCTTTCTCCATTTCGACGCTGATATCAGCAGGCACTTTGGTCAAATGCAATATAGCGTCATGGTGTGTGTTCTCTGCTATAGGATAAAAAACACTGTTTCCATCTAGCCCCCGCGCAATCACAATTGAAAGCTCACGCTCAAAGTCCACATACTTTTCAGCCATCAGGATGGACCCTTCGAAATATTGCATTGAAGACGCAATGTCATCTTTTGATCTGATGATTCGGTTCCCCTTGCCGTCGTAACCTCCAAAGCATGTTTTGAGCATAAATGGGAGCCCGAGTGTAACACAACACCTTGATATATCTGCTTCATTATTAACAAGCTCAAAATCCGCCACCGGCAGTCCAGCTTTTCTCAACATTTTCTTTTGAGCATATTTGTCTTTAATGATTTCCAAGCTGCGTCCGGAAGGATATATGGCGTAACCCTCCAACTCGAGTTCACTCAATATTTTCGCGTCAATGTGTTCGAATTCATATGTGACCACATCACAGCATGCTGCGAGCCTTCCAATGGCCATTGCGTCCAGAAAATCGGCCGCAATCTGTTCATCTGCGATTTGCCCTGCAGGAGAATCGGGAGAGGGATCAAGTACAATCACCGTATACCCCATTTTTTTCGCTTCCATCACAATCATCCGGCCAAGCTGCCCGCCGCCGATCACGCCTATTTTTGCAGGCGGTGATAATACTTTTATCATTTTGCCTCCTCAAAATTAATCATGGATTACAGTAGTGACAATTCTCTGGCAGGGAATATCTCCTGCCTTCAGGAAACTCAATCTCTATAATATATTTACAGCTTTGACACTTGCATATATTTTTAAGCGTAAACTCACTTGGCATACCACAGCATATACAAGGCAAACCCTTTATGCTTTTTGTAACATCAAAACCGGGGCGGCCACATTTTGGACAAAGCTGTTTTATCTTTTTAATCAGATTCTCTGTTGCTTTTTCAATATTCTTCATCCTTGTCGGGTTAGCAAATGCCCTCATGTCTGTTTCAATAAATGCTACCCCCTTTTGCGATTTTATTTTACACCAATTAAATGCATCTTCAAGCCATTCTTTATCATTGATACCTTTTATAATTTTTTTAGAATCGTTAGTATCCGGACGTAGAATAATGTAATGTTCTGGAAAGCCAATTCTATCAGCGAAATCGCGTACTTCTTTAATACTTGACACAAACATATTGTTGTGATTTGTATCCCAATTCTCACAAACTCCACTTATCACCAGTCTATCTTTCCGGTCATACAGCATTACAACTTCTATGTTCCATGGAATAGTGAAATATGGGTGTTTATTGAAGCTTCCTTCACTTGCAATTGCAATATCTGTTTTTAAAAGGCTCATTGCCTTTGTGGCTTTCTTCTTTGCAGTTTGTAGTTGTGTTCCTCTCCTTTTCTTCTCTCGCGAGAATGTTCCGAATCCGTCAGTATCATATTTCGTCTCAGCAATTACTTTGCATCCGATTTCTCGCTCCATCAGTGGTATAATGACTTTTTCTTTTTGGTGTTTTGTCAAAAGCGCTATTTTTTTACCTTCATAAAAATGCTGACTCATTGCAGACCTTCTTCCAAAAGGTAAGTACTTGCTTGCCAAAAACTATTATTTAAACTGATTTTCAATATTTTGACTTACCACAATAACAATAATTTTTTCCCCTGACTTAGTACTTACATCGGAAAACGTGCTGACAATTTCAATGTGAATAACTTTTTTTATGAGTTCTTCCAAATAATCTTTCGAACTCTCAAAAAGCGTTGACCTCACCTTTTTGAGAAGCTCTACGCCCTGAGGATTCTCAGCGAGCTTTCGTTCTGATTGGCTCAAGAATCCTTTTAACCGAATCACAATAAGATCTTGGAGAAGCGTAGTTTTAATTTGCTTTGGACCTCTGCCCATATACTCAATCTCAAACTGGCTAACCGCCTCACTGATTTTTGCCTCTACCTGACCTTTTGTCATTATCATTCACCTCCTAATACATTTTACCACAAAAAATGAATTCTTAAAGTCAGGTAGCAACTAAGCACTTCTTTTTTATCTCCAACACGTCGAACACTGTTTTTGTTGTATATACCAAGACGTTATTGCTTTCAATATCTACTGTCTTCACTTTATTTGCATAATACTTGAGCAAAGGCGCTGATTGTTTATGATAGACCTGAAGTCTTTTTTTGATTGTAACTTCATTGTCATCATCTCGCTGTATTAAAGCAGTCTTGCAGTTGTCACAAATACCTTTTGATTTTGGCGCTTTGTCTCGTATATGATAAACATCATTGCAGTTTGCACAAACAAGCCTACTGGATAGCCTATTAATGATGGCGCTGTCATCCAGAACAATGTTGATAATGATATCCAACTTCATATTCAGCATTTCTAGTGTCTTGTCTAAAAATAGTGCCTGCTCAATTGTCCTTGGAAAGCCATCAAGCACGAACCCTTTCGCGCAATCATCCTTTTTGAGCCTGTCGGTTAAAATATTGATTGTCATCTCATCAGGTACAAGCATTCCTTTGTCAATGTAACTCTTAACTTTTTTGCCCAAATTTGTGTTATTGGCGATATGATGCCTGAAAATATCACCCGTCGAAATATGGGGGACTGCAAGCGCTTTTGTAATTGCCAAAGCTTGGCTGCCCTTTCCCGAACCTGGCGCACCAAGTAAAATAATCTTCATTCTTTTTATCTCCTTGATTCATGTATCTATATTTTCACATAAAATATATGAGATTTATTATGTCATATCAATCTGAATATCTATTAATAAGAACAATAGATATTAGCTGACCGCAGTTGTATCACCATCTTTTAAAAAAGCTTGTGCATCCTCAGAAATAAATTCATCGTAAAAATAATAGTTTTCTTGAGCTTTCTTTGCAATTTCAATCGTTTTATTTGACGGAAACTTCATGTTTGTCGGACATGGCGTATAAATCTGTACATAGGATGGGCCGACCGTTCTAGAAACGAGAATTGCTGTGCGAATTGCCTTTTCAAGCTTATAAGGACTTGCGACTGTCACGCGGGCGGTAAAAGCACAACCGGCCGTTCTGGCCATTTCATATACAGGTATCTTTGGAAACTTCTTACCTGTTGGAGCCATGTTCAGCTTCTGGCCTATCGGGCTCATTCCGCTTTCCTGCCCGCCTGTATTGCCGTATACTTCATTATCAAGCATTATCGTAGTGATCTTTTCTCCCCGAAACCATGACTGCAGCGTCATATCAAGGCCAATATCCGCAATGGCACCATCACCGACAATAACCACGACATCTTTGCTTTTTTGCGGATAGCGTATGGTAAGCATCCTTTTTAAGCCGGAAGCAACGGCGTTTTGGTTTCCAAATGCGGTATTGGAATAATTGACCGCTGTTTGTGACAGCGCAAAAAAAGAACAGCCCGGAGTGCCAACAACAATGGTGTTTTCAGGGGAAGGGAGGGATGCGATCGCAAGCCTTATCCCCAGAGCCACGCCGCAACCAGCGCAATGCGGATGTTGTTCTGTAAGCTCTTTTACAACGCCCAAGCCGGACAATCCCTGATTGGAATAGCCGCTTTGTGCCAATTCACGGTAATCATCCGGCAAGTCGTCTTTAAACGCTTCAACTGGTTTTATTTTTTGAGTTTCCATCATTTACCCCTTTGTTCTAGACTTTTTAACGCAGTATCGACGATCATTTGGGGAGGCATCGTCATGCCTCCAAACACTCTTGGCTCGCCAACAACTCTGTTGTTATGATCCAAAGCCGCTTTGATCTCTCTCGCAAGCCAACCGCTCGCATTGAATTCAGGTACAATAATTATGTCCGCATGTTTTGTTGCTTCCTGAATTTCCTTTTCCGGAAAAGGACGAATAGATTTAAACTTGACCATGCCGGCATTGATCCCCCCTTGCTCGAGAAGTCTTATGGCTTCCCTGCATTGCGAAACAGTTGTTCCTGAAGCAGCAAGCATCAAACGCGCTTTAGGATTTTCAACCTCTATAAGCCCGTTCAAATAGCGACTGATATACTTTCTTGCCCGTTCAGCCGCAGCCAGCACTTCCTGATGCCAGCTTGCATTCGCTGCATAGCTGATAAAGTTACTCTTGTTAAGCAGCGGGTCACGCGTAATCCTTATTGGCGGGATCTCTGTGTTAAAGGCAGGCACAGGCGCACACTCAGGGTCATATGGCTCGAGCATCAGATCATCCGGCGGAAGCATAACCTTTTCTCTTGTATGCGTCACAAAAAAGCCATCAGCAAAAACACCGACAGGCAAATGAACATCGGTTTTTTCTGCAATCACATAAGCTTTAAGCAGCATATCAAAAAAATCCTGCGCATTCTCGGCATGAAGCATAATCATGCCTGTATCAAGCAGCATGCTCATTTCAATATTTTCTGGCTGTATGGATGGCGGCAGCGATACGCCTCTGCACATGAAAGCACATACAACAGGCTGGCGTGCGCCGGCCCACACGGGAAACATCTCCATCGCACGCAATGTGCCGGGGCCGGATGTTGCCGTGAATACCCGTCCCCCCGCCAATGCAGCGCCATGGATTGATGCCATGACCGCGAACTCGTTTTCAGCTCTGTAAAAATCCTTTATAAAGCCCTTGGCGTACAAATCGCCAACAAGATGCATGCTCTCGCTTTGGGGGGTAATGGGGTATGCTATGGCCATATCGACATTAGCTCGTTTGACGGCTTCTGCGACTGCTTCACTGCCTGTTATGAAGCTTTCTTTTCGCGTGGCATCAAACAGCAGATGATCTGCATTTACGGTTTTACGGCTTTTGTCCATTCATCTTCACTCCAAAATAAAAATACAGCTAAGCTTCTCTGACTGTCACAGCGCCTTTGGGGCACACATTTGCACACAACCCGCAGCCCTTACAGCGGCTATCATTCACAGTCACCTTTTTGCTCTCCGTCTGCATGAGCACATTTGGCTCAGGGCAGTAAAGAATACACAGCCTGCAGCCCGAGCATTTCTCTGTTTCTACTTTTGCGGCAGTATACATGATGTCCTCCCTATTCGTGATTGTGTAGCCATACGTTTGCTGCGGCAGCCCTGACAACTTCCATATTTTTTTGTATCAGCGTCGATATTTCGGAATACTTGTCTTTTACTGCATCGTCCAGTGCCGCGGTGGTAGCGGATGCCACAAACTTACCTGCGCCGAATCTTTCGGTCAGCGCTTTCTCAAAATTCTCTTCGTCAACCAGCTTGGTTATAAAAAGCAAGCCGCCAAGCATTGCCATGTTAGTAGACAGCTCCGTACCCCCCACTTCGAATGCCGTCTTCGTTGCCGGAATATAATAAACTTTTGCCCTAAGCTGCGTCAATTGATCAATGTGGCTCTGATCAAACGCTATTGCCTCTTCAGAATTGATAAGGATGATCCCGTTTTGTTGCAGCCCGTCAAAAAACGGCATCGTATAGCACTTGCCCATCGTAATCACGTGAGGATGAAAAATCATTATGATGTTGGGCGAGAGTATTTCTCCGCGCTCAAATATATACTGGGTGGAAATCCTCACATAGCTTTCCGCAGGAGCCAGTCTTTTTTCCGCTCCAAAAAAGGGATTTACGGTGCTCTCATAGCCTTGAGCAGTGGCGGCAGCGCCAAGAATATGAGCCGCTGTGACGACACCCTGTCCGCCAAGTCCTGACATTCGTATATTGGTTATTTTTTGCATGTTCTGCACCTTCTTTTACTGCTCTATGCTTTGTATGCGCTTAAGGCCATTTCTTTTAGAGTCCTAATTGTTCCGGCGCCTACACCGCTTAAGGAAATCATCGCATCTTCATGCCCCATATGTGCACAAAGTGCGATCGTATAACACGGTGTGCCCCCCCCTGATGATTTTCAGAGCAATGTTCGCATAGTGGCAGTGTACGCCTACAAAAACACACACATCAATTTTGTTGTGCCATATTGTCAGATTTGGGTGATTGGGATTAATCTCTGCTTCCGGGTTGATCATCGGATATTTTGGCCGATAATCGGGCATCGAAATTATTCGTGCATGAAAAGCGCCCGCCAATTCCTTAACTGCCTGGGCTTTTTTGCTGACGCCTGACTTCCAGTCCCATAGCAATAACGGGCCCGGAAAAAAAACAGGATTTTCAGCGCGACTTAATTTGTCCACAATCGTCTGCATGGCTTTTTCTTCTGATGCAATAGCGCCCTCTATCAGCGCCTGCTTATTTTCAGGAAGTTCAATGCCTTTCGCTGCAGCAGCCGGAGGGAAATATCCCTCCGGTCCCGCTACAACTTTGTATATGTGATTGACCATGACCACCGCTTTCTTGTTCTATGAAGCTACATCTTCATGGGAATCAGGCCAATATAATCATCGAGCGTTCCATCAGACATACAGCAATCGATGATTTTTCTGCCGAACGGATCAAGCTCTGCTGTTATAAACTTGGCAAGCTCCACCTTAAAGAAATCGCTCAATATTTCTGCGCCTGCTGTAAATCCTTCATTGCCGACTTCCGGCTGAAGATTTGTTTGTAAAAACCCTCTGGGCAGGAACGTACCGTCAATTTTTATCGAATCGAGTGCATAACCTAAAAGTGAGCACATAGATTTGACAAGTTGGTCCTCCTTAAACCGTGCGCTGCCGCGGCGCGAAAGATATTCTCTGGCTACCCATTGCGGCATAAAACCGACCCTGTACACACCAACATGCTGATTGGGAATCAGGATAAACCTTGTATTTGAAGTATCCATAATTTGCCTTAAGAGCAGATTGGCTTGTGTGACCTGTTTTCCCGTCGCAAAGGGCCAGTAGGAGCCAACTCCTTCGCTTGTCATACCGACCGTATCCGTGATGCTCGGGTTGTCGTGGCCTCTTGGAGCGACGAGCCTCCACAGCCACGCAAGCGCAGGTGGAAGTATGTGAAAAAAACCGATGATGCCATAGGTGGGATGCTCCTTGCTGCACATGGGGGTACGGATCCCGAAGCTCCTGACATCGATTTCAACAGGGTCATCCACCACATTAGGCACAAGCCGCCGGGGCATGATAACGCGCGGATTCGGACATGGCTTACCCGGTTCGTCCATCGTGTGTTCCCATATTAGGCAAGTTGATCCAGGGACACCCTGCAGGTTCAGGAAGATAAGCGGCTCTTTTGGATGAACACATAAGCTCTCATGCTGCGGGTCTGTGCCGTACTTGGCGATATGGTTTATTCTTAAGAACCACCCCTGTTCGGCATCAGTGACTCTGAGCCTTTTGCTATCATTCTGAATCCTTGGGTGGCATAAGGCCATATCATCCGTGACAGGCATCAATTCACAGGCTTCCTTAAGTTCCAGATACAACTTTTCGTTGGTCTTAAGATTTTTGCCAAGCAGTATCCTTCCGTCCAGCTCCTTGTGGATGTACTCGATCATTTCGCTTTTGCCGCCGCCGCTCGCACCCTCGTGCATAATGACCAACTCATTGTCATAAGGCGTGATGACTTTGACGGTTGCGCCATGGACCGTTACCCAGCCTTCTTGCTCACCGATGTGAAGCAGAACCCCGTAAATGCCTTTTTTGGCACTTGGCCCTGGATACAGATTATATGAAAAAAGTTCATGCAAACTACCGCGCCTGTTGTGCACAACAATCTGCTTTCCGTCAAAATGCGTATGCCTGAAAGGCGGCGCGAGGTATATGATTGCCCTTGGCTTAAAGCCTTCGGGCACTTCGCTTATGGGGATAAAACCCTGAAGATCTGCGAGACCCCCCGCGAAAAAGGCAGCGTTCTTCGGAGCCACAAGCAGAGCAGGGTAACCAAGCTTCTTTCCGCCAGCCATAAACGGAAGCAGCAGAAGCTTTTGTGTTTTGAGCCATTCAAAAGTATCATTTCTTAACTCCTGAAAATCTTCACCCATCACATCCTTATATCTTGGCTTATCAGTTTCACTATCATCTGCGACCAACATGCAGTCCGGATCTCTTCTGCGCATATAGACATCTGTATAATTGACCACGGCGCCGTTGTTGCATCTCGCGACTGTGGCTTCAGTGACTGTGCCGTTGCCAGGTATTTCATAGGTGATTTCAAAGAGATCTTTATCAGGCCCTCCTAGCGCCAAGCTTAACAGCTCATTTCGCTCCTCTGCAAAAACGACACTTGGTGCCTGATTTAACACATCAACCAATTCTTGAGATATATCGAATTTATTGATGATCTGATGCCTGTTATCCTTTCTCATTATGTCACCTCTCTGTAGTTTTTGAGCTGTTCAAGGACCTTGCAGTAAGTGTCGGCGATAAGGTTAAAAATGTTTTGATTTTTCCTTATCTCAAGAATACTGGTATCAAACTTTACTAAACAATCATTGCTTATCAGAAATAGCTCACTATTTTTGACACAATAATTATAAAACTCTCCAAAAAAACACAAAAACTTGGCTCGGAACGCAGAATCATTCAATAAAGCTGAATGAAATTTACAATTTCCCGCTACCAAATCCATAAGAAGATGGGGTATGCGCCACACATCAACGTACCCTTCGTCATTAAAATAGATATGTAGGAACGTGTTAAAATCAGTATCTTCTTCACTTCTTACATTGCAGAACCTTTCTAGCATAATATACAAACTTTTATTGTTTAAAAGCTCTGATGCTGTTGTACAGATCTCCTTCTTTAAACTGTATAGATTCTCTGAAAAGCATATTTTTTTATTCAACATTTTTCATATTACCTTTCTCATTTTTTATGGCTGTACTATGCATTAAAAACAGTATTGGTTAGCTTGACCGCCGCATCTTTGGATTGCAGTAGACTAGAAAATAAAAAGCCAATATCCGATGCGATTGAGGCATCAAATATTGGCTTACGTTTCGACTGGTATAAACCCTTCGTCCTGTCTTCCAATTAATATGTATCTGTTACTTAAATAATTTTACTATACAATATTGTGAAATGCAAATATTATTTATATTTATTTTATAATTAAATATATATTTGCTTCATCATCCCTCGCATTACAAGCGAGGTGGATATAGTCCTTGTGCCCGAGGAGCTCTTGCACCACACGTGGATTGACACCGTTCTCGACCTTAATGAAAAAGCTGCAGATCATTTCTCACCTAAAGCCTGGTTAAGAACTTATTATAAAAATATAACAGCCTTAATACATTTTTGCACGCTGCTTAATAAACTGATTATTTTCGACTCAAAGGTCAGTCGTATACGTGGCCTTGCTTTTGTTCAGCACCGTTTTAAACTTCCAACCGCCGCGCTTTGCTGCTTGCTTTGCCGCCTTTGGTATTGCGCCCAAATCAAATATAAATTCATATGCCTTTCCGTCAGGGCCATATTGAACGCTTTTCACTTTGCGAAACAGTGTGCTTCCGCTTTGAAATGACGAGCCACCGCTCATTCCAAAGGAAAAGCCGCTTCCGGTCTCCGTTGTTTTTTCATACATATAAACGACACAATCACGCTCGTTTGCAAGGATCAACGCCTCGTAGCGGACCCTTTTGTTCCCCGTGCTCCATTTCGCGTCCAGAAACTCGGCGTTCACGGAAATATCCGTGCCGGCACCATATTGCACCGGTATGCTCAACGCCGCCAGCTTCTCTTTGATTTCTGATAGTATCTGCTGTTTCATAACGATTTCTCCTCGGTTTGCTGATGTTTTAGACTATTATTGATGGATAGCCGTCCATTTTTCTGAGATACGAAAGTCTACAAAGCCGTCATAATTGGTGTCAGGGCCGTCAAAGTAGAATACCCCCTCAATCTTTTTTCCATCTGCAGACAGCATACCGTAATACTTTATATTTGAATAATCTGCGTGGTCCGTCATAAGTGCTTCATGGTATCTCATTACTCTAACAGAAATCCCGCTGTTTTCTTCAGCAACTTTAATATCATTACCATCATATTTTGGGAAAGGCGGAGACACAACGTATTCTGTCCCGTTCGCTCCCAAAGTGAACATCAGCTGCGCAGCCTGCCCACTGTTAAACGCCGTCACCAAGGGGTTTGCTAGTATACACCCCTGCGGCGCAATTATCGTACTTGCTGGCCGCAATAGTTGCAATAAAAGTCTTCGGGGTTAAGCTCCGCTCCGCACCGCGAGCAAACGCATTGGTAACAATAATCCTTTCCAGGATTAACACTCGCTCCGCACCGTTTACAAACTGCCATATCTTGGCTTTCAGGTGTGGATGTCTGCTCTGGCGCTTGGCTTGTTGGTTCAGCCTCGTAGCCAAAGGAAACCGATCCTTTTACCGGGGACGCTTGCGCGATGAGTACAAAATCATCCTTGCCAAAGTCGATCTGTGAAACCGAGCCGGCAATAGCCTCCACGCGCTTATCGTATTCCCTGCTTCCATGCGTGCTGTTGCAGAGGTACAGTATCAGATTCGATTCCGGCGTAATTGTGAGCGTGGTGTCGCAGTTGGTAGTAATCAAATAAAAATCAGCAGTATACTCACCCGCGAAGTTCAGCGAACCGCTACCTTGCTGCATGGGGGGCAAGCCCTTGCCGGCCTCATCAAGCTCGAATGTGAGATTCGTCTTTTTTGCAACCCAATCCTTAATAGTTGAATTGTTTTTGGCTTGAATATAGGAGGCGTTGTCAAACAGCGAGTATTCCATGAAAGTCCGGTAATAATCAAGCAGATTTAGGCTGCCGCCATATACCGAATCAAAGCTGGCAGGGAATGATGAATAGGATTCAGCTATTGATACTAGCTTTACGGGTGAAGCTTTTTTTTGCTGCTGGACAAAAGCCACAAAGTTGGCAGCCTCATATTCGTGGCTGCCGTCCATTGTATACAGGCTTTTAAAGAAAAAATTCAGGTTGTAATAGTCATACTTCCCGATGGGCGTTTTTCCGCGCAGATCCCAAAAACCGGTGTTTCCCATATAGTCGGCCGTGGCTTCAACCCAAAAAGAGGCGTTCTTTCTACCTGTTGCCCAATAATCAAAATCGCCCATGGTCCACTGCTGCGCGCCGTGGAACAGTTCATGAGCAAGGTTTCGAAGCATGAGCTTCTCCGGCTCTGCCTGCGTCGCGATATCAAGGCTCACAGAGAAGTTGCCTGTAAAGGAATTGTAATTGTTCTTGCCTTCCGTTATATAGATTTTGACAGCCGGGGGTGTTTGCAGGCCGGCACGGGAATAATACTCGAGAATCGTTTTTGTTGAGAAGTATATATCCGATACAAACTGAGGGGCTTTTTCGTCTCTAATCAACCTGTCTACTGCCTTTTCATATGCGTCGTAATATTCTTGGCCGACTTTCTCCATTTTGTACATGTTTTTTATCTGCTCATAGTCAGACATATCGATTCTTTCTTTTAAGTAATAGAAAACTCTGATGCTCCGGTCACCGTATACCATTGCTTTATCATCGCGGCTGAAGTAGCACTGTATGGTTGTCAGATGGTGCATGAGCAGCTTAACCACGGCTTTGCTCTCGTCCACCTCGTAGGGAACGTCATTCCAAAACCCGGTCTCTTCGTCGTAGTAAACGGCGACAAAAGCGTCATCCGGGCTTGCCTCGTGAAGCTTGCTCTTGTCATAAGGAATTTCAATCACAATGGGCTCTGTAAATTCTGTGAGGCTGCCAAGCTGAACGTCGATGGCCGGGCATAAAGGTTCAAGCTCTTCAAGTGCCTTGGGGAGCACGTCAACCTGCGTTATGGACAGTGTCTCGTTCTTCTGCACTGTTCCGCCGGGAACAGTGATACTGTACGCGCCGTATTTTACAGTTATGGGGTCGTCTGAAGGGGCAATGACCTGGCTGACAGCCCCGGGGCTTGCCGGTGTGAGAACCAAAAAGAACAGCACCACCGCTGCGGCAACACATGCAAAGGCACAGAATGTTATGAGAATACTTTTTTTGAACAGTCTTTTTTTGAATCGGGACGTCTGCTGATGCGACGGCTGGTGATAGCCGGGTAGCGGTGGCTGGTACGGCTGCTGGTGATAGCCGGGAGGCGGTGGCTGCGGATATGGCTGCTGCTGATAGCTGGGAGGCGGCGACATGCCGGGGGTTGGCGCCTCGGGCTTTGATTCTGGAATGGGCATCTTGGGCGTAATCTCGATATTAAGAGGCTTCCCGCACGCTGTGCAAAATGCAAAACCATCGGTGTTTTTTTGGCCGCACCGCATACAAAACATAAACATTACACCCCCCGATACTATTATGATTTGAGTATACAATAATTTTTTCAAATTACAATGGTTTTCATACTAACCCTAACCGCTTGATTCGTGTTTTGAGTTTCCGATACAACCAAATATATTATCTCTTTTGTGCGGTCATAATTGAAAAACGCAAGCCGTATGGCACGGGGGAATTCGTGGTTAACCGCTGCACAGCACCCAAATTACCTCAACCGGACAACAACGAGAATGGGTTATCGCGAATATACTGCGGATGAGAGTCAGCCTGCATAACCTGTACGAACAAATCAACAGGCCGACAGACAGCAGGCCGTATGCATATCTTATATCCGAATGGTGCAAACGGCACACGCATCCATATAACGTAGCAGAAATCCTTGGCGAGATGGAAGCGCTAACAGATGACGCGTCTTTTTATTATGCACAAAGCAGGCTTGAGCGCTTCGCTTCATTTGAGCTTAGCCAGTTTGTCCACGACCTTGCAAAGATAAGCAACGCTTTGGATATGTATGTAGCCATCACATACCTTCAAACAAAAAATGACGGCACTGCGGCAAGGAATCTGTACTATGTGGGCAAGTTTGAAGATGGCCTCCCGTTTTTATATATCTTCCCCTATCTCTCCATGACTGCAATAAAATAGCCGCTGCTTTTGATATCACAGCGGCTAAACCTATAATTCTGGTCTGGGTGAGAGGAATTGAACCTCCGGCCTCTTGAACCCCATTCAAGACACCGTATGAAAAAGGTCAAGTGACCATAGGAGAATTGCCCGTATTCATGCGGGTTCTAGGGCTGGGGTTTGTTCCCAATTAGGCAACTTCGAGTTTTAGTTGCCATTTGCATGCCAAGTTAGATTTATTAATTTAATCAATATTTACTTGTGATATGAGAATAATGCAATTAGAGAAAGACGAAGACGCCGAACTCATTTCCGAGCTAAGACTATTAATGATAAAAAGGCTATGACACAAAGAAAGAGAACTATATCTTATTCTCTTCCTTTGTGCAGGAGGAAGCGTTTTCTATTATTACCTTCTTTTATTTATACTGTTTTGTATGATCTGCTCCGTATTTATGTCCAGTTTCAATGTTAGTAAAACGGTCTTTAGGTGTCCCCCAAAATTAGGTCCAGTCTAAATGAGAAAATTTCATTTTCCAAACGCCCACAAGCCCGGTATTTCAGGCTACGGTTTTGGCTACATGAGCCAAATCCTCATCTCTGAATTCTTATCTTTTTTTAAATCCTGCACCACCAATGCTCACGCGAAAACCAGCATCTAATGCAATATTTTTACACTTTTCCACTCTGTCATTATTCTCTTCAGGCAGGTCCTCAAGATCGTAGAGCTTGCCGACTAATTTATATTTTGAGGAGCCTAACTGGTGAAATGGTAAAATGTGAACCTCTTCTACCGCTTGAAGCTTTTTCACAAATCCAATAATTTTCATAAACTCCGCTTCGTCATCATTTACTGTGGGAATCAACGGGATTCGAATTATAATGTTTTGATTTGCCTGATCGAGTTTTATTAGGTTTTCTAAGATCAATTCGTTACTCACACCCGTCCACTTTTTGTGTTTGTTTTCATCGAATAATTTTATGTCATACAAAAATAAATCAGCAACTGGTATCAGTCTCTCAAAACTCTCCCACTTCGTATATCCACAGGTCTCGATTGCGGCATGGATGCCTTGTTCTTTCAGCATCTTAAAAAGCTGACAGCAATAATCTGTATGCATTGTGGGTTCGCCGCCACTGATCGTCACACCTCCGCCTGATGAAAGATAGAACTCTTTGTCTTTAATCACGTCATGAAACAATTCATCTGATGTATATTGCCTACCAGACACCTGCCGCGCATTAAAATAACATGCAGCCGTACATTCAAAACAATAATTGCACTGTTGATTGTCTGTAATCATTATCCCCTGTTCATCCAAGGAAATCGCACGCTGAGGACATGCATTCATACACGCCCCACATTCGGCGCATAATCCTTGATTCATCATAATCACCGGTTTAGAATTTAATGTCTCTGGATTCTGACACCATTTACATCTCAGTGGGCACCCTAGCAGAAAAATGGTCGTCCGTATCCCCTGCCCATCATGCACAGAAAAACGCTGAATGTTTGAAACATATGCTTTTAAATGATTCATATTTAATGCAAACCTTTTGAAAATCTCTTAATAATATTATCCTGCTGCACAGGCGACATCGCAATAAAGTAAGCAGAAAGTCCGCCCATGCGCACCCGCAGATCCTGATGTAACTCCGGATTTACTTTTGCATCTTCCAAATCTTCTACACTTGTGCTTGTTATTGTTAAAATCTGACCACCTAGG
>Ga0351838_1051_pt1 | contig 21949 bp, 26 predicted proteins | sample BONcelHFGM3001E3_FD_206742 | JGI IMG/M metagenome (GOLD analysis project Ga0351838, IMG submission 206742) | Enriched cells from coal bed in the Powder River Basin, Montana, United States - BONCAT cells FGM rep1 HSBNCT.FGM.300.1.E3 ... | reverse complement strand
CCATGCCGCTCTACATTGCCTTTGACTACAATGCAAGCATCAACTGGGTGGTTACCGGCCAACCTCATGATATGATGATGCGCACACTATCCAGTTTTTATACCAAGCACACGCGCAAACTGCGCTCGCTGCTCGAAGATTGGGATGATTACTATAAGTACCACCCCACACGTGAGGTGGTAGTTTATTATGACAGCACTGCAATCAAGAGTGCATACGCTGATGAGCAAGCCGAAAGCTTTATTGACATCATCTACAACACCCTTACATTAAAGAACTGGAGTGTTACACTGATGTTTGTTGGCAACCCCATGGGCCACATGCTCAAGCATCAATACATTGATGATGCACTTACCGGGCGCAAATACTTGTTTCCGATGTTCAACAAGGATAACAACCAACACCTGCTGCCTGCCCTCGAAATGGCAGGCATAAAGACCGGCCATGCCGGATTTGAAAAAGACAAAAGCGGCGAAAAACTCGCCGAAACTGATGACGATCTGTTGGAATACCGCACCGATGGAACAGACGCATGGGACACCCTGTTCATCGGGCTTAACTTCTTCCCGCACTACAGTGCAGGGGGATCACTAACACATTTCAGTTCTTAAGCACATGCCTGCGGCATAAGCTACGAACCTTTAACAAGGTATCGCGCATGTTGTCATTGTGCACACACAATGCCATCACGCACGATGTCTTTGAAGGGAAGCGACCTGCTGTTGCACACCAACAGTAAAGCGCACACAATCAAGCATATAACATAAAATAACAGTAGGAAATTACGAGCCGCAGAGAGGGCGGTGCGTGGACTATCGTCGAACCAAAGCGCAACGAAACTGCAAAACGTTGCGCTTATGGTTGATATTGATTTGCTAACCGACTGAAAGACAGGAACGAAGAAAGAAGTAAAAGATTACGGTAAATTATCCGTTGACAAACGTTTATATACGTTTACAAACGTATGTACTTATTAATCATACGACTAAAGTTTATTACTGGTTGTATTTTTGTAGCGTATTCAATTACTAATTAAAGCAGGGGCATCACCTGTTAAAAAACGATTCCATTTTTATGAGTACACCACAAAAGAACGGCACACAGCCGAAGCCCGCAGCAATAAGCCCCGAGCAGATGCAAAAACGCATCATGGAGCTGGAAGCCTTGTTAAAGGAGAAGCCGAAAAACCTGAACGAGGCAATCCAGTTTTATCAGGAGAAGCAGCGGAAAATAAACGACCTGGCAACGTTTACCGAACACGGCAAAACCTTGATAGAAGCCCTGGGAAAGGTATCGCAAAAGGTGAACGCCGGAGAACTGGACACCAAACTGTATTCACTAAAAATGACTGTTTTCAATGATTACAGGGAAGGCGAAAAGGTTTTCAGTATCACAAACTCCCTGATCATTGAAGCATGCATTAATATTATGCTTGACAAGATCAACGAGAAAGCGCAACAGCTTAGAAAGGAGATCGAAGAATGAGCAGACAGGCAGCACGGCAATACCTTAAAGAGGTTAGCAAAATAATCAAAATGGGAATTAAAGAGGGAGTGTATGAAGGTTCTGTTAATGAAACTCTTTTAGGTGAGGACTTTTACAACATCGAACACCTCGAGCTGAACACCTTTGCAGGGTGGAAGGCTTTAGGCTACAGCGTTAGAAAAGGCGAAAAGGGCTACCTTGTTTGGGCGAAGCCTAAAGCACTGGCAAAAGGGCAGCCCGAACCCAAACCCGAGAGCGAAGAGCAGGAAGAAAAATGGTTTCCAACATGCTACCTGTTTACCAGTTTACAGGTTGAAAAGATCGGGAAGGAGGTTGCAGCATGATCAGATCATTAAAAGTTCAGACCCATATTGTACCGGCAAAAGGCTACAGACGCCAGACATCGAAGCACCGCCCTAAATTGTTGTTGTGTGGCGAGTGGTTGAGGCAGGCAGGAATTGAGCCACGAACCCGGGTAACGGTTGAAGTGTTGGAAGATAGGATAATAATAACACAGTAAGCCGACAGAATGAGGGTGCAAGGGTGTACGGTATCGTACACCCCGGCGCCCCTCCTTCGTCGGGGGAAAGCGGAATGCGCCCGGATCAAAGTGTCTTAATAAGTGGGCGCATGTATTGTGCCATAAGCAGGCACTTTTTCAAAGTACCTGCAAGTTGGCAAACATATTTTTAAGAAACACTGCTGTGCAGAGTTTCGTAATCATTTTGTAAGTTTGTGCCTAAATAAAACTATGATGGATATAGCTCCTAAGAAAGAATTTTACCAGGAAGGATCCCGCAGCTTCATCCGTTTTAATGGCAACCCTCGAATGATCATTGAAATATTTAAGTATGTTGATAGAGAGGATGCTATAAAGAAAGCAGAATTATTTGAAATCGAGCTGAGAGATATAGGTTTACCTTTTTTAGGCGCTGAGACCTCGGATGATAAGTTTACTTACCTTTTGGTAGCTACTCAGTTTCCTGATGGTGTGCCTGAGATAAAAACACAGCAGCTTGCAAACAAAATGGCACGTGTAATGAGCCGGATGGCTGATTGGTATTACTATACTGTTTTGCAGGCTGATAGAAAAAACATATCAAATAATTGAAAAAAAAGTAAAATAATACTTGACTTATATGTACTAAAAAGCGTACATTTGTATAATAATTAAAACCGGGGCGCCACCGGACAATGGGCAGAAAGTATATGAAAGCAAAAAATCAAATGAGGGCAGCAGTTGAAAACAAAACTGCAAAGATTCTCACAACCGACATCGCAGAATCACTCAAGGGTAAAAAAATCAGAACCATTTATTTTGGCCATAGAGGACAAGATGATGTTGATGAGTTCGTCATTGGTGAAGTAATTTCGGAACTTGATTATTACCGCAATCTGAAAGAAGATTGTTATGATAATCATCCCAAAGGTTTTACGAACAGGGCTGAAGAATGGGAAAGTTGGATGAGTGAAAATCAACTTGCAAGGTATCGTAACACTATGTTACTATTAACAGCTGATGGCCGTAATACATTTATCAGGGCACACGCATCTAACAGAGGCGCGTTCAGTTGTTCAGATGTAGATCGTTTTGTTTACTTTATCGAAGTGACTGATGAAAACTAAATGCTACTCAGTCCGACTACAAAGCCTGGTCAGTATATCTGACCGGGCCTATAAAGCTACCGCTTTCGACGGATCGGAAGCAATTATTCCAAAAAGCCAGGTGTTTGGGCAGGACTACGAAGTTCAAAAATCTGATGCATGGTGGATTGCCTCATGGATACTCGAAAAAAAAGAGCTCCAATACAGTACAAAAAAAGAAGCCTGGTTTGATTCAGAAACCGGTAATATGTTGCCTACCTATACTGTGCGAAAGCACAAGCCTACCCATGTAGAACCGGTTGAGTCCAATATACATGAAAACCTTACAAAGTGATCAGCAAGAGGCCAAAACAAAGCTGTTGCCATATAAAGTAGCAGCTTTGTTTATGGAGCCTGGCACAGGTAAAACACGGGTAGCCCTTGAACTTGTGAATGCAGTTGCAGATCTTGATCTGGTCGTTTGGATTGGTCCATACAGCACTATAAACAGTCCGTTAGGTGTTGCAACAGTGATGGATGAAGTTGTAAAATGGGGAGGCTTTAAAGCACCAGCCATTTATTACGGCATCGAGAGCATTCAAAGCTCGGACAGGATTTACCTTGAGCTTTACAAAAAAATTCAAGCCGCTAAATCTTGCTTCTTGGTAGTTGATGAAAGCTTGAAGATCAAGAACAGCGAAGCCAAGCGAACAAAACGACTTCAGGAGCTGGGACACTTATCAAGCTATAAGTTGATTCTGAATGGTACCCCGCTTAGTCGCAACTTGCTTGACTTGTGGAGCCAGATGAACTTTCTTTCGCCGATGATTCTGAACATGAATCTTGCGGAGTTTAAGAATATATTTTGTGAGTATACTACGATCACCAAACGCTTCGGTGGTTATAAGCAGTACTCCAAAGAGTTTATCACAGGCTTCGAAAACATAGATTACCTGTACAGTCTGATCAGGCATTATGTGTATGAATGCGATTTGACACTTTCTATCAAACAGGTGTATTCGGTGTTGGATTATAAGCTTGACCAGGATTCAAAAGACGAATACATGCACCTGAAGGAACATTATCTTGACAATGAAACTTTGATCTGGAAGAATAACAACATTTTTTTGGAAATGACCCAAAAGATGCAGCACGTGTATTGCGACACAGAAAGTAAGTTTGAAGTACTGGACGAGCTTTTTAAAGAGATTGATCAGGAGAGAACAATCATCTTTACCAAGTTCATCCGCAGTGCCGAAGCCTGCCGAAAAAATTTTCCGAAAGCTACCGTTTTGAGTTATCAAAAAGAAGCTTTCGGGCTCAACCTGCAACACTTAAACAATACTGTTTATTTTGACAAAGTTTGGGATTTTGCCCTACGCACTCAAAGCAGCCGCCGAACCTTTCGCACCGGACAGGAATACGACTGCCATTATTGGGATCTCACGGGTGATGTTGGTTTAGAAAACCTGATTGATCGAAATATTACTAAAAAGATTGATATGCTAGAGTATTTTAAAGGAAAAACGAAAGAAGAAATAAAATCAGAGTTATGAGTAAAAAGTTTAAAAGCCCGGTATACAATATCATTGCCGTGCCGATTGATAAAATTGAAGCCAATGATTACAACCCAAATCATGTGGCGAAACGTGAAATGGACCTGCTTTATCAAAGCATTAAGGCCGATGGATACACCATGCCTATTGTTTGTTTTTATGATAAAGAACGCGATAAATATATAATTGTTGATGGTTTCCACCGCTATACCATTATGCTGCGCTACCAAAATATTTATGAACGAGAAAATGGCATGCTACCGGTTTCGGTAATCGAGAAAGACATCAGCGACCGCATGGCCTCAACAGTGCGTCACAACAGGGCAAGAGGTAAGCATGAAGTTGAGCTTCAAGCTTCACTGGTGGCAATGCTTAAAGCTGGTTGGGACGAAATAAAAATCATGAAGGAGCTGGGAATGACTCTTGAAGAAGTGCAGCGCCTTATTGGTTTGAAAGGTATTGCATCCGAAATTAAGGGTGTTCCGTATTCAATTGAACGTCAAATTGTGGAGGCAGGCGATGATATTACGCCTGAATACTAAATGGGTCGCACTGCTATAAGAGGTGTTGACAACGTTTTGCATGCCACCCTCAAAAGAATTGCCTATTTGTTTGACCACTATAACAATGTTTCGTTGTCGTTTTCAGGCGGCAAAGACAGCACTGCTTTGTTTCACCTGGTGAATGATGAAGCTAAGAAACGCGATCGCAAATTCATCCTTTACTTTCAGGATCAAGAGGCAGAATACCAGGGCACGATCGATTTTATTGAATGGGCTATGACACAACCCAATGTAATCCCACTGTGGTATCAGGTGCCGATCTTCATGACCAATGCAGCCAGTCAGCAGCAATTGTTTTTGTGGGCATGGGGTGAAGGTGAAAAATGGGTGCGCGAAAAAAACTCTATTGCCATCCATAAAATTGAAACTAAATACCCAAAACGCTTTCATAAGTTTAACCTGTGGGTTGGGCAAAACCTTCGTAAACAGCCAGGCAAAAGTGTTTCGATCATAGGTTTACGTGCTGAGGAGAGTCCAGACAGGCGTTTTGTGATGTTTGGTGAAAACAGCGATTTATTTTGGTTGCGTCGTAAAAATCTTCCACACCGTGCTTATCCATTGATTGACTGGCGTTATACAGATGTTTGGAAATACATCATAGAGGGCAATTATCCCTACAACCGCATTTATGACAAAATGTATATGTTGGGTGGTAATCTGAAAACATTCCGCGTATCTAATCTAGTTCATGAAAAAGCCTTCAGATGCCTGACCGATCTTCAGGAACTTGAACCAGAGACATATGATAAGTTGGAAGCCAGGTTACAAGGTGTTCACACAGCTGCAATTTATGGAAAAGAAAATCTGATTTATTCAATCAAAAACCTTCCTGATAACTTTAAATCATGGAAAGAGTACAAAGATTTTTTACTCGACAGCATTCATCCGGATTTGAGTAAACTTTTCAAATACCAATGGAGCAGGTTTGGTGACACCGATGATATTGGCGCATGCAAGTACATGGTTAAACGGATATTGCTTTGCGATTGGGAGGGCAATATAACATGGAATCGGGACTTTGATTTCAACTATACAAAAGATCAGATCTTACATAAGAATAAACTTAAAAGAGAAGATGAAATTATAAAGAAATGGATGGAAACATTATAAACCACAAAATTCATGATCTCATTCCGCGACCTACTCAAACAATTGATGACTGACCATAAAGTCAGCCAGAAGAAACTCAGTGAGGCAACAGGTGTTCGCCGCGCAGCTATCAATGAGTTTCTAAACCAAAAATCATTGCTCAGAAGTGATCAGCTTGAAAAGTTGCTGAATTACTTTGAGAAACCAATTTAATTATTTGTATCTTCGCTCCACAAACCCGAATCCATACCCATTCCATAGATGAAAGGTGCAGCGATGAGGAGTTTCGCCCGGCGACAATAGGGATAACCGGGCAAATTGTGAAGGACCAGGGCAGTCCTGATCACTGAGAAGTAGCCCTATCGTGTAGCTGCACCATGGTAGTTTCGACTGCCCACAGAGCAACAAAGCCCAAAAAAACCACCAGCCATGTGTTGGTGGTTTTTTTATTCCTAAATTTACACACCAAATTATGTAACATATGAAAACTATAATCTTAGTTATTACCCTGGCTTGTGCCGCATTGGCCAAAGCCCAAGAACCAATCTCATTTGTAGAAGTGGTTGAAGTGGAAAACATGACCGCAAATCAGCTTTACACACTTGCCAATGAATGGTTTGCTCTTATCTTTAATGATGCCAACAAGGTTATTCAAATGAATGATCCTGAAAGCAAACAAATTATTGCAAAAGGCAACACTGAATCAACTTTAGAGTTTGGGAGATTAAAACTTGCCTCAATCACATACTTTACAATAAAATGCCAGTTTAAAGATGGTAGATATAGATATGAGTTTATGCAAATTAGCACGAAACTGATATCTGGCAATGAATACACAACTTTAGAAGAATGGAAATTGAAAAGCACTTATGATGGCATGATGGAATATTATAAAACAAATTCGATAAACCCGAACATGATAGGCAAGAAAGGAATTGAAAAAAATGCAGCCGACTGCAAACATAATTATGAAACAATAGTAACAGATATACAACTAATTGCGACAGACCTAAAAAATTACATGACAAAAATAAAGCAGGATAATTGGTAAAAACACTTGACAAATTAAATTTATAGCTTATCTTTGTAGGGTCAACTTCTTTAAGCTATATGCAATCACATTTAAGACATCAGAAAAATATTGGCAGGCGGATGGGTGTAAGTCCCAAGTCTTTTTGGCGTATAGCTAAAGGGGTTGACAGCGACCTGCCTTTTTTCATTAATTTAATACCCTATTAATTATGTCAACCCAAAAAGACGCAACCACGGTTAAGGTAACCACAGTTGCAACGATCAACAACACAAAAATTGTTTTGATCGAAGACGGCGAACAAAGAGTTGCCGTGAGACCAATTTGCGATGCTTTAGGCATCGCTTACGAACCCCAATTTACGAGGCTTAAAACTGATCCAATTTTAGGTTCAACCGTTACGCTAAACGTAATGGTTGGAGCTGATCAAAAGGAGCGCGAAATGGTCACAATTCCGTTCAAGTATGTTTTCGGTTGGTTGTTTAGGATCGACAGCCGCAACGTGAAGGAAGAAGCCCGCGAAAGTGTGCTCAGATATCAAATGGAGTGTTACGATGCTCTTTATAACCACTTCCGCAGCTATGCCGACTATGTTAACCACCGCGCAACACTTATCGAGGAGGCCGCATCAATTAAGGATGCCATCCGCCACGAGTTTAACACCGCCAAGGAACGCCTGAAAGAAGCCGACGAAAAATTCCGCGAGGCCATCAGGTTTAACTATGCCGACTGGCTCGAATCCAAAGCCCAGCTGCAGATGCATTTTCCCGAACATAACCAGAAAGGAGGCCTATAATGGTAAACGATGCTAAACTGGTTATTGGTGGCAAAACGATCACCCCTGAGTTTGTTGATCTTGTTGAGGAACTCACCGATCAGCTTACCTTCGAATCAAGTGAAAAATCAACTGCGTATTTTCGCAAAAACCTGTTCATGATTCAAAACGCACTCCTCAGAAGCAAAGAATTTAACGATGAGCATGATGTGAGAGAGAAAATGGCAACAGCCCTTTATAGGCTTGATGAGTTTGCCGAAAAACTCGAAAACCTCATTCGTGCCGACAGGTTTTAAAATGTGCTTTGCATGATTCGTTGTTTTTTGACAAACCCCTGCCCTACAATGGCGGGGGTTTTTTAATTTGTCCTTTTTGCCGCGCCACCCTCAATATAGCTTTGCATCAAAACATGCTAGCTATGATTTTTCTTCGTGCCATCAGGCAAATCATTGACCCGCCCGACCCCAACATACCACGGCCCGAGTTTGATGTTGAGATTTATAAAGCCAACGGGCAAAAGGTAAACGGCCGCGTTGTGTGCACCAGCTCCAACTGGGCCAACAACACCATCAACCTCAAATTTATCGAAAGCGGCCAGATACGCAAATTCAAAGCCTGCCTGATGACCCGCTTCAACGGAAAGGAGGTGATGCTGTGAAAAATCCGGAAATAACAAGCATTGACGCGCACACTGCATTCCTGCCCGGAAGCCGTGCCCTGGTGATCAACCAAAGCGAGCCCCTGCATTACTCAGCAGAAAAAGCCAAGCCACTACCCGGTAAGTTTGCCACTACATACCCAAAAGTGGTGCCATGGGGGCAGGATAACGATCTGCCCCAACTCATACTTGACCGTGTGGGTAAGGATTATTTTATGAGCCCCAACCTGCTGTTTAATGTGCTGGTGGGTTATGGCGACGGCATTATGCCCGCCAAACGCATTATTGAAGGCGAAACAGTGCGCTTTGTGCCCTACGAAGGCAATGCCGAAGTGCGCACCTTTTTTGAAGAAAACAACACTGTGTCGTATCTACTCGAACAGTTAACTGATCTTAACTGGTTTTACAATGTTTTTCCCGAGCTGATCTTCAATAAAGAAAATGGCGCAAAGCGCAAGATCGTGCAGATCGACAGCAAAGAAGCCATGTTTAGCCGGTGGAGCGAAGCCGGAAAAGACGACAAAGGCCGCGGAGTGATTAAGTATCACTATTACAGCAGCCTGTGGGGTGATGGCGGCATGACAGACGCCGACATTATTATTACACCTGTGCTCGACCGCCGCAGCCCTGTGCGCCACCTGCGCGAAATGATGAAAGAGGACGAAAACAAAACAGTGGCATCGCGCCGCAACAGGGTTATTGTGCCTGTGTCGTTGCCCACTCCCGGCAAGCCTTACTACAGCAAGCCTTACTGGTTTGCGTTGTTCGACAGCGGAGTGTACGATTTTGGGCAAAAAATCATGCCGTTCAAAAATGCAGCCCTCGACAACCAGGCTAACATTAAATACATCATTGAGCTGGGGCCCGGATACTTTGAGGATATCTTCCGCCGCGAGCGCATCACCGACGATAAAAAGCAGGAAGAGCGCCGCAAAAAGGAATATGCCGATTTTGATAAATTCCTCAAAGGCCACAAAAACACACACAAAAGCATCATCACCTTTCAGAAGTATGGGCCTGATAACAAGCCTTATCCTATGGTCACCATCAAGCAGGTTGAAAGCAAGGTGGGTGGCGAGCTTATTGCCGACAACGAAGAAGTGGCCAACATCACTGCTTATGCGCAAAGTGTGCACCCATCGCTTGTGGGCGCTGCACCGGGCAAAACCAAAACCATCAACGGAACCGAAGCCCGCGAACTGTTTGCCCTGAAGCAAAGCATGCAAAAGCCTATGCGCGATCTGCTGCTCACTCCTTTTTATATCATCAAAGCAATAAATCAATGGCCCGAAGATCTGCACTTCACCATTCCCAACCTGCAACTCACCACATTGGATAAAAACAAAACCGGACAGGAAACCGTAATCCCCGCACAATGAAGCTAACAGCCGCACAACTCAAAAAATACCTGCCTGTTAACACCCTTAAAGATGTTGACATCATGGACACGCACCAGGCACGCGCATGGAACAAACATCTACCTAAATACATTGGCCGCGATCTGATGCAGCTTGCCGATGGCCAATCTCCACCTCCCGTGTTAATCGCTGTCCTCGAGCCTGTGCTTGCCAACTTTGCTTTGGTCGAAGCCATTCCGTTTCTTGATCTGGTGCTCACCAGCACAGGCTTTGGCATCGTAAGCAACGATAATATTGCACCTGCCAGTGCCGACCGTGTGAAATCGCTTGCACGTGCAGCTGCAACAGCAGCCACCGATGCCATGGATCAGCTGCTTTATGAGATCGAAACAACCGACGATCTGGCCGACCTATGGAACAAAAGCTGCATTATCCAGGGTAGTTTGCTGCGCAACACAAACGAGTTTCAGCAGCAGATTGATATAAACGAAAGCCGCACACGGTTTTTTGCGATCAAACAAGCAATTGATCTGTACGAACGCAAACGCATTGTGAACATGGTGGGCACAAGGCAGATTAACGAGCTGCTGCGCAAACGCACCGACAAAACAGTGTTGCCACTGCTGCGCAAAGCCCTTGCCTATTATGCCCTCACACAGGACGATGTGCGCAACCACGACACAGCCGACGAGTATATGCGCCAGGCATTGCGCCATATGATTGACAACCCCACACTGTACCCATTGTATCACACTGATATGATGGAAACGCGCCACCAGAATGACGAAACCAGCGGATTCATGATACTTGGATAAACCATGACAGAACAGTACAAAGCAATATTGCTGAACAGGATCGAAAGAACGCGCCGCACACCCAACTGGATGTTTGTTGCTGCGCTTGCCCTTTATGCTTTGGCTATGATTGTTTTGGCATCAATGGTTATTGCAATTCAATAAGAATGACTGCCATGCAAAACAAAGTGATTGACCTGAAGATCCCCACCTCGTGGAACCAGTGCACAGCTGCGCAAATACGCTTTCTGTGCAGGCTTATTGCCGCCGGACTCAATCCCTGGTATATGCGCCAAAAGGTTTTTATGCAATTCGGATGCCTCAAAGCAATCAACCACCGCTATCTTGACGACAACGGCACTCCTTACTATCTTTTCAAACACCTGCCTACCAAACAATTTTGCTACATCAGCCTGCCCGACTACAGTTTTTATCTGAGGCAGATTGACTGGACACAGCGCGAATCAGAGCTAAGCGAGCAGCTTTTTCCATCAATCAAAGTGCTGGGCATGATTAAACTGTATGGGCCAAGCAAAAAAATATTTAACCTCACTTATGGCGAGTTTGTGCATGCCGAAAGCTGCTTTAACCGTTATGTGCACACCAAAAAAGCCGAAGCACTTATTGATCTGTGCGCCTTGCTCTACAGGCCGGGCAGTGGCATAAGCCCCTTGAGCGACGAGTATAAAGGCGACCGCCGTAAAGATTTCAACGAATACACCTACACCCGCCACCGCTGGATGATCAAATTGCTGCCGGCATGGTTTGTTGTGTATGCCTTTTTGTATTACACCGGATCGCGCGAGGCTATGTATGCCGCACACCAGCACCTTAAAGAAAGTGTTTCGATAGGCGAAGACCGCAGCAGCGATCTGGACAAACACCGCCGCCTGGTGAACAGCCTTAACCAGGGCGACATAACCAAAAACCAACTGATATGGCAAACTCCCGTGTGGGATGCTTTTGCCATGATTGACCGAATGATTGAGCAACACAAACAAATCACACGCAAATGAGTTTCGACCCTGTTACATACTTTGAAAAAGTGGCCAGCAACCTGAAGGATATCGGCCACAGCGACACCACTCCACGGTTTTTTCGCACACGCACCGTTGCATCGCTCGATGAGTTGCTCGATCAGATTTCATCTGCTCAGTTTCCGGCATTGATGGTGCACGACACCATTGATGGTGCCCTGGGCGATTTTTACCAGAGCGATAGTTATATGGAAGAGCCTCAGTATGTTTTTTATGTGTTGCAGCAGGCCGAATTTGGCAACCAGCAAAGCATAGGCGATGCTATTGAACAGTGCAGGGCTATTGGCCGCAAAATTCTGGCACAGATGATCCAGCATCGCTACCGTGGACAACACGGGCTCGATTTCATGGACACCGGCCGCATACCGTTTCAAACCGTTGGCCCATTGCACGACAACGTGTATGGGATGATGTATATGTTTTATCTGTCGCAGGAAGCAGCCATGCAGCACGACAGCGAAGATTGGGAAGAATCATGGTAGAAAAACGCACATACGACGAGTGGGCACGCATTGTGCTCGAAATATGGAAAGACCGCATGATGAAATACATGGTGCGCGACACGGGCGAACTCTTTCAATCGCTCCGCCAGCATGTTATTGCACAGGCCGAAGGCAGTGTGGAGCGCATTGATTTTTTTTTCAACCTGTATGGTGTATATGTTGACATGGGCGTTGGGCGAGGCTTTGCACCGGGCAACACCGGCGACATAGGTAAGGAAACCCGACGCAAGGCTAAACCCTGGTATGCATCGGCATTTTATGGACAGGTGAAAAAACTAACTGAGATTTTGGCCGAGAAATATGGCCGCCAGGCAGCCCAACAGATCTGTGGCTTCATCAGCGGAGCAGTTGATTACCGCATTGCGGCAAACTATCAGGCCAGCCGCGACCGCAGCCGCCGCAACTATCAGCGCCGCCGACAATACTCAGGCCACTGGACCAAACAAGGCCATTGGAAAATTGGCTTCCATCTTGAAAACCACCGTAAAACAATCAGCTAAATGTCAAAAGGCAGAATAAACGAACAGGCGCATACTTCCGTTTTTATGAACGGAAAGCAGGCTGAGGATGAAATGAAAAAACTCAGCGCAACGGCTGATGATTTCGGCAAGAAAAAGCGCGAAGCGTTCGAAAAAAACGACCTCACAGCCTACAAAAAGTGGGATGGCGAGCTTAAGAATGTAAACAAACAGATCCGCAACCTTAAAGCCGAAAGCCAGAGTGTTGAAGCTGTGCTCAAAGATCTGAACGGAGCTTCGTATGACGAGATAGGCAAAGCAGCCCGCAAAGCAGCTGCCGAAGTGCGTAAAATGAAACAAACCGATCCGGGCTTTAAAAAAGCTTCGGAAGATGCTCGTGTGCTCAATCAACGCTATAAAGAAATGGGCATACAGCTGCGGGGCGTCGAAAACTCGGGCAAAAGTATGTTTAGCTCCATGGCCAATGGGTTTAACAAGTATTTTGGCATGGTTACGGCTTTTGCCGCATCGCTCACCGGTGTGGTGCTCGGATTTCGTAAAGCCATTGACACCTTCAATGAATTTGAAGAGCGCGTGGACAACCTGAGCGCATTAACAGGCCTTGCAGGCGACGAACTTAAATGGCTCGAAGATCAGGCCAAACAAACCAGTATTGGTATGGTTGAAGGCGGTGTGCGCATCAAACAAAGTGCCAACGACATTGTTGACGCATACACCATGATCGGAAGCCAGCGGCCTGAACTGTTGCGCAACAAAGAGATGCTTCACCAGGTTACGCTCGAAGCCATCATATTGAGCGAAGCGGGCAAAATGAAGCTTGAGCCTGCTGCCCGTGCGCTTACCGTAACACTTAACCAGCTTAATTATTCGGCATCCGAATCGCGCCGTGTGATCAATGCTATTGCTGCCGGATCGCAGGCAGGTGCCGGAAACATTGAATACCTGAGCGAGGCAATGGAAAAATCGGGCACCAGTGCGCGTATCATGGGCCTCGAAGTGGAGGATATGGTTGGTATAATTGAAGCAGTTGCACCAAAATTTGCCGAAGCACGTATTGCAGGCAACAGCCTTGATAAGGTGTTGCTCAAGATGCGCGAAAAAAACATTGGCTTTAAAGATGGAGTGTTTGATGTAAACCGTGCCCTTGATGAATTGCGCCAACGCATGGCAAGCGGCGAAAGCGCTGCAGCAATGTTTGGTGTCGAACACGCCAAAATGGTTGAAGTGCTTGTGCAGGCACAACCTGAATTCAACCGCTATCGCGATGCTGTTACCGGAACTGACAAGGCTATTGAGCAAGCCGCAATTAACACCGATAACAACGCAAGCCGACTGGCTCAGGCACAGAACCGTCTGAAGCTTCGTATGATTGATTTTGGCCAACAGATTGCTCCTGTGTTTACCTTCAGCACCAATATGGTTAATAAGCTGATCAAAGGCCTGATGGTAATGATTGATGTGTTTGAAAAACACGGCCGCACCATCATCACCGCCACTGCCATGATAGTTGCTTACACCGTTGCCATTAATGCTGCAAGCATTGCTTTCAAAGCCAAATACTACTGGCTTGTGATGGTTGAAAAAGCACAAAGGCTTTTTAACACAACTGTGAAAATGAATCCTTATGCCGCAGCCATCGCACTACTGACAGGGCTTGTGGTTTGGTTGGGTTTGTATGCAAAAAAACTAGGCGAAACGACCAAGGCTCAGCAGGCAAACGCAAACATCAATAAAAAAGTGAATGATGAGCTGGGCAAGCAACAAAGCAGGGTTGAGATATTGTCTAAAGCAGTGGAAGACAATACTAAGGCATTGTGGTTTAGAAAAAAAGCTCTTGATGAGCTAAAACAAATTGTGCCGGGATATAACGCTTCTATTGATGAAGAAGGCAGGTTGGTTAAAAACAACACCGAGGCAATCAAAAATTATCTGACTGAGCTCGAAAAGCAGATAAAATTAAAAGCCGCTCAGGAAGAGCTTGAAGAGCTGTACAGAAGCAAGCGCGATGCAGAAAGAAGGCTGCAAGCTGCTGAGGCAAACGAGGAAAGAAGCAAATCAATTTATGGCACAAGTTCTTACTCTGGTAGCGAATCAGGTATTGGTGGCAATGTGGCAAAATACACCATGTTGCAAAAGGCTGTAAATGAAGTTACAAAGAGCAAAAAACAGCTTTCGCAGGTTGATGAAGCTATAACTGCAGTGCAAAACGAAATTTCGCAAAGCACTGTTGCACTGGCAGGTGATTATGAAAAACTGAATACGGAGATAACGACAACCACTGAAGCACTCGAAAAACAACTATCGTCTTCCTGGCTTCAGGAAAACGAACGTTTTAAGCTGATGATGGACATCATGCGCGGCAACACCGATGTTGGCCCCATAAAGCCTGTTGGCCGCATGGGTGATGAAGAAAATGTTGATGATGGTTTTGCCGATCCGTTTGCCGGAATTCAGGCTATGTTCGACAAGAAAAAAATGCTGCTCGATCAGCAGCGTGCTGATGGCCTTATTGAGCAACAAGATTACAACCTGATGGTTGAAGATCTTGAAGTTGCTCATTTGCTTACCATGCTCGAAATGCGTCGCCAGTTGGGCTACGACACTATGGATATTGAGAAAAAACTGCTCGACATCCGCATCAAAAATCAAAATGATGCCGAGCAAAAGCAGATTGAGTCGCAGCAGCGCATCATGCAGCAATATCAGCAGTTTGCCAATATAGGCGCTTCGGCAATAGAAGATTTTATGGCTGGCAACGCCGATGCACTTAAAGATGGTGCCAGGCAAATGATCATGATGGGCCTCGATATATTAAAAGCCAATCTTCAAATGGCCATTGCCGGAGCAACTATGCAAAGCCTTGTGCAGCCCGACAGCATACTCACCTTTGGTGCCAGCGGTTTGGCACGCGCTGCTGTTATTGTGGGCCTTATCGAAGCTGCATTTGCTGTTGTTAAAGGATCTGTCAGCGGCATGATTGACCGTTCGTTTTACTCGGGCGGCTACACCGGAAACGGATCGTGGGACCGCCCCCAGGGCATTGTGCACAGCAACGAGTTTGTTAACAACCGCTTTGCCACGGCCAACCCCACTGTGCGGCCTGTGTTGGATGTTATTGATTATGCACAGCGCACCGGAACCATCAGCAGCCTCAACCTTCCGGCAGCTATGGCAGCCAGCCAGGTTACCAATTACACCTACAACACATCAACCACCTACCCCGCTACAGCATCAGATCCGCAGCTGATGGCTGCTATATCTGAGCTCAATACGTTGCTCAAACAAGGCATTGACGCCCGTCTGGTGGGCAACCTTGATTATTACCGCCAGCACAACCAAATAGTTGACAAGTACACCAAAATCAACCAAAAACCTTAACACGATGGCCCTCACAGTTCAACAAACACCACCAGAATATGCTATGGTCGAAAATGGTTTGCCCTTTTCTGTGACCACAAATTTGCCCTGGACACAGCCTGCACATGCCCAACTCATCATCACAATCAACGAAACCCTGACCGATTATCTTGACAAAGGCTTTTCGCTGGGTTTTACAGGAGGCATCGAGCATGCTTTTGTGTTTAAAGCATCGCCCGACGACAGCGGCTTTCAACTTCGCGCCTGGAACCTGAGCGACAGCCTCGCACAGTTCAAAGCAAAACTGAGGGAGGATCTTGAAAACAATTATTTCATCCGTTCGCGCTATACTGTTCGGTTCAACACATTAACCGATAAACTCGAAATCACTGCAAAGCTCACAGGCAGCCTTTATGATATCGAACTGCTCGATGGCAACACCGTGGGCTGGACCGCAGACACCACCACCCCCGGGGCAGATGGCAACAAGCCTGCCGACTACCGCGTATGGATGGCCGTGCAACGCATCAGCAACGGATATCCGAATGTTTATGAAAGCTATGGCGAAGAGCTTGTGCCCTTTGACGACACACTGAAAGCCAGCACCGACTTTGGAAATTATTTGAAAAACGAAATTGAGTATGGTTTCATTTTTCCGCAGGACAGCGAAAATCCCGAAACATGGATAAACTACAACGCGCTTCCGGTGTTTTTCTTTTATGCCGAGCATTACAACAATGCTGTGCGCAAAATCAGCAGCGCAGGCCTGTTCAAAATATTACCCGGTGGCATCAGCACCGTTGACCACGAAAACCTTGCCGCTATCAGCGAAACCTATTTCACTGATCCCGACCGGCAAAAACGTTTTCTCAACTGGTGCCCGGCAACAAAAACAACCGCATTGGGCATCCCCGAAAAGCTTTATTTTCTTACAGGCGTTTCTGAGCCTGTTGTGCACATCAAGCTTAAAGCCACCCGCGAACTGCTCAGCGAAACCACCACCGTTGGAAGCATCACCAGCAATGGCACTGTGTATGAGTTTTTATGCGGCCTGCACGAGCTTATCCCTGATGCTGTTGAAGGCGAAGTGCTCGAGTATGACATCTGGCTCGAAGACGAAAACGATAAGATAATCAGCGAAGTGCGCACCTTTATTGTGGATGCCACCCCATATGCCCACAGCCGTGTGTTTTTGTGGCGCAACTCGTTTGGTGCTTACGAAACACTGCGCTGCACCGGCGAGCAAAGCATCAGTGATAATATCGAGCGCTCCGAGATTGTGGTGATGCAAAACAACCACTACCGCATTCGCTTGCACGATGTGGAAAACCTGCCCGAGCACGAGCTGCACACCGGATGGCTCGATGGCGTTGAACAACGCCGCTGGCTTAATGATTTTTTGATGAGCAGGGAGTTGTATCTGATCGAAGGCAACGCACTAAAACGTGTGCGCATTACCACAAGCAAGCTGCTGCGCGAGGTTGACAACGAGTTTAGCTATGCCGCCATGTTTGCCTACACCCCCGACATGCCCGAAAAACTTTACAGCGAGGTGGAAATTTAATTTGTCCTTTTTGCCGCGCCCGTGTGAACATAGTTTTGCATCAAATACAAAAGCAATGAAACCTGCACGCCTCAACACCATCAATATAACCCGGAGCAGTGCCGCTATGGAAGCCTTCAGTTTCACCTATACCGAACCGGCCGGCGACTCGGGCGATGATGTTGAAACAGCGCTCGATCTCAGCCAGTATGACGACGTACGCATGCAGGTGCGCAACGGCGAAAGCTACGAAGCCGATCTGGTGTACACACTCGACCTCACAGATGGAATCACTATTGCCGGCGACGACAACGAGCAGCTAAACCTTGAGCACAGCAGCAACCACACCGAGCTTTTTGAAGCCGATGGCGAATACTGGCGCGACATTATGCTTGTGGTAGGCGACGAATCGTTTATTGTTGCCCGTGGAAAAATCAATGTTCAATTTAACATCACCGAAAAGCCATGACACTTGTTCCTGTTAATGTAACCATAACGCCCGAAGCCCCTGCACAAGCAGCGGCCAACACGGCAAAACAATACATGCTTGCTGCCGGACAGCACGCCACAGCCGCTGAAACAGCACAATCCCTCAGCGAAGCCGCCCGCGATCTGGCAGTTGGTGCAGCCGACACACTTGCCGCGCTGGTGGCTGCACTTGACGAAGTGCTTGAAGTGCAAACCGAACTGCCCGAACTGCTTACTGTGCATGCAAAGCTAACTGAACTGCTTGCCGTATATGCCGACCTGGCAAACATTGATCTTGTGGCAGCCGACCTCACCGTGATCAACGCAGTGCATGCGAAGCTTACAGAGCTTACAGAGCTACATGCACAGTTAAGTAAGTTGGTTGATTTGCATACTGACTTGGCAAAGTTGGTGGCCGTGCATGGTAAGTTAACTGAGATTGAAGGTGTTTATGCAAAGCTCACTGAGATAACAGATGTTTATGCAAAGCTCACTGAGATAACAGCAGTTTACAACAACCTTTCAACAATTGATGCGGTGCACGCAAAGCTTGAAAAAGTTGAATCTGTTGCTGATAACATGGCGGCGGTGCTTGCCGTTGATGAAAATCATGGAAACATCAACACGGTTGCTGAAGACATAAACCTGGGAGCAGGCAGCAAACTGGCTATTGTGGCAGCTGATATCGCTGATGTGACAGCGGTTGCCATTAACATTACTGATGTTGTGGCTGTTAATGATAACAAAACAAACATTGATGCTGTTGCAGCTGATCTGGCACTTGGTGCAAGCAGCAAGATAGCAATTGTGGCAGCTGATATCGCTGATGTTACAGCTGTTGCTGATAATATTGCTGATGTAAACCTTGCGGCAAGCAAGATGGCCGAAATTGAAGCGGCTCCCGGGGCTGCTACAGATGCAGCAACCGCCCGCGACAAAGCCGAAGAATGGTCGGATCAGGCCGAAGATGTTGAAGTGGAAACAGGGAAGTATTCAGCGAAGCATCATGCAGCAAAATCTCAGGGTTTCGCGCAAACAGCAGCTAACGAAGCTGCGACATTTGATGCGCACATGAAAGTTATGTACCCTGCAATGTCTTATCGCAAAAGGGTATTAGCTATTGCAAACACTGAAATTATTAGAAGCGGGATCGCGCGACAAGTTATTGACTGGTTCCAGCAAAATGAATATATGCCAGTGCTGCAACAGTTGTTTGTTTCGGGCGCCGGTGCTTTGCTGCGCACCGATGGTTTGTTGAAGTTTTACCGCAATGCCTACGACCTTAGCAATCTAAACAATGATTTTGATGGCAGCGCAACAGGTACAGCACAACCGCGCCTCGTTTCGGGCATTGCGCCAGGCAGCAGGTTTGCAGCCGCGAACCAGTATGGTGAAAGTCGTAAATTCACCCATACCGCAATAGCTGTTTCGGGCGTATATACCGTTGTGCGTGTTATCAATAGCGAACTTATCGGCAAAACACAAGTTACCTATGAGGAGCTTACAACAGGCTCAATTATTGAAACTGCATTCACGGGCAATCTTTATTTACGTGCAATTATTGCTGGCCGATTACACACGAATGACCGTGTACGAATGACCGCTTTCCTGCTCACTATTTACCCCGAAATAGAATCAGTTACAATCGAGACACAAATATGGTCATCACGTAACTTAGAAATGACGCGAACACCGCTTGGAGTTGATATTCCTAATGTGACAGTGAATGCAGATTGGGCAAATTCTACGGTTCTTTATAATAACGCTATTGCGGCTGGCGCGACGGTTCGTGAAGCTTTAATTGCTGCAGCTGCCTGGTCTTACTACAATAATGATGCAGCCAACGGCGGGAACTTTGGAAAGATCTACAACTGGTACGCAACTAAATTGCTGGATTTAGATATGCAATCTTTTGGATTTGGGTGGCGCCCGTTTAGCTTTGCTCAAGTCACTACGCTATCTAATGCTTTAGGTGGCGCAAGTGTCTCAGGCGGTAAAATGAAGATGACAGGGTTGAATTATTGGAATACACCGAATACTGGAGCTGATAATAGTAGTGGTCTTACTATATTAGGGGGAGGGTTCAGATCAATAACAGGTTCATTTTCAAACATTAATACAAGAGGATTTTATTGGGGTGTCGATGGGGATAATGCTCCAGTTTTTATACTACGACATGACCAGGCATCAGCTTCTTTGTTTTCTAATGATGCTAAAACACAAGGAGGTTCAATGCGCTTAATCAAAACCACATAAATATGCAACAAGAAACTACAATCACTGAGCCTATCCGATTCGCTCAGTTCGACACACATAAAGCCTACAACAAGGTTAACGCCTCAATAGTAGCTTACAAGGACGAGAAGTCAGGCGGCGAATACACCCGAACAGGCACGGAATACGAATACACTTCCGAACCTGAACAGATAGATGGATTTTACTATATGCCTGCCTTGCCGGAGTTGGTTGAGGCGGGGCTGTTTGATGGGGTTACGGTGTTGGATGGAATACCGATTGAGATAACTCAGGAGGATTTTGTATGACCCCCACAACCATCACCTTAACCTTAATCCTATCCGGCCTTTTGTTGCTATCATGGCGCGAAGGTGTGTTGCAGCGATACATATACATCGAACGCACAGCGAAGCTTTCAAAACTATGGCACCGGCTTGGTGGCTTGGCACGTGCTTGTTTCGTGGCAGCTGTGGCAGTGCTTTCGTGGTCAATCTGGTGGGTGCTGGTGGCTGTGGTTGTGGCCGGTTTGCTTTACAATATTTTCATAAACCTGTACAAAGACAATCGCTGGTGGTATATTGGCACAACCGCCGCAACAGATAAACTGATCCGTAAAATATTTTGGTTTATAAATTTTGATTAATCAAACAAATAAAACCCATGCTTGACCGCTTCATCGACTTAATTCAAAGCCCATTCAAGTCCCTTTTGGCCGTAATCACCGGCACCGCAACAGGCTACGCCCCTGAGTTTCTCAGTGTGATGCTCAACAGCAACCCAACTCGGGTTGATACTTTTTTTCAACACACAGTGTGGTTGATAACCATTTGTGTGGGCATCACCGCACTAATCACATGGGTGCAAAAACAAGTTGACCGCTGGCGCGGACAACACAAAAAGCAAGCTGATGAGCCTGATGAAAGATGATAAAGGCCACTGGAGCAGCATGCGAGCTGTGCTCATAGCCTCGTTTTTGGTGCTGATCTATCAGCTTTATGAGTTCAGGGCTGCATACCGCCTCGAAATCATAAAAGATCAACCCGACTACAACGGCCTTTCGCTGCTGTTTGCTTCGCTTGTTACCAACTTCATTTTTGTTGTAATCCTTAAAGTAATCCAAAAAAAGTTTGAATCATGAATGATTATTTTCCCGAGTCTGATTTCCTTGAGTGTTCGCCACCCTGCCGCAAAAGCGATATGAAACCCGACACACTCAAACGCTTCAACGCAGCCCGCGAAATTGCCGGAATACCCTTCAACCCCACAAGTGCTTTTCGCACCGTTGAACACGAAAAACGCATGAACCGCCCGGGCACCAGCGCCCACACCACCGGCCATGCCATGGACATAGCCTGCACCAACGACAACGCCCGTATGAAAATAGTGCAGGCGCTGCTCAAAGCAGGTTTCACGCGCATTGGCATCGCCAAAACAT
>Ga0351838_1048_pt1 | contig 22242 bp, 21 predicted proteins | sample BONcelHFGM3001E3_FD_206742 | JGI IMG/M metagenome (GOLD analysis project Ga0351838, IMG submission 206742) | Enriched cells from coal bed in the Powder River Basin, Montana, United States - BONCAT cells FGM rep1 HSBNCT.FGM.300.1.E3 ... | reverse complement strand
ACCTTCACGCAGATCGACAGTATAGACGACCTCGGGTTGCTTTAGCTCATTAAGGGCCGCTGCTTCGTCAAAATCAAGGCCGCCGCCGCTGCTGCAAACCTGCACGGTACCGATGTAAATATCCGTCTTTGCGGGATCAAACGCTGCGCCTGAGTATCCGGCAGCCGTCAGCAGCCGCCCCCAATTGGCATCGTTACCAAACGCAGCCGTCTTGCACAGGGGGGATGTCGCGATCGCGTTCGAGATAAGCTGTATGCCACTTTGCTGTCCGTCGGAGACGGGGTGATCGCAGCAGACAGAGAGGGCATCATCGAGTTCATTAATCCGGTTACAGAGAAACTGACAGGATGGTCAATATCAGATGCGCGAGGCAAGCCTATCGAGACTGTTTTCAATATCATCAATGAGTACACGAGAGAAAAAGTCACAAGCCCTGTCGCAGAGGTTTTCGAAAAAGAACAGATCGTAGAACTGGCCAATCACACGCTGCTGATCTCAAAAGACGGTAGAGAAGTCCCTATTGAGGATACGGCTTCGCCCATAAGAGACAAGGACAATAATATCGTCGGCTGCGTTCTCGTGTTCCGGGATTTCAGTGAAAAGAAAGAAAAGCAACGCTGGATAGAGTTTTTAAGCTATCATGACCAATTGTCCGGGCTTTATAACAGAAGGTTTTTTGAAGAAGAGCTTCTAAGGCTGGACACAAAGAGAAACCTGCCCATATCGTTGGTGTTCGCAGATGTCAACGGCCTCAAAACGATCAACGACGCCTTCGGGCATCATGTCGGCGATCAGCTCATCAATAAGGTAGCAGATGTTTTTCTGGCAGAGTGCCGTGCGGATGATATCATCTCAAGGACAGGCGGGGATGAGTTCGTCATCATACTCCCGAACACGGATTCTGTATCATCTGAGAAGCTGATTAAGCGAATAAAATCGAAGATCGAAAAGCAGAAGATCATGAACATCAACATCTCGATCTCGTTCGGCTGGGACACCAAGCAATCGGAGGCTCAGTCTGTCTGGGATGTGCTCAAAAACGCCGAGAACTATATGTACAAGAAGAAGACATTTGACAATGCAAGCAGAAGAAGCTCTGTCGTCAAATCGATCCTCGGCACCCTCAGAATAAAGTCCCCGTATGAGGATGCGCATTCTAAGAGAGTCAGTGAACTCTGTGAATCTTTCGGAAAGGCGCTCAAGCTCGAATCTGATGAGATCGCCGAACTACGGGCTGCCGGAGAGCTGCATGATATTGGAAAGGTCGCAGTTGATGAAAAGATTTTGTCTGATGCTGAAGAGCTGACGGATTCGGGATGGGCGCAGATGAAAAGCCATCCTGAAATAGGTTACCGGCTTTTAAGCAACACCAACGAGTTTTACAATATTGCTGAATACATTGCCGCTCATCATGAGCGCTGGGACGGCACAGGTTATCCCAAAGGCATACGGGGAGAAAGCATTCACTTCAAAGCACGCATCATTGCCATCGCAGATGCCTTTGATGCGATGACCAGCGAGCGCCCTTACAAAAATGCACTCCCGGAAGACGAAGCCGTATCGGAAATGAGGAAAAATGCCGGCACACAGTTTGACCCGGAGCTTGCACGGGTTTTTGTGGAAAAAGTACTTGGCAAAGAATGGATAACGTAGCCGCGATGGGCTGCAAAAAGGCGTCTTTTGGATTCTATTGCAACAAATCAATAAGCTCTAAGATGCTCTTAAGATTGTATGTTGCAGTGCCGTGTTTTGCGGCATCGCCAATTGCAGCGCAATCCATGCCTGCTGCCAGCGCCGCCTGCACCCCTGATTCTGCGTCTTCAACCACGAGGCAACGCTTTGGTTTAATGCCCATTTTCCGTGCTGCTTTAAGAAAAACTTCGGGATCAGGCTTTGAATTGCTGATATCATTGCCGTCAGAAACGGCATCAAAAAGACCATAAAGATTCGTCTTTTTCAGTATGGTTCGTGCATTTTTGCTGGAAGAGCCTATGGCGATTGGTATGCCTTTTTGTTTGATTTTTTCAATCGTATCCTTAACCTCTGCGCTGACATCATCAGGCTTCATGGATCTTAGCAGAGAAACATAGATATCATTCTTTTGTTTAATATAGCGCTTTTTTTGTTTTTGTGTCAGTACACCGTCATAAGCTTCAAGGATAATCTCAAAGCTCTCTGCCCGGCTGATGCCTCTTAAACGGTTGTTGGTTTTTTCGTCAAACGGAATGCCCAGCCTTTGCGCAACCGCCTGCCATGCCTGATAGTGATATTTGTCCGTATGGCATATCACGCCGTCAAGATCAAATATGACCGCATCATACTTCATATAAGCTCCTTTTCAGTATTTTCATTCAGCGGTCTATGACCAGTTTGTCCTTTAAGCAGTATTCTTCTCCGTAAACACAAATCGTCTTCTTTTCACCTTCTTCAAGCGTGAAAGCGCAGTGCGTCTTATTGACCTCGATCAGTATCCGTGATTTCTGGTAACACATCTTAAACCGGTATGATCTCCATTTTTTCGGGAGCATCGGAGAGAAAGAAATGCCGTCTTCTTTTAACCGGAAACCCGCGAACCCGTATACGATGACCATATAAGACCCTCCCATATTCGCTGTATGGATTCCGATATGGGTATTTTTATGTAAATTGAGCAGATCCATCTTCGCAGAATTGCCGAAATAGTCCACCGCTTTTTCTTCCATACCAAGCCTTGCAGCCATGATGCTGAAAATACAGGTTGAAAGCGATGAGTCATGCACTGTGATCTTTTCATAGTATTCATATGAATGGCGCATGGTCTCCTCTGTTTGTGCATCTTCAACAACAAAATGCGCAAGTACGGTGTCGGCCTGCTTGCATATCTGATGTCTGTAAAGACAGAGCGGGTGATAATTCAGCAGCAAAGGATAATTTTCTTCGGGTATGTCATCTATAGGCATAATCTGCTTTTGCAAAAATGAATCGTCCTGCGGGTTTATTTTCAGGTCTTTATCATAAGGCAAAAACATATTGTCTGCCGCCTTTTTGAAATCATCAACCTCTGTTTTTGTAAGCATTATCCTGTCTGTTGTTTTTTTTGCATGCGCGTTTCCTTTTAAGAGATAATAAAACCTGACAGCCCAACGCAAATGATGCTGCGCAATGGCATTTGTGTAGTAGTTGTTGTTGACGATGCACGTATATTCATCAGGCCCGGTCACATTGTTGATATGAAATCTGCCTTTATAGAAATTGCCTGCGTCCATCCAAAGCCGTGCAGTCTCAAACACGATCTCAGCGCCTTTTGCCTGAATAAACGCAATGTCGCCTGTCGCAAGATAATACGCAATGATGGAATGTGCAATATCCCCGTTGATATGGTATTGTGCGGATCCTGCGGGGTAATATCCGGAGCATTCTTTACCCATGATGGTCCGCCAAGGATAAAGCGCTCCTTTTTGATGCCCGAGGATCTGTGCGTTCTCCCTGGCCATATCCAGTGTTTCGTAACGGTATTCGATGAGTTTTTTTGAAACAGCAGGGTTGGTAATAGTGAAAAACGGCTGGATATACATCTCAGAATCCCAAAAATAATGGCCTTCATATCCCTCGCCGCTCAAGCCTTTGGGGCATATGTTGCTGTACTGATCTTTCCCAACCGACTGAAGAAGCTCAAATAAATTGTAACGCATAGCGATGTTTTGTTCAGGATCGCCATCAATGTCCACATCGCAGTTTTTCCAGTAGTTTTCCATGTACGTTTGCTGCAGGGCATATAGCTGCTCTATCGGCAAAGACTGCGCCTGCTCAATTTCAATGGCAGCCTGTTCTCTGATGTCATCGCAGCGTATAGAATCGCAAAACACAGCATACTTTTTTAGCCTGACTTTGCTGCCCATTTTAGCCTGTGCGATCAGCTGGCAGCGCGCATTTTTTTCTTCAATAAAAAAGTGGCGTTCGATTTCATTTGAGATGCTGTGGGCCACGCAGCTGCAAACTCTCAGGCCTGATTTTGATGTCCCGGATATAATATATGTGGCTTCGTCCTTAAGTTCACAGCTTTCCATTGTCAGATAGTCCGCACGGTCTTCCGCTGTTCTGGGGTCTGCCGGATCAAAAAAGTTGGCCACATCCGATTGGTGGTTCGATTCAAAGACGATGTCCCCGGAAAAATTGACGGGCTCGACTGAATAGTCGATGGTGAATAACGAAAGCTGGTGGAACGAAGCCATGCGGATGATCTCAATTTTAACTTCCCTTCCGTTTGGAGAACGCCAGAATACACGCCTGCCCGTGATGCCTTTATCGGTATCCACCCACCGCCGGCTGCTTAACACCTCGCCGTCAAACATTGAAAAGGCCTCGCCGTCAATAAAAAGCTTGATAGATTGGGTGTCCACCACGTTAAGCAGCGTCTGTTTTTCTTCTGCAAGACCGTAAAGCTTTTCTGCTTGTTTCATTTTTGTGATATCGTAAAAGCCATTGATATACTGCCCTCTTTTGTAGCGGTATGTTTCAGGATAACCCTCTTCAAGCAGCGATCTAACGCCGATATAACCGTTTGCGTTATGAAAAAGCGCTTCATAAAAAAGACAGCTGGCATTGTCCAGTTTGAAATCTGTCACTTCATATATGGCCTTGTTGTCCTTCATTGTCTCTCCTTTTGGTTAATCATTTATGTTTGAAAGCTGCTTTAATACCAGCCGCAGATCTTTCCATGATTTCATGTAGTACTGTGCGTTCGTGCTGCCTGTCCCGATCTTGATGGAATATGCATCATCCGGAAGCGCAGAGAAAAGATCTTCATCGGTGCTGTCGTCTCCGACGCCCATGATAAAATCATAGTTTTCTTCTTTCAAAAATAAAGAGACCCCAAAGCCTTTATTAAACCTGTTGTCTTTGATTTCTATGACCTTTTTTCCGTCCTGCAAACCCAGGTTCATAGACTGCGTCAGATAATATATCGCTTCGCGCACTTCACTCAATTTGGCGCCGACCAGATCCGGATCACATTGTCTGTAATGGAATGCGAGCGAATATTCCTTTTCCTCAATCAGCGAACCCGGCATTCTGTTGTTGTACATCTCAAGCAGGCTCTTGACCGACTCCTTCCATTCGTTGCCCAGCGCCACCGTCATTGACCAAGGCTGGCCGGGATGCTTCAGCCACAAACCATGCGAGGCAAGGAAGTGTAAATGAAGATCTTTCAGCCATGTGCCAAGCACCTCTCTGTCTCTGCCGGAGACGATGACAACGGTATTATTGGGATCGGCGGCTATTTTCTTTAGCAGCATGAGCAGCTCCGGATCCGGTTTTGCCTGCCGCGGCAGAGGTTTTATGCCGACAAGCGTACCGTCATAATCAAAAAATAAAATCCTCTTTTTGGCCTGCTTATACTGCCCTGCCATTTGATCGTAGTACCTTTCTATCCTTTGGGCGGCGATTTTTTGGGCATCCTGCGCCACGCCTTCAAGCGCATGTAAAAAGTCCTCAGCCCATGCTTGCACGTTATACCTTTTGAGCCGTTCATGCAGCACCTTATTGCGCGCTGTTTTTTCTTCCTCAGGCATGTCGAGCGCTGTTTTTATTCCGTCCGCGATGGCATCCTCGTCATTGGGATTGACAACAACCGCCTCCCCCATTTCGCTCGCTGCCCCGGCGGTTTCGCTGATCACCACCATGCCGCCGTAATCCTTCCTTGCAGCCACATATTCTTTGGCGACTAGGTTCATGCCGTCCCTTAAGGGGGTGACCAGCAAGACATCAGAATTCCGGTAAAACGCGATGAGGCTTTCCTGAGAAAAAGACCTAAACAGAAACCAGATGGGCATCCAGTTAAATGTCCCGTATTCACCGTTGATCTCGCTGATCAGTTCTGTGATTTCTCTTTTTAACTCCCCGTACGTATTAACTTCGACCCTTGACGGTGCCACGATAAGGTTCATACGTACTTTTTGCCTGTATTCGGGATATTTTTTCAGAAACAATGCAAACGCCTTTATTCTTTCGGGGATCCCTTTGGTATAATCAAGACGGTCAATCGATAATATAACTTTTGTATCCCTTTTATTCTGGTTGATCTCTTTTATCTGCCTTTTGTAATCTGCATTTTCCCCGTATTCAGCAGAAAAACGTTGATAATCGATACCCATTGGAAACGTATCAACGGTCACAATTCTGTCTTCGAATACGATCTTGTTCAAAGTATGGTCCAGCCCGAGCAATCTTCTTGTGCAGCTTACAAAATGGCGTACATAATCATATGTATGAAAACCGATCAGATCCGCGCCAAGCAGGCCGTTTAATATCTCCTCACGCCAAATAAGCAGCCTGAATATCTCAAATGACGGGAACGGGATATGCAGGAAAAACCCGACTTGCGCATGAGGGTGTTTTTCCTTGATCAACTGGGGCAAAAGCATCAGCTGATAGTCATGCACCCATATCACATCTTTTTCCTCAATATACGCATCTGCTGCCTTAAGAAACTGCTGATTGACCTCCTGATAAGCCGCCCATGTCTTCGCTTCGTATTCTGCCTTGTTGGTAAAATAGTGAAACAGCGGCCATATCGTTTTATTGCTGAATCCATGGTAATAACCTTCTATCTGCTCTTCAGATAAAAAAACCGGCGCACACTGGTATTGCGATTTGAGAGTCGCGCTGATTTCTTGTTTTTTATGATTATCAAGACAGTCCTCAGGCAGGCCAGGCCATCCAACCCATACGCTGTCCGACTTGCCGTGATAGCTTTTCAGCCCTGTTGCGAGGCCTCCTAGGCTCATTCTGTATCTTACATTTTGCCCGGACTGCTCAACGTTGACAGGCAACCGGTTTGAAATAATAATATTTTTACTCATTGAATTCCTCCCTGTTTGGCATCCCCATAACGTCACAGCGGCAGCTTGAAAACTTGACGTTAAGAATAATAGTTAATAATGCACCTTTTAATGCTTGCAATGCGGAATAAATAATCACAGGTGATACAAAAAGGTTAAAAACAAACTGCATCCATGACATCAAGAAACATACCCTGTGTGTCAATCCTTTTGATTATAGCATATCAGGGCTGTATTGTCGAGTCGAAGCGGCGGCTTCGGGCTTCTTTCTGCGCTGCGTCATGGACATGGAGCGTTTGGGTCGGAAAGGCAAATTCAATATGACGGGCGTCGAATTCCTCTTTTATGCGCAGATTGATCTTTTGCTGAATGTCCATATAAACCGCATAATCCTGGCTTAATACATGGTAAACGATCTCAAAGTTGAGGCTGAAATCCGCAAATTCGAAAAAATGCGCGCGGTCGAAAGTCACATCTTCAATGCTCTCAATGATGCCGCCGATAATACCCGGGATCTCTTTGAGCTTTTGGAGCTGTGTGTTGTAAGTGACCCCGATCCGAAATACGACTCTGCGGTTTTGCATCCTCTTGAAATTTCTCAAACGGGAATCTGTCAAGTCTCTGTTGGAGAACACAAGCTGCTCACCGCTTAAGCTGCGGATACGCGTGGTTTTTATACCGATATGCTCAACGGTACCCATTAAATCATCAATAATTATAAAATCGCCAATCTCGAACGGACGGTCAAAAAAGATGGTAACAAAACTGAAAATATCTGCGAGTACGGCCTGCGCTGCAAAAGCTATCGCTATGCCGCCGATCCCAAGCCCTGCCACCAGCGCCGTGACTTCCACACCGATGTTTTCCAGGAACAGCATCAGTGCAATCGTCCAAACAGCCACTTTGATGATGACGCCTATCCATTTGACTGCCATTAAGTCGGCATCATCTTTCTTTTTTCTCCAATATCTATTGAAAATAAAAATCAAAACCGTGGATATCAGTTTTGCACCCAGAAAAAGTATCAGCGCCGCAAAGACGATCCCCAATATTTTGAGAACTGTTTCATCAACATGAATGAAGTTTATGCTTAAAAACAAGACACCAAAATACAAAATCGGAAGAAGGTACTTATTTATGCCTCGGATTATCGTTTCGTCAACGTTCGTTTCTGTTTTCTGGGCTTTTGCAAGCAGATGCTTAAGCACTATTTTTTTGATAATATATAAAACAAGGATGCCCAAAGCTAGAGACGCGATAAAAAATAAATAATCCTTGACGCTGTTGTTTAAGAATCTTATTTCTAAGAACTCCTGCAAAACTGACCCCCTGAGATAAAAAAGCTTTTTACGGACGCTGCGGTTTGTTAATTAAAACACAGTCTGCCGGATTTCGCAAATGCCCATGTGTGAAGCAATAAAAAACAGGTTGTTCCACGGCACGTTGGGGCTTAATATGACCGCGTGCTTTTTTACTGAGAATTGCGTTTGTCCGTTTGTATTACTTTGTTTCAGAAACGATCTTAACGCCGGAGCTGGTGCCCAGCCTTGTCGCTCCTGCCATGATCATGGCCACTGCAGTCTGATAATCCCGAATGCCGCCTGCAGCCTTTAAGCCCATTGCCGGCCCGATGGTCTGCCGCATCAGCCTGACATCTTCCAGTGTGGCGCCTCCTGTTGAAAAACCTGTCGACGTTTTGACAAAATCAGCGCCTGCAAGCATGGCAGCCCTGCACGCTTTGACTTTTTCCTCGTCTGTCAGCAAACAGGCTTCAATGATAACTTTCACATGCGCCCTGCCCTGTGCCGCGCTGACAACAGCTTCTATATCGCTTTTGACCAGTTCCCAGTTTCCTGATTTTATGGCACCGATATTGATGACCATATCAACTTCTTTTGCGCCGAGGGACACCGCCACCTGCGTTTCAAAATGCTTCACCTCCGGCGGCGTTGCCCCAAGAGGAAATCCAGCCACCACACAGGGTGCCACACCGCTGCCCGTAAGCTGCTGTGCCGCGAACTCTATATTTACTGGGTTCACGCAAACACTGGCGAATTTATATTCTTTTGCTTCGTCACATAACTTGCGTACATCGCTTTGGCTTGCTTCAGGCTTGAGCAGCGTGTGATCAATGTATTTTGCAAGGGACGCAGGCAAAAATCTATTATTCCCCATAGCTGTGTCTTTACTTTCTGTGCGGCTCTCTTTTTTATTCTGTCCTTTTGCATTTGGTTCCATTATAGTGCCCTCCGTTTATTTTGTATTAATATTTACATCTTATGTTTCAATAATAAAAAAGTTCAACGAAAACAGGACAAATCCTGTTTATTTAATAGGCCATAGCACAACTCATTGCAGACATGTACTCTCCCTGTATAAAAAAACCCTCCCACTAAGCTATTCAGGAGGGTTTTTCTCATACTATCCTTATCTGCCGCCAAACAGATTGCTGAAAAAACCACCGATGTCTCCGAACACATTCGTAAAGAAATCGCCGACACCTGCAAAGAAATCCTTCACACCGTCAAAGAATGAAGAAATATCCTGGCTTGTCTGTGAAAGTTGGTTCAGCTTTTGCGCCCAGTCTTCGATATCCAGCTTTTCGAGCGTTCTCACAAGGCTGATGATCTGCACAATGTTTTCCTCTGTGAGCTGAACATTTTGCTCAGCCGCAATTTTGAGGATCAGGTCGCGCAGCTCAGCATCCGTCATATCTTTTGTCTGGTCAAGCACTTTTTTAAGCTCATTGATGAGTTCTGCCGCCTGCTCGCTCCCGATGATCTCAGCCAGTTCGCCGGTGACCACGAGCTCTTCTGCGCCTGCTTCTTTTGCGCTCTTATCAAGCTCTACGCCGGTGATGTCCTCATAAGCTTTGTAAACGCCGGTAAGAGCGGCTGTACCTGAAACCTCAAAGGGAGCGGATACCATCACTTTTGCGTCCTCGACGCCCGCGGTCAGCAAGGCATTCATATACATGCGCTCGGTGCACCAATTAATATTTTTTGTTGTCACTTCAATGCCAAAGTCTTCTTCGCGCGTTTCGATATAGATGCAGGAGATCGCCCTTGTCCCGATCTTCTCGTCAGGAACCAATCCCGACAAATACTCTCTTTCCTCATCGTTCGTCACAACAAGTTCGATCACGTCTCCGCGCGTCAAGCCAAAGTCTTGATATATCTGATTGATTTGTTTTTCTGACAGATTTGCTCCGATAGTCACGCGCTCCTGCCCGGCCTCAACAGCCAGAACTGCCGATACGCTCATAACCATAACGATCACTGCGACAAGAACCGCTGTGCATATTTTTCTCAGCATGATATTCCTCCTTTGTTAAGAGCTGATGCTCTGTAGCCAGCCTATTATATCACTGTTCTTTAAAAATTTATATAGAAAATTTTTGAACAAATTGCAACGCTGCTGCACATATCCTGCAAATCTTAATGTTTTTCGGACCTAAAGTTGTTTTTTTATAACATAAACGGCGGCTGACCCTAAGCCAACCGCCGTTTGTATTAAGATGGCTATTTGTCGACTGAAGCCATATGTTCGACCAGCGTCAGGACTTTGCACGAATATGCCCACTCGTTATCGTACCAGGAAACGAGTTTTACAAAAGTCGGGCTGAGCATAATGCCGGCGCCTGCATCAAAGATACTCGTTCTTGCATCACCGATGAAGTCGGATGAAACGACCTGGTCTTCCGTATAACCGAGGATGCCCGCAAGCTCACCTTCAGCGGCAGCTTTCATGGCAGCCTTGATCTGGTCGTAAGTGGTCTCTTTCTCCAAACGCACTGTCAGATCAACGACCGAAACATCTGCCGTCGGAACGCGGAACGCCATACCGGTCAGCTTGCCGTTGAGCTTCGGGATGACCTTGCCGACAGCCTTTGCCGCACCTGTTGATGAAGGGATGATATTGAACGCCGCGCCTCTGCCGCCTCTCCAGTCCTTGCTGGAAGGGCCGTCGACCGTCTTCTGTGTGGCTGTGGTGGCGTGCACTGTGGTCATCAAGCCTTCGAGTATGCCGAAGTTGTCGTCAACCACCTTAGCCAAAGGCGCAAGGCAGTTGGTGGTGCAGGACGCATTGGAGACCACTTTCATATCCGAAGTGTATTTGTCCTGATTCACGCCCATCACAAACATCGGGGCGTCAGCCGAAGGTGCCGATATGACGACCTTCTTGGCGCCGCCTGCAAAGTGCGCACTGGCTTTTTCAGTCGTGGTAAACACACCGGTAGATTCAACGATATAATCTGCACCGCAGGACTTCCAGGGTATCTCGCTTGGGTTCATGGATGAGAAAACCGAGATCTCTTTGCCGTTAACAATAATAGATTTCGCCGTATGTGATGCGGTGCCTTTAAAACGGCCGTGCACTGTGTCGTAGGTGAGCATATAAACCATATACTCCGGATCGATGAATGGATCGTTAATACCCACGACCTCAATATTCTTGTTCTCAACAGCGGCACGAAAAACCAACCTTCCGATACGTCCGAATCCGTTAATTCCCACTTTGATTGCCATTTATAAATTCCTCCTAATAATAATCTCTAAAAATTCTTTTCTATCATAAATCATCCTGCGTCAAAAAACAATATCTTATGCCTTTTATGCCCAAAGATCACAAAAAGCAGAGATTGTTTGCCGTTCATAGCCTGATTGCGGCAGTTTAGTCTTTACACCGGATGGATCATGTTTTCTTTATCGAGCAAATTTGCGTCGATACCATATTTGTGCGACTGCCGGTATTCGAAAAACTTTGGCGCGATCTGCGGGAACATGGCGATGGACAGTATATCCTCCTCCTGCTCCATCCATGGTTTGACTTCCTCCCTGTATTTTTCGATCTCGGGAGCAATTTCATCCGCAGGCCTTCCGGTGATGACCCGGTCGTCACCGATGCATTTTTTGCGCACATCTTCATCCACCGCCGCCGGCAAACGGCCGTACTCACCGCGCAGCAGCGCTTTGCTCTCCTTGGTAACGATCTTGTACCGTTCCCCCCCGATCACATTGAAAACTGCCTGCGTGCCGACGATCTGGCTGGTGGGCGTCACAAGCGGCGGATAGCCAAACTCTTCACGCACACGCGGTACTTCTTTGAGCACCTCGTCAAGTTTATCACCAGAGCCTGCTTTTTCAAGCTGGTCTATAAGGTTTGAGTACATGCCGCCAGGGATCTGGTAGATCAGCATCAAGGCCTCGACGCCTAGTGCCTCAGCCTTTAAAAAACCATCGTTTTTAAGCTTTGCGGCAACGCCCTTAAAGTGCTTGGCGATCTTGGAGAGCACCTTTATATCCATACCTGTGTCGTACTCGGTACCCTGCAAAGTGGCCACAAGCGATTCCGTGCAGGGCTGCGCCGTGCCGTTGGCCATCGGTGAGAGTGCCGTGTCCACGATGGAAGCGCCCGCTTCGATCGCCTTTAAGTATGTCATATCCCCGACGCCCGTCGTGTTGTGCGTATGCACATGAATGGGCGCCTTGACGGCTTTTTTAAGTTCTTTGACAAGCGCATAGGCTTCATAAGGCAGCAGCAGGTTGGCCATATCCTTGATGCAGATGGTGTCCGCACCAAGTTTTTCGAGCTCCACCGCCAGATTCACAAAATATTCGCGCGTATGCACAGGACTGGTGGTGTATGAGATGGCCGGCTCGCAATGGCCGCCGAACTTCTTTGTTGCCGCCATGGCGCGTTCCATGTTGCGCGTGTCGTTGAGTGCATCAAAGATACGGATCACATCGATACCGTTTTCTATGGCCTTTTCTACAAAGAAATCCACCACATCATCCGCATAATGCTTGTAGCCGAGCAAATTCTGCCCTCTCAGCAGCATCTGCATGCGTGTATCAGGCATCGCCGCTTTGAGCTTGCGCAGCCGCTCCCAGGGGTCTTCGTTCAAAAAGCGCAGGCACGAATCGAACGTGGCTCCTCCCCACATCTCAAGCGACCAATAGCCAGCCTCATTGAGCAGGTGCGCCGCAGGCAGCATGTCAGCCGTACTCATACGCGTGGCCGCCTGAGACTGGTGCGCATCTCTTAATATCGTATCTGTAATATTGACTTTTCCCATCTATTATAAACCTCCTTGTTCTCTCAGTTAAACAGCGTCAGCAGCACGCCCGCCGCCACAGCTGAGCCGATAACGCCCGCCACATTAGGGCCCATGGCATGCATCAGCAAAAAGTTCCTCGGATTGGCCTCCTGCCCCACCTTTTGCGACACCCTTGCAGCCATCGGCACAGCGGAAACGCCCGCACTGCCGATCAGCGGGTTGATCTTGCCGCCCGAGAGCTTGCACATCAGCTTGCCAAGCAGCACGCCCCCGATGGTGCCGAAAATAAAAGCCGTTAAGCCGAGCAAGATAATATAAAGCGTCTGGGTATCAAGAAAAGTTTCGCCTTTCGCCGTTGCGCCGACAGAGACGCCTAAGAATATTGTCACGATGTTGATCAGTTCATTCTGCGCCGTTTTGTTGAGCCGGTCTGTCACCAGGCATTCGCGGAAAAGATTGCCGAGCATCAGCATGCCCACAAGCGGTGCCGCAGCCGGCAGCAGCAACGAAATAAATATGGTCACGATGATCGGAAACAGTATACGCTCCGTCTTACTGACAGGCCTTAGCTGTTTCATCTCGATCGCCCTTTCTTGCTTTGTGGTGAACATCTTCATAAAGGGCGGCTGTATCACAGGCACGAGCGCCATATAGGAATAAGCAGCCACTGCGATCGGCCCCAATAGATCAGGATAGAGCTTAGAAGTTAAGAAAATGGCCGTCGGGCCGTCCGCACCGCCAATGATGCCGATAGAAGCCGCAGCTTGTTCGTTGAAGCCAAGAAGCAGCGCCCCGAAAAAGGCGATAAATATGCCAAGCTGCGCCGCCGCGCCGAGGATCAGGCTCTTGGGATTGGCAATCAGCGGCGCAAAATCCGTCATCGCGCCTACGCCAAGAAATATAAGCGGCGGATAAATGCCGAGTTTGACACCCTGATACAAGTAGTAGATAAGGCCGCCTTCACTGTCTGTCGTCAAGTTTGCGCCCGGAAGATTAGCCAGCAGCATACCGAACGCGATGGGCACCAGCAGCAGCGGCTCGTATTTTTTGACGATCGCCAGATACAACAATAAACATGCAACAATAAGCATCACGCCCTGCTGCCATTGCATCGTCGCAAATCCCGTCGAGGTAAAGAATTCGACCAATGATTCGCCGAGATTAAAACCCTCCATGTGTTACCTCCTCTTTCTGCGCTAAGCCAAAACGGCCAGTACATCACCGGAGTTAACAGCAGTTCCTTTGGCGACCTGCACACCGACAACTTTTCCGGAAACAGGTGCTACGATCTCGTTCTCCATTTTCATGGCCTCAAGCACGAACAGCACATCCCCCTCATTGACGGTGTCCCCTTCACTGACTTTGACTTCCCAGATGTTGCCCGGCATAGGTGCGCTGACCTGCGTACCCTCCGGCACGGCTGCCGCCGGAGCAGGCGCAGCAGGTGAAGGCGCAGATGCAGGAGTGGAAACGGCCGGACGCCCGGGCGCAGCAGCCGGAGCCGCAGCCCCGCCGATCTCCTCGACCTCCACGTTGTAACTGACGCCGTTGACATTGATCAAAAATTTTCGCATAGTGTCCTCCAAAACTTATCTTTAATCTCTTATAAAACTTTTTAAAATCGGCTGTAGATCTGCTCTGACCGCCCGCTTCTTCCCCAGGCAGGGATATTCTGCCGCGCACGGCTTATCGACTTGATCAGAATGCCGTTCGGCGAGGTGCCAAGGCTTGCTGCAACGGCTGCTGTGATCGCTGCGATCAGCGCCGTATCATCGGCAGCCTTTGCAGCTTGGGCATGAGGTGCCGCGCTCACCGCTTCGCTCTTCCTTGCGGATTTGCATGCTTTGTTTGACTCCCTCTCCTTTGGTTGCCTGCCTGTCAGCATTTTGGAGATCTTCGGATACACATAAGTGATCAATATCAGCGAACCAAGAGCCACAAAGACAATCGCAAGGCCAAAAACAATGACGCTTCCGCCGGTACCTAAAGCCTCTCCAAAGCTGAGCGGAGGTTCAGGCGCATTGGCTGCCAGCGCAACGCCGGACAGGCCTGTAAATGTTGTCATCATATCATGCCCTCCTTAATACAGCCGTGTGCCGTGCTTTTTAGGGAGTCTTTTTTCGCGCTTGCCGAGCGCAAGCTCCAAAGCCGCCGCAAGACGCTGGCGTGTTTCCGAAGGGTAGATCACTTCATCAACATAGCCCATCTTAGCCGCTTGCCACGGAGACGCATACGTGTTTGCATATGTGTTTGCAGCCTCTTTACGCGCCTCGATCACATCATCTGAAGCCGTGATCGTCTCATTCATCAGTATGACAGCAGCTGCGTTTGGCAGCACAGCCGAAATCACAGCCTCAGGCCAGGCGAAAACCATATCGGCGCCAAGCGCTTTGGGCGCCATGGCTACATAGCCTGAACCCACGGCCTGGCCGGTGATAACAGTCAAAAGAGGCACTGTGGCTTCCGCATAAGCGCGTATCAGGCGCGCTCCGGCCTGTATCAGGTTTTCCTGGGTTAAATCCTTAATAAAACCCGGCGTGTCTGCAAAGGTAAGAACCGGCAGCCCGAATGCATCACAGAAGCTCACAAAGCCAGCGGCTTTTGAAGCTGACTTTTCGTCGATGTAAGCCCCGTTCGCGTTTGCCACGATGCCGACACTTCGGCCGTTGAGCCTTCCAAGCCCTGTGATGATAGAGGGCGCATAAGCCTGCTGGCTTTCGAAGAAATCACCGCTGTCCATCACCGCGCCGATAAGGCTGCGCACATCAAAAGCGCCTTGATACTCATCGATGAGCCTGTTCAGATCGTCCCCGCAGTCAAGAACCGGCGCATCCACAAGATTGTTGTCCGGCAGATAAGAAAGCAAATGGCGCACAGAATAGAGCGCATCGTTTTCGTTTTCAGATAAAAAATGCACCAACCCTGTTTTTTCCGCATGGATAGTTGGCCCGCCGATATCCTGCGCCTGTATAGCCTTGCCAGGTTCGTTATACGCGCCGGGCGCTGCACTGTATATTCCGCCGATATCCTTGGACATAAAAATAAAATCGCTCAATGAAACCAGAAAAGCAGCTGTTCCCGCACATGGCCCGCAGACGACTGTGATCACTGGCACAACACCGGACAGTTCTGCCAATTTTTTTAGTATGCTGCCGTAGCCCTCAAGCGTCCCTGCACCCTCGCCGATCCGCGCACCCATTGAATCGATAAGTGCCACCACGGGCAGGCCGGTTTTTCCAGCAAGCTCCAGAATATTTTGGATCTTGCGCGCGTGCATCACGCCCATGGCTCCGCCGAGTACGTTATAGTCCTGTGAGAATACATAAACGCCGCGTCCGTCAACAGTCCCGTAGCCTGTCACAACACCCTCACCCGGTGCGCTGACTTCTTTGAGCCCTTCCGGCGCACTGGAGTGTTGCACAAAGGCGAGCGTTTCAACAAAGCTTTGCGGGTCAAGCAGCGTTTCTATGCGCTGCCTTGCCGTGAGCTTTGCCTGCGTATTTTGGGCTTCCTGCAGCTTGATGCCTTCCTTTAAGGCTTTTCGTTTTTGTGCAAGCAGGTCAAACCCGTGTTGTTCGCTCATATAGTAAACCTCCATATGAAAATTGTATAAAAAACTGTTTTATATAAAAAAACAGCTCTTGCTGAAAAATCAACTTTCCCCCCATATTCGTTATTCTACACAGATATACTTTAATCCTTTGTAAATTTTTAATTTGTTCAAATTTTCACAAATTTTTTTCTTTTATTCCTTGCCAACACCCAGCTTTTCAAAATCCTGTTTGTCAAGCGGTCTCCACTGGCCGCTTTGAAGACTGCCGAGCTTGAGCGCACCGATGGCTGTCCTTTTAAGATGTTCCACCCGGCAGCCGACCGCTTCAAACATCTTTTTGACCTGCCTGTTTTTGCCCTCGTGAATGATGATGGCAACCCTGGCCTGATCGCCCACGTGATTTAAGATGCGCACATCGGCTGGAGATGTTTTTTTGTCATCGATCACCACGCCTTTTTGCAGTTTCTCGATAGCCTGCGCGTCAAGCTTCCCCCGCACCGATACTAGATAGGTTTTTTTAAGCTCGTGCTTCGGGTGTGTGCAGCGGTAAGCAAAATCGCCGTCGTTTGTGAGCAGCAGCAGCCCTTCGGTGTCATAATCGAGCCGCCCGACAGGATAAAGCCTTGCACCCGTATCACCAAAAAGCGATATCACGGTTTTTCTGCCGCGGTCATCGCTGCAGGCAGACAGCACGCTCTTTGGCTTATTGAGCATGATATACATCTTTTCTTGTTCAGGCCAAATCGGCACACCGTCAATACTGACTGTGTCTTTTTCTGTGTCTATATCTGTGCCAAGAACCTGCACTGGCAAGCCGTTGACACTGACCCGCCCCGCACTGATCAGCGTATCAGCGCCGCGCCTTGAAGACGCCCCGCACGATGCGATGTATTTGTTTAACCTCACGCGATCCCTCCGTTACATATCGAGCAAACGGGTATTGATCCAAAAATCAAGCAACCTGTCAAGGTTGAATTTATATGAATTCTCGCCAATCGAAAACGGCGCTTTGAGTTCTGCGGTGCGCAGCTTGTTGGTGCCAAGCCAAATGTCTATGTAACCGACAGTCTGGCCTTTTGCAACAGGCGCTTTGAGCGTATCCTCAAGAAAAATCTGCTTTTCGATTTTTGTGTATTCCTCATCTGTCAGCGGATAATAGATGTCCTTCTCTGTGTGCACGGAGAAGCTTTCTTCTTTGCCCTGCTCAACATTGACCTCACCGACATATTCGCCCGAGCCGAGCAAAAGATGGTTATTGTAGTTCTCAAACCCATGATCCATCATCGACATGCAGTCCCCAAACATGTCCGATGCGCCAAGCACCACAGCGACAAGCTGCATATTTTCCCGCTGCGCTCCTGCCGAGAGACACCGGCCTGCGTCCTTGGTATAACCCGTTTTGATTCCGTTCCCGCCCTCATAACTCCACAGTATCTTGTTTTTATTCTTCACGACTCTGTCCCATTTATGACCGTCCCACGGCAGCGTCTTGTACTGCGTTTTGACGATTTGACTGAAATATTCATTTTGCATGGCATAAGCCGATATCAGCGCAAGATCATAAGCCGTCGTATAATGCCCCTGCGCAGGCAAACCGTTCGGGTTCACAAAGTTAGTGTTGTAAGCGCCGATCTCCTGCGCTTTTGCGTTCATGAGCTTTGTAAACTCCCCGACGCTGCCGCTGATGTGTTCTGCAATGGCAATGGCGGCATCATTGCCGGAAGCCAGCATAAGCCCGAACAGCATATCGGACAAGCTCATCGTCTCGCCGGCTGAAAGCCATATGGACGAGCCTTCCGTCCCGCTCGCATTTTGACTCACCTGCACAATATCGCTGACATTCCCGTGCTCCAGCGCGACAATGGCCGTCATGATCTTGGTCGTCGAAGCCATGGGCATTTTTTCAAACGCGTTCTTTTGATACAGCACACGCCCTGAGCAAGCCTCTATCAGCACTGCCGACTTTGCAGATACCTCTAGGCTTACCGCTCTTGGCTCAACGACATTATACGCAAAGATAAAGACAAATACCAGCAAAAACAACGTAATTTTGCGGAGTTTTCTTCTCAATGCTGCTCCTCCTCGTCAAAGCGGCAGCGCCGCAGCGCTTCTCTGATCTCAGAAATAAAATGCGGCACAGCCTCTGCAGCCTGTTCAAGAAGGTTCTTGCCGTTGACCGAAAGCAGCTGAACATTATCTTCATTCACGACCAGAAACCCAATAGGGTTAATGGACACGCCCGAGCCCGCACCGCCTGAAAAAGGATACTTTAAGCTCTCGGCTTCACCCTCCGCTTCTCCGTATTCACCGCCGCCCGCCACAAAGCCAAAACATACGCGCGAAACAGGGATGATCGTTGAGCCTTCGGCAGAGATCACAGGATCGCCGATCACCGTATTGACATCTACCATCTCCTTGATTTCGCTCATGGCCGTCTGCATGATGTTTTCTATCGGATGCATAAAAATTTTCACCGCCTAAGATTTTTTAGATAGATAATATATCCAACAATAATATTTACAGGAGAGAGTGTGATTATACAGTCGGCACAAAAGGAATAAAGCTGTTTAGTGAAAACCGGTAGGACGGCAAGTTTTATCCTGTGATGTTTCGGCTTGCCGATTCTTTGCGCGATGCCGAACCCCATGCTGAGTGCACCGCAAAGCATAGCTGTCGCAAAAGCGTCCCCAAGGCCGATTTGGGCCTTGGCGTTTATCTCGATATTCATCCTCTCGTAAACGTGGTTGAACGCTGCGCTGCGCGCGTGTTCCTTGTGCGTTTGTTTTTTCTTGTCTAGGCGGCATATGAGCTCCGCGAGTGAGATCATTGTCTTTTCTGAGCCGTCTTTTTTGATGCGTATCAGCCGTATAATACTGGTTTTGTCGCGCCGCAATACGAACCGCCATTTGATTGGAATAAAATAGAGCAGCCTAAGTTTTGCATTTATGTCGGATTGGTCAATACGCACAGCCGCTTTGATTCTGACCGCAAGCGCAGCCACCAACAAAACGGCGGCAATCAGCACAATGAGAATAAAAAACAACGCCTTTCCAAAAAGAGAATCGACGTTGTTATTATTGTCTAAAAAGGCGGCTTCATTCCGCTTCGCTGAGCGGCGGCAGTGCTTCTATGGACTCTAAACCAAAGTGGCGCAGGAATTCATCATTTGTACCGTAAAGCATCGGGTTTCCGAGCGCCTTTTTGCGCCCCAGCCGCTCAATCAAGCCTTTTTCTATGAGCATCGCGACAGAGTAATTGCTCTTGACGCCGCGGATCTGCTCGATCTCAAAACGGGTGATGGGTTGCCTGTAAGCAATGATCGCAAGCGTCTCGATCATCGATTGTGACAGGCGTGTTTTTTTGACAGGCGCCAAAACCTTTTCGATATACGCTGCATTCTGCGGATTTGAGCAAAACTGGAGCTTTTCCCCCACGCGTTTTAGCAGTAAGCCCGCGCCCTCTTGCTGCCTGCGGAGTATCATGCTGTCCGCGATCGTTTCCAGTTCTCCGCGCTCAACCTCAAAAACAGCAGCGAGTTCGCCTATTTCCATGGCGTCGCCGGCCACAAACAGTATGCTTTCAAGAGCACTTATGATCATTTTTTCATTCAACCTGCGGCTTCCTCACTTTTTCGCGTGATCAGGATATCGGCGTAGCTGCTTTCCTGGCTGATGGCAACGAGGCTTTTGTGGATCAGATCGAGCAGCGCGACAAACGTAACGGCCACTTCAAGGCGCGTACGTGCGCCTGTAAACAGCGAAAAGAAAGTGGCGTAACCCAAGCTGGAAAGCGCGCGCAGGATATAGCGAGACCTTTCCTTGACAGTGAACGGATCCTTGTGTATCTCGACTTCCTCAATGCGTTCATACTGTGCGTCTGGCAGCCTCTTTAAAACCTCAAGATAGGCATCGCAGAGGTTTTGCAGCGTCATCTGCTCGATTTCCCACCGGTCTTCAGATAATTCGACCTCTTCAGGCAGCTTGTAATAGACGTCATGTGCAGCGGTTTCGTGTGTTTTTAGCGCCAAAGCCGCGTCTTTGAAGGCCTTGTAAGCCTTAAGCCGGGAAATCAGTTCCTGCTCAGGGTCTTCTTCCGGCTCTTCCTTAAGATCCGTCCCCGGAAGCAGCATCCTTGATTTGATATAAACGAGCGTTGCAGCCATTTCAATAAACTCGCTGGCCCTGTCCATCGAGATCTGCGGCATAGCCGCGATATGCTCAAGGTACTGCCCCGTGACTTCGGACACAAATATCTGCTCGATATCGATGCGCGCCTTGCCGATAAGGTGCAGCAGCAGATCAAGCGGGCCCTCAAACTGCTCAATTTGAACTTTGTAATCATCTGTTATCATTACAGAAACAACCCGAAAAACGCTTCATAGGCGTAGATGACCCAGAATGTAAAGAAATTCAGTATGAAGTGGATCCAGTTGGTCAAGAACAACAGCCCGAGCAGCACAAAATGCCCGTACTGTTTGTAGTACATAAAGAGCCGCGGGCTTTTGCGCGCTATAAAGCCGCTGACCAGATGATGCCCGTCAAGCGGAGGTATGGGGATCAGATTGAAAAAACAAAGTATGATATTGAGAAACACGATGTTGGACAGAATGTTTATGATGATCGCGTTCTGCAGCCCCAAAGCCACAGCGACCGATAATATCATGTAAAACAGAAAAGACAAAATCAGATTGACCGTGACGCCTGATATCGAGACAAGTACATTGGCTTTTTTGAAATTGTGGTAATTCCGCGGATTTGTGGGCACTGGCTTGCCCCAGCCAAAACCGATAAATAAGAAAGCAATCAGCCCAAAAAGCGCGATATGCTTCGTCGGGTCAAGCGTCATACGCCCTAAGTTTTTCGCTGTCGGGTCTCCCATCCTGTTGGCCATCCAAGCATGGGCGGCCTCGTGAAAAGAAAGCGCGATGACCAGTGCAGGCAGCAGATAAAGTACGATGAGCAAAAAGCCCTGAAAATCTCCTCGGAAAAGATAGCTGATCGGCGAATATAAAAACCTGTTTGCTAACGGCATGTTTGGCTCCAATCCATTGTTTGTTTCAGTATATAGAATAAAGAGGCTGTTTTCAACCGGACATTATGTCGAAACTGTAAAACCTGAATGTCCGGTTCCGTAAAAAAAGCGCACCAAACAGGCACGCCCCAAAGACTGCTCCAATGCTATTTGTACCCGTCGAACATCCGGTTATTGTCCTTCTTGATGGCCGACACATTGGACCGCTGCCCTTCCTTCTCATACGGTGCCCCTGCTTTCAGGGTTTTGAGCTCTTCGCTCAGGGCTGCGTAATCTTTGCTTATGGCGTCGAACTGTTCCTGAAGCTTTAATACATCATCGGCGATATTGATGGCTGTTAAAACGGAGAGCGTATTGGGGTTCAAATTCACATACTGTTCTTTGAGCTCGGACATTTTTCGGTCGACATAAATGGCGACACGGTGAATGTATTCTTCGCTCTCATAGCCTGCCATGACGTATTCTTTGCCGCAGATCTTGACCATCGTGCGCGTTTTTTCCATATGCCCGTCAACACCCCAAAAATATTTCTTTTATGGAGTCATTATATACCAGGATAGAAAATGTTTCAACAGCCAATATACAAAATGTTGTATGTAAGAGACATTATTCGCGTAATTTTGCACCAAATCTGCCTGCCGCCGCCGAAACTATGGCATCCCGCGCAGCATTTGCCTCTTCATCAAGCAGCGTGCGGCTGTTTGCGCGGAATACGATCTTATACGCGAGGCTCTTTTTACCTTCCCCAAGCTGTCCGCCTGTATAGACATCAAAAAAAG
>Ga0351838_1046_pt1 | contig 22466 bp, 16 predicted proteins | sample BONcelHFGM3001E3_FD_206742 | JGI IMG/M metagenome (GOLD analysis project Ga0351838, IMG submission 206742) | Enriched cells from coal bed in the Powder River Basin, Montana, United States - BONCAT cells FGM rep1 HSBNCT.FGM.300.1.E3 ... | reverse complement strand
CCAGCTCGAATTGGCTGCGCCAGAAGTCCAGACGCTCCTTGACTCTTTTCTCCAGACCATTCTCCGTGGGCTCGTAATAGACTCGCCCTTCCGGCAAATAAGCCTGTGGCACAAAGCCTCCCTCATAGTCATGCGAATACTTGTAGCCCTCGCCATGGCCAAAGCTCTTCGCTCCTTTGTAATGACCGTCCCGCAAATGGAGCGGCACCGCCAGAGTGCGCCCCTCAGCCACTTCCTTCGAGGCTTTCCCGATCGCGACTGTGCAACGATTACTCTTTGGTGCCGTGGCCACATAGACCGTGGCATGAGCCAGGATGAGTTGCGCCTCGGGAAGTCCGACGAAATCGCAGGCTTGCTGCGCACTCACCGCAACGACGAGGGCATTTGAGTCTGCCATGCCAACGTCCTCGCTCGCACAGATGACGATACGCCGCACGATAAATCGATAGTCCTCCCCGGCATGCAGCATTTTCGCCAGCCAATAGAGAGCGGCATCAGGATCACTCCCCCGCATGCTTTTAATAAAAGCGCTGATCGTGTCGTAGTGCGCATCGCCATCCCCATCATAGACGATAGCTTTTCTCTGGATGCTCTCCTCAGCCACCGGGAGAGTGACGTAAATCTTGCCATCCTCGGACGGCGGCGTGGTGAGAGCTGCGATTTCCAAGGCGCTGAGGCATTTGCGTGCATCACCATCACTGAGTCGCGCGATGTGCTCGGCAGCACCAGATTCCAGAATGATCCCCTGCCCGCCGAGGCCCCGCTCCTCGTCTAGCATGGCTGTATCGAGAAGTTTCAGCAGATCTTTCTCAGCCAACGGCTCAAGCTGAAAAATCTGCGACCGGGAAACAAGCGGCGTATTGACGTAGAAAAAGGGATTGTGCGTCGTCGCTCCGATCAGGCGGAGGACGCCGCTCTCGACATCCGGCAGTAGAACGTCCTGCTGAGATTTGCTAAATCGATGGATCTCGTCCACGAAGAGCGTTGTCCTCTCGCCACTGTTGCGCAGACGCTGGACCGCAGTGGCAGCCACCCGACGAATGTCCGCCACGCTGCTCTCCACGCCACTCAGCCGCTCAAAGCGTGAGCGAGTTGAGGCTGCAATGATTTGCGCCAGACTGGTCTTTCCCGTTCCCGGCGGCCCGTAGAGAATGATCGATGTCAGTCGATCTGCCTCGATAGCCCGCCTCAGTAGCTTGCCTTGTCCCAGGATGTGCTCTTGGCCGACATACTCATCCAGATGCCGGGGCCGCATACGCGCAGCCAAGGGAGCCTGTTTGAAGAAGCTCTCCGGTTCACTCTCGGAAAAAAGTTCATCCATGGGAGAATATCAGCGCAAGACAGTTGTGCTCGCAAGAGCAGGAAAATCGGATCATATTATAAACATGAAAAAGTTGCTCGTCCCCATCGACTTTAGCGAAGGCACCGACAAAGTGATCAAGGCTGCGGGAGACCTCGCTGAGCAACTCTCCGCCAGCCTCATTCTTTTTCATGTGGTGGAGCCTGTGGCCACATATGTCCCGGTGGGGGCCTCCATGGACGTCCTCACCGCCACTCCACCGATCGAACCCATGGACATCAAGGATGTGGAGAGTCGTCTGGAAAAACTCGCTGATGGCCCCCGGCAAAAGGGCGTCTCCACCCAGGTCGCTGCCCTCATCGGCCTCGCGGTAGATGACATTATAGCCAAAGCTGCGAACGAAAACGCCTCCTACATCGTACTAGGCTCTCATGGGCATGGTGCGCTCTACCACCTTTTCAGCGGCAGCGTTGTGACAGGTGTTCTCCGCAAGGCGAAATGCCCCGTCCTCATCATCCCTGCCTCCGAAAAATCAAAGTAGGAGAGCGCCAGGACCTCAGGGCGCGGTCAGAGGACGAAACTCCAAATCATTGAGCAGCCCATCGGAAAGGCGATAAGCCCATGCATGAATCTGGAGTGGCTGGCCACGACGCCATGCGTTCTGAACAATGGTCGTCTCCTCCACATGTCTGGCTTGGTCGAGGGCATTCAGTTCGCACAGCCGATCGACAGCCTCCTCTTTTTGCATACCGTCAAATTCATCGAGATTACGACGATAGATACTGCGGACATGACGTAGCCAGTTATCGATCAATCCCAGCTCCTGCCCTTCCAGAGCCGCACGGACGCCACCACAGCCGTAATGCCCCACCACCATGATGTGCTCCACCTTGAGCACGTCCACCGCGTACTGGATCGTCGCTAGACAGTTAAAATCCGTGTGGACCACGAGATTTGCCACATTGCGATGAACAAAGACTTCACCCGGTTTGAGACCGAGGATTTCGTTTGCCGGCACGCGACTATCCGAGCATCCGATCCAGAAATATTTTGGCGATTGGACATCGACGAGCTTTTCAAAAAAGTCCGGTTCCTCCGCGCGCATTTGCTCGGCCCATTGCTTGTTGGCTCGAAAGAGATGTTCCATAAAATTATCAATCAACTAGCAAGTTTCCCGCCAGCCAGCGCCTCCCTGTAGATTTGCTCGACTGCGGCGGCTTGTTTTTCGGGAGAAAAAAGTGCTTTTGCACGTGCTGAAGCCGCTTTTCCCATGGCATCTGCAAGCTCCGGCTTCTCGGCCAAACGGATCAAGGCTGTGGCCAAGGCCTCTGGACTTCGCTCCGGACAAAGCAAGCCGGACTCTCCATCTGCGATGACCTCAGGAATCCCCCCATGATGCGTCGATACGGAAGGTAATCCTGTCGCCATAGCTTCGAGGAGGGCATTCGGAATTCCCTCCACATCTCCAGCCGCCAGTTCGCTGGGATGAAGATAGATATGCGCCTTGTAAAATTCCTCCATGAGTTTCTCGGAGGCAAGAAAACCGACAAATTCCACAGATTGTGAAATACCCAGACTTGAAGCTAGAGACTCAAGTCGCTCTTTTTCCGGGCCACTGCCGGCAATGATATATCGTGACTGAGGAAATCGCTGATGGAAGCATGCAAAGGCTGCCAATGCGGTAGCCATCCCCTTTTTTGCGACCAATCGGGCGGCTTGGAGGATGCGCCAAGAGCCATCGCTCGGCGGTACACGAGGTGAAAACTTGATAGGAGGCAGAGCCGTGCGCAATACTCGGGTCTTCTCTGCGGGACAGCCCAATTTGATCACCTTTTCGGCAAGATCCTGCGATCGACACGGCACGAGGACAGCTCTTTTAAAAAGCTCCTGTCGTGCGTGGCGGTACGACTCCTCAGCCATACCTCCAGTGACATCCGAACCATGAAATGAAACCAGGACTGGCAATCGGCAGGAACGAACAAGAGGCAGCAAATGAATGGCAGAATTGCCAAAAAAAATGTGCAGGAGCCCGCATTTTTCCTGCGTCAGGATACGAGTATACTGACGCGCCTCGGCCCCCGAAATCTGCCACGGACTTCCGGTCAGTTGCTCTTTCGCTCGGGAAAGGAAACGCCAAGAGGAACGGGGGATGACCGTCGGAGGAGGTCCAGTCCAAGTGCCCTTCGCTTTTTGAGTAAGAATGATCGGCCTAAATGCACGCAGACCTAGGACCTGGCGATGAATATGGAGCATTTCCTGCTCCAAATATGTGGAGCAAAAAAGCCCCACCGCAGGCAGGTCACCACTCAACACCTACAACAACGAGGCCTGTGGATTTGAAGGGCGTTCCCCCTCCGAAATCCTGTGAGACATTTTTGGCACCCGAGCCATAGCTGGCAGGCGCGGCCGGATTGACAAGTTGCCAGGGTCGCTTTGTGACAAAGACTTCCTTAACGATTCCTTCTATACTCGGACGAGGATCGACGGACTCGACGATGACTTCCCGATCTGCGGGACGACTCGGAGCCACAATGAAATCCTGCGATTGAGCCAGAGTGGCTGCCCCGAGAAGCACTACAATGAAAGCCTTCATACTAGGAATGTAAGGCCAAAGCACTGTCGATTGCAAGTGAGCCTAAAGGGCTAGCGCTCTTCGATGGGTACGAATCTCTTACCAACCTCCGGCCCCACATACTCGCTGAGAGGACGATACAGGCGATTATCCGCGAGTTGCTCAAGGATATGGGCCGTCCAGCCACTCGTGCGGGCTATGGCAAAAATCGGCGTGAACATATCCGTCGGAATACCCAGCGAGTAGTAAACAGTCGCCGAGTAGAAATCGACATTCGCATTGAGGCCCTTGCGCTCCTTCATGATCTGAGCAATACGCTCGCTCATGCGGATCCACTTGGGTTCGCCAAGCTTGTCACAGAGCTGAGTTGCCATATTGCGCAGATGAGGGGCGCGTGGATCGAGCACCTTGTAAACACGGTGACCGATGCCCATGATTTTCTTCTTCTGGGCTAGTTGTTCCTCGACCCATTCATCCACTTTGTCTTCGGACCCGATTTCCTGAAGCATGTGGATGACTCCCTCGTTGGCTCCACCATGGAGGGGACCTTTCAAGGCGCCAATCGCAGCGGTAACTGCAGAATAAATATCCGTCAGGGTGGCTACCACCACACGTGCGGTGAAAGTGCTCGCATTCATGCCGTGATCGGCATGCAGGACGAATGCCACATCAAGAGTTTTGGCCGCTTCCGGCGAAGGGTCCTCACCATTGAGAAGATAGAGGAAGTGCGCAGCCTCGCCCAAGTCCTTGCGGATCGGGAGCAAGTCCTGTTTACGGCGGGCGCGATGAAAATAGGCGGCGATCACACCGATTTTGGCTGTGATACTGATTGCCCTGCGCCGATTCGCGGCTTCGGCCTCGCCTTCGATGTCCTGTTCATCATCATACAAGCCCAGCATGGAGATCGCGGTGCGAAGAATATCCATGGGATTTGCAGTACTGGGAGCCGCCTTGATGAAATCTATAATGCCTTCCGGTAAGTCACGTTCTGAACGCAGGCGGTGGGTGATCTCCTCGAGTTGATGCTGATTGGGGAGATGCCCGTACCAAAGAAGATAGACGACTTCCTCATAGGAGGCCTTGCCGGCGAGCTCATTAATGTCGTACCCCTCGTAGATCAGAATGCCTTCCTGACCCAAAACGTCACTGAGACGGGTGGAGTTTGCAACAATTCCTTCCAAGCCTTTTGCATTCACACTCATAAAAATCTTTGAATTCGCGCGGCACTTTATGTGCAGAATGCCATCGTGGCTACTGGAAATCTCGCTGGAGCGGAATTTTATGTTTCAAACCCGAAGTTGACCACTGGTCACATATGCCCAGGCGGACAGTCTTTGAGCAAAGTCACGCGGCATCCGTTTAACTCCGGATCTGCTGTTGCTCTAGAAAAGAGTCCATTTCAGCCCCTAACGTTTCCTACTGCGGGTCTAAGAATAAGGCATAAGACCAATGGCGCCCGGATCACAAAGGGCTGAAGCCTCGGCGATACATGATTTCTGGGCAAAAAAAGATGCCCGGCAACTTGTTTCCAAGCTGCCGGGCATAAACTCTGGCAAGGTCCTACTCTCGCGCAAGCTATACAAGCACTACCATTGGAGCAGAGATGTTTCACTTCCGTGTTCGGTATGGGAACGGGTGGGGCCACCTCGCGGTATCACCAGACTTCGAAGACTGGATTTCTCCAGTGATCCGCCTGTCTGATGACAGTCGCACTAACCAGTATCTAACAGAGAGCGTTTAGGTTCTCTGACAACCGCATACAAGAGTAAAAAATTACAACCAACTTATCTGAATCTGCATGATTTAGATCGAAGGAATAAAAAAAGCCGAACGAACATTAGTAGTCTTAAGCTCAACACATTACTGCGCTTACACCCAGACCCTATCAACGTGGTGGTCTTCCACGGTTCTTCAGGGAGAATTCATCTTGGGATAGGCTTGGCGCTTAGATGCTTTCAGCGCTTATCCTTTCCGAACATAGCTGCCCAGCACTGCCGTTGACACGACAACTGGAACACCAGCGGTTCGTCATTCCCGGTCCTCTCGTACTAAGGAATGAACCCCTCAATTCTCCTGCGCCCACAGTGGATAAGGACCGAACTGTCTCGCGACGTTCTGAACCCAGCTCGCGTACCACTTTAACCGGCGAACAGCCGGACCCTTGGGACCTTCTCCAGCCCCAGGATGTGATGAGCCGACATCGAGGTGCCAAACCCTGCCGTCGATATGAGCTCTTGGGCAGGATCAGCCTGTTATCCCTAGCGTACCTTTTGTCCTTTGAGCGATAGCAATTCCACATTAAACTACCGGATCACTTGGACCTACTTTCGTATCTGCTCGACTTGTGGGTCTCGCAGTTAAGCTGGCTTATATCCATGTACTCGTCACCTGATTACCAACCAGGTTGAGCCAACCTTCGTAATCCTCCGTTACTTTTTGGGAGGACACCGCCCCAGTGAAACTGACCGGCTGCCAGGGTCTCCCGGCCGGATGACGGCGCGGGGTTAGATGTCTCAATCTCAAAGGGTGGTGTTTCATTGGCGGCTCATTAACTCCCGAAAGAGTTAAATCAAAGCCTCCCACTTACTCTAAGCATTAAAATCGAAACAACAGTGACAGCGTACAGTAAAGGTGCATAGGGTCTTTCCGTCCTACTGCGGGCAGGCGGCATCTTCACCGCCAATACAACTTCGCTGAGCTCCTCGTTGAGACAGCGGTCAACTCGTTACACGATTCGTGCAGGTCGGAACTTACCCGACAAGGAATTTCGCTACCTTAGGACCGTTATAGTTACGGCCGACATTCACCGGGACTTGGGCTCGAAGCTTCGCCTTGCGGCTAACCTCTTACCGTAATCTTTCGGCATTGGTCACGTGTCACACCCTATACATCGTCTTACGACTTAGCAGAGTGCTGTGTTTTTGTTAAACAGTCGGTTGACCCATTTCACTGCGACCCATTGCTGGGCACCCCTTCTTCCGAAGTTACGGGGCTAGATTGCCGAGTTCCTTAACGAGGTTTCACTCACGCGCCTTGGCACACTTATGCCCACCCACCTGTGTCGGTTTACGGTACGGACGCCTTAGTATACACTGAAGCTTTTCTTGGCTGATCGTTTAAAGAATCCGCTCTGACCGAAGTCTCGGCGTCCCCTTGCGGGACCATCACTTTCAATCGATGACTCTTCTCCCAACCAGCGTCCCTTCAGATTAAATTTCGGCGGCGCAGGAATATTGACCTGCTTTCCATCGTCTACGCCCATCGGCCTCGACTTAGGATCCGGCTAACCCTGGGAGGACGAACCTTCCCCAGGAAACCTTGGGTTTACGGCGACCAGGGATCTAACCTGGTTTATCGCTACTCATGTCTGCATCCTCACTTCCCAGCACTCCACAGTCCATTACCAGACTGCTTCAAGGCGCTGGGAACGCTCCCCTACCACGCTACTGCAAAACAGTAGCATCCAGAGCTTCGGTATAACGCTTATCGCCAATCATTTTCGGCGCAAAAACACTCGATGAGTCAGCTATTACGCACTGTTTAAACGGTGGCTGCCTCTAAGCCAACGTCCTCACTGTCTAAGTATCTTCACATCCTTTCCACTAAACGTTATTTAGGCACCTTAGCTGCTGATCTGGGTTGTTTCCCTCTCGACCGTGCAGCTTATCCCACACGGACTGCCTCCCTTGTTACACTCTACGGCATTCGGAGTTTGATTGAATTCGGTACCCGGGTGTGGGCCCTAGTTCATCCAGTGCTCTACCTCCGTAGATCAGCACAAGAGGCTCTACCTCAATAGATTTCGGGGAGAACCAGCTATCACCGGGTTTGATTAGTCTTTCGCTCCTACCTACAGCTCATCCGGGGACTTTTCAACGTCCATCGGTTCGGTCCTTCACGACGTTTTACCGTCGCTTCAACCTGGCCATAGGTAGATCACCTCGGCTTCGGGTCTAGAACCTGCAGCTAATCGCCCATTTCGGACACGCTTTCGCTTCGCCTTCGTCCCTGAGGGACTTAGACTTGCCACAGATACTAACTCGCAGACTCATTAAGCAAAAGGCACGCCATCACCCTTGCGGGCTCTGACACCTTGTAAGCACATGATTTCAGGGACTATTTCACTCCGCTCGCAGCGGTTCTTTTCACCTTTCCCTCGCGGTACTTGTTCACTATCGGTTGCCAACTAGTATTTAGCCTTACCCCGTGGTCGGGGTGGATTCATGCGACGTTTCACGTGTGACGCATTACTCAGGAATTCCCTAGGCGTGCTTTGGTTTTCGGTTACGGGTCTTTCACCTTCTATGGAGCGATTTTCCATTCGCTTCACCTAACCTCTACACTGCCACGTCGGGCTCCTACGACCCCAGAGAGCAAGCCCTCTGGTTTAGGCTGTTCCGCTTTCGCTCGCCACTACTTACGGAATCACATTCGTTTTATTTTCCTCCACTTACTGAGATGTTTCACTTCAGTGGGTGTTGCTTCTTCCGAGCTATGTATTCACTCGGAGATGAACCGGTATTAACCGGAACGGGTTATCCCATTCGGAAATCCACGGGTCGGGGCCTATTTGCGGCTCACCGTGGCTTATCGCAGCTTATCACGTCCTTCTTCGCCTGTTGGCACCAAGGCATCCATCATGTGCTCTTAGTAGCTTTTTCCATTCGATATTGGAAATTCTCCTGTTATTTGTTGCGGGCTACCGTGCCAGCCTAAGCTGGGCGGCGCCGCGCAGACTCAGCATATATAATATATGTTGAAGTTGTATTATTTTACTCTGTATGCGGATGTCAAAGAACCTGTCTGGCGCAGTTGCGCACAGACTCATCGTCAAGCCTGATCTTTTTATGGACCGGTGACAAAATTCAGAATTCGTTTTATAACTAAAATGGTGGGCCTGATAGGACTCGAACCTATGACCCTGCGCTTATCAAGCGCATGCTCTAACCAACTGAGCTACAGGCCCAAAGAAAGCTTACTGTAAACTCCGTTTGGTGGAGGCAAGGGGATTCGAACCCCTGACATCCAGCTTGCAAAGCTGGCGCTCTACCAACTGAGCTATGCCCCCGTAGAGGGGATTTCCGAGATGAGCTTGCTCATCGGGAACACTCAGCGAGGAGGTCATTTTATTCAACAAATACTGGATAGTGCGCTCTTTCAAGTTTTGACCACAATGACTTTCGCCACCGTGGGATTTTGTTCCTAGTCATTGCTGACCAGGATCAGACTCGCCATGTTCTGCGTAAAGCAGAGGTTAGGCAGTACTCCTTAGAAAGGAGGTGATCCAGCCGCAGGTTCCCCTACGGCTACCTTGTTACGACTTCATCCCAGTTACCGCTCATAGCGTAGGGCATTGTCTCCCTTGCGGGTTGACTCGTGCACTTCGGCTACAAACGACTTCCATGATGTGACGGGCGGTGTGTACAAGGCCCGGGAACGTATTCACGGCGCCAAATGCTGATGCGCCATTACTAGCGATTCCGGCTTCATGGAGGCGAGTTGCAGCCTCCAATCCGAACTGGGCCCAGTTTTAAAGATTTCCTCCACCTCGCGGCTTCGGTTCATTCTGTACTGGGCATTGTAGTACGTGTGCAGCCCTGGCCGTAAGGGCCATACTGACTTGACGTCATCCCCACCTTCCTCCCCGTTTCACAGGGCAGTCTGTCCAGAGATCTCTTGCGAGCAACTGGACACAGGGGTTGCGCTCGTTGCGGGACTTAACCCAACATCTCACGACACGAGCTGACGACAGCCATGCAGCACCTGTGCAAATTCTTGATATTGCTACCAAGTCGCTAACTTTCATTAACTTAGAGATGCATGTCAAGGCCAGGTAAGGTTCTTCGCGTTGCATCGAATTAAGCCACATACTCCACCGCTTGTGCGGGCCCCCGTCAATTTCTTTGAGTTTTAATCTTGCGACCGTACTTCCCAGGCGGCACGTTTAACGCGTTAGCTCCGGCACGGACAGGGTCTGAACCTGCCCACACCAAACGTGCACCGTTTACTGCTAGGACTACCGGGGTATCTAATCCCGTTTGCTCCCCTAGCCTTCGTGCCTCAGTGTCAGGAATTGCCCAGAGAGTCGCCTTCGCAACTGGTCTTCCTCACGATATCTACGCATTTCACTGCTACACCGTGAATTCCACTCTCCTCTACAATCCTCTAGCAACGCAGTATCCAATGCAATTTCGAGGTTGAGCCCCGAGATTTCACACCAGACTTACATCGCCACCTACGCACCCTTTACGCCCAATGAATCCGAACAACGCTTGAGACCTCTGTATTACCGCGGCTGCTGGCACAGAGTTAGCCGTCTCTTCCTCTTGCGGTACTATCACTTTCTTGTTCCCGCATGACAGGAGTTTACGACCCAAGGGCCTTCATCCTCCACGCGGCGTCGCTCCATCAGGGTTTCCCCCATTGTGAAAAATTCTCGACTGCTGCCACCCGTAGGTGTCTGGACCGTGTCTCAGTTCCAGTGTGGCTGGTCGTCCTCTCAGACCAGCTACCCGTCATAGCCTTGGTGAGCCGTTACCTCACCAACTAGCTGATAGGCCGCGAGCTCATCAGGAAACGTATTGCTACTTTAGCTTTGGGATGATGTCACCCCTAGCCACATGCGGTATTAATTCGCCTTTCGGCGAGCTATCCCCCATTTCCCGGCAGATTGCTCACGTGTTACGCACCCGTTCGCCACTAGAATAAATTTGTATTGCTACAAACGTATCCCCGTTCGACTTGCATGTCTTATCCACGCCGCCAGCGTTCGTTCTGAGCCAGAATCAAACTCTCCGTGGAAAGTTTATCCTGCAATTAAGCAGGAAAGTTCAGGCATTCATATCTTGGCTTCTGTGAGACAGAAGTCAGGATAGGGCCGTCAAATTAAAAATACAAAACTGACGAAAGAACGCACTATCCAACATTTGTTGAATGTGTGTTTGCTGTATAAAACGTTCTGAATTTTGCCATACCGGCGAAAAATTCAAAATCAGACTGTCAATGAACACTGCTCGAAGAACCAGCTCGCTTTTGCAAACTTCGTGGAGCGAACTCCACTTTCTTATTGTTGAGCGGCCTTAGCGGCCTTCGAGAACTTTTTCCGTTAGCGTTTCGTGTTTCGTAACGGGATGATCAGAATAGCCAAAGAGTCAGAAACGTCAACGGCTTTTCGCAAAAAATTTTAAGAGGCGCCTGTTTTTACCCCCTTTCCGGCGAAAAGAACGCACTTCCTGAAAATCTCATCGCGGCCTGTGTTTATCGGACTCCATGAGCCATTGTGGGTGCATAAAAATGGCCATTTTTTGGGGCGTAAATTTTTTTTCATTTTCCGCGTATTTTTCTACGAATTTCCGATTTAGGACCCAATTTCCGCGCGAAATCTTCCTCATTTTTCGTCGAATTTCGTCAAATTCCATTCAATCAGGCCGTCATAATTTTCGGCTATACGGCATTCGAGTGACACAAATTTTACCACAAAGAACACATAATCATCATCTTACGTATATTTTCGACTCCCAAAAACTTCTTCGCACGATGTTTTTGTCGTTCCTGGCCTTTTTCATCACGGTCAAAACCCCCTTTCTCCGCACACAGAAACACCCCTCTCCAATACAACTCCGGTCGGCCTGATCTGCATGACCCATAGTATCAACCGGCAACGAAGCTCAGCACACCAGAAGTCGCCCTGTGCCTTAAGGGCCTTCTCCAAGCGGCAACGCAAACTAAGCCAACATCACCTTATAAACTTAGCATTATAATGCATGCGCTTAGCATATTAAATTCCAATATAGATATCACGACAAGTGCTCCTGCCCCGTCCAGGGCCTATTGCCACTGCCTCATTACTGCCCGCAAGACTTCAGCTCAACACGCGCCACCTTCTGTAAAGAGCATCGGCATAGATATCTTAGTCTATATTTTCAACATCCCAGTTAACTAATGATTCGCACAAACTCCTCAGCCCTCCCAAATACGAGCCTCTATTTTCACGACGAAAATTCCTCTGTAAGTCGCCTCCCGGCTTTTGGAGACCGGGGGCAGATGGTGGAAAAAATCGATATCCTGTGCCCTGTTTGATTGAAACGGAAGGGTCGGCTGTTCTGCGGAAATACTGCTGCGTGGGAGAACTGAATGTAATTCCGGGTTCCCTGCGCGAATCCTCTTCAAACCTATCGTGATGGTTTGCTCTCCATCCAAAAGCCCTCTTTCCCCTTTGACCCCTCCCAAGGAGGAGTCCGTTCCTTACTCTGAGTCCGCACCAGCCGGACTTCCTCTACGGCCGCGTTTTCCCTTCCGGCTCTAAAATGGAAAGCCCCGCCGAAGCGGGGCTCTCACTAAACTGCAACTGCGGCGTTACCGATCTAAATCAGGCAAACCACTCCGTGTGGGAAAACTCGCCAGCAGGCTTGTCCACGCGCTCGTAGGTGTGAGCACCGAAGTAATCACGCTGAGCCTGGAGCAGATTCGCCGGCAGACGCTCGGCGCGGTAGCTGTCGTAGTAACTCAGAGCTGCACTGAAGGCCGGTACGGCCACGCCATATTGTACTGCCGTTTGGACCGCGAGGCGCCAGTTGGACTGCGTCTTGGCGATGATATCGCGGAAGTATGGATCCAAGATGAGATTCTTGAGCTCTGGATTCTGACGATAGGCATCGGTGATGCGATTGAGGAACTGCGCCCGAATGATGCACCCTCCGCGCCAGATGGAGGCGATATCGCCGAAGTTCAGGTTCCAGTCATACAACTTCGAGGCCACGCCGAGCTGCACGAAGCCCTGTGCGTAGCTGATGATCTTACTGGCATAGAGCGCATCGCGCACCGAATCAATGAGGGCCTGCCGGTCTCCCGTGTAGGCCGATGTCGTCGGACCAGGCAAGACAGCCGAGGCGGCCACACGCTCATCCTTGAGCGAACTTAAGATACGAGCCTCGACTGCACTACCGATGACGGAGAGCGGTACTCCGAGTTCCACAGCATGACCGACCGTCCACTTACCCGTGCCCTTCTGACCGGCCTTGTCGAGGATGACATCGACGAGAGCCTTGCCAGTCTCGGGATCCTTGCGTTCAAAGATCGTCGCCGTGATCTCGATGAGGAAGGAATTCAGGTCGCCCTTGTTCCAAGTGCCGAAGATCTCTGCAAACTCCTCCGCCGTGGGGTTGATCGCAGACTTGAGAATCGCGTAGGCCTCGCAGATGAGCTGCATATCACCGTACTCGATGCCGTTGTGAACCATCTTTACGTAGTGACCTGCACCATCAGGTCCCATGTGGCGACAGCAAGCCTCGCCCTCGGCGATGGCTGCGATCTTCGTGTAGATCGGAGCGAGAGCTTCCCAGCCCTCCTTCGATCCGCCGGGCATGATGGAGGGGCCCTTCAGAGCACCTTCCTCACCACCACTGACACCCACCCCAAAGAAGTGAATGCCTTTTTCCTTCAGGGCCTTCTCGCGGCGCTGTGTGTCGGTCCACAGGGAATTGCCACCATCAATGATGATGTCGCCGGGTTCCAGCAGGGGCACGAGTTGATCGATGACCGCGTCTACGGGTGCGCCGGCCTTGACCATGATCTGTGCCTTCCGAGGACGGGCGAGGGATTGAACAAATTCCTCCAGAGTCTTGGTGGGGACGATATTCTTACCTTTGGCCCGACCTGCTGCAAATTTCTCCGTCACTGCGGTGGTCCGATTGTACACGCTCACAGAGAAGCCCCTGCTTTCGAGGTTGAGAACGAGGTTTTCGCCCATGACGGCGAGGCCGATTAATCCGATGTCGCTTTGGCTCATTAAATATTATGCTGTTAAAGAACGTGGAAAATAGACCGGGCGCGGCTTGCCATGCAATGGTCATCTTTTCCATTATGAAAAACAAGGTGGCCACCGGGACGCCGGATACCGCCTTTTTCACACATGAATCTGCCCAATAAGCTCACCATCCTCCGCCTCATCCTGACGGCCATCTTCGTCGCCGCCCTGACATTTGCCTTCCCGTACTCGCATACCCTGGCGTTTGTGGTATTTGCGTTGGCTGTCCTCACCGACTACCTGGATGGAGTCCTCGCGCGGAGGTGGAATCTCATCACCGACTTCGGCAAGCTCATGGATCCCCTTGCCGATAAGGTCCTGACGGCAGCCGCCTTCATCCTGCTTATTTCCTACAATGCGATGCCCGCCTGGGTCGTCATCGCTATCATCGCCCGGGAGTTCCTCATCACGGGTCTGCGAGGCCTCGCCAGCTCAAAGGGCATTGTCCTTCCCGCCGAGCGACTGGGAAAACACAAGACGGCCTGGCAGATGATCACCATTGTCTTCTTCCTGTTGCTGATCGCCGCAGATGACTTCATCAAACCAGAGGCCAATGACTGGCGAGCCTTCGCCTGGGAAAAACTCGGCCCCATCCTCGTCGGCATCACGGTGATCCTCACCATATATTCCGGCCTCGCCTACTTCTGGAAAAATCGCTCCCTGCTGGAAACCAGTTAGATCACCGATCTAGCCCGACTCATCGATGACGGCCTCTGGTTCCGGCGCTGTCTCGTCCTCGCTCTTTTTCTCCTCTGAAGCCTCGGTTTTGGACTTCTTCGGATTGTAAACCTGATTGAAAAGCTTCCCTATTATGGGAGCGGCATGGGAACCCCCACCCACCTTTTTGTTTCCCACTTCACCTTCGTACACGGCGGCAAAGGCATATTTGGGATTATCCGCCGGGAGGAATCCCGCAAACCACGCCGCGATCCTCTGTTTACTGGTAGGTCCCCATTGAGCGGTACCCGTCTTGCCAGCGACCTTGATTCCCTTCACCTGAGCTCGATGAGCGGTGCCTTGGCCACCTTCGGTCACCTCGGTGAGCCCTTTGCGGAGCGTCTCCATAATTTCGTCGCTCATATTAAACTCACCGCGCACCCGATCTGGATAAGCCGCGATCACCTTATTATCGAGAGACTGTACTTGCTGCACCAAGCGGGTCTGGTGGAATTTACCGCCAGCGGCAATGACCCCCATCGCTTGGGCCATCTGCAGGGGAGAAATCAGGATATCACCCTGCCCGATCGCCATATTTGCCACGTCGCCGCCTTTGATTTTGCGTTTGTGGACCCTCAACATGTAGTCATCCGTGGGAATGTTTCCCGAGGCTTCTGCACGAAGAGGGATCCCCGTCCGTTGTCCGAGACCGAGCCTCTCAGCAGTACTGATGATCGGATCGGCTCCAATTTTGAGTCCCGCTTGATAAAACCACGTATTGCAGGACTGGGTGAGAGCTTCGACGAAGGTCAACTCACCGGCATGCACTTTCTTCCAGTTATTAAAGGTGTGGTTGCCGACTGTGAATGAGGTCGGACAGGAAATGCGGGTCGAAGGCTTAATGATGCCAGACTCCAGTGCCGCCAAGCCGACGAAGGTCTTGAAAGTCGAGCCGGGAGGATACGCTGATCGGTAAGCTCTGGGGACGAGGGGAGCCGCCTCGTCATTGTTCAGCTTATCAAAAATCTCCGGCCGCACGATAGGCACAAAGTCATTCGGGTTAAACCCCGGATGAGAAGCCATGGCTAGAATCTCTCCAGTATTTGGATCGATGACCACAAGAGCGCCTCGCATGGAGTTTTCCGACAGGACCTCCTCAGCCATGCGCTGCAGTTCTTCATCCAGCGTGGTGATGACGTTGTAGCCGGGTACGGGGGGCTTGGCGATGCGCTCAGAGGATTTATTCCCCTCGGAATCAAAGGTGACATGCAGAGTTCCCGTCTGCCCACGGAGTTCCCCATCGAACATCTGCTCCAGCCCCTCGCGACCTTCACTTTCCGGGAAGATAAGGTCCTTATTCTCGATGGGACGGATCGAGAGCGGGGCCTCGCGTCCGGTGTATCCGAGCATATGCCCCCCGAGTGGACCATTCGGATAGAACCTCACATACGTTTGGCGGAGGATGAGATTCGGCGTCAATCCCCTCTGTACGATTCCCAGTTCCTGAGGTGACATGTCCTCGACGACGTCGATCGGGAGCACTCCGCGATTTTTGTAGTGACTGAGAATGGCGTCATCCGACAGAGAAATCTGCCGATTTAGTAAACCCGAGGCGAGGGTGATCTGCTGGCGGGCAAAAGCGAGTACCTTGGCATCATCCCAATCCAGAGGAGTGGGGAAGCTGATTGCCAGATTGTAGCTCAGACGGGTCTGGGCCAGAGGCTTGCCATTACGATCCGTGATCTGGCCTCGTGGAGCCGGAATTCCCAAGACAAAAGTCCGCGCCTGTTTCTGGGTTTCCCATGTCGGCTTCGGATTCTCAATGAAGCCGGTGTTGTCGATGATGGGCGCTTGGGCCCGCACCGATACCGTACCCGCCAAGCCAAGCAGCAGGAAGGAGAGGATGACCGATCCTCTCCTCCGAAATCGATGTCTGGCCGCAGCCTGATTCATCAACTCACAGATGCTGCGGTACTTTTTCCAGAGTGTAGCACTCGATGATATCTTCGGGCTGATATTCCGTGAAGTCACCAAGCTTGATACCACATTCCAGACCTGCGCGCACTTCCTTCACTTCATCCTGGAAGCGGCGGAGTGTTCCGATGCCACCGTCATAGATCGGCTGCTTCTTGCGCACCACCCGGGCGCGGGCCGTGCGAAGGATACGTCCATCACTGACATAGCAGCCAGCCACCTTGCCCTTTGTCAGGTCAAAGACCTGGCGCACTTCGGCGTGTCCGATCACGGACTCACGGAGTTCCGGCGCGAGCAGACCAGCCATGGCTTCCTTCACCTGGTCGATCAATTCGTAGATGATGCTGTAGAGCTTGATCTGGACGCCTTCACGCTTGGCCGCAATGGCAGAGGTATTCTCCACCTTTACACTGAAGCCGATAATGATGGCATTCGACGCGCTGGCGAGGAGGACATCCGACTCGGTGATCGGTCCCACGGCGCTATGGATCGTCTCCAGAGAAACCTTCGATTGCGGGAGATCCTTGAGTGCACCGGTAAGGGCTTCCACGGATCCCTGCACGTCGCCCTTGAGGACGATTCGCAGAGCAGGTTTCTGGCCGTCGGCTATATTGGCAAAGAGATTCTCGAGTGTGGCACGCTGCGGAGCTGCCAGCTTGTTCTCACGGATGGAGGAGAGACGCTCTTCACTCAAGGCGCGAGCGGCTTTCTCAGATTCCATGACAACGAGTTCGTCACCGGCATTTGGCAGACCACTGAGGCCCAGGATCTTGACCGGAGTCGCAGGCCCCGCTTCTTTCACGGGCTTGCCGAGATCATTAATGAGCTGCTTGATTTTGCCAAAGTAATTACCGCAGATAAAGCTATCGCCTGCACGGAGGGTACCCAGACGCACGATGACCGTGGCCGTCGGGCCTCGGCCCTGTTCCACCTGAGCCTCGATGACGGAGCACCGGGCAGGAGCCTTCGGGTCGGCCTTGAGTTCCAGGAACTCGGCTTGCAAGTTGATCATCTCAAGCAGGTGATCGACTCCGGTGCCTTTGGTAGCACTGACCGGACAGACAATCGTTTCGCCACCCCAGTCTTCCGGTGTGAGACCATGCTCCTGGAGCTGGGTCTTCACCCGATCCGGGTTGGCCGAGGGAAGATCGATTTTATTAATCGCCACCATCAGCGTGACTTTTGCAGCCTTGGCGTGATTGATGGCCTCAATGGTCTGCGGCATCAGGCCGTCGTCGGCAGCAACTACGAGAACCACGATATCTGTAACAGTGGCACCACGGGCCCGCATCGCCGTGAAGGCCGCGTGACCTGGAGTGTCCAGAAAAGTAATGGGATGACCATCGCGCTCCACACTGTAAGCACCGATGTGCTGCGTGATGCCGCCGGCCTCACCAGCAGCAACTCGTGCTTTGCGAATCGTGTCGAGAAGCGAGGTTTTGCCGTGATCGACGTGCCCCATGAAGGTCACGATCGGAGCACGAGGACGAAGGGCTTCCTCCTTGGGAGGTTCAGGCTCCTTGGGAGCTTCCACCTTCTGTTCCACCTTGTGATGACCCTTGGTGGTATCTTTTTTCTCGCGCGCCAAGCTGAAGCCATGCTTCTCACAGAGCTTGGAAACCACTTCGAGTTCCAGTGACTGGGTGATATTCGCAAAAATGCCCAAGGTCATCAGGTCGGCAATGACTTGGAAGGGCTTTAGTCCCAACATCGGTGCCAGATCCTTGACCGTGATGGGCCCCTTGAGATGGAGCACGTTGGGATTGTCTTCCACCGGCTCCTCAACGGGAACCTCAATGGCTTCCACCTCGACAACCTCTTCCACAGGGGCTGGCTCGGGAGCGGGCTGGGAGGCGGCTTCGATTTCCTGCGCTTCTAGAGCAGCGGCAGCATGAATCTTGCTGATGGGAGGAAGCGTCGACTTCGAACGCGCAGCGGACTTTTCCTCAGGCGTTTTGCGAACCTTCTTTTTAGGTTCGAGCAGATCAACGGTCTCCATCGGTGGCTTGGGAGGAGCCACCTCGGTTTTTTCAGCGGGTTGATCAGCAGGCTCCTTCACCGAACGGGCCGGGGAGGAGCCACGTTTGGATTTAAGATTTTTGTCTGCGGATTTGTTGGGACTTGCGGTTTTGGGTGATGCCATCAAAGGAGTTTGTTCGATTATTCATGGCCTCAGGAGACAGGGGCCTCTTCGGCAGAACGTGCTGCCTTGAGGATCTTCTCACCGCGTTCGATATCGCTGCCCAGAAGGCCCGCAATATCATCCGCTTCAGCCGTCAAAATAGCTCCGATGGAGTTCATACCTCCAGCCGCGAGCAGTTGGGCCTCTTCATCTGTAATGCCCAATGAGGAGGAGAGCGAATGAGCCGCCTGGGCCTTCTGACTCTCCATGACCTGTTCCGCAGTCTTATCTTCGCGGATATCGACTTCCCAGCCCGTAAGCTTGGCAGTCAGTCGCGCATTCTGGCCACGGCGTCCGATAGCCAGGGAGAGATCCTCCTTGGCAACGAGGACACAAATCGTATGGGACTTCTCGTCCAGAAAGATACTGCGGATATTCGCAGGCTTCAGGGCGGCCTGGGCAAATTTCACGGGATCTGGGTCCCAACGAATGATATCCACTTTCTCGTTATTGAGTTCGCGAACGATATTCTTTACGCGGGCGCCACGCATTCCCACACAAGCACCGACAGGATCCACCTTAGGATCGGCACTGTGGACAGCCACCTTGGTACGATATCCGGCTTCACGGGCGATCATCTTGAGCTCGACCGTATGATCGGAAATCTCGCTGACTTCGATCTCAAAAAGACGGCGAACGAAATTCGGATGACTGCGGGAAAGGATGATCTCCGGTCCCCGGGAACCGTTTTCGACGGCAACGACGTAGGCACGCAGCCTGTCACCAACATTATATTCCTCAGTAACAACACGTTCCTTCGAGGACATCGTGCCCTCAAATTTCCCGAGATCAATGATCACATCGGATTTCTCGAAACGACGCACGGTACCGTTGACGATTTCACCGGCTCGATCCTTGAATTCCTCATAGATCATCTCCTTCTCAATCTGGCGGATACGCTGATTGATGGCCTGACGAGCCGCTTGGGCTGCGATGCGACCAAAGTCGCGAGGAGTCACCTCGATTTCAACTTCTTCACCGATCTCGGCATCAGGTTTTACTGCCCTTGCCTTGGAAATGAGGACTTCGTCGTGTGGATTGACGATCTTATCCACGACAATGAGCTTGGCCATGGCACGAATCGCCCCACCTTTAGGGTCGATATCGATGCGCAATTCACGGGTACCAGACGTAAAATTCTTCTTGGAAGCGGCGAGAAGGGCACTGGCAATGGCATCAATCAGCATCTCGCGGCGGATGCCGCGCTCGCGCTCGAGATAATCGAGCATCGCAATCAGTTCAGAATTCATAAAATCAGTATAAGCTCAAAGATGGAAAAAGCGGGAGGGTGTCCCGCTTCGCACATTTATGGGAATGGGTGAATATGACCTTCCGTCCACAGATGGTCAAGCGGCAACAAAAATTGCCCGCCCCACTCACCCGCGGCGGACGTAAGGAAATGCTTCGGCCCTCCGACTTCTAAGGTGCCTGAAGGACCATCGCTCTTTTCCTTAAATAAACAAGGGCTGAGGAGGAAATTCGCCTCCCTCGCCAAGTAGCGTTTTAGTATTTCAAGGACACTCCGGTATTTGCCCACACGACATTTCCCTGATCAATATCGCTCAGCACTGTCATCGCAATGCTGTAATTCACTCCGGCAAAGAGAGAAACAAAACGATTTACCTTCCAAGTCGCCTCAATACCGAACTGGAAGTTATTCCAGCCATAATACTCGTTCGTATTGTAACCAAAATTCAGTCCCAGCAAGGCATAGGGCTGTAGTGAGACAACATCTTTATAGACCGGAATATCGCCCTCGACGCGGAATTCCAGAAATGCACCCGGAGTATCATTTAGATTCCAGACGAAGGCCATACTAGGCGTCACGTAGGGGATAGCCGTCGTTCCCAGCACGAAAAACAGCTCATTATTATAGACATTGTGAGAGTGGCCGGCATGCGAATGACCACTGTGACCGACCTCATGACCCTGATCATCATCATGATGATCCTCATCATGCCCCTCGTCGTGATGCTCTTCCTCGCCTTCCTCCCCATGCGAGTCTTCTTCGGATGGGATATAGCGGAAAGTATACCCCGGGATGAAAAATACAGATCCGACTTCCAGGTTGTAGGCAGCCGTAAAATTCCATTCTTCAAAGTCATTGCCAGTTCCAAATCCGGACCAGACGCTAAAGATGAAGTTCTTCACCCACAACGATACCTCTGTCGTGTAGGCGCCATAATTCCCGGTCTCGTCCACACCGTAGTGGACATGGCGGCTCTCCCAGCCCGTCGTCAAGGAAGCTCCCCACCAACGACTGCTCTCATGGGAATGGTCATGCGACTTAAAAGACTTCCCGGAAGAGGATACTTCCTCATGGGCGTGTCCAGAATGATCCTCCTCCTGGTCGTCTCCGGTATGAAAATGTCCCGGACCGTGGGCATGAAGGGGCGATAGGCAGAAACAAACGGCCACAGCAGATGCGAGAATTTTGGAATACATAAGGGCAATGGGTCGTGCCAAATAGCTCGCAACGCCTTCATTGGCATTGCCAGTCGGACAACGGAGCGGAGGAAATACTCGAACAACCGCTATTCTTGCAAATTTTTTGCAACAAGAAGCTAACCTCGCTGGTCTGGCTTGAGCAATTCCTCCAAAAACACCGACATATCCGGACTGATTCCCTGCCATGGAAAAACTTTTGCCAGTTCTCCCGAGGATGACATCTCGTCGATAGCATCCAGCTTCTTTATCAACGCCAGTAATATCGGCCCGTACAGGGCTTCGTTCCGCCCCAAGCAACAATCCAGCGTCTTCGGCAGGCTACCAGCCCGCCCCATGCGAACCCTCATCCCGTAATGATAAGGCGACAAGCCCAGCTCCCAATGCCCCTGCACTGACAGGAACCTCAGTGACCGATACTGTGAATTGACCTCAACGCGGCGGAATTCCATCGCGGCTGTAAAGAATCACTTTTCGTCCCGACGATCCGGGTGCCCCCACCAGCTCAGCTTTTTCCGACCTGTGTAATACTTCTCGATCAGATCTGCGGCTTCTTCGGCCGAGCCATTCGAGGGAGCCCAAAGCTTCACATCGGGAAAATCGAGAGCGACATTCCGATTTTTCTCCGAGCTTCCAAACTGAATGGGGCACCAGAAAGACTCGATATTACGCAGCATCTCCGTACCGAGCGCCCACAATCCCGTCATCCAGTCACAATACCAGCACCACAGCAGATCGTAGCCAGCTAGTCCGGTATAGTTATGCCGCGTCAGGTTCACCCATTCCGCCTGCCGATAGGTGGGAAGTCTTCCGATCACAGCTATGACGGGGTAGAGCGCCAACTCCGCAAAGCGCACCATCACAAAGACAGGGATAGCCGGCGTCTGCACGAGTAACGCGAGTTGGTTCCGCACCGGCCCAAGGATCCTCCCCTGAGCATCCGTCAGTGTCCGCCCTTTCTTCCCCTTCAGCAGGCGATGCACCAAGCAAAATGCGTGGAGGAAAAGAAGCTGCGCCACGACAGCTGCGGCCAACCCGAGCCAGCCATCGAGCACCGCCCCAGCCGCCCAGGGGAGCCATGTGAACAGGCTGACAAAGAAGTCCAGATACGGAGCACGAGATATCCCCTGCGTGATGGCAAAGGCCACGCGTGTAAAAATCGCGGCCACAGCCATTCCGGCAAAAACGAACCCCAAAACGGTCAGAAAACTCAGGAAAAACGGCATAAGCCGCTATCAATGCCCGAGTCGGTCGCAATACGCCACCCGCAAATCTCGCCTGATCAGCCCCCTTCCGACAAAAATGGCCGGAAGAGGAGTATCCAGGCTACGCTCCGTTTGTAATCGCCTTCAGTAGGCCAGGAATGTCGTGCGTCTTCGCTTCGATATCCACCTTCAGCCCCAGGGTCTTCATCGTTTTGGAAGTCACTGGACCAATGCTTGCCGTACGCAGTCCCGCAGGCATTGGTAGTTTCAACTCCATGAAATTCTCCGCCGTTGAGGAACTCGTAAAGGTGATCAGATCGGCCCCC
>Ga0351838_1039_pt1 | contig 23495 bp, 24 predicted proteins | sample BONcelHFGM3001E3_FD_206742 | JGI IMG/M metagenome (GOLD analysis project Ga0351838, IMG submission 206742) | Enriched cells from coal bed in the Powder River Basin, Montana, United States - BONCAT cells FGM rep1 HSBNCT.FGM.300.1.E3 ... | reverse complement strand
CCTGACCACCGGAGCAATATGTTCAAGTGCGTTGACGTTATTTGTCACAACCGTAATGTTCTTATAGGAGCCAAGCTTTTTTGACAAAAGGTAACAGGTCGTCCCCGGCCCGAGAAATATACTGTCACCGTCTTCGATGCAGGTAATAGCCAGCTCTGCGATCTGCTCTTTGGCTTGAAACTCTAATATCGTTTCTTCGTCATCAAAGTTGTCCTGATCGTCATATGCCTCTGCCAAAATAGCCCCGCCGTGCATTTTCTTTAAAAACCCTTCTGCCTCAAGGATATCAAGATATTTGCGGACGGTCACATCGCTCACATCCAGCGCGGACGTCAATGTCGAAACATCTACAGATTTTTTCTCAAGCAAAATATTTTTGAGCGTTTCTATTCTTTGCGCTTGGAACATGGCTTGTATTTACTCCTTCCACGTTTTATCGGGCTTATCTCTTATTATAAACGAAACAATCATGTTTTTACATATATATTTGTGCCATCTAACAATCATTTTAACGCTTCTCATCTAAGGAGAAAAAGCCCCGAGCAGCGTTTGTGCAGCTCAGGGCTTTTGTTTAAATCTAAATCAATACTGGGAATCCGGATTATAATAATCCTTAGCGTTTTCCGAAGTGATCGTGTCCGCAGAGAATATGATTTCACGCGGCACAGATTGTTCCCACAGATCGGACATTCCAAGCCCCATCGCCATCAGTGCTGCGAGCTTGACTGCACTGCCGCCCTGAAGCGGTGTATAGAAAAAGCTTGCGCCATAAAGCGGATCGTTGCTCATCAGCATTTCGAGCGCAGCTTTATTGCCGCCAAAACCGGTCACGAACATCTCTCCTTCGCGGCCTGCGTCCTTGATTGCTGCAATACATCCTAAGGACTGCTCATCGTCCATAGAATAGACCGCATCAATTTTCGGGTTTGCCTGCAGTATATTCTCCATGGCTTTCATGGCAGGTTCTCTCGCGAACTGGCCTTCTCCCGTTGCAATGATCTCAAGCCCGGGATAATACTTAGCGCGCGTCTCTTCAAAGCCTGCAGCACGCATATCGGTGATTGCGGAAGGTGATGACCGCATGATGACAACTTTGCCTTGTCCGTTCAACCTCTTGCCGATGTAGTGCGCAGCGTTAATGCCGCCTGCATAATCGTCGCCATGGATGAAGCTGTCATAGGAATTGCTTTCGATGCCTCTCGTGAGGATCACCAGAGGGATGCCTTCCTGAAAGACTTTTTCTGCAATAGGTGTGAGCGGTGCAGATTCGATCGGGAAGATGACCATCGCATCAGGATTCTTCACAAGAAGATCCTCAACATCTGACACCTGTTTTGAAGGGTTGTTCGCAGTTGTGATCGTGATGTCGAATTTGTCCTTGTCCAGTTCCGCCTGTGTTTTGGCATTCTGGATAACAGCCGCGACCCACTGATTGTCCGGAGACGGGAGCGATACGCCGATGACATACTTTTCACCGTTTTTCGGTTGCCTCTTGGGTTCCCTTTCGGTGGTTTGTGTCGCCACTTCATCCGAAGCTGCATTGACGGCCTTTTCGACAACAGTTGGCGCTTGATCTGCAGCTTGTTCTGTATCACCTGCAGTTGCCTGTTGGTCACATCCAACCATAGCTACGATGAGCATAACGGCAATCAACAAGGTGATCATTTTTTTGATACGCATTTGATTTTCCTCCTTTTTTATTAAAGCATTATAACTTTTTTATGCCTTTTCTCTTCTTTGGATCATGACAGCTACGATAATGATGATGCCTTTGACTGTCCCGGTCAAATACGGCGAAACATTCACAAGGTTCATGATATTTCCAATGATCGCGAGGATGATGACGCCAACCACCGTGCCGTAGATCTTACCTCTTCCGCCTGACAGCGGCGTTCCGCCGATAATAACAGCCGCTATGCTGTCCATCTCATAATAAAGGCCTGAGGAAGTTGATGTCACTGAGGCGAGCCTTGAAGCTTCAATGGTAGATGCGATCCCGACCATCAAACCAAGCAGCGAATATGTTGCGATCTTGATCCGGTCTACGCGAATGCCCGAATACAAAGCCGTTTCCTCGCTGCCGCCTACCGCATACACATATCTTCCGAATTTCGTCTTATTTAGAATAAAGGCCATAATAATGACCAACACTGCAAATATAAGCGCTGGCACGGGTATCACCCATATCTTCCCCCCGCCTATATTCGCAAACCCTTTATCCGCCAGATTGCCTATGATATTGGCGCCGTCCGTGATAAAGATGACCAGCGATCTTGCAATCGTCATTGTCGCCAATGTCACAATAAATGGCGCAAGCCTTGCCTTTGATATCACAAAGCCGTTAATGAATCCGATAAATGCACTTGCAAGGCATGCGATGATTATGCATATCCATGTAGGTATGCCCGATATCTGAAGGGAGAGCAATATGGCACCGGTGACTGCAAGAACTGAGCCGACAGACAAATCAATGCCGCCCGAGATGATCACAAAAGTCATCCCCAGCGATATGATGCCGACGATAGAGGCCTGCCTTAAGATATTCATGACGTTGGTTAGCTGCAAGAACGAACTGCTGGCTATAGATGCAAAGATGATCAAGACGATCAAAGCAATGATGTAACTGGCTTCTTTCCACATCCTTTTCACAAACCCTAAAGCTGATAGGTTTTTGTTTAACATTGAACAGCAGCCCCCTTCTCGATTCCCGTTGCGGAAATAATGATTCTTTCTTCAGATGCTTCATCTGCTTTTAATTCTCCTGTGATTTCGCCAAGATGCATGATGATGATGCGGTGACAAGTTTCCAATAATTCGGGTATATCCGATGAAATGATGATGATCGTTTTCCCCTGGGCTGAAAGAGAATGGATAAACTCATAAATCTCTTTTCTTGACCCGACATCAACGCCTCTTGTGGGCTCATCCGCGATAATGATTTCTGCATCAGACAATATCCATTTACTCAGAACGATTTTCTGCTGGTTGCCTCCGCTTAGATTCTTTACTTCCATCTCCTGGGCCGCATAACGTATATTGAACTTTTGGCGCATCTCGTCTGTATTTTTGTGCTCATATTGTCTTCTTATAAGAACTCCCTTGTCCACAAGGTTCCTGACGACCATTGTGTTTTCTCGTATGTTCCGCCCTAAAAAAAGCCCGTTTTTCTTTCTGTCTTCTGTAGCAAATGCAAACTTCTTTTTAATGGCATCCATCGCCGAGGTTATGCGGGCCTCTTCGCCATGCAGATAAATAAGGCCGCTGTCCGGCTGGTTGATACCAAAAAGTATTTCCGCAAGCTCCGTCCTGCCTGCGCCCACCAAGCCATAAAACCCGAGCACTTCCCCCTTATATACTGAGAAGCTTATATTATTCACATATTTTTTGTATGAAACATTTTCAACGCGCAGCACTTCTTCTTCTTTATCATAGTCAAGCACGCCGGGCTGGCAATGCTGCAGCTCACGCCCGACCATCAGTTTTGCGATGTCTCTCTCGGAAACATCGGCGCACTCCTTGGTACAGACAAACTCGCCGTCTTTAAGCACCGTGACCCTGTCACAGATTTCTTTGATCTCTCTCAAGCGATGAGATATATAAATGATGGTCACACCATTATTCTTGAGCTTTCTCATCAAATCAAAAAGCATTTCGACTTCATTTTGAGTGAGCACCGCCGTTGGTTCATCCATGATGATCAGTTCGGAATTGAACGAGATCGCCTTGACAATCTCAATGATCTGTTTTTGTGCGATCCCCAGATTTCCAGCTTTCTGCGCTGGGTCAATATCTTCGATATCTCGAAGCATGCCTTTTGAAAGCTGGATCATCTCTTTTTCATTAATTGTACAAAAACGCGATGAATGTTCTCTGTTAAGAAATATATTCTGTGCCACAGACAAGTCGTTCACAAGATTGATCTCCTGAAAGATCATAGATATCCCCAAATCACGCGCACCGATAATAGACATGGCCGGCAGCTTGTTTCCCTTAAAATAGATCTCGCCGTCATCCTTGGTATAGACACCCAGCAATATCTTCATCAGCGTGGACTTTCCGGCTCCGTTTTCACCACAAATGGCATGTATCTCATTCCTGCGAACATTAAAATTGACTTTATTGAGCACCTTGACGCCAAAAAAACTTTTTGATATCTCGTGCATTTCAAGAATGTTATCCAAAGAACTCAATCCTTTCTTGCATTTCACGCTGTTTTTTATTTCTTTTGGTGTATCAGTTTGATGAACATTGACATCGCAATCGGTGTTTTGAATTGAGCATTTTACGTGTAAAGTATAAATCAGCTATAACCGTATGTCAACTAATATCTTTTATTTACTTATTATTATTTATTTTTTTATATTTTTAATAAGCTTATTTATTTTATTTACTTATATTTATTGTGGTTTTGACATGGACGTTCATTCTTTATTTGGTCATTCTCTACTTTTTTTACACGTATATCTTTGGTTTTTGATATTCTGCGATGCCGGCAACTTCACTTCATTATGGGGTGATGCCAAAGATATATGGGTTGTCTTATCGGCCTTTATACTGGGTCGCAACACACCGCAAGCATTTCAAGTAAAATTATCTACAACATATTGGATAATTTGTTATAATGGTTTGTAAGTTGAGACATTGGGGTTTGCTTTATGGATTTTTTGTTAAGCACGGCACAGCAGGAGGCAAGAGCACAGTATAGGCTTTTTGCCGAATCAAAAGTGAAACCTCTCGCACAGGGTATCGACGAGCGGGAAGAGTTTCCGGTGCAGACAGTCAAAGAGCTTGGAGAGCATGGCTGGCTTGGTTTGCCGTTTTCGCGTGAATACGGCGGCCAGAACAAAGACAGCTTGACAACCATCCTTTGCATTGAAGAATTGAGCAAGGCGTGTGCAAGCACAGGCGTGATCGTGTCAACGCATACCTTCCTTTGTGCTGATACGATATACAGCCAAGGATCAGAGAATCAGAAGTCGCAATTTTTAAAACCTCTCGCACAGGGCAAAGCGCTCGGCGCGTTTGCTTTGACCGAACCTGATTCGGGCACAGACTTGACCCATTTAAAAACAGCAGCAGAGTTTAAGGATGGCCATTTTATACTTCGCGGCGGCAAGATATTTATCACCAATGCCGGATATGCCGATACGTATATTGTTTTTGCTGCGACAGACCCCGGCTTGGGCACAAAAGGCCTTTCCGCTTTCATTGTTGAGAAAGATTTTCCGGGGTTGCGTATAGGCCGGATGATTCGTAAAATGGGTATACGCGGTTCCTCGCAGCATGAGATATTTTTTGACAACTGTGCAGTCCCGAAGTCCAATTTATTAGGGGAACTCAATGCGGGCTATAAAATCGCTTTGCACACGCTTGACGGCGGGCGCACCGGCATTGCTGCGCAGGCGCTGGGCATTGCGCAGGGCGCCTTTGATCAGACGGTTGCATACACAAATAAACGCATACAATTCGGCCGTCCTATCACCGCGTTTCAGAACATCCAATTCAAGCTCGCGTCAATGAAAACAAGGATTGAAGCCGCCAGGCTGCTTGTTTACCGCGCTGCTGCCGCCAAGGACACGAAGAATCGGTTTTCCGAGGAAGCGGCGATGGCCAAGCTTTTCGCGTCGGAAACGGCGATGGCTGTCACGACCTGCTGCTTGCAGATGCACGGCGGATATGGGTATACCAAGGATCATCCGATTGAACGCATGATGCGCGATGCCAAAATAACCGAGATCTATGAAGGCACCAGCGAGGTGCAGAAAATGGTGATTGCTGCATACACGATCCCTCAGCAATAAAAAATATATTATACTACACTGACAAGGAGGCAGAAATGTTCGAAGACGTCATGCTCGAAAAAAATATGTGGGCGGTTGTGGGTGCAACTCAAAACAAACAAAAATACGGGTACAAGCTATATGTTCATCTGAAAAACAAAGGCTACAGGGTATATGCTGTCAATCCGGCATATGACGCTATCGACGGTGACAAATGCTATGAAAGCCTCTCCTCATTGCCGGAAACCCCGCAAGTGATCAGTATGGTCGTTGCCCCCAAGATCGGCATGGATATCCTAAAACAGGCGGCAGACCTTGGCATCAAATACGCATGGTTTCAGCCCGGAAGTTATGATGATGAATTGATCGCGCTGGCCAAAGACCTTGAGATAGAATCTGTGCAGGCCTGCGTTCTTATCGCCGCGCCTTAGCAACAACTGCTTTTGTATGATATAAGCCGTTCACCACGAGCTGCATAAAACCCTGGTTGCTGCAAAAGAGTTTCAAGCTTCTTGCTCATCCTGAATCATCATCTTGATCTCTTTTACGTTCGGCAGTCTTCCTGCTGCTTTGACCTTCCCGTTGATCACAAGAGCGGGCGTCATCATCACGTTGTATTCCATAATGTCATTGATGTCGGCAACCTTGGCGATGTCAGCCTCTATGCCCAAATCAGCGACAGCATCCCTTGCATTTTTCTCCAGCATTTTGCACTTGGGGCAGCCTGTGCCCAGCACCTTGATCTCCATATTTTTAAGCCTCCTTATTGAACGATCATTCCAAATATCATACCCGTGAGGGTCGCAAAGCCTATCACTAAAGATACGAACACCAGCGTTTTTTTGGTGCCGAGCACACTGCGTATCACCAGCATGTTCGGAAGACTCAATGCCGGGCCGGCAAGCAGCAGCGCCAGCGCCGGGCCCTTACCCATCCCGAGCCCAACGAGCCCCTGTATAATGGGTACTTCCGTCAGCGTCGCAAAATACATGAACGCGCCGACGACCGAAGCGATCAGATTCGACAGCAATGAATTGCCCCCGACTAAAGCAGCCACAGTCTCGGACGGGATCAGGCCGCTGTCCGTACCGGGGCGTCCCATCAATACACCGGCTACCATCACGCCGGCAAAGAGCAGCGGCAGTATCTGCTTGGAAAAGCACCATGTCGAGCTGACCCAGGCGATCCTCTCGTCCTTTTTGAACCATTTGATAAGCACATACGCCAGCACGATCAGAAAGAAGCCCGTCAAATACCATTTAATATTATAGACCGCCATAAAAAAGCCGACATCATCAGCAGGCTTGCCCCAGGCTGCAAATATCAGGATGAAAACAAGAGAAGCAAAGAAGATGATGCTCTGCCATCCGCTGCGCTCTTCCTTTACGTCGTCAAACAACTGCATGGCCTGTGTTTCCCTTGTCTTGTCTTCCTTTTTGAATAATGCCGCCATAATAACGCCGATAACAATAGCAAACAAAACGGCCCCAACGGCTCTTGCTAATCCGAGCTCCCATCCCAGAATCCGCGCAGTCAAAATGATCGCAAGCAAATTGATGGCCGGCCCCGAATAAAGAAAGGCAATCGCCGGCCCTATACCTGCACCTCTTTTGTATATGCCGGAAAACAGCGGCAATACCGTACAGGAACAAACAGCCAGTATGGTGCCTGAGACAGAGGCGACCGCGTAAGACACCCATTTTTTCGCCTCGCTCCCAAAATATTTGATGACCGAGCCTTGCGTGATGAAGTTGGAGATGGCACCTGCTATGAAAAAAGCGGGAATCAGGCAGAACAGCACATGCTCCTGCGCGTATTCCTGCAGCATATGAAAAGCTTCCAGAATAGCCGCACCCACACGCGTATCAGAAAACGGGATAAAATACGCCGCCAAAAACACGGACACGATAAGAACTATCTTTTTCCACTCTTTCATTCTATAACATCCTTTTCTATGAACAGCCGCAGCCGCAGCCGTTATCGCCGCAACAGCCTTCGCCGGCATAGCCTATGGCCCCAACCGGGCAGAGGTTGCCGCATCCGTGGCATCCCTCGATACACTCTTGCGGATGCATGACCACCGGACGGACGGAATCTGGTTTATAGACACCGTGGGTACACTTTTCCATGCACGCGCCACATTCTGTGCACAGCTCATAATTGATGACCGGATACCATTTTTTTGACATAACGTCCTCCCCTTTCAAACCGGCTTATATATCTTATATATTATAGACAACACTTATGAACAGCGTATCGCCTTTTCTTTTATGGGCATTGCACAAATCCCTGCGCCCAAAGGCACGCGCCGCAAACAGGAAACGGATTTCCAAAACAGTCTTCCTCATTGCTGTCCCGATAATCACATCCGCCGCACACCGTGCAGGGCGAAAACTCAAACTTCCGGACACGCTCGCGAAACGCAGTATAATCCTTGCTGTGCCAGATGCCAATCAGGCTGTCATTTTTCATATTGCCGAAAGATGCGCATTTGACTGTGCGTTCAAAATCATAAAGATACGTTTTGGCTGTATGTAAAAGCGCCATACATGGGCAGACTTCCCCGTCCCAGCGGATAAACACGTTACTCTCATGCACAAACCTGCAATAGCCTGCTTTTCTTTCCGTCTTTTGCCCCATTGAATAAAAGTTCGCATAGCTGCGATACAGTTCGTAAAACGGCCGTATCGTCTCTTCCTTTAAGTCAAACATGGGCACATCGATATTGACATCGTAAACGTGCTCTCCGAGCTGCAAAGAAAGAGATCTTTCGTATAAGATCTGCCCGGTCATTTCCGGCGAATTCGGGATCAGATTGGTCACCTTTATGTCGCTGATGTCGTACTTTTCAGCAAATGACGGCAGCGCGGGCAGTTTGTCTGCATTTTTTTTCATAAGCACAAACGAGATACCCACTTTGAGTTTGCTCTTTTTCTCTTTCCGAAGCATCTTTAAATGATACAGATTGTCGTTTAACGACTGAAAATCCGCGCCGCTGCGTATGCTTGCATACTGCCTGTCATCTACGCTATCCGCCGATATCCATATTCTGTGAATCCCGCTGCCGATGATCTCGCCGATCAGCTCATCATCAAGCATCGTTCCGTTGGTAATCAGCTCTGTGTTCTTGCCGGTTTCCTTGGCAGCCTTAATCATATCCATGATCTGCGGATGAGAGAGCGGTTCGCCGATGCCGCCGAAAAATATGGTGTGAATGCTGTCGATTTGAGCCGCTTCTCTTATCGCCTTTTCAAAGATCGCGTAGTCCATATGCCCGATCTTCTCATCTATCCACTGATTTCGCGAACACATCGGGCATGACAAATTGCAATGCGAGGTCGGCTCGATGTAGAGTTTTTCTATCAGATCATTCATGCTTTCGCCCTTTGTTAAAAAATTAATAGCAGATTATGCGTCCTACGTAAAACATCACTTTACCCGCTTTTTTCTTGCCCACTGTCTGCCCTTAAGCTTTTTATTCGCGTTTGTCTGTCAGCAGACCGGGTATCCTTTCTTTCAGATCCAAAACCTTTTGCTCTATGGTCTTTGCCGTTTTGACAAACGACTCCTCGTCTTTTCCTGTCGGGTCTTCAAGCCCCCAATCCTCGCGGTATTTGGCAGGCAAAAACGGGCAGCTCACATTGCATCCCATAGTGACCACAATATCGACAGGCGGTATATCGTCTAAAAGCTTGGGCTTTTGCGTGACGCGCATATCGATACCATGCAGCTTTTGTATCACTGCGACCGCGTCGGGGTTGATCTGCGCCTTTGTGTGCGTGCCGGCGGAAAAGGCTTCAAACACATCCGCCGCATACAGCTTCGCAATCGCTTCAGCCATTTGCGACCGGCAGGAATTATGAACACATATAAAAGCGACCTTAGGCTTGCTCACTTTATAACCATCCCCCTTTAATCGTCGTCGCCAGGGCCTGTACCGATTCCCTTTGCGGCGGGTTTATTGTCATTGATCATCTTTTTTATACGGAAAAATCTGAATATCCCCACAACGGGCATAAGCACAGCAAACCCCAGCAAAACAAAACCGATATTTACAAAAGTGATATCGTTGGTAAACTTGATAAGAGCCACCGCCGTGGCGGCCATAGCCAAAAATGTATTAAGATAGGCCAGCAGCGTACGCTCATTTGCCATATGGGTTCTGGAGACCGCCAGAATATCCGACTCATTGCGCCATCCTTCTTTTTTTGCGCTGTCGGCGCATTTCCTGCCATCTGCCATTGCTTTTCCCCTTTCCGTTTTTTCGGTGGCCATATCCGAATCGTTTCGACTGCCCGTTAAACTTATGCATTTGGGCTGCTTATGATGCTCAGTTTTTGCTTTCCGCTTTTGCTATGTCTGCAATGGCTCCTTTTTTTGATTCGGGGAACCAGTGGCGTGTCCTGTTGGCTATCCTGACAAGAGCCAACATCACAGGCACTTCCACCAATACGCCGACAATCGTGGCAAGCGCCGCGGGGGATTTGAGCCCGAATACCGAGATCGCCACAGCCACCGCAAGCTCAAAAAAATTGCTCGCTCCGATCATGCCTGCAGGTGAAGCGATATTATGCGGAAGTCTCCATTTCTTTGCCCAAAAGTACGCGATAAAAAATATGAGGAATGTCTGAATGATAAGCGGCACGGCGATCAAAAGAATGTTTATCGGCTGCTCAACGATTGTTCTTCCCTGGAAGGAAAATATGATGATCAGCGTTAAAAGCAAGCCGATAACCGTAATGTTGTTGAACTTTGGGATAAACTTTTTCTCAAAAAACTCCAAGCCTTTTCTTTTTGTGATGATGCTGCGGGTGAGCCAGCCGGCTGTAAGCGGAATGACCACAAACAAAGCCACGGAAAGAAACAGCGTCGCCCATGGCACGCCCACACCTTCAACGCTGATGCCTCCCAGCATGAAAAGCAATCCCACGATAGGGGCAAAAACCACAAGGATGATCAAGTCGTTTGTGGCCACCTGCACAAGCGTATGCGCCGGATTCCCTTTTGTCAGATGGCTCCACACAAATACCATCGCCGTACAGGGCGCAGCACCCAAAAGTATGGCACCCGCCAGATAATCCTTTGCGATATCAGCAGGGATAATGGCCTTATAGATGACAAGGAAAAACAGATAAGCCAGACCAAACATGGTAAAAGGTTTGATCAGCCAATTGGTCACCCAGGTTATGAGCAGGCCTTTGGGGCTCTTGCCAACATTTTTGATGCTGGAAAAATCCACTTTGAGCATCATAGGATAGATCATCAGCCAGATCAATATGGCTACAGGTATCGACACATTATAATACTCAAACTGTCCCAAGAATTCGGGAATAAAATGCGCCCATAGCCCGATAGCGATACCGACCGCCATACACAGTATGACCCATACGGTCAGATATTTTTCAAAAAAACCAATGCCCTGTTTTTTTTTCTTTTCCATACTCCACCTCTTATTAAAGATAATTATTTTTCTCTGAAGCCGTTACCGGTTTGCAGAAACAGCTTTCTTTTTGCCTTGTCAGCTCTTCTAAAAACGCGATCAGTGCATCTGCCTTCATCTTTTCAAGATTATAGTTCATCCATATGCCGTTGCGGCTGGCTTTAACTATGCCGCATCCGGTCAATATTTTCATATGGTACGAAAGTGTTGGCTGCGTGATATCCAGAGCAGAAAGAATCTTGCAAGCGCAAAGCTCTCCGCAGGAAAGCATATCAATGATTTTCAGACGTGTATCATCCGAAATCGCTTTGAAAATAGCTGCCTGCTCTGCATAATGATTCATGTGGCTCCTCCTGCCTGTATAGACCAAACTCTAACATATAGACGTTTATCTATATGTTATTATACCACCGGTTATTCCTCTGTCAATCATTTTTTCTTCCTTAAAGGCTTGGCAAGAACTACTGATCGTTTCGCCGGCGATCACCTAATCTTACTCATGTATTATCACAAGCGCTCAAATGACCAAGAAACACCAAAAATACTGTATCAGCAACATAGCTCATGCTCTTAAACGAAAGCGCAAAAACGGTTACAACCCTGTTGGTGGAAAAATGATGTTTATGCATACAGCCATAAGGCGCTTTGCGGCAACTGACAAGGAGATGCGCGAAAAGAGAAAAGCCGCAAAACCCTTATGTTTACGGCTTTTGGCGTTCCCGGCGCGGCTCGAACGCGCGGCCTTTCGCTTAGGAGGCGAACGCTCTATCCTACTGAGCTACGGGAACTTATGCAAAGTATGTTCAGTTTTTATGCATGCTAGGCGCTGAAACCCTTCACGCTCAAAAACGCAGCGTCAGCTCTCGCCTGAGCTGTTGGCTCCCTAAGCATCCGGCATGCTATGATATTCTACAAACAAACATGATAAAAGTCAAATATCAGTTTCGGACTCCCGCCACAGGCGCGGGTATACGGCCGCCGCGGCCAATGAGCCTCTCGCAGCCTCCTGTGCCCGTTTCCATCACAATGGCACTGCCGAGGAGCCCGCCGTATTCGACGCGCTGCCCGACTTTCGCGTCAGGCACAGGGATGATGCGCACGCCTGTTGTCTTGCTGTTGACGACACCGATGGATGCTTCATCGGCAATGATGGCAGACAAAACGGCCGCCGGCGTATCACCAGGCACAGCCACCATGTCAAGGCCGACGGAACATACCGCCGTCATCGCTTCAAGCTTGTCGAGCGAAAGCGCACCTTTTGCCACTGCTTCCATCATCCCTTCATCTTCGCTCACCGGAATAAAAGCCCCCGAAAGGCCGCCAACATGCGAGGATGCCATCATCCCTCCTTTTTTCACCGCATCATTGAGTAAGGCAAGCGCAGCGGTCGTGCCGTGTACGCCGCAAATATCCACCCCGATTTCTTCAAGTATACGCGCAACACTGTCACCGACCGCGGGCGTCGGCGCCAGCGAAAGATCAACAATGCCAAAACCCACACCCAGCCGCTCAGAAGCCTCTTTGGCCACAAGCTGCCCTACACGCGTCACACGGAACGCAGTCTTCTTAATGGTGTCCGCCACGATATCGAAGCTTTTGCCCTGCACCTTTTCCAGCGCGGCTTTTATGACTCCCGGGCCGCTCACCCCCACATTGACAGCGCATTCGGGCTCACCTGCACCGCAAAACGCGCCCGCCATAAAGGGATTGTCCTCAATGGCATTGGCAAAAACGACCAGCTTGGCGCATCCCACTGCGCCGTCCTCACGTGTGAGCTCTGCCGTTTCTTTGATTATTCTGCCCATTTTTGCAACTGCGTCCATATTAATGCCTGTGCGTGTGCTTGCCACATTGACGAATGCGCACACACGTTTGGTTGAAGAAAGAGCAGACGGCAGCGAAGATAAAAGCACCGTATCGCTTTTAGTTTCTCCCTTGTGTACAAGCGCACCAAATCCGCCAATAAAATTAACGCCCGTATCCGCAGCCGCTTCGTCAAGCGCTTTGGCAAAAACCGTGTAATCTGACAAACCGCACGGTGCAGCGATCTCTGCGATTGGCGTGACGGATATGCGCTTGTTGACAACGGGTACACCGTACTCCTGCGCGATTTCATCCCCCACGCGCACAAGGTCTTTGGCATACGCATAGATCTTCTTTTTGATGTTGCTGCAGCACACCTGTGCATCGGCACTTATGCAATCCCGCAAACTGATGCCCATGGTAATCGTGCGGACATCCAAGTTTTCAGTTTCGATCATTTTGATGGTGTCCAGCACCTCATGTTTAGAAATCACTTTTTATCCTCCGGTATCAAAAGCGCTGTCGATAAATGCAGCAATGCCGCCAAAAACCAGCCTTTTTTTTCACGCATCTTATTTATTATCGCTATTATAAACCAGAGCCTAAGTGCAATGCAAATGCCAATGTCCTCACAATCCTGAGGCGTGGCCTTTTAATTGTTGCATAATTATTACCAATAAGAATATTTGGTTAACGGGCTGTTAAATCATCTTTTTTGATGTTTACTTTTCCAAAATTAGTACGATTATATAGCTATAAAGCCATTGTTGCTCTGCAGCAACAGGAAAGGAATATGCGATGAAAAAGCTGTTTGCGGTTGGAGTCATACTGTTTGTAATGGGCCTTTACATTATCGTTGGTGCCGGAATATGACCGCAGTTATAGCATGTTTTGCAAAGCGGCTCATCATTGCTGCCCAATAAAAGGATATACATCAAGAGCCTTGATGCGCCAAGCATGCGGCTCTTTTTTTGTTTGCGACCCAAAAAAGCGGCTTGTGAAGGCCGCTTCTTTAAAAGCTGTTTATTTCTCTCTGTGTTTGACCCTTGGCACCAACATGATACACCAGAGTCCGGCAAGGCCAACCAATGCGTAAATGATTCTTGATAGAACAGCAGTCTGTCCGCCAAAGATTGCAGCAACGAGATCAAACTGGAAGAATCCAATAAGTCCCCAGTTAATCGCGCCGATTATCACCAATATCATTGCAACGATATTCAAGCCAATCAACTCCTTTCGGATTTATTATCCGCAAAACACAAAGGAGTTATTTAATTCTGTTCTTTTTTCCTGCCGCCAATTATTTCAATTTCGAGCGTTTCAAAAGAAATGCTTTCCACAAAATCATCCTGATAGAAAACCGTGCGTGAAAATGTTTTTATCTCATCAAAATGCTTGGCACACACAATGGGCTTCGAAAGGTCAAAATGCGAACAGACGGCCTCAAGCGCCGCCGAAAAATCCGCAGCATCAAATGTGATATCAGCAATAATAATATCTTCAGTTTTTTTCTTTCCCCATACCCTCATTGGCCGCAGATCTTTATGATCGCGTTGGCAATGATCTGTGCATTCTTCATCAGCGTATCGATTTCAATGTATTCGTCGGGCCCGTGCTCAACGCTTGGTTTTCCGGGGAAAAGCGGCCCGAAAGTCACAGCGTTTTCAAATGCGCGCGCATAGGTGGCGCCTCCGACCGCGATGCAATAAGCGCTTTCTCCCGTTATTTCCGTATAGGCTTCCTTCAGCGCCGTAATCAGCGGGCTCTCTTCGGGTACAAAATGCGGTTCGAGCGCGTGTTTGTAGCTAATATCAAAGTCAGAAAAGTGTTTTTCTAGTTTTTCCTCGATATGCCTGCGCGTATAAGAAACAGGATAACGGATATCGATTCCGGCTTTGAGGACGCCGTCATTAATGCTGAGCGTACCTAAACAAAGAGTCAGTTTTCCGGAGAGTTCGTCTTTAAGGTCGAGCTCGACCGCTTCTCCGTTGTAATATGTACCGATTTTTTGTGCCAGTTGATAAACAGCCTGCGTCATACCGCCCGCGGGCAGCGCCAGCGTTGAAAGGTACTGCAGCAAAGATGCCGCAGCATTGATCCCTGTCTGCGGGCGCGATCCGTGCGCGCTTTTTCCGGCAGCCAATATACGCACCAACCCGCCGCCCAGATCAGCCGCTTGAAGTTTTGCACCGATGGGGCATATATAACTGCTCAGGCTCTTTTTTATCAGTTCATAAGGCACACGCACCGTACATTGCGCCTTGCTGGGCACCACGTTCACGCGCATACCTGCCTCAAAGGTTTCGATGCCGTAAGGGGGGTCAGATTTTATAGACAACCCGATATGCAAAAGCCCTTTTTCCGCGTTGATGACCGGATACTCCCCGTCAGGAGAAAAAGCAACATCCGGCAGCGGTTCATGACGCTTGTAAAAATCCATGTCTTCCCATCCGGACTCCTCATCAGCCCCAAATATGAGCCGTACCTTTTTATTCAGGCACACACAGTTATCACTCAAAGCTTTGAGTGCGTATAACGCTGCAATGGCCGGCCCTTTGTTATCAATAGCGCCGCGTCCGAATATTTTTTCTTCCTTCACCGTGCCGTCAAACGCGGGCACAGTCCAGCCTTCGCCCTCAGGTACAACATCGATGTGTGTCAATATGGCAAGCATCTCGCCTTCGAAACCATAATCCACGTAGGCGAGATGGCCATAAAGGTTGACGCAATCAAGATCCATTCTTTCCGCGGTGCTTTGCACGAACATCAAAGCATCAAATATGCCCTTGCCGTAGGGCATATTGAGCTGCCCGTCACTTCTCACGCTTTTAATCTTCAGGAAGTTCTTTAAAACTTCTATCATTTCTTCTCTGTACGGCTCAAAAGAGAAATTGAGCATATGCGAACCTCCTTACTGTGCGTTAAGCCCAGCCGATAAGATGAAACACATATCTGTCGAGCAACACGAGTATCCCGAGCACTGCCACATAAATGGCAAAACCATAGAGTTTTTTTCTGGTGATCAGCGCAAGCATAAACTTAATGGCAATAAATCCGGAAACCGCCGCGCAAACTGTGCCGATGATGGTCGGGATCCAGTCTATCTGGATATGAACAGCCTGCATCATGCTGTAACCTTCATAAACCACAGCACCGAGAATGGCAGGCACGGACATCAAGAAAGAAAAACGCGCTGCCTCTTTACGGTCAATGCCGCAAAGCAGGCCGCCTGCGATCGTCGATCCGGAACGAGATACGCCCGGAAGCGTACCTACAACCTGCATAAGCCCCATCACCGCTGCACTGCCGAGCTTTAATTCGCGGCGTTTCTCCATACGCTTTGAAATAAGCTCTGCACCGGTCAGAAGCAACGCCGTGATCAGAAAAGAAAACCCCAGAAAATATCCCGAAAAGGCGTCTTTTGCGAAATCAGCAAACAGCAATATGTATGCAACAGCAGGTATTGTGGCTATGATAAGATACCCCATTTTTCGAAACGGAGGCTTGAAAAGCGAGAGTATCTGCCTCCACATCACCGCAACCACCGCAACGAGCGTGCCCACATGGACCATGACCTCAAAAAAGAGATGCTCCGATGAGATGCCAAAAACATTGTTTAAAAGAACCAGGTGCCCACTGCTCGAAACAGGTAAAAATTCAGTTAATCCCTGAACAATACCAAGTACCGCTGCTTCTAATATGCTCATTGATCAAGCCTTTCATTCTTGTTGCCTGCTATTATACCAGTAAAGCTATGATTTGCAAAGATAGGATATGCCACTATCCGTCCAAAGTTGTGTTGACTAAGGTTGTGTGTGCAGTATAAAATGACGTAATGAGACTTTTTAAGGAGTGACTGTTTTAATGAAGCTTGAAGTTGTCAGGGCACAAAATCTAAACCCAAAACCACAGGATGAATCAAAGCTCGGGTTTGGCAACATTTTTACTGATTATATGCTCACCATTCCGTATACCGCAGGCAAAGGGTGGCACGATGCACAGATCCGCCCATTTGAGAACTTCTCGCTTTCGCCCGCTTGTATGGTGCTGCACTACAGCCAGACTATATTTGAAGGGCTCAAAGCCTACCGTGGCACAACCGGCATCAACCTTTTCCGCCCGTGGGATAACTTTGCGCGACTCAATGCATCCGCACGCCGAATGTGTATTCCTGAAATTAATGAGGGTTTTGCGCTGGAAGCGATGTGTGAGCTTATCAGGATAGAGCAGGACTGGGTACCGCGCTCAGAAGGCACATCTTTGTATATCCGCCCGGCCATCATCTCCACAGACCCTTTCCTTGGCGTCAGGGCTGGCGAGACATACCTGTTTTTTATCATCCTCAGCCCTGTGGGTGCTTATTACAGTTCAGGCTTAAAGCCTGTCGATATCTATGTGGAAGACGAATACGTTCGCGCTGTTGTGGGCGGCACAGGCGCTGTCAAAACGGGCGGCAATTACGCCGCCAGCCTTGTTGCAGGGCAAATCGCGCACAGCAAGGGGTTCTCTCAGGTGCTCTGGCTTGACGGCAAAGAAAAGAAGTATGTTGAAGAAGTGGGCTCCATGAACATTTTCTTCAAAATAAGAGGCGAGCTCTATACAGCAGCACTGACGGGCAGCGTGCTCCCCGGTATCACGCGCGACTCGGTGATCCGCCTTGCCAGAGAAATGTTCGATATCAATGTGCGCGAAGAACGCATATCCATAGCAGATATTTTTGCGGAAAACGCATCAGGCGGCTTAGAAGAAGTGTTCGGCACAGGAACGGCTGCTGTTGTCAGCCCTGTCGGAGGCATGGAATGGGAGGGCAAGCGCATCACTGTGGGCGACGGCAAAATGGGTATGCTCACTGCGCAGCTTTACGAAAAACTCACCGGCATCCAGTACGGCCGCGAGGAGGATCCGTTCGGCTGGATCAAAACATTATAAGACGAAAGGCCGGGCCTAGCGCTCGGTCTTTTTTATGAGCACTGGTTTGGGGTGATGATAAGCATGGGGTAAAAAACGGCATGCCGACTGAAAAAGCGCTGCCATAATACCGCAGGAGGTATCATGATATGAGATTGATCGACCTTGACCGCCAACACGAAAGCCTTTTTTGTGTTTGCCTTGAAGACTGGTCGGACGAAGTGAAAGAGGGGGAAGCGCTAAAAAAAGACTGGTATTCCCAAATGAAAAAACGCGGCCTCCGTGTGAAACTTGCCGTGGATGAAAACGGGCAGGTGGGAGGCATGATACAGTATGCGCCGGTTGAGTATGCGCCGGCCAAAGGAAATGATTCCTTTTTTATCTATTGCATATGGGTTCACGGACACAAAAAAGGCAGAGGCAATTTTCAGAACAAAGGCATGGGCAAAGCTTTGCTGAAAGCCGCAGAGCAGGATGCCCAATCAAAAGGCGCACAAGCCATGATTGCCTGGGGTCTCTCTTTGCCTTTCTGGATGAAAGCGTCTTGGTTTCTCAAACAAGGCTACGTAAAAACGGATCAGGACGGCTCAAGGGTGCTTGTTTGGAAACCTTTTACCGCTGATGCGGTTGCTCCAAAATGGGTAAGGCAAGTTAAAAAACCTGCCGCCGGTGCCCATCCCGCAAAGGTCACGGTCACTTCTTTTGTCAACGGATTTTGCCCCGCTCAGAATATGGTGGCAGAACGGGCAAAAAGGGCAGCTGCAGAGATTGGCGAAAAAGCCGTATTTCAACAAATCCATACATTGGACAGGGACGTTTTTTTAGCTTGGGGCATATCCGACGCATTGTATATTGAAGACAAGGCTGTCAATACGGGCCCGCCGCCTTCCTATAAAAAAATTCTAAAAATGATACGCAAACAAGCAAAGAGCAAAAATTGATTTAATTATGTTTGCTACGGCTCTCGTATATTGTCGATCAGCAGTACGCCTTTAGCGCGTTTGGTTTCCACACAGAATTCCCGCGCCACAAAAAGATTCCTGCCAGCAGGATACTTAAGCGCAATGCCTGCCTGCCCGCATGCGGGTGAAAGTGTCTGCGCGACGGCGCAAAAGTCTCCGAAGAACTCTTTTAGATCGGAAAAGCTCAAATCTTCAGCAAGCGATGGCGTCAGACAGTTCATCGCTTCATTTTTCGCGCCGGTTCCTATGGCTTCAAGCAGCGCTGTGCATATCTTGGCAGGTTCAGATGCCGCAACAGCAGCGTGCGTGAACCAGCCCAGATCGCATCCGACAGGTTGGAGCCTGTAGTTGCGCTTTTCCCAGCGTGTTTTTTTTTGCCAGAACAACCCTTCATCAATGATATAAATGCCGTCCTTCTCGATAGTGTGCGCAGAGCACTCAGTACAGATATCCGTGTCCATCTCAGGAAGCAGGTGCGCAGTATAGAGAAACGGTTTTCCTTCAAACGTTTCTCCCGAGGCGCACAACAGCGGAAATTCTCCAAAATTGCAGAACTCGATGTGCACACTTTTCACTCCGAATCCAAGCGGCGCCACAAACTTAAGACGGTTTGTAACTGCATGCTCCACCACAAAGCTGGAAGATGCTTCGTTGTAAACAAATGCCGTATGGCGTTCCCCGCTGATATAAAACTCAAAGGGCGCCAGCACAGCAGGGCGCAGCTCCATGTCGTCATTTTTGTAAACGGTTAGTGGCTTAAGTGTCAGTTCCACGATGTTTTCAGGCCACATGCATAATTCGATTAGGCCGTCATTGTCAAACACTGTCCCTTTTGACGCGATGGACACCCGGCGGGTATACGGCAGGGACACAAAGCCCTTGCAGTTTTCCAGCGGCAGCATGGTGATAGAAAAAGTCGCATTGGCCGCAATGGGCTGTGTGACGGCGTAAACGCCCGTCTCTCCTGCCGGCGCCTGATTGATGCAGATCAGCGCATGCAGGCTTGAGTTTATATACAGCAGCTTAATGGCCTTGTCTTCCATAACGCCTCCTATAAACCATATATATTCAGCTTTACGGACACTGATACACAATTCTAACAGGTGTGCTTTCTGCATATCTATATACCAAATGGAACGTGCAAAATGTACAAAAGCAAACATCGCGTTTGCTTTTTAAAATTTTTGTTAATATACGGAATAAATCGGATGGTATAAGAGAATAATATGCATCAAAATCTATGATAAGGGGTAGAAAACATGGATATGAACAACGAGGCCGGCCTTGGGAGCTTTGAAATCGCGCTCCGCACAGGCTGGAAAGACGACGAGAAGCTGATGCTTTGGGATGAAGTCAAGCGGGCACAAAGAATAGGCGCTCCGCTTAAACGCGTTTTTGAAACTGTCGCACAAAAAACAGGCCGCAAACCCAACAGCGTAAGAAACTACTATTATATGAAGGTCAAGGAAACGGGCGAAATCGAGCAGAAACCGTCCACATTCATACCTTTTACAAAAGAGGAGATCTACACGTTATTGCGCACATTGCTGGGTGCTGCGGCTACTGGCGAGTCGATACGCGGCGCAAGCTTAAGGCTTGCCAACGGTGACAAGACGCTGATGCTGCGCTATCAGAACAAGTACAGAAGCCTTGTGAAAAACGGACAGCCGCTTGTCGAAAAGGTGATGCGGGATATGGACAAAACAAACGAAAAATACATAAACCCTTACGATATGCAAAAGCCCGGCATGCAGACCGTCAAGGAAAGCCGCCTTATTCCGGAAAATGTCATCAAAACATTGATGTCCTGCGATATCGATGTGCGCAGCTTTTTCAAGGGTCTCGCAAAAATAGCCGGCATGGCGATACAAAAAAACCGCAGCGAAGAAGAACTGCTTAAGGCAGCGCTGCAAAATGAAAACATCAAAAAGGAAAACGCCACACTCAATGCGCGCCTGAAAAAGGAAATGGAAAAACGCCTTTATGCCGCAACGCTTTTTGACCAGCTCTCCGTCCCGGAAAAAGGAGACCTTGAAAGCGTCAAGACGCTTCAGGCGTGGCTGAAAGAAGGCATGCGCACAAGCGCAGATGCTCTTTAAAAAACCGGATGTGCGTCTGCGCCGCGTGTCTCACTGCGCAACGCAGACGCATTGCTTCAAAAGGCACTTTTTGTCCGATCATCCCGAACAGACAAAAAAAGAATTTCCTAAGAAATTAATATAATTTTAATAATCACCATTGCAGAATTTTTTCACGCATGATATTATAATACATAAATTTCTTTTGCTTCCACGGTTCGACATATTTTGTCATTATTTTATGGGGTTGCGGGCATGGATTTTATTATGCATTATGAAAGGAGCTCATCAATGGACAAAAAAATCAAATTGCTCATCATTGAAGACAACGTGCAACTCAACGAAATGCTGACAAAATATTTCAGCACAAAAAACGACATAGAGGTGGTAGGTTCCTGCAATAACCCTTTAGAAGCTGCCGACTTGATCAAAGAAGTAAGGCCGGATGCCCTTATCGTTGACATGATCATGCCGGAAGCTGACGGCCTCTCACTGCTTGAACGGCTCAACACGTCCGAATTCGAGACCATGCCGGCAACCATAGTGGTTTCTGCTGTCGGCAACGAAAAAATGGTCAAACTGGCCTGCGATCTGGGCGCACGGTACTACATGATCAAGCCCTTCAATAAAGATATCCTCTATAAGCGCATACAGGATATGTTCGGAAACAGGGTGGTTGCCACGCGGCGTGCGCCATTGCCAGTACGATCGCGGACGCTTGATGAAAAAATCACGGCCGTTTTTTTATCCATCGGCATACCGGCGCACATCAAAGGATATCACTTTTTGCGCGAAGCCATAAAAATGGTGGTCAAAAGCCCTGATCTGATCAATTCGATCACCAAAAAGCTGTATCCGGGTATTGCAGAGCCTTTCGAGACGAGCGCAAGCAAGGTAGAACGCGCCATACGTCATGCCATTGAAGTCGCATGGTCCCGCGGTAAAATTGAAAACATCAATTCATTTTTAGGGTATAATATATACACAAACAAAGACAAACCGACAAACGGTGAGTTTATTGCCCTTATGGCGGACAAGCTTATCATGGATAAAAGCGCATAACCGCTTTTATCTGCTGGGTTTATGTCTTATATTATAAAAGCAAAGAAGCGCTGCTCTCCCGCAGTGCTTCTTTGTGTTCTAAGAATAGGCAGCGCATTGACTAATCCTTTGGAAACAGATAGAATAGAAGCACTTAAATACTATGGGGTTTTGGGGCCATATCTTTTTTTAAAGGATGGTTATGCATATGCAGCAATCTGTAAATGTGGCCTCAAATGCAAAAATGATCGAGGCCTTAAAGGCCGAGTTCATCAGCGAATCAGCCGATGTGCTGCGGGCGGCCCTGTCTCCGTGCGGACGCGGAGAGTTGCTCGACGCTCTTGGCAGTTCGGTTTTTCTGGCTTATGTGCTTGCACGAAGATGCGGCATCACATTTGCTGAGCTTGATGAAGATATCGCGCAAAAGGCAAGCTCCGGCATTGAAGAAGGACACATGCTCGAGTCTTCTTTCGGGGATTTGTCTTTGCTTAAGAAACATTTTGAAAGCGGGATCATAAGGGGTTTTGGAGAAGACAAAAAACGAAGATTATAAAAGCTTCCTCGTGGCTCTATTGCTTGCGGTTGCCGCTTGCGGTCTTTTTCCGTTTTACCCCGTTTTCGCGGTCTTTGTTCCTTTCGTGTTTGCCTGTCTGTTCATTTTTGGCGGGTATCTGAAGGGCAGCGTTGGCATCGTTTTTTGTCTGCTTGCAGCCTACGCGATCGATCCTGTATCCTGCACGGTGCTTGCAGTTGCTTTTATACCTCCTGCTGCTGCAGCAGGCTATGCAGTTCGCACACGCCTGCGTTTTCGAAGCAGCGTCATTGCTGCCAGTACTGCAGCGCTCTGCGGCGCAGCTTTGCTGATCGGCATCTTGTGGTTGGTGACACAGCAAGGCCCAGCCGATTATCTGGCGGAAGCCTTTGGCCGCTCCCTTGCCGCACTCGGAGATGAGACTGTCAAAGCATTTTACCAGATTTTCAGGTATTCGGACGTATTGACGGGCACTGTCACTCAAAGCGCTTTACAGGCAGCCTCTGCGGCCGACGCCCTAAACGTCATGCAAGCTATGGTCAAAGATATTATCAATCTGGTGATTGTCAGTTATATTATCATCTATGCGCTTGCGATCGGTCTTCTCCTAGTCGTCATTGCACGCGCATTTGCCATAAAGCGCGGATTGAGGGTGTCTGGCGTGCCTGCCTTCAGTGAATTCAGCCTCCCGAAACGCTTCTGGCTTGCGTATATGGCTTCAGTTCTGGTGGCTTATTTCGGGGCGGATTTTGGATTGCCCGGCTTTGACAACGTATTGTTGACCATTCACAGTGTCTATTCATTCGTTTTTATCATTCAGGGGCTGGTCTTTCTTGACTTTTTATATAAAAAGCGCAGCATGGGCAAAGGTTCGCGTGTGACCTTGCATATACTGATCGGATTGCTCGCAGCGTCTCTACTGATGATCGTCGGGCTGATAGAAAACCTGTT
>Ga0351838_1036_pt1 | contig 23880 bp, 21 predicted proteins | sample BONcelHFGM3001E3_FD_206742 | JGI IMG/M metagenome (GOLD analysis project Ga0351838, IMG submission 206742) | Enriched cells from coal bed in the Powder River Basin, Montana, United States - BONCAT cells FGM rep1 HSBNCT.FGM.300.1.E3 ... | reverse complement strand
GGTCCGCCGCTCACCGCCCTCGCAGGACCAGCACCTCTCTCCTCACGCCCTCGCGGAGGTCGATGTGGGGCTGCCAACCAGTGGCAGTGCTGAACCGGCTGATGTCCAGCCGGTTGTCCGTGACATCCCAATCGGGCGAGGGCTGCGCCACCACGGGCACCTCAGCTCCCGTGTACTCTGTCACCAGGGAAATCAGTGCAGAAAGCGGGGTGGCCGTGCCACTGGCCACGTTCCAAGTCCCCTCCAGCCGCTGCTGGGCGACCCGCCGAAGCGCGGCGAAAAAGTCGTCGCTGTGAAGGTAGTCCTTCACCGGATCCTCCCCCCATTTGTGAAACGGACTGCCGGAAAGGGCGCAGCGGACCATCCGGGCGATCACGCCCTGGCGGTCTTCGGGACGGGAGGGGAGGCCGTAGAGATTCCCGACACGGAGAATGCAAACAGGAAGCCCGGAGGCCCGGAGGCGATCCTCAGCAGCCAGCTTGCCCCGGGCATAGGCACCGAGAGGGCGGGGAGTATCGCTCTCCCGGCTGGGCCGGTCCCCGGCGGGCCCATAAACCGCTCCTGTCGAAATGAAAAGGGTGAGCGGAGGAGCGGGATCCTCTGTGAGCCGGGTGATCAGGCGGTCCAGCAGTGGGAGATCCACCTGCTCAATCTGGCGGGGAACTTCCTCGGCGCTGGCGGGGAGGCAGCTCCACGCCCCATGGATGATGAGGTCCGCCTCCAAGGCGTGGGTACCGTCCAGCAGGGTGTCCAAGGACACGACCCCTTCAGCGGCCAACCTTGAACAGGGCTGCATGAGCCACTCGTTTTCCAGAGCCGACTGAATCGCACGGCCCACACGACCGCGGCTGCCGGTGATGATAACTCGGGGAAGCGACAATTGAGGGAAGGGCAAACGAGGGGTTGGCAGAGGGGGAGCAAGGCACCAGCAGATCACGCCGGCTCGATCTGCTGCACGCGGGCAATGTGCCGGCCCCCGGTGAAGGCGGTGTCCAGCCAGATCTGCACGATCTCCAGCATCAACTCCGGAGAGACCGTGCGCTCTCCGATGGCGAGCACGTTCGCGTCATTGTGCTCCCGAGCCCACCGGGCGGTATCGTGGCTCCAGCACAGGGCGCAGCGCACGCCGCGAACCTTGTTGGCGACAATGGCCTCCCCGTTGCCCGAGCCGCCGAGGACGATGCCCCGCTCGCACTCGCCCCGGCCCACCGCTTCAGCGCCTGGGCGGATATACACCGGATAGTCCACAGAATCCGCGCTGTGGGTACCGAAGTCCACCACCTCGTGTCCCGCGCCCACAAGGAAGGTTTTGATCTTTTCTTTGTAGGCGAAACCGGCGTGGTCTGAAGCGAGAGCGATCTTCATGAGACAACAATAAAGCTTGGGTGGGAAAAAGCACCACACGGTGCCTCCGGTTGGTAAGCCACCAAGGGAACGGGGGCAAGTCCTCCGCCATGGAATAGAAGAAGAATCCCCTCGGGCGACAAATTTGTCCTTGGGCTGGCGTTGGTGTGGACGGGCTTTTGTCCTGCCGAGGACAGACACCTTGCACCTCCTTTTCAAAAAAGCCCGCTCATGCCCTCCGATCCCGCTCCCCTGCCCCGTTTTGCCTGCCTCCTGGGGATGACCGCCAGCCTTCTTTCCCTGCTGTGGCCTGGATCCTTGGCGCAGGGACAGGCGCAAGCACAGCCGGCTTCGGCCGGGGCGAATGTCGTGGTCAAAAACATCGAGCCCACCCCGGAGCTGCCCCGTCACTCTGAGGGCTCCTTTGCCTCGCTCGCCTCCGGCCGCATCCTTTTTTACTACACCCAGTTCTATGGCGGGGCGGCGGATGAAAGCCCGGCGCGGATCGTGGGCATCCACTCCGATGATGACGGGCGCACCTGGAGCGAACCGGTGCCTGTGGTGGAGAATGCCGGGGGCAAGAATGTCATGAGCGTCTCCCTCCTGCGGCTCGCAGGAGGTCCTTTGGCACTCTTCTACTGCCAAAAAAATAGCTGGCTGGACTGCCGGCCCATGATGCGGATCTCCACGGATGAGGGCGAGACTTGGTCTGCTCCCCGCAGCATCCTGGAGGCCCCTGGCTACTTCGTTCTCAACAATGACCGGGTCATCCAGACGAAGAGCGGCAGGATCATCGTCCCGCTCGCTTTTCACCGGTCCCGCGGAAGCGATCCCCATTCGGGCAAGTCGTTTGATGCCCGGGCGATCACCCTCTGGCTCTACTCCGACGATGAGGGAACCACCTGGCAGGAAGCGGCCACGTGGTGGGCTTTGCCCATACGCAGCGGCAGCGGGCTGCAGGAACCGGGAGTGGTCGAACGGAGTGACGGAACCCTGCTTTCCTGGAGCCGGACGGATCAGGGGCGACAGTTCTCCTTCTCTTCCACCGACAACGGCAAAAGCTGGACTGCCCCTGAACCGACGCTGCTCCTGTCTCCCAACTCACCGGCGAGCATCAAGGTGGTTCCGGGCACTGACCGCTTGTTGGCCATCTTCAATGATCACTCGGGTCGGTATCCTTTCGTTAAGGGCAAACGAACGCCGCTGGTGGCCGCTCTCTCCACCGATGGCGGGAAAACCTGGCCTCAAGTGAAGCTGCTCGAGGAGGATCCCGACGGCTGGTACTGCTACACCGCTGTGCATTTCACCAAAGAGGCCGTCCTCTTGGGCTACTGCGCCGGAGACAAAACGGTGGGCGGTCTGAACCGCCTGCGCATCCGGCGGCTCGACCAGGCCTGGCTGCACGAGCCGTAGGCCCCGCTCCGTTTGATCCTCCATCGCTCCTCATCCACCTCTCACATGAAAGTCCATCCTCCCTCCCCCACCCGCCGCCAGTTTCTCGTTGCCACTGCCGGGGCCGCCGCCGGCTCTCTCCTGGGCACTCCCGCGCGGGCTGCCGCTGACGGGGCCATCGAGACCAAGGTTATTTCCCACCAACCCGAGATCTACCACGGCTGGCCCACCGTGGCCCGCCGGTCCAATGGCGAACTCTGGGCGGTGTGCTCCGGAGGCCGTGACGAGCATGTCTGTCCCTTTGGCCAGGTGGTGGCCATGACCTCCAAAGACGACGGAGCCACCTGGTCGTGGCCGCGGGTGCTCCTGGACGGGGCCCTGGATGACCGTGATGCCGGGGCTCTGGAGACCGCCAAAGGCACGCTGCTGGTGACCACCTTCACTTCCCTGGCGTATGAACCCGGCTTGGCGAAGGCCGAGAAGGAAGGCACTTGGCCGGCTGAGAAACTCGCCATCTGGAAGGCCACCCGGGACCTCCTCACCCCGGAACAGCGCAAGGCAGGGCTGGGGGAATGGGTGCTGCGCTCGACCGACGGCGGATTGACGTGGTCTCACCCCTTGCCCACGATCGTGAACAGTCCGCACGGTCCCACCCAGCTCAAGGACGGAAGCCTGCTCTATGCCGGGAAACAACTGTGGACGGAAGACAAGAAGATCGGCGTTTGTGAATCCAAAGACGACGGGCTGACCTGGCAATGGCTGGCAGACATCCCCATCCGGGAAGGGGACAACGGGGCGCTGAACTACCATGAGTTGCACGGCATTGAAGCCGCCAATGGCTCGATCATTGTTCAGATCCGCAACCACAACAAGGCCCACCAAGGGGAGACTCTGCAAACCGAGTCTCACGATGGCGGCAAGACTTGGACCATCCCGCATTCCATCGGCGTGTGGGGTTTGCCCTCGCACCTGGTGCGTCTGCGCGACGGACGTTTGCTCATGAGTTATGGCTACCGGAGAAAGCCCTTCGGGAACCAGGCCCGGGTCAGCACCGACCACGGTCAGACCTGGGGTGAACCCATCATCATCTCCGGCGACGGGAAGGGCGGTGACCTAGGCTACCCCAGCACCGTGGAACTGGGCGACGGTTCCCTCCTGACGATCTGGTACGAAGCGATGAAAGAGCCAAAGAAAGCAGTCCTGCGTCAGGCCCGCTGGACCCTGCCGGGGTGAGGCGCGTCTGCCCGGGCATGTGAGTGGCAGCGTGGCTGGGCGGCCCTCAGGGGCAGAGATCGGAGGAGTTGGTCCGCAGTGGGAGCAGCGGCTTCCCATAGGTTGACGTCTCCAAGGCTGTCCACACTCCTCCCCCAAACATCCCTCAAAGCACTACCCGCTCTCTCACGATTTGATGAAGCATGCCTAAAAGTCCCAGCCATTCGCATCCAAAGCCAACGTTTGCACGATCACCGTCTGGACTCGGCCGCCCCCTTTTATCCTTGACCTGCACAGAATTTAATCTGCATAGTGGAGTGCAAAGTGGCCTCCCGGCCGCGGCTCAATGCTTGTCTGAATGCCGGTTACCTCGGCCTTGAAGACCCCGAACCCACCATTCAGCATCCACGACGACATCGACAGTTTCTCCAACGGCCCAAGCGGCGGTCGATTCAAACAATGGTTCGCAGGCGTTTTTCTCGCTCTGCTGCCCATCGGTTACGGCATTCACGCACTCAAAGTTGGTCGCACCGTCCTGCTCGGCAACCGGAGCGCTGCTGATCTGACGGGACCGCCTGGGGTCTTCCTAGCCGCGGCGTACATCGCCATCGGTTTCTTCATTCACTTTCACTACTTCTGGGGCCTTCACCCCCGTCTCTGCGACTATGCCGAGCACTCTAAAGCTCTGTCTTTGATCGTCTTCGCTCCTTGTTTCCTCTACGCCATCTATGGCCATCTCTTCCGGTAGCCCGTGGAGGATGGTCCTGAATCAGTGCCAACATGCCGCGGGGCCAACTTCGACTTTCCCAAGCCCCTTCTTCGCCGCCTTGGTCCTCCTACGTGTCTGCTTCCGGGTTCGACATGCGTTCGTCAATCACGGCCCGTTCCCGGTCCAGTTCCCGGCGCAGATCCTCCTCCGAAGGCAGCACCAGGCGGTATTTGCTGGCGAACAACTGCTCGCTTTCGTGAAGCACCGAATACCGCGCCACGGACTGGTCCTTGCTCCCGCAAAGCAGGATGCCCACTGTGGGATTGTCGCCTTCGCCCCGGCGCAGGTCATCATAGAGCCGGACATACATATCCATCTGGCCGATGTCCTGATGAGCCAGGTGCCCGGTCTTCAGGTCGATCAGCACGAAGCACTTGAGCAGGTAGTTGTAGAACACCAGATCAATGTAAAAGTCCTGTGTCTCCGTGCTGACACGCTGCTGACGGGCCACAAAGGCAAAACCCCGTCCCAGCTCCAGCAGGAACTGTTGCAACTTTTCCATGAGCGCACTTTCCAGATCCGCCTCTAGCAGACGACCCGCCTCCGGCAGGCCCAGGAATTCCAGCATCACAGGGTCGCGCACGAAATCCCGGGCCGTCGGCACGGCAGGCGGCACAGCTTCCACCGGTAACGTCTTGTTCGGGCTTGAAAGAAGGCGCTCGTAAGACAGGCTGCCGATTTGCCGCTCCAGCACCCGCGAGCTCCAGTTCTGCGAGGCCGCCTCGTCGAGATACCACTGGCGGGCGGCGAGGGAATCCACACGCAGCAGCAGCCGGTAGTGAGTCCAGCTCAATTCAGGACGCACTGCGTCTAAAATTGGGAACGAAAGGTAAAACTGCTTCATCTTGTGCAGATTGGACGCATCGAAACCCCGTCCAAACTCCTCCGTCAGCTTCTCGGCAAGCCGTGGCAGCAACCTGGATCCATACTCCGCCCTCACCGCTCCCCCCTGTTCATGTTCCACGATGTGCCTGCCGATCTCCCAATACGTCCGCACCTGGGCTGCATGGGCCGTGCGCAGCACCTTCTGACGCGCCTGCAGGATCAATTCGCGCAAGGCTTCCAGCAACGGAAGGGCTGTTGGTGGGGAAGTCAACCGGGAGGACGGGTCTGGATCTTGCTCGGTCATGTTGCGGGGAGGGGAACTGATGACGGTGCCTCGTTCAGCACCGTGGGCCGGTCAAAAGCATCTTTGTCAGAAGAGGCCGCGAAAGTGTGGCGGAAGTGCTGCTGGTTGTCTTCCAACATTTCATGCGTTTCGTGGCTTATGGTTCCAAAAATGAGGAGCGGTTTCTTCACTATGCCGTGTGTCCAAAAGGGTGGATCCTATTTGCGTGACCGTCAAGGTTGCCGCTGGGGGACCGAGAGACGCCAGAAAGCCGTAAGCGGTCATCCCCTCCCCCCGGGTCACATATTCACCAGTAGTGGGCACTGTCTGCGACGACGGCCCCTCTGAGAGGTGGTTACATGGAGGAATTGCATTTCCCATGAAAGTCTCCCTCCCGCTTTGTTCTTGGCTGTTTCTGAGTCTATTTCTGATGACGGTGCTTAACCCCGTCCCACTCCACGCGATCCATGAGGGAAAGCTTCAAGTGCTGCTGGTGGGGGACAGCACGACTGAGGCAAAAATTCCAAAGATGCTCCGTCCGGCGGGCCCGCACTTCGAGGACGTGATCCAAATGCTGCTTTCGGCAGAGGAAGGCGTCCCGCCGGTCAATGTTGTCAATCTGGGGCTGAGCGGGGAGTACATCCGGCGCCTGCTGGATTCCGGCCGGTACGACAAGGAAATCAAACCGGTCCCGGGAGCCGACTATATCCTGATCCGCTACGGCCTGAACGATGTGGGCCGGTTGAAGGATTTCGAGAAAGAATTCCCCGCGGACTACCATGAGCTGGTCACGCGTCTGAAGCAGGACCATCCCGGAGCGAAGCTGGTGGTCATGACCGTGATCCCCTACAGCGACGCCGCCCGGGTGGAGCGTGTTAACGTCATGAACCGCCAGGTGGCAGAAGCGGAAGGGTTGCCGTTGTTTGATATCCATCCCCGCTATGCCGCGGAGCTCGAAAAGGGGCCCAACATGCTCAACTACCGCCGCTATCCGCTGGCCAAAATCCCTGCCAAATACCACGCCTTGGTGGCGCCCTTCGTCTCAGGGAAAGAGCCCACGGTGATCGTGCTGGACCACCAGCTTGACGCCCACCTGGGGGACCTGCCCGGGTGGTACGGCGACCGTCATCCCAACCATGCGGGGTACCATGTGATCGCTGATGAGACCGCCAAATATCTGGCTCCCCTGATTCGGAAGAGCCAAGAGTCAGGTGAGAACAAAGCGAAGGCGAAGGTAGAAGCGAAAGCCCCGCTCCAGGCCGCCACACCACTCACCGAAGTGAACGGGTTCACCAGTGGCATCGAAGGCCCGGCCTGTGACCATGCCGGCAATATCTACGCTGTAAACTTTCAAGAACAAGGCACCATCGGCCGGGTCACGCCAGACGGCCGGGCGGAGCTTTTCGTAAAGCTCCCTGAAGGCAGCACCGGCAATGGCATCCGCTTCAGCCGGGACGGCAGAACCCTGTTTGTCGCAGACTACACCGGACACAACGTGCTCAAGATTGATGTAGCGACCCGGAATATCAGCGTCCTGGTCCATGAGCCGGGCATGAACCAGCCCAATGACCTTGCCATCACAGAAAGCGGGGAGCTCTACGCCAGCGATCCGGCGTGGAAAGACGGCACGGGCCAGCTCTGGCTGGTGAACCTCAAAGGCGAGGCCATCAAGCTGGCCGAGGGGATGGGCACGACCAATGGGGTCGAAGTCAGCCCGGACGGCAAGACCGTCTATGTGAATGAGAGTGTGCAGCGGAACCTCTGGGCCTTTGACCGGCAGGCCGACGGCAGGCTGGCGGGGAAGCGGCTCGTCAAGCAGTTCCCGGACCACGGGTTCGATGGCATGCGCTGCGACGTGGCAGGCAATCTTTACATCACCCGCCACGGCAAAGGCACGGTGGCGAAGGTGAGCCCGGAAGGGGAAGTGTTGCAGGAGTTCGATGTCCTGGGACCCAGCCCCACGAATCTCTGCTTTGGCGGCCCGGACGGCCAAACGGTTTACGTCACCGAAGCTGGGCAGCGGCGCATCGTGAGCTTCCGCGTCACTGAACCAGGTCTGGAATGGGCGCGCAGAAGCCCCGCTAAAACACCGTGAGCAAAGGGCTCCCACCTCCCTCTCCCCCCCGGCGAAGAATCGAGGTGAGGGAGGCGCACCCCCTTGGCAAGCCCTGCTACTCGATGCGCTTCAGCGCACCGATCCGGTAAACCCCGTTGAGGAGGCGAAGATTGTCGGTCTCTGCCGTGAGGGCGTCCATGTAGAGACGCTTGGGAAAGTCTTCGAGCTCAATGTCATGGATCCCTTCGAGGGGCTCTTTGAAAGCCTTGTCCAGGTCCGCAATGTCGTTGATGACCACCCCGTTCACTTTGTTGACGATGGCACCGCCCACCCGTTCGTAACCCTGCGTGCTGCGCGTGGGGAGTGCCGCGGTGAGGATGACAATCTTGCGCTTGCCCTGGTCTTCATATTCTTCAGTGTGTTTGGCAATGTGAACGAGGCGCAAGGGGGCACTGGTCTCCCAGTCATTGCCGAAACTCTTGAGGAACGGGAGCGAGAGCTCCTGGAAGATCAGCCCTCCCATGACGACGTAGTTAGTGCCGCGGTCGTAGAGGTAGGGCCACACGAGAAAGTCCTTGGGATCCTTCCGGGTAAGGTTGCCCTTCAGCTTCACTTCCTTGCCTTCACGCAGGACAGTGACTTTTACCTCGTCACCCACATAACTGTTGCCCCGCACAATGTGGCTGAGGTTGAGCATGCCAAATTTTTCATCGCGATAGTCGCCACGGGAGTCCACATCATAACCATTCATCTCGAGGATGATGTCCCCTTCCTTGATCCCGATCTTCTCCGCAGATCCGCCTTTGCTGACGCCGCTGACATAGACCCCCTGCTGCCCCTTGGCGAGACCGAGGTATTCCCGGAACTGGTCGTCCAGAGTGGTCTGGTACTCCACGCCCAGGCTGGGGAACCCTTGGTACTCGCCATCCGCATTGTCCTTCAGGAAATGCTCGATGATGGGCCCGGGCAAGACCGTGGCGGTCTGGTTCTTGGAGTCATAACGCAGGAGCAACCCGGCCAGCTTCCCGTCTTTGGTGACGGGGAGCGTGAAGCTGTTGGCTTCGCTGCGGATGATGCCGATGGTCTCGTAAACCAGGAAGAGGCTGCTCTCCAGGTTGTAGAGCGAGGTCAGCACCTTGTTGATCTCCAGCGGCGTGACAATGAGATCACCCACGCGCCCGAGCTGCCAGGTTTGAAGCTTGTCACCAATGCGCGCGTCCGTGGCCACTTCGAGAGGGGTGAGGCCCGCAAAAAAGTCGTTGGTGGCTGAGGCCGGCTCCAGCAGGGCGAGATTCGCCTCATAGTCCACAGCTTTGACCCGGGCAGGAATTTTCCGGCCGGTGTCCGCCTGTTCGAGTTCGATGTAAGTCGCGTCTGAAACGAGCTGCCCCGTGATGAGGATGCGGTTCCCCTCCAGCAGCACTCCGAGACCACGGCGGGCCCCCGGAGAGGCTTTTTGCCACGGGATACGGTAGTTCCAAGGCTGGAAGGTGACATTGACCTTGACCAGCGCGGTGTTTTTCCCGGCGGCTTCAATAATGGGGGAAGGGGCCAAGACCGCCCCGGCAGCGCCGTCCTCCTCCAGGGGTGCCGGGGTCAGCGGAGGTTCCTGCTGCGCGAGAGCCAGTCCTCCAAAGAGAAACATCAATGCAGTGATTGCGGGAAATAACTTGTTCATGTGCTGGGAAAATCAGAAATAACCGGTCGGGAGAAGTTTGGAGCCCTGATCAGGGTTCGCCCAGAAAACTCGCTTCACGCACATCATACTTCTGCATGATGACGGGGTGGGCGGCGTCTGCCAGATCCCGTTTGAGCACGAGCGGGCGGTTCTTTTCGAGGAGTTTGACCACGACAAATTTTCCATCACCGTCCTTTTTCTTCAGTGCTTCGGACACGTCTTTGAGGGTCTTGATCTTCACCCCGTTGACCTCGTCCACGATGCTGTGCTGGTACCCTTGAAGATAGCTGTTCACTTCGTCTGGGAGGATGGCCGTGAGGATGACTACCTCAGGCCGGTCTTTGAAGATCTCCTTCGTCATGTAGTTGTCGAAAACATAGTTCACGAGCGGATCACGGATGGAGTGCGCCTCCATGAGGTTGCGGTTCATGGGCTGAAAGAGCATCCCCGCGTACAGCACATACTTGGGGCGTTCATCGTAGCTTTCCCCCAGAGTAAGGTAAGGCAGGTACCGCTTCAGGGAGAGTTCCACCGTTTTCTTTTCCCCTTTGCGCAGCAGGTCCACCTTGATTTTGTCGCCGGCGAACTTGCGCTCCACCACTTCGTTCATGTCCATCAGCTCGCCATCCACACGGATCAAACCGTTCGTGTAAACCGGGCTGCCGTCGAGGGCGAGGATGACGTCTCCCACTTCCACAAGGCCCGCAGCGCAGCTTGCGCTGTCCACATTGGCCACCATCACCCCCTGGCCGTTGTCCTCCAGGCCGAGTGCCTTGATCTGGGCAGGATTTTCGATGGGGAAATCGGTGATGGCCAAATCCATGTAGTGGTCATAGCTGCCGTCCTCCACATCCTTGAGGAACCGGTTCAGCACGGGAACCGGGATCATGTAGCCAACATTCTGCGCCACTGAGCCGCTGTAGCCTTGAAAGGCCACGCCAACGACTTTTCCATTCTGCAGGACCGGGCCGCCGCTGTTGCCGGGGTTGATGGCGGCATCGACCTGAATGGCAAGGTGCTGGTCAATCCCGCTGTGGGAATAGCTTTGAAAGTCGATCCGGGAAACCACCCCGCGCGTGACACTGACCCGGTCACCGCCAATGGGGTAACCGACGGCAATCACTTCTGTATTCAGCTTGGGGATGCCGTCGATTTCCAGCGGTTTGATTTTTTCGAATGGCTTGGGGTCCACGGCCTCGATCATGGCCAGGTCGCAGTCATGGGCGATGAACAGGATGCGCGCCTCGTACGGCTCGGGATCATTGGTCGTACGGATGACAAGTTTGGTGCTGTTGCTCACCACATGTGCATTCGTGACGAACCGATTTTTGCCCACCAACCAGCCGGTGCCGCTCCCGTTGGAAGGCCTGCCCCCCTGCCATGGCGTGCGATAATCCGGCTGCAAAAAGGAGGCTTCGATCCGGACGATGCCTTCAAAGGGATCTTCATCTCCAGGCTGGGTCCGGTTCTCTGGAGCGGGAGCAGCACTGGCTGTAGGGGCCGGGGCGGCGGGGATATTTTCCTCGCCCATCAAGGGAAACGCCAGAGCGAGGACAGAGACCGGAAGGAGCAAAAGTCGGGACATAGGCTTGAGAGTAACGCGCGGAAGGAGTCGTCTCAGACAACCCAGGCGCAAGAAGTTCCAAAAGTTTTGTTCTTTTCTTTTCCAAGGAAAGCGGGCCGGCGCCTTGCCCCCGCAGGCAACGCAGGCAAAACACAAGCACCGGACCTTAGTTACGATCCCGGCCGAACCAACGGCGCTTGGGCTTTGACTCCTTGGCGGGAGACGCAGGCTGGACGGTCGTGCGCCCGGTGCCAGGTGACACCGTCATGATCTGGGGCGTACGCCCTTCAGCCGGCACGCTGGCCACGGGTGCCTGTTCGGGAGGTGGAACCACTTTGGTGAAGTTCAACGGGGCCGGCTTCATGTTCGGCGCGTTCACCGCATAGTCGAAGGCCTTGGGCGGCAGCGATTTTCCGGAGGCGTCGTATTGACGGATGACCCGGCGGAACACTTCGTTACGGGTGTTGACGCAGCGCTCTTCCATAAGGCGGCCGAGGCTGTCAAAGTAGAAATGCACCCGGGCGATCAAATTGTTGGCCCCGTCATAAATGACTCCTTGGAGAGGGTCACCATTTTCATTGAGCAAAAAAGTCTTCCGGGCAATCGCGACGTTGTTGGCGCTGTAGGTGGTCTCTGTGATCTGGCGTCCGGTAAAGTCTTTGACCGAGTCTGTGCGGGTACCGTCCTGATGCAAGACGGCCTTGGCATGCATGGTCGTATCAATAATCTGCTGGGCGGAAGCAGGGATGGCACAGGTGAGCCAAAGCCCCGCCATGACACCCAGTGCCGGGATCACTCGAAGGTGCTTGTCACATTTCATTGCGCGGAATCGTAACGGAAGCCTCCGGAAGGAGCAAGGATTCGATTGCCTCGGCGGGCCCGGGGGGAGATCCGCGGTGCTCAGAGCAACCGCAAGTCCTGGGGCACACCCTGACCGCGAAGAAAATCCGCCACCGGCATGGGCTTCCGCCCTTCCAGTTGAACCTGATGCAGTTGCAGCGCGCCTTCACCACACGCCACCACAAGCCGGCCGCCCGCGACCGCCGTCGTGCCAGGCGCAGCAGGCGTGCCCTCCCAAGGCACGATTCCCGCCCGAAAAACCTTGAGCTGCAGAGGCTTCTCCCCGGCCGGATACAGGCAAAAAGTGCCCGGCCACGGTTGATACGCCCGGATCAGGCGCTCCAGCTCCGTTGCGGGCCGCGACCAATCCAAGCGCCCGTGCTCCCGCTCCAGCTTCCGGCAGTGAGTCGAGAGGGTGTGCTCTTGGGGAATCTTGGGAGCCTGACCTTGCTCCAGCAGGGAAAGCGCTTTTTCCAACGTCGAGGGAGCGAGTTGCGCCAGCCGGTCATGCAGGGAACCCCCCGTTTCCTCGGGGGCGAGATTGAATCGGTCCTGCACGAGAATGTCACCGGTATCCAGCCCCTCATCCATCCACATGATGGTGAGCCCGCTTTCGGTGTCGCCCTCACGGATGGCCGCCTGAATGGGGGACGCCCCCCGGTGCCGGGGCAGAAGCGAGGCGTGGATGTTCAAACACGCCAGCCGGGGCAGGTCCAGGACCGCTTTGGGAAGCATTTGCCCATAGGCCACCACCACAAAGACATCGGCCGGGTACGCGGCCAGCTCTGCCATACTGGCGGGCTCACGCAGCTTGCGCGGTTGCAGCACGGGAAGGCCCGCCGCCAGCGCCCGGACCTTGACCGCCGGGGCGGTGAGCACCTGCTTGCGCCCCACCGGTTTGTCCGGCTGAGTCACCACGGCGAGGACCTCATGCCGCGGAGACGTCAGCAGACTCTCCAGCACGGGCAATCCGATCTCTCCCGTACCCAGGAAAACAAGGCGCATGAGCTCGGAGCAAAACTAGACCACGAGGGTTTCCACTTCCTTCCACGCCTCAAGCTTCATGATGCGGCTCAGAATCGTGTGCACCACCCGGACAGGTGGCTGACTGGCATCGACATCCGTCACGATCTCCCGTCCAGCGTACTTGCCCTGGGAATAATACTCGAGGATGGGTTTGCTCTCCTCCTCGTAGGTGCGGATGCGCTTTTGGATGACCTCGTCATTGGCATCGTCAAAGCGGTTGTCCTTCAGCGCCCGCTTGCGCAGGCGACGGGCCAGCTCGGAACGGTCCGGGCAGCTCAGATGGAAAACATGGAGCACATCGATGTCTTCCTCCATGAAGCGGGCCTGCTCCACATTCCGGGGAATCCCGTCCAGCACCAGAAAGTCGATATCCGGTTTGAACCGGTGGGCTTTGACTTGGTCGTGGATGTTGGCCCTCCAGAGTTTCACTGTGGTTTCATTGGGGACCAACTGGCCGCGGCTGGAGTACTCTACGAATTCCTGGCCGAGGGGCGTGCGCGTGTCGAGAGAGCGAAAGACGTCGCCGCAAGCCATGTGATGAAACCGGGGAATGGTTCCCAGGACGACGCCCTGGGTGCCCTTGCCACTGCCGGGAGCGCCGAACATGAGAAAGGTGCGGAAACGTTGGAAGGGCTTGTCGGACATGTCACAGAAACGTAGCCAAACCCAAGCGTGTTCACAAGGGCCACACCGAGATTTCTACTTCACCTGCTCAAATAGCGGAGCGAGGTGCGCCCACATCTCGGTTTCAGTGAGGAAGGCGAGGTCTCCGGACTCTTCCAAGAGCACTTTGACCCCGGGGTTGCGGGGGGCCCAGACCGCCGGATCCGTGGGACCAAAGAGCAAAAGACAGGGCAGACCGACTGCGGCGGCGAGATGGCCGATGCCGCTGTCGTGCCCCAGAAAAGCGGCGCTGGCAGCCAGCCGGACCGCCAGATCCGTCAGTGCCAGTTGGTCCCAGTGGAGGTAGTCCAAGTCCCGCCACCCCTCCACCACCGCCGCCGTGATGCCCCGCTCAAGCTCCGCCTCACCGGTGACGAGCGCGAGCTGGAAGCCGGGATGGCTCCGGGCGATTTCATGCCCGGTGGAGATCCATCGCTCCACCGGCCAGTTCTTTTTGAGGGAGCCGCTCCCAGGATGAATGGCCACGACGGGGCGGGACACGGGCAGCACCAGAGGGGGCTCAAACGTCAACCGGGCGGCCGGGTCCTCCAGGAACATGGCCAGCTTCTCCAAGGGCCGGGCCAACTGCTCCGCGGCATGCCCCTTGCCAGGTTCGACCCGGTGGGAGGCTTCCAGGAAAGTTTTGACGCCGATGCGCTCCATGTTTCCCCGGAAGTAGCCATCCGGATCGTACAGGTAGCTGATGACCATGTTAAAGCTCCGGAAGTAATCGATCAACGCCTCATCCAGAACAGCCCCGGGCACAAAGAGCTTTGCCATGGACCCATGCTCCAGATGCCGGGTGGTGTCTGCCAGACCTGCCCGGAGCGCGAGATCAAGGATCCCTTTGTAGCCCAGCAGTTCCAACTGCACCAGGGGCAGCGTTTCCCGCAACATCCGGATGGCGGGCAAGGTCAAAATGAAGTCGCCGATCGCGCCGCCACGGATGACAAGGACTTTGGGCGCAGCCATGAAACGAAATCAAACAGGCTCAAGCGAGAGGGAAAACCGTGAGCCCGGCGGCCCGCTCAGTAGGAAACGAAGGCGGCCACAAGAAGGACGATGCCATAAGCAACGCCCGACCCGGTCGCCAATTTCCACCGCATCGGAGTCTTCGTCACCCACTCGACGGCGTCGCGCATCAGGTAAGGCATCCCCACGAAAAACATGCCTCCGATGATCCAGGCATAAGCGAGGATGGGCAGCAAAAGACGAGAAATTTGGGGCTGAAGGAACGCTGCGTGCAGCACTGGCGAGGCCGCCAGAAGCATAAGCGCACCCAAGGCGCGGACGGCCAGAAACTCCGGCACATAGATGATGACCAGCACAAAGGTGGCCGGGATGATCATCAGGAGATAGCGCCGGAACGTGAAGAACTCCCCCATATCCATGTAGGCCGCGAGAAACAGGCTCCACACCATGCAAACCGCCAGAATGACAATGCCATACAGGCGTTGCCTTGGAAAACGGCGCAGGAGACTGATCGTCGCCTCCGACTTCCACGCCGCCAAAACATGGGTGCCCAACAAGAGCAGGCCCAGCACGATCCCCGTTGACTTAAGAGGAAGACCTCCGCTCTCGGGATGCTGGTGGAAGATCCAATCGTAAAGTTCCTGAAAATTCATGCGGGGGCAGCGGTAGGGCGGAAGGCGGGGCGGTCTAGTTCGCCAAAACCGCGTCCCCGTAAAGGGTGAAGTTCGCGAAATCAGTGATCTGCACCTCAAGAAGTGAGCCGGTCAAACGCTCGGCCGGACCCTCGAAGACGACAATTTTGTTGGTGCGGGTCCGGCCCACGAGCCGGGAAGCATCCGTTTTGCTGGGGCCTTCGCAAAGCACCTCCGTGCGGGTTCCGACCAGCGGCAGGTACTTGGCTTGGGCGTGGCGGTTGATGAGCGCAAGCAGATCCTGGTTGCGCTCCTCTTTGACCCGTTCAGAAAGTTGGAGGGCCTCGTCCATCTCTGCGGCAGGAGTGCCGCGGCGTTTGCTGTAGCGGAAGATGAAGGCGTTCTCGAACTGGACGCGGTCACACAGCGCCCGGGTCTCCTGATAATTCTCTTCCGTTTCGCCCGGGAAACCCACGATGATATCGGTGGTGACGGCGATGCCGGGACGGGCCGCGCGGATGCGACCTACCAGGTCCTCAAACTTGGCCGCCGTGTAGGGGCGGTGCATGCGCTTGAGGATGGCGTCTGAGCCGCTCTGGAGCGGCAGGTGCACATGCTCGGCAAGCTTGGGCAGATAGGTAAAAGCGTCAATCAGGTCCGCCTTGTACCCAATCGGATGGGGGCTCGTGAACCGGATGCGCTCAATGCCGTCCACCTCGTGAACGGCTTCCAGGAGCTGGACGAAAGGACTTTTCCCGTCCTGCACCGGGAATTCGTGGCGGCCGTAAAGATTCACGATCTGACCCAGCAGGGTCACCTCTTTGATGCCCTGCTCCGCGAGACGCCGGACTTCAGCCACGATCTCGGCAATCGGCCGGCCCCGTTCCCCGCCACGGGTGTAGGGCACGATGCAGAAGGTGCATTTCATGTTGCAGCCCTGCATGATGCTGACGAAGGCGGAGGCCTGCTTCTCCTTGAGAATATGGTCCCGGATAGCGTTCTGGGAGGCGGTTTCCTCCTCCACATCGACGATGGAGAACTTCTCATGGTCCATGAGCCGTTCCTCCCTGGCCCGGACGATCTGCTCCACGTATTCCACCACGCGGTGGTATTTCTGGGTGCCGACCACGAGGTCGACCTTGGCGGCGGTGATCAGTTCCTGGCCGCGGCTCTGGGCCATGCACCCCATGAACCCGGTCACCACATGCGTCCGCTGACGGTGGATCTTCCGCAGCATGCCCATCTTGCCCACGGCCTTTTGCTCCGCCTGATCCCGGACGGAGCAGGTGTTGATGAGAACGACGTCCGCCTCAGGCTCCTCCCGGGTCATGGTATAGCCGCGCTCGATGAACATCTGCGACACCTGTTCGGAGTCGCGTTCATTCATCTGGCAGCCATAGGTCTTGATGTAAACTTTGGGCATGGGGAGCCGGGAAGATACGTCTGAAAACGCCGGGAGGCAAGGAACCGGGCACTTAGCGCTTCTTGAGCTGGGGAAAGAGGACCACGTCCCGGATGCTTTCGGCACCCGTCAACATCATCACCAGGCGGTCAATGCCGATGCCGATGCCGCCGGCCGAGGGCATGCCGTATTCCAGCGCGAGGAGGAACTCCTCATCCACTTTCTGGGTTTCTTCACCGGCCTGATGGGCCAGACGCTCCCGCTGGACGATGGGGTCGTTCAGCTCGCTGTAGCCGGGGGAGATCTCCTGGCCGTTGATGACGAGTTCGTACACGTCCACGACGCTGCCATCTGCCTTGTTCTGCTTCGCCAAGGGGACCAGCTCCGCCGGCACATGGGTGACAAAGAGCGGATCAAAGCTCTTTTCTTCCACCAGTTTTTCAAACACCTGCTGGGTGACTTCGTAGTCGACCATGCCGGCGCTGACCTCCACTCCCAAGTTCGCGCAGCGGGCCTTTTTATCTTCCAGTGACTGCTCGAACCAGTCGTCCCCGGCCACGCCGCGGATCAGGTCCTTATAAGCAGTCCGCTTCCAGGGGCGCTGGAGATTGATGGTCCGGGTGACATTGCCTTCCTCGTCCTTGTGCTCGATGAGGAGGCCGCCGCAGAACTTCTCCGCCAAATGGCAAACGAGGCTCTCCACCAAATCTGCCATCTGCTCAAAATCGGAAAAGGCCCAGTACGCCTCCAGCATGGTGAACTCCGGATTGTGGCGACGGCTCAGCCCTTCATTGCGGAAATTGCGGTTGAGTTCAAAAATCTTGGTGAAACCGCCTACGAGCAGACGCTTGAGGAAGAGCTCCGGTGCGATGCGCAGATACATGGCCATGCTCAGGGCTTTGAAATAGGTCTCAAACGGAGTCGCAGCCGCCCCCCCGGGCACATCCTGCATCATGGGCGTTTCCACCTCCAAGAAGCCGCGATCCTGCAAATAGCGGCGAATTTCTGCCACCATGAGACTGCGCTGGACAAAGACGTCCCGGCTCCGCTCATTGCTGATGAGGTCCAGGTAGCGCTGGCGATATTTGATCTCGCGATCGGTGACGCCGTGCCACTTGTCAGGCAGCGGCCGGAGGGCTTTGCTCATGACCTGCAAGGTGGCGGTGTGCACCGAGGGCTCACCCGTCTTCGTCACGAACGTTTTGCCCGCCACGGCCAACCAGTCGCCGATGTCCACCAGCTCGGTAAGAAGCTCAAAAGCCTCGTCGCCGATTTCCTTCTTGTTCACGTAGCATTGGATGCGGCCGGTGATGTCGGAGAGATCAAAGAAAACGGCTTTACCCATGGTGCGGCGTGCGGTGACGCGGCCGGCGACTTTCACTTCCATATCGGGGGCAAAATCACGGCGCAAATGGCCGGGCTCATGGGTGGTGTCGAAACGCCCCCCGAACGGATCGATGCCGCGGGCCTGCATGGCAGTGAGCTTGTCGCGGCGGATTTGCAGCAGTTCAGATTCGGAATGTTCTTGTCCTTGCATGGGAAGTGGCGTCAATTGAGCCGCAGTGAGCGGAAACGCACCTCTAACCGAGTCTCTGTTATTTGCCACCGCAAAGGTGGGCGCGGACATCTGGCTGGACAGCCGGGGGGCGATTTGGCACCCAGGACAGCGGTGGCTGGCCATGGCCGATCTGCACTACGGGTTCGAGCTGACGATGCGTCGGGCGGGGGGCCTCTTCCCGAATTGGGGTATGCGCGAGATCGAATCACGTCTCAATGCCCTCATTGCCCACTATGAGCCGGACACACTGATCCTGGCAGGGGATCTCATGGACAGCCACGGCTGTGCGGGCGAAACGCTGGCCCTGCTGGGCGCCATGGAAAAACGCGTCCCCCGGATGATCTGCCTGGAGGGAAATCACGAGCGGCCCGCGCTGCTGAAGCAACGGTCCTTCCAGCTTTGGCATCGGGAAGGACCCTTCCTCTTCCACCACGGACACGCCGCCCCCAAGGTCCTGGGGTGTGCCGACGCCGTGGACGGAGCGGGGATTCAGGTCACGGGGCACTGGCATCCAGCGGTGACTCTCAACGACGGGGCGGGCACAAAGCTGAAGCTACCGGCCCTGATGAAGCGAGGGCCAGACCCGATGATCCCTTTGGAACACTGGGTGCTGCCTGCCTTTTCGCCGTGGGCGCGGGGGGGGCGTCTTTCCGGCAGCCCGACGGCGAGCCGACCCGACCAAGAAGTTTGGGCCTGCCATGCGCGTCGGGTCTTCCGCGTCGCGCTCTAGGAGGCCCGTTTCCAGCGGAGAAGATCAGGCCGCTGCGAGAAACAGATGGTTCTGCCCGCTGATGACCACCGGCCCGCCATCGTCGTCGTCCTTGTCGTCCTTGGGTGCGGGTTTGGCGCGGCGGCGGGGAAAATTCTCTTCCTGAAGAATCCGGTCCTCTATGAGTGGCTTGGCTCCCGACTCGGGCTCAGGGTCCTTTTCGGTAAACGCAGACTGCTTGCGGTATTTCTGCAGGCGTTCAGTCAGTTCCTGTACGAGTTTTTCCCGGTCTTCAGCCTTCATTTCGCGGTCTTCGTCTGCGTCAAACATCACGATGGCTTTGAGTTGGAGCTGCACGGCCTCCCCGTATTTGCCGGTCCGGGCCAAGGCGGCCGCCAGGGTGTCGATCATCTCATACCGCTTGCCTTCCAGCTTATCCACGGCATTGCGCGCGAACTCCACGGCCGTCTCCCCGTCGTGAAAGTTTTTGTCCGGACAGACGGAGAGGAACCATGCCAGATCATTGCGGGCCCAAGGGTCCTCCGAACGGGCGGCACGCCGGTACCAAGCCTCCGCCCGGCGGTAGTCCAGAGGCACTCCTGTGCCGGTGTAGTACAGGTAAGCGAGGTGGGTCATGGCCCGCACCAGACCATTCTGCGCGGCCTTGAGATACCAGCCGGCCGCAGCCCGGGTGTCTTTCGTGATGCCCACGCCTCGTTCCAGCTTAAACGCATAGAGGGCCTGGGAGGGCGCGAAATCCTGATGTGCCGCCCGTTCGAGCCACTTGTTGGCTTCCGCCTCATTCTTTTCCACCCCTTTGCCGAGGTCGTAGCACTGGGAGAGATTTTGCTGGGCCAGGGGGAAACCGTACTTGGCGGCTTTTTGATACCACTCGAAAGCCTTTTTCTCGTCTTTAGGGAAGCCCACTCCCTCCTCATGCATGGTGCCCAAGGCATTCATGGCCTCCAATTTCTCCTGGTTGGCGGCTTTCGTGAGCCACTCTCCCGCGAGCTTTTCGTCCTTGGCCACCCCTTCTCCGCCCAGGTGCCGGATGCCAAGCTCAAACTGGGCATCTGCATTCCCCCGCTCGGCCAAGAGTCTTAGCGCGGCCTCATCAAAGGCCTCATTGGTTTCGTTTGTCTGAGCGACCAGCGGGAAGGCCAGAAAGAACAGAACCGCGCTCTGGCACAAGAAGCGAAGGTTTTTCATAGGAAAAATCATATTGGGTTTACATACGAACGCCAACGTCAGACATCTTCATAGCAGTATTCGTTCCGCCAATGTTGCAGTACTTTGCCCGTCTCAGCCCTGCCAGGAAAATTCTCTGGTGCTATTTATGCTGGTGGGTGCACACCGTAGTGCACCACTTTGACCCGAGTCCGCGCCTCTGGATCACCTCGGTGGGCCTCAGCGGGATCATCGGCCTGGCACTGCTTTTAAGCACCCGCACTTCGTCCTCTGGCACCACCCGTCTGGATCGCTGGCAGATTTTCCGGCTCTTCCTCATGCCGTTTTGCGTGTCGAGTTTTGCGGCCTTGGTGAAGGACGAGGGATTTGTCCTGATCTTCCCGCCCACGCTGAAGGAGAACTTGGGTGCTTGGGCGGTGATCGCCGTCTTCCTCCTTGTCACCACGGTGTTGAAGCGGGTGCTGCCGGTCCGGCCCTAAGCACGGCACCCGCTTCTCTTTTTTCATCGTCCGGGCTCTGGACTGAGCGGAGCACCCGGAGAATCGTCTTCCGGCTCTGCCGCAGGACGGTGGCGGCCCACCAGACGCTCAAAGATGGGGGACGCCATCAGGGTGGTGAGGACGGCCATGATGACCAGCGTGGCAAACAGGGCGGGGCTGATGATGCCACGCTGCAGACCGATGTTGATGATGATCAGCTCCATCAGCCCCCGGGCATTCATCAGGGTTCCGATACCCAGGGCCTCCCGGTTGTTTAACCCCGTCAATCGGGCGGCTCCGTAGCAGGCCAGTGCCTTCCCCGCAACGGCGGCGAACATGACGAGACCGGTCATCCCCCAGAGATACCAGGAGTCCAACAGGCCGATCTGGGTGTTGAGGCCCGAGAAGGTGAAAAACAAGGGCAGCAACAAGGCCACCGTGAGGGGCTGGATGCGCTCCGTCAGGGCGTGAACGACCACTCCGCGGGGCATGACAGCCCCCATGATGAAGGCTCCAAAAACGGCATGCAGACCGATCGCGTCCGTAATCCAGGCTCCCAAGGACATAAGGACGAGGCAGAACACAAACTCCCGGTCTGAGAGGGCTCCCCGCCGCTCCACTCCACGCGCCCACCAGGCCAACAAGGGACGCACCAGCACCAAGGCCACCGTCACATAAGCGGCACCAGCGGCGATGTTCACGATCGCATGGCTCATATTCCCGTCAAAACTGGCCAGGACCACGGCCAGGAGACACCACGCCGCCGCATCATCGATCGCTCCGGCACCCAGCGCCACCGTGCCCATGGTGGTGCCGGCCAGTTTTTTGAAATGAATGATCCGCGCCAGCATGGGAAAGGCGGTGACACACATGGAGGCACCGAGGAAGATCATGGCCTCAGTGAGCGACGTCTCCTTGGGGAACAGCTCGGTGTGGTGGAAGAAAAACCAAGCCAGCCCGGAGCCCAACACGAATGGGGTGATCATGCCCGCCAGCGATACAGCCACGGCGGAATGCATTTTCTTCCGGACGATGTCCATGCGGAACTCCATGCCCACGACGAACATATAGGCGGCCAAACCGAGCTGCGAGACCGGGAAGAGCACCTTCATCGAGTCTGCGGGGAAGAGCTTGGTAAAGAGATCGGGGGCCAGCAATCCCAGCAAAGACGGCCCCAGCAACACTCCGGCAATCATCTCCGCCACGACTTGGGGTTGACCCAGGCGTTTTGCCGCCAGACCGACGATTTGGCAGAAAGTTAAGATGACGGCAATCTGGAAGAAAAACTGAATGGCCAGTTGGAGGTTGCTCATAAGAAGATTTGAGGAGGCGTCAGACGTGAGGGAAGGGAAGGTGCAGGGGCAGCTTCATAACAGAAATCGAATTTTATCATGGAAGTAATGCCGGTTCGGCATATTCCACCCATGGCCCCGAGGTCGCATTCGCAAAGCTTTCGACAAGAAACATCATCAGACTTGCCAGGACGGGTGCCACTGGCTCCAATGAGGCAAAATGCCCGTCCCCTACTCCGCCGAACAAGTCACTGCCCTGGCCCCGGATGCGGCCTCGGTGAAAGCCGGGCGCGGCCTGACGAATCCTGCGAAGTGGCCGACGCTGGGCTGCAATGCCGAAGCGGCGTGGGGGGAGTGCCAGGGGAGTGGGTCCAAGCCGTACCAGACGCAGGTGGATTTCGCGGGACCTGGGTTCAAGTGCTCCTGCCCGAGCCGAAAGTTTCCGTGCAAGCACGGGCTGGGGCTACTTTTCATGGCCGTAGACCGGCCCGGAGCCCTCAAAGAAGGCAATCCTCCGGACTGGGTGGCGGCGTGGTTGGAATCGCGCCGGGCCAAAGCCGAAAAGAAAGCGGAAGTGTCCGCGAGCGGGCCGAAAGCGGTCGCAGATCCGGACGCAGTTGCCAAGCGGGCGGCCCAACGGCTGGAGAGGATGAAGAGCGGCGGAGAAGACCTGTCGAGGTGGCTTTTGGACCAGGCCCGCCATGGGATCGCCACCTGGCCCCAGCAACCGGGAACCCACTGGCGCGGCATGGCGTCCCGGATGGTGGACCATCAGATGCCGGCGTTGGAGCAGGAGGTCATCCACTTGGGCGGCCTGGCCCATACTGGGGAAGGGTGGCCAGAGCGGGTGGCGGCCCAGATGGGGCGGCTGCACCTGCGCCTGGAGGCGCTGAAGCGCTTTGAGAGCCTGGATGGCCCTCTGCAAGCGGACTTGCGGTCCACTCTGGGCTGGTCCCTCGACAAAGAGGAAGTGACCGCCGACGGTGCACGGCTCGAGGACGACTGGGCGGTATTGGGCCAGGGTTTTACGGAACGGGAAAGGCTCTGGGAGCGCCGGACCTGGCTCCAAGGGCAGCGCAGCGGCCGCTTTGCCCTGCTTCTGGATTTTTCCCACGGGAACCGGGCCTTCGAGGTGCCTTGGGTGCCAGGAATCTGCGGAAGCGGCGAGCTCCTTTTCTATCCTGGTGCCAGTCCGCTGCGGGCGCTGCTGGTTCGGCCCCTGACGGCGACCCGTCCTCTTGACCGCCCCTTTGCCGCCGTTCCGGATTTCGATACCGCCCTCCGCCTCTATGCTCTTGCCCTGGCGGCCAACCCCTGGCTCTTCGCTTTTCCCATGGCGGTGGCAGACGTGGTGCCGGTGCATCGGTCCTCTGAAGACGGGACGGATCGGTGGTCCCTTCGCGACACCGCCGGAGCAGAGGTGCCCATCGTGATCAAAGGCCAGGCCTGGGAGCTCGCGGCGCTGGCCGGGGGGCGACCCTTGACGGTCTTTGGAGAGTGGGATGGCCAGGCCCTGACGGTGCAAAGCTGCTGGCACGCGGCACTGGTGGCGTTTGAAGACGCCGTTTGATCGAGTGCGTGAGCAATCCTCCCGAAACACCTTCCCTTTCTCATGTCCGCCCCACTCTGGAAACAACTCAGCACCGCTGCCCTCCTAGGGGTGGGACGCGGCTCCCCCGCGCTGACTTTGCCGGCCGGGCTGCAGGAGCTGCTGCCGGAGCCGGAAGCTGGCCCGGCCGAACATTTCCTGGCCACTGCGGCCGTGGTGTGGGCCGCACAAACGGCAGGTTATGTTCCGGCCCAGCCAGAAGACGAGCTCCCCGAGCCGTGTGCGCCAGAACCTCGGCCACCGATTGTGGAACCCCACCTCGTGGCCACCCTGGCCCGCCTCCCAGAGGACGGGCCGGAAGGGCTCATCATGGAAGTGCTGCAACGTTTGTCCGCTGGGGGTTGGACCCTTCCGCCCCGTCTCATCCCCCGGTACTTGGATGCCGCC
>Ga0351838_1029_pt1 | contig 25567 bp, 20 predicted proteins | sample BONcelHFGM3001E3_FD_206742 | JGI IMG/M metagenome (GOLD analysis project Ga0351838, IMG submission 206742) | Enriched cells from coal bed in the Powder River Basin, Montana, United States - BONCAT cells FGM rep1 HSBNCT.FGM.300.1.E3 ... | reverse complement strand
CAGAGCTTCTTACCGGACAAACGTGGCATCCGATGTTTTCTACCGACTGCTTCCCCGGCACTGTTTCATTCAACACGGGGGCGCCATTCGTCGTCTTCTCACGAAACCCGCAAATCAGAGTTACTCAGAAAGTCTGGAAGCTTCAATTCCAACTGACGGCTCTCTCACAGGTTGATTTTACCAGTACCGGTCCTGACGGCCCCAGTCCAAAGTATCTGCGAAATTCGGTTCTTCCGGAACTTGATTTCCAAATACAATACAAGACAGCCAATAAAGAAACTGGAACAGAATTTGTTGTTGGCGCCGGAATAGATTTCCTGATGCTGACGCCAAGATTATCCACTTCGGTTACACTATCACTTGCTTATGACACTGTTATAAATGGCATAGTTAATCATGTGAATGCAGTTACCAAAGAGTATAAAACCAATACGAAAATAACCAGCTTCGCCTACAACTTCTACACCAAATTAAAACTGCGTCCTGTTACAATAAAACTGGCCGGTCAATATGGGGAAGATAACAATGCATTTACTATGCTGGGAGGTTATGCTGTTAAAAGCATTACAGATGTAACCAAAGGGTTTGTCGACTATGCAAATGTTCGTTCATATGCCATTTGGGGAGAGATTCATACCAATGGGAAACATTGGCAAACAGGAGTTTTTGGGGGTTATACAAAGAACCTTGGAGTTGGTGATACAGTTACCGGACAATATTACGCCAGAGGTACAAACATTGATTATATCTGGCGGATATCACCCAGACTTGCATACAGTATTCAAAAATTCAGGGTAGCACTGGAACTGGAGTATACTGTGGCAGGGTATGGAACAACAACTCTGCAAGGTTATGTCTCCGATCCTAAACCAGTTGGGAATCTGAGGACGCTGCTGGCGTTCTTTTACTTCTTTTAAGCGATATGAGATAGGGGATACGGGATCTCAAATCTATTTAGTAAACGTTTTTGGATCTACCGCACTTACATCTTACATCCCATACATATCAATGATCTCCTGCTTGCTCTTGCTGTAAAAAGAAGCACGGGCGGGTTTGGAACCCGCCCTTACATCTTACATCCCATACATATCAATGATCTCCTGCTTGCTCTTGCCTAGGATGTTGTATTTCTTTCCTACTTTGGTAAAGGCATCCAGTGCCTTTTCGAGATGATGGATTTCATGTCCAGCAGAGATTTGAGTGCGAATACGTGCCTGCCCCTGAGGGACAACCGGGAAGAAGAAGCCTATTGCATAGACACCCTCTTCATATAGTCCACGTGATACATCCTGCGACAACTTTGCGTTGAACAGCATCACAGGGACAATCGGTGTATCTCCATCCTTGAGAACGAAACCGGCTTCAGTTAAGCCTTTCCTCCAGAATTCCGTATTTTTCTCAAGTTTGTCGCGGCGCTCTGTATTGGCAGATAGAATCTCCAGAACTTTAATTACTCCGGCAACTACCGGGGGGGCAATAGTGTTGGAAAAGAGGTAGGGGCGCGCTTTCTGACGACACATCTCTACAAGCTCTTTACGGCCCGAGACACATCCGCCGGAGGCTCCGCCAAGTCCTTTACCAAATGTAGTAGTGATGATATCAACTTTGTCCATCACGCCATATTTTTCATGCGTTCCCCGGCCAGTCTTTCCAATGAAACCACTCGCATGTGATTCATCAACAAAGAGAAGTGCATCATACTTTTCGCACAGGGCAGCCATCTCATCCAGCTTTGCTGTGTCACCATCCATGGAGAAAACCCCATCGGTTATGACCATCTTCAGTCTGCGGTCGTGATGCAATTGAAGCTTGCTCTCGAGATGAGCCATATCAGAATGCTTGAATGTATCATGCATGGCACTGCAGAGCCTGATTCCGTCGATGATGGAAGCGTGTACCAAACGGTCGGAGATCATTACGTCATCCTTGGTGAGTACTGCTTCAAATACACCCGCATTGGCATCCATACAGGATGGAAAGAGGATCGTGTCTTCTGTTCCTAGAAATTCTGATACCATTCTCTCAAGCTGGCGGTGGATATCCTGGGTCCCACAGATAAACCTTACGGATGACATCCCGTAACCATGTGAATCCAGCCCTTCGTGGGCAGCTTTCACTACGTCGGGATGGCTGGAAAGGCCCAGGTAATTGTTGGCACAGATGTTAATTACTTTTTTCAAGGAAGCTCCCGAAGGAAATTCCACTTCGATATCGGCTGCCTGGGCAGAGTGAATGTACCTCTCCATCTTGAACAGGCCAGCATCCTGAAGCCCGGTGAGGATGTCGCTGTACATCCCCCGTGTTTTGTCTGAATAAGCCATAGTATAGTTTCTTTATAGTTATCCGATGTACTCCTTTACCAACGCACAAATCTTGTTTACCGAGTCAAATGCTTCCGGAGTAGCCTTATCATCCGGTATCGAGATATTGTATTTGTTCTCCAGGAATCTCTTCAAAGAAACCATCGAGAATGAATCCACAATACCTCCGGAAATCAGAGGGGTATCATAAGTTACTTCCGAATCATCTTCAACATACTCGTCGATAATGTATGCTCTTACAACTTCTAACATTTCTTTCATGGGGTTCTCCTTTTTTAAGTTCTGTTTATACTTATAGTTACTTATTTGTTTTACAGGTAATTATCTGATCCTGGATCCTAGATGCTGGATGCTAGATATGCTCATTTATTCTTTATCCAGAATCCAGTATCTAGTATCTAGTATCTAGTTTAATCATCCTCCAGTGTCGAAGTATCCCCGATATCCTCTCCCCACTCCTTCGCATGCAGAATACGTCGCATGATTTTACCGCTGCGGGTTTTGGGAAGCCCATCAACAAATTCAATCTCCTGTGGCATCGCCAGGGGGGAGAGCTTTTTGCGGACGAAGTTCATGATCTGTAAGTCAAGGTCTTTGCTGGCCGTAAAACCTGGCTTCAGGGTTACAAAGGCTTTGACCACTTCCATATTCACAAAGTCGGGTTTGGCAACAACCGCCGATTCAGCTACTGCTTCATGTTCCAGCAATGCCGACTCCACTTCAAACGGACTAACCAGATGGCCTCCAGTATTGATTACATCATCGTCGCGGCCCACAAACCAAAAGTAGCCTTCGCTGTCGATCGAGGAGCGGTCGCCGGGGATATACCATCCGTTGACAAATTTTTTCTGATAGGTCTCTTCGTTGTTCCAGTAGGTGCGCATCATGGATGGCCATCCCGGTTTGATGGCGATCAGCCCCATCTTCCCACTCTCACCGAACGGTTCATAGGTTTCGGGGTCTACAACTGTCGCCTGGATTCCGGGAAATCCTTTCCCCATCGATCCCGGCTTGATCTTCATGTCGGGGAAGTTGGTGATTACCATGCATCCTGTTTCGGTTTGCCAGTAGGTATCGAGGAAGGGTTTCCCAAATACTTTCTCCGACCAGATGACGGCTTCCGAATTCAACGGCTCCCCAACAGAAGCCAGATGGCGAAGTGAAGAGAGGTCATATTTTTTGACCACTTCGTCGCCAGCTTTCATCAGTGACCGGATTGCTGTTGGTGCCGAATACCAAACAGTGACTTTATGCTTTTCAATGAAACGATACCAGTTGTCGGCCGAAAATCCAGCATCAAGCACGCACTGGGTTACACCGTTGCTGAACGCACCAATGATGCCATAGGAGGTACCTGTAACCCATCCCGGGTCGGCAGTGCACCAGTAAATATCATCATCGTGCAGGTCGAGCACCCACTTTGCTGTCAGGTATTGTGCGATGAGGGAGGCGTGAACGTGCTTCACCCCTTTCGGCTGTCCGGTTGTTCCCGAAGTGTAATGCAGCACAGAGGGTGACTCGGCATAGGTGGGGAATATGTCAAATTTTTCTACTTTGGGCGCTTCTTCCAGGTTGAAGGCAACTTCTCTTTCCATCAGCGGTTTCGCCGGATCCTGATCCACAATGATTAGATGCTCGAGCCAGGGCATCTTGTCGAGGATCTTACGAATCTTTGGAGCGTGTTTCTTCTGTGTGATGATGGCTTTGGTTTGGGCATTTTCAAGCCGTATAAACAACGATTCATCACCGAATGCCGAAAACAACGGCTGGGCGATAGCTCCGATCTTTAACACACCCAGGAAGCCGAGGTAGAGTTCAGGTATCTTATCCATGAACAGGCAAACCCGATCTTCGTTGTTGATTCCCAGCGAATGGAGAAAATCCCCGATGGTGTTGCTGGCCAAACGGATATCATTATAGGTATACCGTTTTTCGTTGCCGGTTGATCCTTCCCAGATCAAGGCCGTTTTATCCGCTTTTCCCATCTCACAGATCCGGTCTGTACAGTACCAGCCAATGTTGATAGGATCGCCTTCTTTATATCCGAGTTCATTTTCCGAGATTTTCCAGTCGAAATCTTTTATACGTTCATCGTACGAGCCAATATGAGACATCATGTTCAAAAAATTAGTTTAAAGGTTATGTTTTGATTGTTTATAGTTATATGCTGATTGCTTTTCGCATCTCAATTCTTGCTGTTCGCTTTCAAATTTCTTAATTTCTTATTTTCCTAATTTCTTATTTTCTTATTTTCTTCATCACCCCATCACCTCATCACCTCATCCCCTTTTTCTACAATCACCACTGCCGTAGCCATCTCTTTCAGGTGCGATAAAGATACATGTATTTTCAAAACCGATTCGTGTTCGCACCACTCTTTCGCTTTCCCGTACACATTGATTTCAGGCTTCCCCAGCTCGTCGTGTGTCACTTCAATGTCGGCAAACCGGATACCGAAACGCCAGCCGGTTCCAATCGCTTTCAGGAACGCCTCCTTTGCGGAAAAACGAGCGGCATAATGCTGGTATCTCTGTTTCTTCGACTCGCAATATTCGATCTCATGTCCGGTAAATATCTTCTCCCGGAAGCCGATATCCCGTTCCATGACCTTGTGGATCCTCTCCACTTCAATGATATCTGTTCCTATCCCGAAAATCAAATCGCTCCCAGTTTTTTTCCAACCTTAGTGAATTTTTCAATGGCAAACCGGATCTGATCCGTGGAGTGTGCGGCGCTGACCTGCACGCGAATCCTCGATTTTCCTTTTGGCACAACCGGATAGTAGAAGCCGATCACGTAGATTCCCTCTTCCAGCAGTTCATTGGCAAAATCCTGAGAAAGTTGTGCGTCGTTGGGCAGGTGTCCGAACAGTACCGGAGTAATCGGATGAACCCCGGGAACAATCCTGAACCCGGCATCTTCCATTCCTTTCCGGAACATCCGGGTATTCTCAAACAGTTTATCGCGTAACGCTGTGGTTTCCGACAACATATTGATCACCTCCAGGGTAGCGCCTGCGATGGCAGGTGCCAGTGAATTGGAGAAAAGGTAAGGCCGGGAACGTTGTCTCAGCAGTTCTACGATCTCTTTTTTGCCTGAGATGCAACCCCCTGAGGCACCACCCAGAGCTTTTCCGAAAGTGGTTGAGATGATGTCGACCCGGTCTATGCAGTTGCAATATTCATGGGTTCCACGGCCAGTGGCGCCCACAAATCCAGTAGCATGCGAGTCGTCAACCATCACAATGGCATCGTATTTCTCAGCCAGGTCGCAAATCTTATCCACCTGGGCAATGATCCCATCCATTGAAAAAACTCCATCGGTGACAATCAGTTTAAACCTGGCAGCCCCTGCCTGCTGAAGGACTTCTTCCAAATCCTCCATGTCATTGTTTTTATACCTGAATCGCTGAGCTTTGCAAAGTCTTACCCCGTCAATGATAGACGCGTGGTTCAGCTCGTCAGAGATCAGTGCATCCTGCTCGCTGAGAAGAGGTTCAAATACCCCGCCATTGGCATCAAAAGCAGAAGAGTAAAGAATCGTATCTTCCATCCCCAGAAACTCGCTTAACCTTGCTTCAAGATCTTTGTGAACTTTTTGCGTTCCGCAGATAAAACGAACCGATGCCATGCCATAACCATACCTGAAAAAGGTATAGTTAGCAGCTGCCATCACCCTTGGATCAGAACATAGCCCGAGATAATTGTTGGCACAGAAATTCAACACGTCCAATCCCCTCATCGTCTTGATCTGAACACCCTGGGGGGTCATCAGAATCCGTTCATTTTTAAAGAGGCCCTCTTCATGGATGGTATCCAGCTGCTGCTGCAAAAACTCCTTGAATTTCCCGTACATCGATGTTAACTATTTCACAGGTTTTCTGGAACGCAAAGGTAGAAAAAATCATCTTACTCCCGTATTCTACGTATCTTTATCTCCTCAAAAAACCACATGTATGAAAAATCTGTTTCTTAAATCAATTGCGCTCCTGATTGGGATTGTCGTAATCGCATCCTGCAGTAAAAAAGAATCATCTGATCCTCCAAAAGAACCTGATTACCCTCAACTCATCGGAACCTGGCAGGGAACAACCTGGCAGCAGTATCCCATTGAGATCTCTGTGATCAACGTAGAAGGTGTACTATACCTCTCGTCCTATTCATTTGCGGTCACCAGGCAGGAAGGAGGCAGTTTTGATTCGGCAAATTACCAGATGTCAATATCAACAGGTATTGTACCAGTTCTTAACAAGCAGTTTTCGTTTCAGTTACTGAGCGCGGCCTCTTCTTATACAAACGATTCTCTTTCGGGCACATTCGATACCGGTGAGATGATCCTGACCGGCTCAATCAAGGCTCAGTTCCAGAGTGGAATTGTTGAAGGGAATTATTCCGCAATAAAAAAACCTGCTAACTGATCTCCCAACTATTTCATAATGGAAAACTTCACTTCTTTTAACCCAACAACTGTACACTTTGGGAAAGGTGTTCTGACTCAACTTGGCCAAACACTTTCCCATTACGGGACAAGGGTCTTACTGGTTTACGGGCAGTCTTCAATCAAAACCTCCGGGCTTTACGACCTGGTTGTTGCAGCCCTGAGGAAGGAGGGTCTGACTGTAGTTGAGTACGCCGGAATCAGAAGCAACCCGATCATTGAAGATGTGGAAGCCGCAGCTGCAGCAGGGCGTAAAAACTGTGTCGACATGGTTTTGGCTGTCGGAGGTGGCAGTGTAATTGATTCGGCCAAAGTTATCGCTCTCACAATCCCCGTCAACCATCCGGCCTGGGATTTTTTCACCGGAAATGCCACGCCCAAGGTTGGACTTCCGATCATCACGGTGTTAACGCTGGCTGCTACAGGCACGGAAATGAACCCATTTTCTGTGGTCTCAAACCAAAAGGCGAAAATGAAAGCAGCAGTTAGCTCTCCTCTAACCTTCCCAAAGCACTCTTTTCTTGATCCCGAACTGACAATAACGGTTCCCCGTGATTATACTGCCTACGGAGTTGCCGACCTGATGGCCCATTGCATGGAGGCCTGGTTCGGCGCCGGGGATTGTCCGATGAGCGACAAGCTGATTCTGAGCATTATCAAAGAGGCGATAGAAGCGGGCCCTCCCCTGCTCAACGACCTCCGGAACTACGAACTCCGCGCCCGTATCATGTATGCGGCTACCCTTGCTTTGAACGGCGTCACCATGCAGGGAAAGGTTTCCGGAGACTGGGGGGTGCATTCAGCCGGACATATTCTCTCCCTTCTATACGATGTTCCTCATGGAGCATCACTCACAATTGTCTACCCTGCCTGGATGAAGCTCTTCAAAGATCAGACTGGATCTCGTATCGCCTATCTCGGATCAGAATTGTTCGGGGAAAAGCTGAATGCAAACCAGGCAATTGGCCGGATTGAAGACTTTTTCCTCTCCCTCGGTTGTCCGGTCAGGCTTCGCGATATGAACCTCCAGAACACATCTCTGGCCGACATCATAGAGGCCATGGAGATAAGCAAGGTGAATGGTATGAACATGAAATTCAGTGAAGGCGACTACCTGAAGTTGGTGGAACTTTTTTACTAGATAATTATTTCAGGGCTCTCAGGTTAAGCTTTCTCAACAAAGGCGCCCGCTTTGCAATAATCCCTACGACCATTAATGTCATCGATCCGCCGAAAATAACCGAGGGGACCAATCCCATAACCTTAGCTGCCAATCCTGACTCAAATGAGCCTATTTCATTAGATGAGCCAATAAAAATGCTGTTGACAGAAGCCACCCTGCCTCTCATCTCGTCAGGAGTAAGCAGTTGGAGCGTTGTGGCTCGGATGATTACACTGATATTATCGAAAAGACCGCTGAGGCAAAGCAAAAACAATGAGAGGTAAAAATTTTTGGAGATGGCAAAACAGATAATGCTGAGCCCGAACCCCGCGACCGATATAAACAGCCACTTCCCTGCATTCACAGCAGGAGGCCTGTAAGCCAGGAGCAACGACATCAGCACGGCTCCTACCATCGGGGCAGCCCGGAGAAACCCTAAACCCTGCGGACCTACAAATAAAATCTCTGCAGCAAAGATTGGAAGCATTGCAACAGCTCCGCCAAAAAGCACTGCAAACATATCGAGCGACATCGTACCCAATAAAATCTGGTTCCGGAACACAAACTTCAGTCCGGAAGAGAGCCGTTGTTTGATTGTTTCGGTCAATACGATCTGCGGATTATGGTAACGTTTCACAAAAAAAAGCAGACTCAATGCCACGATCACCAAAAACAGCACAACGATATAGGCCGCCTGAACCCCAAAAAAGCCGTAAATCAGTCCTCCCAAAGCCGGACCCGAGATTGCTGCAATATGCCATACAGTGCTGTTCCAGGTAGAGGAGTTGGTATAGAGATGCCTTGGAACCAGTTGAGCCATCAATGCGATGGTTGAAGGATAGAGGAAAGCCCGCACAACTCCGGTAAGGGCAACAACAAAATAGATTGGGAAAACACCCAGGGTCAGGATTGCCATCAGCTCTTTATAGCTGAATGCAAACAACATAAGAGTACCAAGTAGAAATAACAGGGAGAAACAGGTGATAATCCGTTGCCGGTTGTACTTGTCTGCAATATGTCCCGAATAGAGAGCTACCGAAATAAATGGCAGCGCCTCAGCCAGTCCTATCAATCCAAGGGCAAGTGGATCATGGGTCAATTCATACATCTGCCAGCCCACAATAAGGCCCTGCATCTGAAACGCAATCGTGATAAAAAAACGGTAACTGATAAAGATCCGAAAGTCCCTGACTTTCAGGACAGCGTAGGCATCATGTTTCTCTGCAGAATCTGCCATCTTCTTAGGGGGCTGTCACAAGCACTTAACCACGAAGGACTCAAAGAATTTCACGAAGGATCACAAAGGAATAAAGTCTGATTATCAACCCCTTAGTGCTCCTTTGTGTTGTACTTCGCGTTCCATTGCGGTTCATTTTTCTTCTTTTGACAACTCCTTTGGGGTGAGGTATTTCCCCTCCCTTGTTGGGGAGGGGACTAAGGGGTGGGGTTAATCCTCGTCCTGCTCCTCTTCTTCGTAAGCCTTCAGCAGTTTATCCTGAACATCGGCAGGTACCTGTACATACTCGGCAAACTTCATGTCGTAAGTAGCACGACCACTTGTCAGTGAGCTGAGGGCAGTGGAGTAGCGGTTCATTTCAGCAAGGGGGACCCTGGCTTTGATCTTCTGGTAATTTCCTTCGCTGTCCATCCCCATAATCAGGGCGCGACGCCCCTGCAGATCGGTCATCACCTCACCCATCTTATCTTCCGGAAGGATCACCACAACATCATAAATCGGTTCAAGGATCTTTGGTCCGGCATTTTTAAAGGCTTCCCTGAATGCGTTTCTTCCTGCCAGTTTGAAAGAGATCTCGTTTGAATCAACCGGGTGCATCTTTCCGTCATAAATGTTGAAAACGATATCACGGGCATAGGATCCGGTAAGTGGACCCTCTTCCATCTTCTCCATTACACCTTTGAGGATAGCAGGCATAAATCTCGCATCAATGGCGCCACCAACGATACAGGTGTTCATAATCAGTTTGCCGCCCCATTCCAGTTCAATGGTATCACGTCCACGGATTGGGAATTCAGTCTGATCGGCCATTCCCTCCTTGAAAGGTTGGATCATCATATTAACCTCACCGAATTGTCCGGATCCACCTGATTGTTTCTTATGGCGATAAGTCGATTTAGCAGATTTGGTAATTGTCTCCCTGTAAGGGATTCGGGGAGCAAGGTATTCGATGGGAACCTTCTCAATATTCTCTACAAGCCATTTGACAAGGGTAAGATGAAGCTCTCCCTGTCCTTGAAGAATCAATTGTTTCAACTCTTTCGAGAAGCCGAAAAGCAGTGTTGGATCCATTTTGGCAAGCTCATTCAGAACAGCACCCATTTTTTCGTCATCGTTGGTGCTTTTTGCTTTTACAGCAACCCGGAATTTTGGATTCGGATAAGTTGTTGGTTCAATAATATCATCTGGATTTTTTAATGAATTCAGGGTATTATTGGTGAATACGGCTTTTAGCTTAATCGTTGCCCCAATGTCGCCTGCAACAAATTTTTCCACTTTATCCCGGTTCTTCCCGTTGATCACAAAAAGCTGAGTAATCCGCTCTTTCGAGTTCCTGTTGGCATTCACCATGTCCTGACTCTCACTAACTTCACCGCCATATACCTTGAAATAGGAGATCTCGCCAAGGTGGGTCTCAATGGCAGTTTTGAAAATATAGAGGGAAGTAGGGTCCGACACTTTGCAGGTAAGAACTTTCCCTTCCTTTGTTTTAACGCCCGGCATCTCGTTCGGAGCAGGTACCGCATTGGCAATAAATTCCAGGAGCCTGGTAACGCCAATGTCGTGTTTGGCACTGACGCACATCACCGGAAAGATTGAACGTGAAGAAAGTCCCAGCTGAAGTGCTTTGTTGATTTGCTCCTCCGAAAGTGTGCCTTTATCGAAAAACTCTTCCATGAGGGATTCATCCTTGGATGCCAGCTCTTCAATCAGCGCGGCATTCATCTCCTCTGCTTTATCTTTTTCTTCGGCTGGAATGTCAATTATCTCAGGTTTTCCTCCGCCCTGAGGATACTTATAGAGCTTCATTTTCAGAAGGTCGATAATGGAATTGAATCCGTTTCCCTGGTTTACCGGATATTGAATAACATTCACAAAGTTTCCAAACTGCTGCTTCAGCTGACGAACAGTCTCATCAAAATTGGCAAGTTCAACATCAAGGTGGTTGGCAATAAATACAACTGGTTTCTCCATGCTGTTTGCGAACCTCCAGGTGATTTCCGTCCCAACTTCAACCCCATTCTGGGAATTCACAACCATTAAAGCTGTATCCACAACCCTGAGTGACGAGATCACCTCTCCGATAAAATCATCAAAACCCGGAGTATCAATGATATTGATCTTCTTGTTGTCAAAAAGTGTGTATAAGATGGAAGCGGAAACCGAGTTCTGCCTTTCCAGCTCAAGCGGCCGATAGTCTGATACTGTATTCTTGTCATCCACGCTTCCTCTGCGATTGATCACACCGCCTTCAAAAATCATCGCTTCAGCCAGGGTAGTTTTGCCCGATTTTGCGCCGCCAATCAGCGCGATGTTCCGGATCTCATTCGTCTGAAATACCTTCATGGTAATGAATAAATTTACGTATGTACTTGATTAATATTAATTTCGAAAAGGGTTGCAAAGTTACAAGGATAAATTTAAATTTCAAAGGATTCTCTCTTTCAGCACCTCCCACGTTTGAACCCTCATCTTGGCGCCGATCTCTTCAATGATATGACCTGCCAGAAGAGCACCGGTTTCCCCGCATTTCACAAGTGGCCAACCGAGGGCATGGCCATACAGAAATCCTGCTGCATAGAGATCTCCGGCGCCAGTGGTATCAATGGGATTCACCGGAATGATGCCAATTTCACTGACCACCCCCTGCGATTTTACCATAGATCCCTTGCTGCCGGTTTTCACAACAGCTACTTCGCAAAATTGCCCCATATGATGCAATGCCTCTTCAGGTTCATATCCGGTAAATGCCTTTGCCTCCTCCTCATTGGCAAATAAAATGTCAACGTGTTTCTTAACGATTTCCTCCAGAAATGCCAGATTCGTTTCCACCACATTGTAACTTGCCAGGTCGAGAGAAACAAGCAATCCATTTTTCCTTGCCAGTTCAACAGCGGCTCTGATCAAGTCATGGTTTTGAACCAGGTAACCTTCGATGTGGAGGTAATTATAACCGGAGAAGATGCTGGATGCCAGATGCTGGATGCTGGATGCCGAAAGTTCGATGGCTGCTCCAAGATAGGTAGCAAAGGTACGCTCGGAGTCGGGAGTGATGAGGGTGATGGCTCGTCCGGTCTCGGTTTCGCTCTGAATAAGAGTAGGCGCTATACCTGCATCCCGCATATCCTTCTCGAAGGATTTGCCAAATTCGTCCCGGCCAATTACGCCGATATATCCGGTTGGTGCACCCAGCATTCCCAGTCCATGAATGGTATTGGCTGCCGATCCTCCCGCTGCCAGGCTGTATGGCATCTCTTTCAGAGCCATCAGAATCTCATCGCTTCGTTCTTTGTTAACCAGTTGCATGCTGCCTTTAGGCAGATTGAGCTGTTCCAGAAGCTTCTCATCATCAATCCGGATTAAAATATCTACAAGTGCATTCCCAATGCCAAGAATTTTCTTCATGGTATCTCCTTATATTTTCCGGCAAATGTACTAAACCCTTAGTAAGAATGATTTATTTTTGTGTTGAACATCCGTTCGTTGATATTTTGTTCGTTGTGTCTGGAATTAATCCGCCGTTTTCTGATTCTTTTAGGACCAGTGTAATAATTTGCCAATTTTATCGTACTAATTAAGATTGATTATCGATAAGATGGGTAAAAATTTCATTTTCATTATCCTGCTAATACTTTTGTCATTTGCAGGATGTACACAGAATCAAACCAATAAAGAAATGGCTACCAAGAAACTATCGCCTGAAGAAGAGCATGTCATCCTCTACAAAGGCACCGAAAGACCTTATTCGGGCGAATATTATGACTTCTGGGAAAGAGGAACATACATCTGCAAATTGTGTGAGGCTCCTTTGTACGAATCCACAGCTAAATTTGATGCCGGGTGCGGATGGCCTTCGTTTGATGACGAAATCCCCGAAGCCGTCAAACACAAACCGGATGCGGATGGACACCGGACAGAGATTCTCTGTGCAACTTGTGGAGCCCACCTGGGTCATGTATTTGAAGGTGAAGGATTCACTTCGAAAAATACACGTCACTGCGTCAACTCCATATCAATGGTGTTTATTCCGGAACAAAATGCCGCATTAACCGACACGGCAATTTTTGCAGGAGGCTGCTTCTGGGGTGTCGAGTATTATCTGCAGAAGGCTTCAGGAGTGTTGTCTGTGGAGTCGGGGTACATTGGAGGATCTGTTGAAAATCCCACTTACACAGAGGTTTGTTCAGGTACTACCGGTCATTATGAGGCAGTTGAAGTGACATTCGACCCTTCACGGATCAGCTTCGAGGAGTTGGCAAAGCTCTTTTTCGAGATTCACGATCCTACTCAGTGGAACCGCCAGGGTCCTGATGTGGGAGACCAATACCGTTCAGCGGTTTTTTACCGGAACGAAGGACAGAAGGAGATCAGTGAGAAACTAATCAATATTCTGAAGGAGCGAGGTTACAAAGTAGTCACTGAAGTGAAGCCGGCATCAGCATTCTACAAGGCGGAAAATTACCACCAGGACTATTACGATCACAGGAGTTCCACGCCCTATTGTCACGGATATACCAAGAGATTCTAGAAGTGAAGATGGTCAAAGGATTGTGGCTGGAATAAAGATAAGCCGGGTAACACACGTGACCCAGGTTTCAGGTAATTTCGTATTTTTGAAGAGTGAATACGAATTTGCCCAAACAACTCCCGAGCTGGCTCAGAAAATGGAACCTCCCCCTTATCTTCCAGGGATGGTTTTTTTTCCTGGTGATGTTGTTTTTTCAATTGATCTGGGAGAATTTTGAAACGGAAATCGATAAATTCCCACCTCTTGTCTTCTTCAGTGAAGCGATTGGCAAGTTCCTGCTAACTGTTACACCCCTGATAATCAATCCTTTCGTTGAAACAGATATCATCCGGGAAGGAGTAAGCCTGATTCTGCCGAACGGACTCTATATCAGTTATTTTTTCTATCTGTCGGGAATAAAACAAATGTGTTTCCTGATCCTTCTCTTCGCCATTGCTACGGGTCCCTGGGCAAAAAAAGTTTGGTATGTTCCGCTGATCCTGTTGATTGTCCAGTTAACGGTGCTTGTTCGATTTTTGGCGCTAAATCTCTATTGCCTGGTTCAGCCCGAACAATTCCATCTGTTGAAAGATCTTTTCTTTATTCCACTATTTTACTTCGAGATCCTTCTCATCTGGATGACATGGGTATTGATTGTTGGCAAAACTGCCAGCCTGAGAAAAACACAAAAGACAAACCACCGGAATTAATTACCCGAACTCTTTAATTGGGGGACTTTGATCTTGTCATCTTTTGTCAAACCGGATATCACTTCGATTTTTATTCCGTCTGACAAACCTGTTTTAATGAACCGCTTCTCATACTGCTGCGGGCCAACTTCCACTTCCACAAAGGTTGAATCGTTTTCAAACTGCAACAGGCTTTCATTGATCGCCATCACCTCATTGGCCCTCTGAAGCACGATATCGGCATTGGCACTGTAGCCGGCCCGAATGAACTGGTCGGTTTTCAAATCGACATCAGCTTTTATTTCAAACTGAACGGCACCGTTTTCCAATACCCCTTTGGGAGCAATATATTTTAGCGTAGCATCAAATGTATCGTTCTCAATCGCACCAACCATCAGCAAAAGAGGCATGCCCGGATTGATCTTTCCTACTTCCGTCTCATCCACCTTTCCCTGAAAGATCATATCTCCTACATCGGCAATTGAAGCAATGGTGGTGCCGGGATTGAAGTTGTTGGCTTCAATTACCGAGCTCCCCACTTTAACCGGTACATCCAGCACCATACCTTCAATGGTGGAGGTGATCAGGGTATTGGTCGCAGCACCCGATTTTTTTGTTGCCCCCTCTCTTACAAGGTCAAGGTTGGCTTCTGCCGCCGATAATTCCTGTCGTGCATTCCGGTAGTTTACCTCTGCCAGTTGGAATTCCGAGGCAGAGATCACACCGCCATTTTTCAGCTTTTCCTGGCGGTCGAAATTTATTTTTGCATCGTCAAAGGATATCTGTGCGCGTTCCATCCTGCCTTCTGCATTGTTCAGGTTGACCAGGTCGGGAATGATCCTTACTTTGGCGAGAACATCTCCCTTTTTTACCTTCATGCCAGGTTCAACGTATACCTTTTCAACGATCCCGGAAACTTTGGGCTTGATTTCGATCTCTTCGCGCGGCATCACCGAGCCAGTGGCTACTGTTTTCTTGATAATATCGGTAGTAAAAGGCTGCTCCGTTAAATAGACTACCGGCTTCTCTTTCGATTTATTGTAGAGATAATATAGTGTGATGCCGAAAGCCGCCAGAATAATCACCAGTATAGCTATCCGGAAGATTTTTTTTGTTACACTCGTCTTTTTCATAACCATTTATTTCGGTATTGTTTATATTAATCCCTTTTTCATCACTTCATCCGTAGGGTCGGGGCATGCCCCGACCCTACTGCTCATACCTCAACGCGTCTATCGGTTTCACCGCCACTGCCCTTCTTGCCGGTATGAATCCTGCAAATGCACCGGAGAATACCAGGATTGTGATGGCAATCATTGCTACATTGAAATCGACACCCGGTTGATAGAACATCTCCGTTTCGGTTCCTGAACTCTCCATGGCGAAATTTACCAACTCCAGAAGACCGACACCAATCACCAAACCAAAGTAACCGGCGAAAGTCGTCAGAACAACAGCTTCCGTAATGATCTGGCTGATTATTTTTAACGGGACTGCTCCCAGGGCTCGTTGAATGCCAATCTCTTTTGTACGTTCCTTCACCACAACAAGCATGATGTTACTCACCCCGATAATTCCGGCGATCAGGGTTCCTATGCCTACGATCCATACCAATACCCGAATCCCGGTAAACAATCCCTGGAATTTCCTGAACTCCTGCTCGAGGTTGAAATGGCCAATCGCCCTGTGGTCGGTTGGGGCAACCCCATGACGTTGTTTCAGGATCTCAATTGCCTTCTCTTCAACAACGCTTACAGGAATGCCGTCTTTCGAAGTAATTCCAAAAAAGCCTACCCTGGTGCCGTAATTATAGGTTTTTTGGAGCGTGGTAAAAGGCATGTATATATTCTGGTTTTCGCGCTCAGCCTGCTCTCCATTGCGCTTCGATTTGAATATCCCTACTACTTTAAAGTAGACTCCCTGTATCTGAATGTATTCACCGAGTGCATCTTCATCATTTTTAAAAAGGAGCTCCTTCACCCGGGTTCCAATTACAACAACTTTGCGCTTATCCTGAATGTCAAGATCATTGATCAGCCTTCCCGCCGAAATATAAAGAGGGTCTATCAGAAAATATTCGGGGTACTCTCCCATGATAGAAAAAGATCCCGCTTTCAATCCCCTCATCACATTATTTGTAGAGAAAAAATCGCCACCACGGATACGTGGAGCAAGGTATTTGATCTCGGGGATAGAATTACGCAGTGCGGTGGCATCATCGTTGTCGTAGTTGAACCTTCGGCCCCGTGGAAATCCCTTGTATGGGACAGTGGTCTGCTGGGTCCAGATGAAAACACTGTTGGTGGCCATGTCGGCGAAATTCCTGGATACCGAATTTTCCAGTCCTTTTCCCGAACCTAGCATGATGACCAGCATAAAAATCCCCCAGAAAACACCAAATGCTGTAAGGAACGTCCTCAGCTTATTGGACCTCAGTACATGATAAATCTCCTGCCAGCGATCAAGGTCAAACATACAGGTTTCAGGTTAAAAATTTACTTCTTACTTCTAACATCTAACTTGAATTCTAACTTCTAACTTCTAGCTTCTAACTTCCCTATTCGTCTCTTAAAGCTTCTATCGGTTTTATCCTCGCAGCTTTTCTTGCCGGGAACAATCCAGCCAGGGTCCCAGCCACAATCAGGAGGATCGTGGCCCCAACCGCAATCGAGAAATTGGCTTCCGGGCTTCTGAAAAAATCAATTTCAGGAAGATTCCGGGATATAACTTCCAGAAGTCCGATTCCAAGGACCAGCCCAATATACCCCGCAAATCCTGTAATAACAATGGCTTCACGGAGGATCAGGCTGATAATCGAAAATGGTGTTGCCCCCAGTGCCTTTCTAACACCAATTTCCTTGGTTCGCTCTTTTACGGAGATCATCATGATATTGCTAACCCCAACGATCCCTGCTATGATAGTTCCGATACCAACAATCCAGATAAAAAGACGGATTCCCATGAAAAGGCCCTGAAATCTCCTGAAGTCTTCGCTTTTGTTCCAGATCGAAACAGCTCGGTCGTCTTTGGTATCAAACGTATGTTTTTTGGCAAGTAAATTTCGGGTCTGATCAACCATCAGGTCTACCTCCTCCACAGAGGCATCTCCGGTTGTTAAGGAGATCTGGCTGATCACATTCTGTCCGCTGAAGACGCGTTGAGCAGTAGATATGGGTATATAAATCCGGCGCTGTTCACTGTCGTCACGTCCAAAATCCCTGAAAACTCCAATCACCTTAAACAAAACTCCGTTGATATTGATATATTTCTCCATCGCAACGGTATCGGTTCTCTTAAAGAGATCTTGTTTCACCTTCTCACCAATGATTGCGACTTTACGGTATTCATCAATATCAAGGTTATTTAAAAAGCGTCCCTGAATCATTTGAATCTCTTTGATGTAGCCATAATCGGGATGGCAGGGCGAGATGTAGAAGGTGCCAAATTCATCTTTGTAGGAAGTGATGACATTCCCCAGGAACATCCTCGATGAAATGTACTCATGGTCGCGAATGGTGGCCTTTAGGAGATTGTAATCCTCATTGGTAAACCGGATTCTTCGTCCGGACTGCAGTCCCTTGTACTCCAGGCTGGTCATTCCGCTGCTGATCCAGATTCCGTTATTCGCCCCGCCCCTGAACTGATCGGTGACACCATTCTCAAGCCCCTTCCCCGAACCCAGTAAAACGATGAGCATGAAAATACCCCACGCAACGGCAAATCCGGTAAGGAACGTGCGAAGCTTGTTCTTCTGGATCGTACTGTAAATTTCCTGCCATTTGTCGAGTTCAAACATGGAATTGGGTTTCAGGTTGTCGGTTGTGGGTTGTAAGTTGTCGGTTTAAGGGTTTTAGTTGTGCCAGGTGTTAACCGGGTGTTGTCAGGCGACTTTTTCGTATTTCTTACTTTCGTAATTCCTGTCTGGTTCGTACTTCGTTTGCTTCGCTTCGCTCGCAATGACATTACTTCGTATCTGACTTCTGACTTCTGATCTCTGGCTTCCCACTTCATTTACCACGATTTCCTGAATCATCCCGTCAATGATCCGTATGGTCTTCTGCGTGCGGCGGGCAATGTCGAGTTCATGGGTAACAATGATCATGGTGATGCCAGTCTTGTTGATCTCTGTAAGAAGGTCCATCATCTCCTGGGAGGTTACTGAATCGAGTGCACCTGTTGGCTCATCAGCAAGAATCACCTTGGGATTTGTAATCAGGGCCCTTGCTATTGCAACACGCTGCTTCTGACCTCCCGAAAGTTCACTTGGCAAATGATGCGCCCAATCTTTCAGTCCAAGCCTGTCGAGGTATTCGATAGCGATCTTGTTGCGCTTTCTGCGGGGAACTTTTTGATAATACAACGGCAACGCAACGTTTTCCACTGCATTTTTAAAAGATACCAGGTTGAATGACTGAAATACAAATCCCAGCATCCTGTTACGTAACAGAGCTGCTTTCCGTTCATTCAGGTGCTGGATCTTTTTCCCGTCGAGAAGGTATTCTCCCTCGTCATAATTATCAAGAATCCCGAAAATATTCAACAGAGTTGATTTCCCCGATCCTGATGGCCCCATGATGGAGATCATTTCCCCCTCTTTAATATCAAGGTTGATCCCCTTCAGTACGTGAAGGTTGTTCTGGCCATTGGTATAGGATTTATGAATGTTACGAATATTGATCATAGCAATGTTATTTTTCAGGTAGTAAGACTCATTTCTAGCCTGAACGTTACACGATTTATAACGTAAAGTTCCCGGATTCGGTACTATAACTGAAAAGAATTAGATGTACAGCTATTCCCTGCCGATAAAACCCTGATAAAACAAGATTTATGTGAATATTTTTTGTACTTTTGCACCCCCAAAAAATGGATATATGACACTGAATAAACTTCGAAATATCGGTATTGCGGCACACATCGATGCCGGCAAGACCACCGTAACCGAACGAATTCTTTTTTTTACCGGAACTACCCGTAAAATGGGTGAAGTGCACGATGGACAGGCCACCATGGACTTCATGAAACAGGAGCAGGAAAGAGGGATTACCATTGCTTCAGCAGCCATCACCTGTTCGTGGAAGGATTACCAGATCAACCTTATCGACACCCCCGGACACGTTGACTTCACCGTAGAGGTAGAGCGTTCTCTTCGGGTTATCGACGGCATGATCGCTGTTTTTTGCGCAGTAGGCGGCGTTGAGCCCCAAAGTGAAACGGTTTGGAACCAGGCCGACCGCTACAGGGTACCTCGTATCGCTTTCGTCAACAAGATGGACCGCACAGGAGCCGATTACTGTGCGGTTGTAGACCAGATGAACAAATACCTGGATGCCAATGCGTTTCCCTTCCATATTCCGATCGGAGAAGAAGATACATTCAACGGAATCTGTGATATCATCGAACGAAAAGCATATATGTTTACCGAGACTGACCGGATTGAGACTGAAATCCCGGAAGAGTTAAAAGCTAAATGCGATGAGGCACGTGCTAAATTGGTGGAGAAGGTTGCAGAGTTCAACGATGAAATCATGGAACTCTATTTTGATGAGAAAGATGTTCCTGCAGAGCTGCTGAAAAGCGCTTCCCGCGACGCTACCCTGAAGTTGCTTATCACTCCCGTCTTTTCAGGTGCTGCATACAAGAACAAAGGCGTTCAGCTTCTCCTGGATGCCGTGATCGATTACCTGCCGTCGCCTGTTGATGTAGGAGCCGTGGTTGGTATAGATCCCGACGACAGTGAGAAAACTCACACGTGTCATCCCTCCCCAACCGAACCCTTTTCAGGACTGGCGTTCAAACTGATTCACGATCCTTTCGTCGGACAGCAAACTTTTACTCGGATCTTTTCAGGCACCCTGAAAAGCGGGATGCAGGTTTTCAATTCCACCAAAGGCAAGTACGAACGGATTGGCCGGATCCTGAAAATCCGTGCCAAGGAGCGGGAAGAGGTTACAGAGGCCGGGCCTGGCGATATCGTTGCCCTGATCGGAATGAAATTTACTAAAACCGGTGATACCCTTTGCAGTGAGGAACATAAGATGCTCCTTGAATCGATTCACATTCCACCTGCCGTTATTGAACTGAAGATCGCCCCGGCAAAACGGGCTGATCAGGCTAAATTGGGCGAAGCCCTTGCAAAGCTTGCAAATGAAGATCCTTCGTTTCACATCCGTTATGATGACGAAACCGAGGAATCGGTTATTTCAGGAATGGGCGAACTTCACCTCGAAATCATTATCGACCGGTTAAAGCACGAATTCAAAGTGGATGCTGAAGTGGGAGAACCCGCTGTTGCCTTCCGCGAAACCATCACGCTGGAAGTAGAATCCAATTACAAGCATGCCAAACAAACCGGTGGAAAAGGTCAGTTTGCTCATACTGTATTACGACTTGAACCGAACGAAGGGAAAGGGTATGAATTCTCCGACAAGATCAAAGGCGGAGCCATCCCCATTGAATATATTCCCAGCGTAAACAAAGGGATCCAGAAGACGCTCGAACGCGGTATCCTGGCCGGTTACCCTATTGTGGATGTGAAGGTGGTGTTGCTTGATGGAAATTTTCACCCGGTCGACTCCTCCGACATGGCGTTCCAAACCTGCGGCTCAATATGTTTCAGGCATGGATTCATGAAAGCGAATCCGATCCTGCTGGAACCTGTTATGAAGGTCGAAGTCAATACGCCGGATGAATATATCGGCGATATTGTCAGTAACCTGAACCGCCGCCGAGGCAAGATCGAGGCTATGCGCCGCTACCGGAAAGGCGCCCAGAAGGTTCTGTGCTTTGTACCACTCATGGAGATGTTCGGCTATGCCACCCAATTACGAAACCTCTCCAGTGGACGTGCCAACTACTCGATGGAATTTTTCGAATACCAGCCTCTGCCGAAAGGCATCCAGGAAGAGGTCCTGAAGAAATCCCGGGAGAAGTAGAAGGTAAGGGCGGGTTCCAAACCCGCCCGATGGGACACAGTGTAAGGGCGGGTTCCAAACCCGCCCGGTGGAACACAGTGTAAGGGCGGGTTCCAAACCCGCCCGATGGGACACAGTGTAAGGGCGGGTTCCAAACCCGCCCGGTGGAACACAGTGTAAGGGCGGGTTCCAAACCCGCCCGATGGGACACAGTGTAAGGGCGGGTTCCAAACCCGCCCGATGGGACACAGTGTAAGGGCGGGTTCCAAACCCGCCCGATAGGACACAGTGTAATGGGGACTTATGGGCGGGGTTTGAACCCGCCCTTACTGTGTTTGTGGTAGGAGGGCCGTTTCTTCGGGTTGTATTCTGGTGCCTCTCCAAACTGTGATGGGACTGCACCTTTGTGAACCAGTTTTCCAAGCAGCTTTTCGATCTCCCCGAATATCCATTGTCCGTCGGGATTGATGAAGGTAATTGCGACGCCTGATGCGGCAGCACGGGCGGTGCGGCCAATGCGGTGAATGTAGTCCTCGGCATCATTGGGTACATCGTAGTTCATCACCATGTCGATGTTTTCCACATCAATGCCACGTGATACAACATCTGTTGCAACCAGCACCTGGATCTCCTTGTTCCTGAATCCCTGCATCACCTTTTCGCGCTCTTTCTGCTCCAGATCGGAGTGGATCTCCTGCACTTCAAGGCCCGACTTTTTCAGCTCGCGGCTAAGCAATTTTGTGCTGCTTTTGGTGGAGCAGAAAATCAGGATCGTCCTTCCTTTCGAGTTGCCGAGCAGGTATTTCATCAGTGGCAGTTTCTGCGTGTCATAAACGGAATAGGCCAGCTGCAGGATCTTCTCGGCAGGTTTTGAAAGGGCTATATTGATCTGGGCAGGTTCATTGAGGATCTTTTGGGAGAGATTCCTGATATCGGGTGGAATGGTGGCGGAGAATAGCAGTGTTTGTCTTACTTTCGGCACATGAGAGATAATCTTCATGATGTCGTCGTGAAAACCCATATCCAGCATCCTGTCGGCTTCATCCAACACCAGATATTTGAGGGTGGAGAAATTCACATACCCCATGTTGAGGTGGGCGATCATCCGGCCTGGAGTGCAGACCACAACGTCCACTCCTCCCGTCAGGGCTGCCTTTTCGCGGGTAAATGTGGCTCCGTCGGTTCCGCCATAAATGGGCACCGATGATACAGAAGTAAAATAGGAAAGCCCCTCCATATGCTGGTCGATCTGTACGGCCAGCTCTCTTGTTGGGACGATGATCAGTGCCTTGATGCCGGTACCGCCATCCTCCTGCAGGATGCGGTTGGTGATGGGCAAAAGGAAGGCCGCCGTTTTTCCGGTGCCCGTCTGGGCCGAACCGATAAGGTCCTTCCCCTCTGCAATAATAGGTATAGCCTGTTCCTGAATGGGGGTAGGTATGGTAAATCCGAGTGAGTCGATCCCCTCAAGCAAGCGGGGGTCAAATCCGAAGTCAGTGAAAGTCAATGTGTTTTTGAAATTAATGAATTGGAAATTTTTGCAAAGATACGCTCTTTTTCCCAATTATCTCCTCTGGTCTGAAACACCAGGAACCGCTAGAAAAGATCAGTCCGCCTCATGGTGGGAGACATAGGTTGGGGTGGGTGCAAATTAAATGACGATCAGTTTCTTTGCTGTTGTTTGATCCCCTGTTCGCAGCTGCAGCAGGTAGATTCCTTTTTGAAGACCGCTGGTCTCAAGCTTAACCATATGTTCCCCCGGCGCAAATGATTCTCCGCCGAATTGGTTAACAACCCTCCCGGTAAGATCAGTCAGGGAAAGTGTTGAGGAAAAACCCGTCTGTGTTTTGAATGTGACTTTAGCCTGGCCCGAAACAGGATTGGGTGCAACCTCAATCCAGGGTCCTGATTCTGCCAGTGATGAGGAGATCCCGGTCAGGTTACATGGGTTCTGGATATCGGTAATGGTAAAATATTCCGAAGCAACATACCCGATACCCAGAGGAACGTATACCCAATAGGTGCCTGGCTGGGTGATGGGAATAGAGCGGGTTGTAGCTCCGGTTGACCATCGGTATTCGGGGTGGCCCGGTTCGGCTTCAAGAAGATAATTATTCCCGGATGTAACACACTCAATGATTGGCCGGTTCAATGACCATGCAAGGGTGTCGTAAATGAAGGCACGGTAACTCACATAACCACTGGGGCAATTGATCTCCAAGATCTTTGATTTATCGGGTTTGAGGTAAACCATCCAGGGCAAGTCTTCGGAAAGTCTCCCGAAATCGATCAGATGCTTGCCTTGTTGCGACATCCGGTGGCTGCCGAGCGAGTTACTGAAAACGCCTGTGTCGGGGATATATTCCCACACCAGGGAGGCTGTGTGGGCGAGCTCATTGATGGAGTACTCCACCCCGCGGGCAGAGGTGATCAAGTTGTACTGGCCATTATCCAGGAAAGAAATATGTCCGTTTGCCTGGCGCCTGATATCATGCTGACCGGTGAAGCCAAGTGGGTCATTGGAAAAAATAAATTGGTTGTTTTTTCCTCCGAACCGCCATTTGATATTTCCGTTCAGGTGATCGATCTTGGTAATTTCGTTGAAGTGCCTCTGTGAAAGCAGGATGTTTCCATCGTAATCCTGTTCAATCGCATTGGCATGGGTCCAGTCGACTACATTTGGATTTCTAAGCCAAATCTCAGCGACATCTCCAAACGCAAAATGATCGTGAGCCTTCCACTCCCAAATCAGATTGTTGTTTTCGTCAAATTCCTGGATCACGGTCCCCTGTACCTGGGCATTGGTGCTGCCCGGCTGGTTGTGATTGGTTCCAAACCAGAGATAACCTGAGAGATTCATGGTACGAGTCTCTGTAGCCATGATAAACCGGTGGTTATCTTCTGTGATCAGCATGTCGTGCGGATCAGCATCAAAGCCATTCGCGGTTACCAATGTGTCGGTAACCTGGAAGGTACTGTCCATGATGAAGAATTTCTGATCCAGGTATGAAAAGAAACTCATCTGTCCATTCGGATGCAACTTGAAATCGATCGTTGAATTCATGCCGGAGGTTCCGGGGATGACCGCGTACAAAACCGTGCGGGCCAGGCTGTCGAGGATCAGCATGGGGTGTTCGTAAAGGAACGGCGGCATGGCCTGATAAGGGAGAATAAAAAAATATCCCGAAGTAGATGATGAATCATGAATCTCGATCTCAAAAGGAGGGAAATTCTGACTTTGGATAGCGGATGGTGAAAGAAGGTTCAACCATATGACCAGCAGGAATGGAGAATGGATGAAAAAAGAGGAGTATTTCAAGTTGAGAATTGGAGTCATAATAATTAAGAATAGCTGAAAGTACAGACCCTAGAAAGGTCATTTGGTTGCATGTAAGAAGCTGTAACGTACCGTTTATTTGAGGTTGATCCCGTAAACGTACTGGCCACATTTGCCACTCTTCACCACCGCGATTCCCGGAAAATGCCCCCAGCGGCTGAAGCCATATTTCTCCAGCAACCTCACGCTGGAAGAGTTGATATCTAATAGAAAAGCAAGCAGGATTTCCAGGTTATACGCAGGTGCCTTCTCCAGGGCGAATTCCATTAATTTTCCGCCAACTCCTTTGTTCCGGAACTGCCGATCAATGTAATAGCTGGTCTCTCCGGTCTTCCTGAAGGCAAGGCGCTCTTTCCTGTAAGGACTCAGCGTGATCCAGCCTACCACATGACAGCCCGCTTCTGCAACGAAAATGGCATATTCGATCCCATCGTGGCTCTCGAGCCAGGTTCTCTGGCTCTCCACTGAGATATGTGTGGTGAATGCATTGCATCCGTCGTCAATGCCCTGGTTGTAAATTTCAACGATGACCTGCCAATCAGTTGAAGCGGCCAATCGGATGGTGACCTCATTATCCATAAAACATCATTGGTCGTTTTTCCCGTTCTGGTTACCTGGTGGATCAACAGGTAGTGTAAAATAGAAGGTAGAGCCGGCTTCCGGTTTGCTTTCTACCCAAATCTCTCCCTTGTTTTTTGTGATAAAGTCCTTCGAAAGGATTAACCCAAGTCCGGTTCCCGACTCATTTCCTGTTCCTTTGGTTGAGATTCGCTTATCAAGGATAAAAAGGTTTTTTATTGCCGTTTCAGATATTCCACACCCATTATCAATGACTGCGACAGTAACCTTTCTGCCACTGCCCCTATCAACTGTAATGGTTACATCTCCATCCGGATAAGTAAATTTTATCGCATTGGATATCAGATTTCTGATAACCGTGTTGATCATGTTTCTGTCCCCATA
>Ga0351838_1026_pt2 | contig 26511 bp, 17 predicted proteins | sample BONcelHFGM3001E3_FD_206742 | JGI IMG/M metagenome (GOLD analysis project Ga0351838, IMG submission 206742) | Enriched cells from coal bed in the Powder River Basin, Montana, United States - BONCAT cells FGM rep1 HSBNCT.FGM.300.1.E3 ... | reverse complement strand
CTGAAGTCAAATGCTTTCTCTGTAAGATGTATCAGGGATTGATCAAACAACCTTTTCCCAATCCCGTTGTCTTAGGGATGTCATGTCTGCCATGAAAAAATTGTATCTTTACGACTTAAAATAATCAGTTATCGTGCTATTTACTCCCGTTGACCCGTTCCTGAGATCAACCGGCCTGAAAAAAACATACTTCACGGCCGTAGTTTTGTTCCTTCTCCTGGTACTTTCCCAATCATCAAGTGCACAGCTTGAAACCAACTGCGAGAATTCGAATTTCAGCTATGGTGATTTTGCCCGATGGGAAGGATGCTATGGGACATTCAATCCACCCGGTCAAGGCGGGTTACAGCCCTGTGAAGTCCTGGGATTTCATCCTCAACGTCATGTAATTATCCCTGGGCCTGGGACATATGACCCGCAAACATGTGACAGTTTGATCACTGTCTACCCTGGAGAAGCTTACTCAGCCCGACTTGGCAGTACTACCGACGGAGGACTGGCCGAACAGCTTAAATATACATTGACAATTGATGAAGACAGCTACCTTTTCATCTATAGATATGCTGTTGTTTTTGAAGATGCAAACCATTCTATTGATGAACAACCAGCATTTAAAATTGAACTTCAGAATCAAGAGGGCCAGGTGATTGACTCCACTTGTGGATATTATTATGTAGCTGCACAATCCGGCATCCCAGGTTGGCATACTTGTCCGCCAGGGTCCTCTGGGGGGGGGAGAACCAAAGCGATGGAAAGAGTGGACAACTGTTGGTATGGATATGACCCCTTATTTCGGACAAACCATTGATGTTGTATTTACTACCCGTGGCTGCTGGTATTCTGCTCACCAGGGCTATGCCTATATCAATACCTATTGCAGCAAATTGAACCTCGACATCGCGTTGTGTGAAGGAGACACCAATGCTGTTCTGACAGCGCCACCCGGGTTTAACTACGAGTGGTCTACCGTCAATGGGGACACAAGTATTAACGGTGACACTACCGCATCTATCATTATCAATACACCGGTAACCGGAGATGAATATTTCTGCAAACTAATCTCCTACAACGGGTGTGAAGTGACAATAGCCCAGTTGCTGACTTACACCGTAATTCACACAGGCTTTACTCTTCAGGATAATTGTGCCGGACTTCCTTCCCACTTTATTGACACCAGTTGGGTTAACCAGAACGAAGTCGTGGACTGGAAATGGGATTTCGGCGATGGCACCCCTATCCTGGAAGGCGAACAGAATCCGGTTCATATCTTCTCCGACCCTGGCATCTATGATGTCACCCTTATTTCCTTCTCAACAGAAGGATGTTCCGACACTGCAACTGTTCCCATCGCCATCGATTCGCTACCCAATGTAAACAATGATACCCTGAGAAAAGCTATCTGCAGTCGCAACGGAACAGACATTTCATTGACCGGTGCAGTCTCAAACACCCTGTTTACCTGGTCGGCTGATTGCGGCACCACTGATATTTCGGGATATGCCGACAACTCAACACCGGCAGCTTATCTTAACGACACATTGATCAATGTTGGGGCTACAATCGACAGTGTGCTGTATACAGTCACACCCCACAACAATGACTGCCAGGGATTCGACACCCTCTATACTGTATTGGTCTACCCACTCCCTATCCTTGCCAATACTACGTTGGTGAAGTCGATCTGCGACAGCACCTCCACCAATATCGATCTGGAGTCCAACAACGATACTACACGCTTTACCTGGACCTGCAGCGCCAGTTCCCCCAATGTGACCGGTTATTTGGAAAACACAACTACCCCTGATACGCTGATAAACCAGATACTCCGAAATACCGGATACGACATTGACACCGTTTATTACCATATCCTCCCTCAATCGTATGGGTGTTACGGAGATACCGTTACATACAAGGTAGCTGTCTATCCGGTACCGGATCTTTCTAACAGTCCGGATTTACAAACACAATGCAACAGTCAATCCACCGGATTGACCCTGCAATCCAACATCAACGGCACTACCTTCACCTGGGCAGCATCTGCCTCATCGCTCAATTTGTCCGGATACTCAGGAAACAGTGGGCCCGGAGTGACATCAATCAACCAGACGCTGGCTAATTCAGGGTACTTACCTGATACTGTAACATATCGTCTGATGCCTTCAGCCAATAGCTGTTCCGGGGACTCCACCGATTACAGGGTAGTTGTGTTTCCAACACCGGATCTTGCCAACACCACTGTTGTCGAAGCACAATGCAATAATGTGCAAACAAACATCACATTGACATCCAACGTCGACAGCACCTTGTTTACCTGGCGTGCATTTGCTACAACTGCGAATATCACAGGGTTCAGCGGTAACACCGGGCCAGCTGATACATTGATCACCCAAACACTTGTTAACTCGGGTTACACGATAGACACAGTCTACTACCGCCTCGTTCCTCATGCCAACGGATGTGCAGGCGACTCGGTGGATTTCAAGGTCGCCGTCTTCCCCACACCAGATCTCTCCAACGCATCCACCACGCAGGAACAGTGCAATGATCAGCCGACCGGCATCACCCTGTTATCCAATGTAGCGAGTACCACATTCACCTGGAAAGCTTATCCATCATCGGCCAATGTTACCGGATGGAGCGACAATTCAGGACCGGGAGTGACTACTATCGCGCATACCCTTGTGAACTCCGGGAACTCAACCGAAACCGTTACCTACCGGCTCCTGCCAGCTGCCAACAACTGTCAGGGCGACTCCATCGACTACCAGGTGGTGGTCTATCCTACGCCAGACCTCTCGAATGCAACACTCATCCATGGCCAGTGCAACAACCTTCAAACGGGCATCACCCTCAATTCCACTGTGACCGGAACCACCTTCACCTGGAGAGCCTTTGCCACCTCAGGGAATATCACCGGATTCAGCAGCAATGCAGGCCCCGGAGCGACCCAGATAAATCATACCCTTATGAATTCAGGGTATACCATTGATACTGTTTACTATCGGCTTCTGCCAACGGCAAACACTTGCGCAGGTGATTCGATTGATTATAAGGTAGCTGTTTATCCAACTCCCGATTTGTTAAACAGCCCAACACTCCAAACGCAATGCAACGGTCAAGCCACCGGCTTGACTCTACTGTCGAATGTGGCAAACACCACCTTCACCTGGCGGGCATTCACAAACTCTTCCAATATCGCAGGATTAGCCGGAAATACCGGCCCTGGGTCGACAGCCATCAATCAGATCCTGGTCAATTCGGGATATTCAATTGATACGGTTACTTACCGTCTTCTGCCATCATCAAACAACTGTAGCGGGGATTCAATTGATTACAGAGTCGTGGTGTTTCCCACGCCTGATTTGTCAAACAATCCGGTATTACAGGAGCAATGCAACAATCAGTTGACGGGGATTTCCCTGCAGTCGAATGTTGCCAATACAACATTTACATGGAGGGCATTTGCCAGTTCGGCAACTGTAACAGGGTTCAGCAGCCACACCGGGGCAGGGTTGATCTCAATAGATCAGCTCCTGGTTAATTCCGGATACTCCATCGACACTGTGACCTACAGATTACTACCCATGGCAAACAATTGTGTTGGTGATTCAGTGGATTATAAGGCAGTCATATTCCCCTCTCCCGACCTCTCAAATACCCCGGCCCTGCAGGAGCAGTGTGATGGACAATCCACCGGATTGTCCCTACTCTCCAATGTCGCCAATACCACCTTCACATGGCGGGCATTTCCCAGCTCCTCCAATTTGACAGGATTCTCAAGCAACGCGGGCCCTGGCGTGACAAGTATTAACCAAACTCTCTCTAACTCAGGATTCACGATCGACACTGTCACATACCGGTTGGTGCCGATGGCAAACAACTGCACAGGAGACTCCGTCGACTACAAGGTTGTGGTTTTTCCTGTTCCCGACGTATCCAACAGTCCGCTGTTCTCCGAACTCTGCAACGGAACCAGCACCAACATTGCCCTTCTTTCAAATGTAGCGGGAGCAAACTTCAGCTGGACAGCTACCCCAAGTTCAGCCAATATCATCGGGTGGGGGCCCGGCTCAGGGCTGCTCATTGACCAGGTTCTCACCAACACCGGGTTTGTCCTTGAGAATGTTACCTACCATATTACACCTACGGCCAACGGGTGTGTGGGGCCTACCACCGACTTTGTAGCAACAGTTGTTTCCCTCCCGGATGTCTATTTTGACCCTTCCGCTCAGACGATCTGTTCTGAAGACACCTCAAATATCCAGGTTTTATCAAACGTGACCAGTGCTACCTTCACCTGGACAGCCCTTGAAAGTTCTCCCAACCTCTCCGGATTTTCAAATGGAAGCGGCCCATTGATTAAGCAGCCCATCACAAACTCCGGAAATACCATCGAGACAGTCACCTATACGGCTACTCCGGAAGCCTTCGGTTGCCCGGCAGGAATTCCTCAGAGTGTCATTCTAACCGTGAATCCTACTCCGCATGTTACTACGACACCATTGAGTCAGTCGATCTGCACTGAAACAGCAACCAATATTCCCCTGACCTCAACGGTTTCCGGTTCTACCTTCAACTGGACAACAGCAGCCAGTTCGGGGACTCTTTCAGGATTTTCAGACGGAGCGGGATCTCTGATCGCCCAGACCATTGCAAACAATGGGTTTACGGCTGAAACGGTTACCTATACCATAACTCCGACGGCCAACAGTTGTGCGGGCCCGGATTCACTATACACCGTGACAGTATTTCCACGACCTGATATGGCGAATGACCCGCCGGATACCGCTATTTGTAATGGGCAACCAACCGGAGTGACGTTGGATTCACATGTTTCAGGCACACAGTTCACCTGGACCGCAACCGGCTCTTCGCCTTTCGTTTCCGGCTTTTCCGGTAATTCAACGCCCACCACCCTTCTTGATCAAACTCTTTACAATTCGGGGTATGACATAGAATGGGTGACCTATCAAATCACTCCTGAAGCCAATGGGTGCGATGGATTTGACACCAATTTGGTGGTTACCGTCTATCCGGTCCCGGATGTTTCCAACGTTCCGATGAACAAGGAGATTTGCAATAACAACAACACTGATGTGGATCTGACTTCACACATTGCCGCGACGCTCTTTACCTGGACCGCCACCGGCTCATCCACCAACATCATCGGTTTTACTGGCAATCCAACCCCATCAACGCACATCGGCGACAACCTGATCAACCTGGGAGATATCAATGAAACTGTAACCTACCATATCACTCCGCATGCCAACGGGTGCGACGGCATCACGGTAGATTATACCATTACAATTGTTCCATCCCCCTACCTGACCAATAGTCCGCTGGATACATCGATATGCAATGGTCAACCCACCGGGTTGACCCTACATTCGAATGTGTCTGGCACACAATTCTCCTGGACATGTACACCCAGCTCAGCTAATATCACCGGATATGCCAACAGCACGACTCCCGGAACCCTGATCAACCAGACCCTGATCAACGCCGGATTTGACAACGAATCCGTCATTTATCACGTCACACCTGAAAACAGTGGATGTCAGGGTTCAATGACCGACTACACCGTTACCGTATTTCCGGTTCCCGATGTCTATTTTGTCCCCACCGGGGAGACAATCTGTGAAGGTCAGGTTACCGGGTTATCCCTGTTGTCGCATGTAACTGGCACTGCATTCAGCTGGACGGCCACGGCCTCTTCACTCAATCTTGCAGGGTATTCCGACGGATCGGGCGACCTGATTGCACAAACCATTGACAACAACGGGGCAACAATTGAGTGGGTGACCTATCAGGTCACCCCAACAGCAAATGGTTGTCCTCCAGGGCTTACCATGCCGGTGATTGCAACGGTTAATCCGCTGCCGGTGATTATAAATGCAACGACCCACTACGAGATCTGCAACAGTACCATGACAGGCATCGGCCTGCTGGCGGATGTCAGCGGATCCACATTCGCCTGGAGAGCTTTCAGCAGTTCTCCCGATATTACAGGCTTCAGTAACGGGTCTGGCTTTATCATTGCTCATACGCTGAGTAACAGTGGCTATGAAATTGATTCAGCCACTTACCGTGTTGCGGCCACAGCAAACGGATGCACGGGAGATTCAACCGACTTTATTGTGGTAGTATTTCCTGTTAGTGGTGTGATATTTACCCCAGCCAGCCAGGCATTATGCAGCGGCGAAACAACTGGATTTACGATTACTTCGAATGTAGCAGGCACCTCATTTACCTGGACGGCTACCGGCAGTTCCATGGCCGTATCGGGGTATTCAGGCGGGTCGGGGACATTGATACAACAGACACTGACTAACTCGGGCTACCTCATTCCAACCGTCACCTACCTGGTAACGCCATTGGCGAATGGGTGTACAGGAACACAAAACAATGTTGTAGTAGCCGTAAATCCCTGGCCGGTTGTCTCACTCTCTATATGTTACGATACCCTTCTCACAACGCAATCAACACCCTTTACACTTAAGGGAGAGAACCCGCGTGGAGGAATCTTTTCTGGCACAGGGGTTAGTGGTGGCCGTTTCTTCCCTGCCATCGCCGATACCGGCCGTCATACCGTCACCTACTATTATGCTAATACCTACGGATGTGACGCGATTGATTCCATCCACATCACAGTGGTGGAACCTGTTGTTCACACCTGCGGGGATACACTCGTTGACATTCGGGATAACAGGAGTTATCCAACAGTAGTAATTGGCACCCAGTGCTGGATGGCATCCAACCTGAATTATGGAAACGTAACTATTTCATCCCAGGTGCAGCGTGACAACTGCGTCCCCGAGAAATACTGCATCAACGACAATCCTGCCAACTGTACGACATACGGAGGACTGTATCAGTGGAATGAGATCATGCAGTATACTTCTGACAACAGTGCGCAGGGATTCTGTCCTTCAGGATGGCATCTTCCTGCAGAGACCGACTGGAATACACTTTTCAACTTCTATATTTCCAATGGTTTTGCAGGAAATGCCTTGAAGCCTACCGGGTACTCAGGATTCAACGCGTTGCTCGAGGGGATCCGTTTTCACAATTCGGTATGGAAATTCCGCGCTGCAGATGCCATTCTGAACTCAACCATGTTCTGGTCTTCTACCCAGCATGGGCAGGATAAAGCCTGGGCACACGGGATGAATGAGGTAGTTAACAATACCGATTACACCCCAAGTGTATCATTTTATCCTTCACAACACATCAATGCATTTTCGGGCAGATGCCTGAAGGATTAATTACGATTTAATAATTACGAATGACGAATTAATTTCCTACTTTCGTATTACGTATTTCTTATTTCAACAAATTCACAATGAAGCCGTCTATATACCTATTCGTCTTACCAGCCATTGTGTTGCTCCTCTGGTCGGGTTGTTCCAACAAGGAAGGCCCTCCTCCCTCTACCGCTGTCTACTCTGTGAATGGTGGTACCACCAGCCATAATAATGGCCAGGTTTGTTTATCCTGTCATGTTGCCGGAGGAACAGGAAAATACAACTTTGTTATTGCCGGGTCGGTTTTTAAACCAGATCTTTCCACCCCTTCACCTAACGGAATTATCTACTTCTGGTCAGAATCAGGTGGGACCGGAGATTTAATTGCTACACTGCAGGTTGATGCAAAAGGAAATTTCTTCACTACCTCTTCCCTTCTACCCGGGGTGGGAGCCTATCCACAAATGAGAGGTATCTCAGGCGCAGTAAAAACAATGCCGATCCTGGCTTTCACTGGAAATTGCAACTCCTGTCATGGAGTAAATGAAGATCCGATCTGGATTGATTGACCCCCAAACCCCCTAACGTGGGCTTCCTCTGCTTCGCAGGTTTAACCTCCCAAAGGGAGCAGTAAGTCCACATGCGATCCAAAGTACTCGGGAGAAGCAAAAATAGAAATGAGAGATAACATTAAGAATATCACAAGGAAAAGTTATTTTTGGATGGAGAAAATGGCACAACCCGGGATATTTCGACGAATGATAAATGCTTGATGTCGTCGTTCATGTCAGTGTATATCTATCTTTTGATAATCTTGTCCACAATTGGCGCATTTCGAGGCACCTCAACAGAAAGTAAATATACACCACGTTCAAGATGTCCAACATCCAATTCGATTGACTCAATATTGGGATCAATCTGGGTACTAGATAATAACTGCATGCAAAGAGAGTAAAGTTTGATATCAGCGCCTTTCGTGTTGGTATGGAATTCAATAGTAAGTTTATCAGTCGCAGGGTTTGGATAGACAACAAATGGTTTTTGAGGCGTAAAGTCTTTGACCCAGATTTCTTCCTGTCCTACCCAGCAATTCCCAGGACTTTCACACCCCAAGCTATCTACTTTTAAGACCCATGAGTCTTGAGTCCCTGTGTCAGGAGACAATGGCAAAGCCCAACCGCATGCTGCGTATCCATTATCACAAGTGTGTAATACATTATTAAGATAATTATCGCTATGATTTCCTTGTAGGAGGATATATTCCCTATACCATTTTTCATTCCCTGAAGAATCAGTCAGGATAATCCAGGAAACCATTCTACTCCCATTAAATGACGAGTTCCGATACCATCCAGTTCCAACAATATCTCCATTGGAAATCGTTTTGACTTTTGAAGTAACAAGAAGGGTTTTTGAAAAACCATATTCTTTCTCCCACACAATGCTCTTGTCGTTCCTGATCTTTAAGAAATATATTCTGGCTTTCCATTCGCTCCAACCCCAACAGGTATCAGAATATTCTGCCCGAACCTGAATATTTCCATCCATTGCAGCATCAACAACCGCATATTGTTCATAACAGACTGGATTTCCAAAAAGCAGTTGCCATTCTGTGAATCCAAGAGAATCTGTTTTAATTAATAATTGATCATTATCTTGGGCTGACGGACCACCTCGTGGTTGATATGCAGCGCCTATAATAAATCCCCCATCACTTGTTGTTGACACATCAAACGGTTGAAAATCAACATTGCCCGAGCCAAATCTTCTTTCCCAAAGTAGATTCCCAATACTATCAAGTCTGAACATCCCGATCCTGAATATCCCGTTGCCTGATATAGGATTCAGCAAACCAATGACAATGTAACCTCCATCATTCAACCGTCTAAAACTACGGAACATAATACTTGTGTCATGGGGAGGTTCGTCGGAATATGTTTTCGTCCAGATTGTATCCATATTAGTATCCATACTCAATAACCATCCACGGTCATACCTCCCTTCAGGAATCCATTTCATTTTTGTGGCAATACTGGCATAAAGGCTATCATTGTCTAATTTGATAAAGGAACCAGGATAGCCTGTCTGGATTGTACAAGAGGAATCTTCATAAAGTACCGTATTTAAGATATCACCGAGTGAATCTACAATTAAAAACCCAATTCCTCCATACTGAGTAATAATTGCTTGACTGTTAAATGACACGATATAACCAATGTCGGTTTCGACAAGATCATTGGAGAAACTTGCCTTTCCTGAATTAAATACATCATACCGTTTGCTAAAATAGGTTTGTGAATGTGAGATATCGCTAAAAAGGATTAATCCTAAAAGAACGATCAATATTCGTATTGACTTTATCTCAATATTCACAGACATCGTTAGGGTTTGAAAAAGGTGCTATCTATTAATTATTAACCTCACAGATTGCAAAATATCGTTTTCACATTCTAAAGTACAAATATATGCACCTGAAGGATATTCTCCTAAATTCAAATTAATATAACCATGTGAGCCATTGATTGACAGTTCTTTATGTACAGGATCTGGAGTTACTGGATTTTACCGTTAACAATCTCGAGTATCTCCTCCTCCTTCGTTCTCGTCTTCTCCACAATCTCATCTGCCTCTTTCAGAATGGCATCAAGGAAAGCTTTGTCTTTAAACCCGGAAGCATTGATCTTCACATTGAGGTAAGCGCCTATTACGGCTGAGCGGGCACAAAGTGCTCCAACACCGGCATCGGAGACTGAATTCGGGTTCCCTGTTTCGGCCATGGCCTGAATGATTTCCATCGACTCCCATGCCCTTTTCATCGTACGGAAAGGGATATCGATGGCATATTTGGTAGCCTCCCGGATCGCATCAGTGCGGGCGGCTTTCTCGTCATCGGTTCCTTTTGGAAGCCCAAAAGCATCCATGATACGGTTGAAAGCCCGGGTATCTTCATCCACCAGGTAGAGCAGCTCATCCTTGATCTTCTGTCCTTTTTCGGCCCAGTCGGAAAACTCCTTCCAGCGATCATCCCAGCCAGTCTTGTGTGAAGAGAGGTTGGCAACCATCGTAGCAAGGGAGATCCCCAGCGCTCCGATATAGGCCGAAACCGATCCGCCGCCGGGGGCAGGGGATTCGGAAGCTGTTTCGTTGGCAAATCCCTTGCAGGTCATGCTGATCAGCTTCTCATGGGATGGATCTTCCAGCAGGTATTCGATGATCTTCTCTTTGGGGTTGAACGGCTTTAAGTCGTCAAGACCAAGCGATTTTACTGCTATTTTAATAATCTCCTCGTCTGAGATGCCGGTAGAGCGGTTCTGTTTCCCGAGAAAATATTTACCGGCATCAATCATTGCCTTTTTCGGGATCAGTCCGACCAGTTCCGAACCGGTGACGCGCATTCCCCTCTCCTGCGCTTTCCTGCAGGTTTCCTCAAAAGCAACATGTACCGGAGTGATGCTGATATTGGTGAGGTTGATGGAGATCTGGGCAATGCCATACTCTTCAATGAACCAGCCAATTGCTTTACATGCTTTCAGCGATCCGGGAATCCAGATCTCTTTACCGTTCTCATCCAGTTTCTTCTTCCCGGTAATGGGGTTTCCTTCACGCAGGGGGCGTCCCCTCTCCCTGATGTCAAAGGCTACAGCGTTCGCCCTCCGTGTGGAAGTGGTATTCAGATTTACATTGTAAGCAACCAGGAAATCCCTGGCGCCAATAGCGATGGCCCCGGTATGGGGGTTGAATTTCACCGGGCCGAAGTCGGGTTTCCATTTCGGATCTTTTAACTTATCAGGCAGTCCCTCGTATTCACCCGCCCGGCAGGTTGCCAGGTTTCGGCGTTCAGGAGTAAAGGCTGCATTCTCGTAGCAATAGACAGGGATCTCCAGTTCGTTTCCAACACGTTCAGCCAGTTTGTGCGCCCAAACTGCCGTCTCCTCCATGGTGATATTGGCAATAGGTACGAGCGGACATACATCGGTGGCACCGAAGCGAGGGTGTTCTCCATGGTGTTTGCTCATATCGATCACCTGTCCGGCCTTTTTGATCGACTGGAATGCAGCCTCAATAACGGCATCCGGAGTGCCAACAAAGGTCACTACCGTACGATTTGTGGCTTTTCCGGGGTCGACATCCAGAAGTTTGACCCCTTCAATTTTTTCGATTTCGTTGGTGATCTGTTTGATGACAGACATGTCGCATCCCTCGGAGAAGTTGGGAACGCATTCTATTAATTGTTTCATAATAATTAAATGGTGAAATAGTGAAATGGTGAAATAGTGAAATAGTGAAATAGCGAAATGGTAAAAGTATTTTCAGGGCAAAATTAGTAAAAAGGGATTATCCGCGAAAATCGGTTTCATCTGTGTAATCTGCATTCCATTTCCTATTAATTCTTAATTTTGATACCAAATCTATAAACCAACCCCATGAAAAAGTATTTATTCCTTCTCCTGATTCCGGCAACTCTATTTCTGACTCAATGCCAGGAAGTCAAAAAAGAGCAAACTGTCCGGTTTATAAGCCAAAACGTGATCGACTCTGTAGTAGACCGGTTAATGGAAAATTACGACGAAGAGGAGTATTTCTACGTCTCCATGGGCGTAACCCAGGTCGCGAACCTCTGGAGGGAAAGCGACGGCAAGGTCGCCGACTTTGAGGCCTTTTGTGAGAAGAATTACATCTACGACGGTATGGAACGCAGGAACCTGTTTCTGAGGCTCTCCTCCAATTTCGAGACCATCTTCGGCCACAACAACATGGTTAGCCTGAAGTTGAAAGAACCGGTTCATCTTTCCACGTATGAGATGCTTGACGTGGATGAGATCTTCTCGGCCTACGAACCTGGGTCACACTTCACGGATGACTTCTTTACCAACAAGATCGCATTTATCACGGCACTCAACTTCCCGAACTATACGCTGGAGCAGAAGACCAAATACGCCGACCGGTGGAAACGCCTCGAGTGGGGTTATGCCCGGATGGGAGACATGTTTACTTCCCGCATTCCGGCAGAGGTGAATCAGAAAGTCGCCGAAGCCCTTTCGGCATCAGACAACTACATCTCGGGATACAACATCTGGGTTGGGCATCTGGTGGACGATCAGATGAGTACGCATTTCGATAAGGAGATGAAACTACTCTCTCACTGGAATCTGCGCGACGAGCTGAAAGCAAATTACAATGGAGGCGATGAAGGCCTGCTCAAGCAAAAAATGATCTTCGAAGTGATGCTACGGATCATCAGCCAGGAGATCCCCGAAGCCGTGATCGACAATCCGAAACTGGAGTGGAATCCAACAACCAACAAAGTCTATAAAGATGGTCAGGAAGAGGCTGTCACGCCGGAACCCGATACCCGGTACCAAACCCTCCTGAACAATTTTCAGGCCATGAAACTGGTTGATCCCTATACACCTGAGTATCCGACCTTCATCCGGCGGGCGTTCGACGGCGGGATGGAGATCTCTCAGGCGGATGTGGAGAAAGCATTTACAGATCTTTGCTCATCCGACCAGGTGAAGAAAGTTGCTGCACTCATCAAAAGCAGGCTCGGTCGCGAGCTTCAGCCTTTTGATATCTGGTACGACGGCTTCAAGGCACGCAGCAACCTCGATCAGGAGATGCTGACGAGGATGACACGTGAGAAATATCCCAATACGGCAGCGTTTGAAAAAGACATTCCGAACATGCTGATGAAACTTGGATTCAAGCCGGATAAGGCCAGTGAGATCGCTTCCCACATCACCGTTGACCCTGCCCGCGGTTCAGGGCATGCGTGGGGTGCCGCCATGAAAGGAGACAAGGCACACCTGCGTACCCGGATCGGACCCGAAGGAATGGATTACAAAGGGTATAACATTGCCATCCATGAGCTGGGACATAATGTGGAGCAAACCATCTCCCTCTACTTTGTTGATTACTACATGCTTCAGGGAGTTCCCAACACCGCCTTCACCGAAGCGCTGGCCTTCACGTTCCAGAAGCGCGACCTGGAGTTGCTTGGGTTCCCCAACAGAGATCCGAACAAGGATGCCATGGAGGCACTGGATATTTTCTGGGGCTCCTATGAGATCATGGGCGTATCGCTGGTGGATATGGCCGTTTGGAGATGGCTCTATGAACACCCGGATGCCACGGCTGCCCAGCTTAAAGAGACTGTAATCGCATCAGCCAAAGACGTGTGGAACAAATACTATGCGGATGCGTTCGGCATCAAAGACTCCCCGATCCTGGCAATTTACTCGCACATGATCGACAACCCGCTCTATCTGTCCAACTACCCGATGGGTCACCTGATTGATTTTCAGCTGGATGGATACCTGAAAGGAAAGAACTTTGCCGATGAAGTGCTCAGGATCTACACTCAAGGCGACGTTATTCCACAATACTGGATGAAGGAAGCAGTTGGTTCTCCGATCAGTATCCAGCCATTGCTGGAGGCCACGGAGAACGCGCTAAGAGAGATCAGTGATTAGGGATTAGCGATTAGCGATTAGCGATTAGGGATTGATATCCGGCATCCGGTATGGTTCTAATGTGTCCTATTGTGCCTACTGTGGTGATCTCTTTGCATACAATTACCTAATTAGTGATTTTATCCGTATCTTTATGGAGCAAATACTAAACTCTATGAAACAGATACTGTTCCTTCTGATTTCTTTTTTCCCACTCATTTTATCCTCCCAAAACTGGCAGAATATCTGTTCGCCGGGGGTGACGCTCTATCAAAATTCCCTAGGAGAGATTCAGGCCTTCCGGCTTGATTCCGTCCAGGCACCAGGGAATGGAGATACCATTTTTTATTCGTACCGCACCATCAGGGATACGCAACCGTGTGCCGACACCTCCCATGGATCAATTCTGGGGTTCAAGGTATACAAATCATCTATAGGCTGGTTCTGCTTTTTTAACAAATACTGGGATACATTGCAGATTAACACCAATGCATCGTTAGGTGAATCCTGGAAATTCTGTAACCTGCCGGATTCAGGTTACGTTGAGGCAACAGTTTCAGAGATCCTGACTGACACCATCCTGGACATCCCTGATTCAGTGAAAACCATTCTTTTTCAAGCCTACGATTCTACGGGAAATACATTAGCTCATGTCATCAACGGCCGGACAGTTTCCCTCAGTAAATCTCATGGCATGAACGTGATGGCAGATGCCTACCTCCTCCCCGATGCCTTTTCGAAGTATGAACTTGCAGGAACTACAATTCCGGAAGCCGGTATCCCAAATCTGAATGAGCGGTTGGTCTATGATTTTAATGCGGGAGATGAGTTTCATTACCAGACTGCAGATACTCCGCCTGGATGGTATGTTACATCGATTTACTACAAAAGAATGATAACGATCCTCACCAAAGAGGTTTCTCTTTCAGAAGGATCAGTTAAATACACGGCTAGCCGATGCCTGCATATTTATTTTGTCCCCTGGTACAATATGGGACCACCATGGGTAGAAAATTTCCGCGACACCATAAACCTTGAATACCCTATATCGGATTCATGGTCCGATACTTCACGAATGCAGTTGCCTGGAACTTTTATAAGGCGGCCGTTTTATTATTCCGACCAGGTTGCGCACAGATATTTAAGGGATTTCAACGGACCAATCAGCAGGCAGAGGCAATGCATCAGGGAAAATATTTATTTGTATGAAGACTCCTGTTGGGATTTGACAACAAGACCAGGATTTTATTGGGCAGAATATGCAGCAGGACTCGGTTGCCTGACCAACGGGTGGGGAGTTTATTCCTCTTCCAAAAATAATCTCATCTTTTACATCGACGAGTTGGTTTACTATAAAAAAGGAGAGGAGGAGTGGGGAACCCGACTGGCAACGGATTGCGACCAACTATTGGGAATAAATTTGATGCCGGGGTCAAATTACACGATGAATATTTCACTCTTTCCAAACCCGGCATCAGATCGTATCACCTTACAAATTGAGTCCTTTCAGCCAGGTGCGAAATATAAATTCACGCTGATCGACTTTATAGGAAATGAAGTTTACCAAACTTCAATCACCGAAAGTCCCATCCATATCAACCTGCCCAATCTTTCACCCGGCCTTTACATCTGGCAGGTGACCGGAGAATCGGAAACCACCATAGGAAAACTTCTGGTGGAGTGATCCTCAAAAGAACACCGAATGATCGATGTTCGATCCCCGATTCTCACCATATCACCATATCACAATATCACAATATCACAATATCACCATTTAATATCACCTTCTGAACTTTATTACTTCCATACGCGTAGGGCATAAATTCATAAGTTGACATCGGTTCTGTGATGAAGAGGTTGGCTTTTTTGCCGCGGGAGATGCTGCCAAGCTCATCACTTAAGCCCATCGCGTAGGCTCCATTCAGAGTGGTGGCATGGATCGCCTCTTCGGGAAGCAGCCGGTAGGTGATGCAAGCCATCGAGAGGATCAGTTGCATATTTCCTGATGGGCTGGAGCCAGGATTGAAGTCGCTGGCAAAGGCCACAGGCAAGCCGGCATCAATCATCTTTCGGGCCGGGGCATGGATCATGTTGAGGAAGAAGGCAGCTCCCGGCAACACCACTGGCATCGTCTCGGTGCCAAGTAAACAGGCGATCTCCTCATCACCCGTGTATTCCAGATGGTCAACAGATAAGGCATTGTACTTCACCCCCACCTGGATGCCGCCTGAGCAGTCAAGTTCATTGGCGTGAATTTTGGGCCTTAATCCATATTTCATCCCGGCACTTAGTATCCTGTCAGTCTCCTCCACAGTGAAAAAACCCCTGTCGCAGAAGACATCGATGTAATCGGCCAGCTCTTCGGAAGCCACCTGCGGGATCATCCCGTGGATCACCAGGTCGACATACTCCCCTTGTCGCCCCTTGTATTCGGCAGGAACTGCATGGGCTCCCAAAAACGTGGATACGATGGTCAGCGGGGAGATCTCCTTCAGCTTCCGAATCACCCGGAGCATCTTCAGCTCATCCTCCACCGTGAGGCCATACCCGCTTTTGATCTCCACTGCGCCTGTACCGAAGCTAATAACTTCGTTCAATCGTGCCATCGCCTGATCGACCAGTTCTTCTTCAGATGTAACATGAAGCAGTCTTGCCGAATTCAGGATCCCTCCACCCCGTTTCGCGATCTCTTCGTAACTCAACCCCCTGATCTTGTCCACATACTCAATCTCCCGGCTGCCGGCATAGACCAGGTGGGTGTGGGAGTCGCAGAAGGAGGGGAAAACGAAGCGGCCAGAGGCGTCGATGATCTGAATGTCATCGTATTGGCGAAGGTTGTGGAACGTCATGACCTGTGATTCGTGTCCCATGACTGGTGGAGAAGGTAGTGAAGGTGGTGAAAGTGGTGAGTTTTTCTCAAAGAGTTCATAATGCTTTATTCCGGCAGAAGAGAGCCTGGATTGGATGTCAGATGGTAGCGTATCCATCGATCCAAAATCCTTGATTCTGTCGCCTTCAATCAGCAGCCAGGCATTTTTCAGGGTGTTCAGCCGCGACATCTCTTTCCCGGTGGCAAGCAAACGGGGAGACTTTTCTACATGAACAAGTTCTTTGATGTTAGTGATGAGGATCTGATTCATTGGGAATAGGATTTCCTGCGATGCGGCAAAGGTATGAAAAATTGTTTTTTTTGTTAACTTTGCAGTTGGAAACCAAAGCCATCATCCATTTATAATCCATCAAAAATGAAACGATTTACACTTCTTTTTTCCCTGTTGACAATAGGGATCACCTTGTCAGTGTTTGCCAAGAAAGTCGAAGTACAGCAGGCACGCCAAACCGCTCTGAACTTCTACTACGAGCGGGCAAACATTTCCGATGCCGTTCCGTTCAATACCATCCGGATCACTGGGGAACAAGCCCTCACGGAAAATGACATCACTGCCTTTTACATCTTCAATATCGGTGAGAATGGCTACATCATCGTTACAGCCGACGACCAACTCTACCCGGTGATCGGTTATTCGTTCGAGGGGACATGGCCTGAAGGAGAAATGCCCGCCCATGTTAGCTTCTGGATCAACGGCTACAAAAGCGAGATCATGGAAGCCATTGACAAGGGAACCCCTGCCGATCAGCGGATCACGGAAGCCTGGGAACGCTATCTTTCTGTGGATCCCGTTTCCCTCCCCGACGGACAGGTTCTGGATGTAGAGCCGATGATCACCAATACCTGGAACCAGGATTTTCCGAACAATGCCATGTGTCCGGAAGACCCGGCATCAGGAGGTTCTTACAACGGCCGGGTTCCTGTCGGCTGTGTAGCCACCGCGATGACCCAGATCATGCACTACTGGCGCTGGCCTGAGTCGGGTGTAGGCTCCCATTGCATCACCCCGCAGCAATATCAGTACGGTCAGCAGTGTGCCAACTTCGGCAATACCACTTATGATTGGGACGGGATGGTTAATCACACCACCAAAGAGTGCGACCCAGTTGCAGTGCTTTCATGGCATGCCGGCATCTCGGTTGACATGCAATATGGTCCTGGCGGTTCAGGCACCTATACCAGCCTCGTTCCAGGAGCCTTAAAGACCTATTTTAAATACGCAACCAGCGCCTATTACGCACAAAAGAGTGGATATTCTACTGCCCAGTGGAATAACTTACTTAAAGCGGATCTCGATGCCGGACGTCCGATTGAGTACTCCGGATCAGGTGCCGACGGGGGTCATGCCTGGGTTTGCGACGGCTACCAGGGAACAGACCAGTATCACATGAACTGGGGATGGGGAGGCTCATACAACGGTTACTTCACCCTCAACAGCCTTACTCCGGGAGGAAGCTCCTTCAACAGCGGCCAGGCTGCCGTATTCCAAATCCAGCCTAACCCTTCGATGTACCCTACTTATTGCAGTGGACAAACCGACCTGATCCTAAACGAGTTCGGAGCATTTGAGGATGGAAGCGGACCACTGGCAGATTACGAGAGTAATGCCAACTGTTCATGGCTGATCGCCCCGGATGATGGTGTTCAGAGTGTATCTGTATCGTTCATTCGTTTCGAACTGGCCTCAGGCGATGAGCTCAACATTTACGATGGCAACTCTGCCAGCGCTACACTCATCGGAACTTACACCGGCACTTCGTTACCCCCTACTGTCTCCTCTACCGGCCCCGAAATGTTTATTACGTTTACAGCCAATGAAACGGGAACAGCACAAGGATTTCTTGCTGAGTATGAATGTACTATGATCGCTTTCTGCGAATCCAGCGTCAACATTACCGATCCATCAGGAGATATCAGTGACGGAAGTGGCGATTATGATTACCGCAACAGTACTCTGTGTAAATATTACATCAAACCCACTAATGCCGAAACGGTGATCCTGGACTTCAGCAGTATCAATACGGAAGAGACGAATGACAGAATCCAGGTATATGACCTTGGTACCGGAACCATGTTAGGTCTTTTCTCCGGCAACATGACCACACCACCAACCGGACTTATTGCTACCAGCGGCGAGATGCTGATCATGTGGAGCAGTAATAAAACCATCAGGGGAATTGGTTGGGAAGCCAGCTATACCATCACTGTTGGGACCGAAGAGTCGGAAGCAGTGGAAAACCTCTGTGTTTATCCGAATCCTGCCCATGATTACCTGATGGTGAAATTTGACGGAACTTCGCTTCGACATGTTCAGATCGATCTTTACTCCCTGAAAGGAACGAAAGTATATAGCGAAAATCTGTCAACCCTAAGCGGACAGGTGGAAGAACGTATCCAGTTGAATGGCGTTTCAAAAGGCGTTTATATGCTCCGGATCACCAGTGAGCACGGGGTATCGAATACGAAAGTTGTCGTACAATAGTATTCCGGGCAGAACTTTTTGTAATTTAGCGGTGGCCCCTCCCTAACTCCATCCCCGTGAAGGGGAGGGATGAGGTGGGGTCACCTTTCGTTTGTAAAACACACGCCATGAAACGAATTTGTTTAATTCTCGCCGCCATCACAACCCTGGGATTCAACACGCTTGCCGGTACTATATCCAAAGACAAAGCTTCCAGGGCCGCTATACGCTTTATCACTGAACAGATCTCCCCGGATCTTTTATCAGATGTTGGTGAGGTTGCCGTAACTGAAAGTTTTATTATCAACGATCAGGAGATACCTCTTTATTATATTTTCAGCCTGATGCCGCAAGGATGGATTGCCATCGCAGCCAATGATGCCGTTTTCCCTATTCTTGCATATTCGTACGAGGGAGTGTATGATGAAAACAACCAGGCCCCACAGTTTAAAGCCTGGATGAAGCAATACGAAGATCAGATCCGGTATGCGATCAGTGAGAATAATTCCCCCTTGCCTGAAACTGTTGAGATGTGGAAATTATTAACAGATGCCGGATGCCGGATGCCGGATGCCGGATCTGATCCAATCGTCCCTCGTCCTTCGTCCTTCGTCCATCGTGGTGTTGAACCCCTTATCACCACCCACTGGGATCAGAGCCCCTGGTACAATGAACTTTGTCCGGGTGACAATGGAAGCCACTGTCCGGCCGGATGCGTTCCCGTTTGCATGGCTCAGGTCATGTACTACTTCAGATGGCCCGACACCGGGACCGGGGCCTATACCTATACCGAACCAACTTACGGGGTCCTCTCAGCCGACTTCGGGGCTACCACCTATAAATGGAATGAGATGACCACCAGCATAAACCAGAGCAACCTGGCCATCGCTGAACTGATCTATCACCTGGGAATATCATGCGACCTGCAATACACTCCCACAGGATCTGGTATGTACAATCATAAAGCAGCCTATTCGCTTCGTACCTATTTTAACTATGCTCCCGAAACTCAATACCTTTTTCGCGACAGCACTACCCTCGACTGGGACAGTGTGCTGATCGCGCATCTTGACAAAAAGATACCCATGTATTATGCAGGATGGTCAGTTCCCGACACCAATGGCCATGCTTTTGTGTGCGACGGATACCAGGACTCTCTCTTCTTTCATTTTAACTTCGGATGGGGTGGCAATAGCGATGGCTACTTTTATACCAGCGACCTGACGCCGGGAGGATACAATTTTAACCTTGCCCAGGAGGTAGTAATCAACTGCTTCCCCGATACAATCAACTTCACATATCCTGTTCAGTGTGCAGGCGGTCTGGAATTTACAACCAAAGTGGGTTCTTTTGAAGATGGCAGTGGCCCTATTGATAATTATGCCACGGATGCCAACTGCAGCTGGTTGATTGCTCCCCAAACATTGACCGATTCGGTTACCAGCATTACACTAACCTTCGACCGGTTCGCAACCAACCCGGCCGATTTTGTCACGGTATACGATGGGTCAACCACCTCTGATCCGGTTTTGGGAAGCTATTCCGGAGATCTTCTTCCTCCAGAACTCACCTCTTCAGGAAGCAGTATGCTGGTTACATTTGTCGCCGGGGCTCAGCCTCCTGCCAATGGATTCCTGTCCCACTACAAAGCCAACATGCCTGTCTGGTGCTCGGGAATAACAACAATTAAAGCCGACTCGGCAGAAATTTCAGATGGAAGCTTTGATTTCAATTACTACAACAACTCATTGTGCAAATGGAAATTAGAAACCGAATCCGGGGATCCGTTAACAATCTACTTTGAGTATTTTGATACCGAAGCCGGTCATGATTTCCTGACCATCTTCGACCTTGCGACTGGAGATACACTGGTAAGCCTGTCGGGTGAGTACACTTCAGGAAACCTGCCTGACTCGGTAACATCGCCAAGCGGAAAGATGTTCCTCATCTTCATGACCAACAGTTCTATTACATCAAACGGATGGAAAATCTATTACCCTAAAAAATCGAACATAGGCATCACAGAGAAAAGCGGAATACGACAGATCAGCCTTTTTCCCAATCCGGCAAACGATCTTGTTACTATTGAGTTCAAGACTACTTTTCCACAATCTATTAAAATTGAGGTGATGGATGTCAACGGACGGATCAGATTATTTGACCATGCAGAAGCAACCTCCGGAATGTCTCAAACGAAGATCGACGTAAAAATGCTCCCTGCAGGGGTTTATTTCCTCCACATAACCGGGAACATGGAGACCATTGTGAAGAAACTTATCATCAACTAATCAGACCTCACTACCTCACTACCTCACTACATCTATTCACCCTCCGGGGTATAGAGAATATCAATCTCCCCTTTGTTCTCAAGGCACTCCATCAGCTTGCTTTTGAGTTTCCAGCAGGTCATCTGGCGGATTTCAAGCTGACGGGAAAGTTCGTAGGAGGATATCTTCGGATTGGAGCAAACCATGTAGACCATGTGGAATGCCTCTGTGATGGGAATATGGCATCTGTGGAATATCGTGTTGGCTGTGGCAGATTCTTCACTCTTGCAACGGGTACAACGTCGTGCATACGGCGTCTTTCCATTACAATAATTTGTATGTCCACATTTTCTGCAAATAAATCCCTTTGACCATTTTTGCTCCGACAGAAACTGAAGACACTCTTCGTCGGTTGCAAACCGGGTCTCGAACTTGTCAACATCAAGAGATTTGAATGGATATTTCATGGTTCAGACAAATTTTAATACAAAAATAAAAAAAATAGTGATACTTATGCGATTTATTTTAAAATTTGTTTTATCTTTGCAGCGTCAATTAAATTTAAAACCATGAAAAAATACTTATTTCTTATTGGATTTGCCCTGGCAATCAGCCTGACTGCATGCAGCAGTAATGATGGGACCAAAGGTGCCGACTCTGCTTCTAAAACTGAAGTTGCTGGTGACGGGAACCTCACAGATGAGGGAAAAGTGATGCACCTGAATGCCGAACAATTTAAATCACTTGTTTGGGATTACAGCAAAAATGCTGACAACTGGATATTTAAAGGAGATCTGCCGGTAATTATCGACTTCTATGCCGACTGGTGTCGCCCGTGTAAAATGGTAGCTCCCATTATGGATGAATTAGCAGCCGAGTATAAAGGGAAGATCCGGATTTATAAAATAGATACCGACAAGGAGAAAGAACTTGCACAGGTTTTTAACATCCGGTCGATTCCCGCAGTTCTTTTTATACCTAAAGACGGCAAACCACAGATGTCCGTTGGCGCACTCCCGAAACCTACTTTCGTAACAGCGATCACCGATGTTTTAATGGTGAAGTAATTTTTCACCTCATCACAAAAAAAATGAAACAAAAACAATAAATATCAATGCATTATGGCACTAGAACATTTAACCAAAGAGACTTTTGTTGAGAAAGTCTTCAATTTCGAAGCAAATAAAGATTGGAAATTTGAAGGGGATCTACCCTGTATTATTGACTTTTATGCCGATTGGTGTGGCCCATGTAAAATGGTAGCCCCGGTACTTGAAGAACTTTCAAAAGAGTACAACGGAAAAATCAACATCTACAAAGTAGATACCGAAGATCAGCAGGAACTATCCTCCGCTTTTGGTATCCGCAGCATCCCTTCAATGCTCTTCTGCCCGAAGGAAGGACAACCACAGATGGCAGTCGGAGCACTTCCGAAAGACTCATTAATAAAGGCAATTGACGACGTGTTGTTGAGCACAAAGAACTAATAACCTACACCAAAATACTACACTAGCTGCTTTATACCGCAGTAGGACTTGTGCCTGCTGCGGTTTTTTTTTATAATTTCGATGCCGGATGACCATATTACTCCCCACCGCATACCTTCCTCCAATAGCGTACATAGCCTCGTGTGCAGCCGCTGATGAAATACTGATTGAAGCCTGGGAAACCTATCCCAAGCAAACGCTGCGGAACCACTGTGAGATTTACGGGCCCAATGGCCGGCAACGGCTTACTGTTCCGGTTATCAAGCCTGACGGGAATCATACCAGAACAAAAGATATCCGCATAGCTTCCCACCTCCCATGGCAAAAGATTCATTGGAGATCTTTTGAAGCCGCTTACAATAAATCACCTTATTTCCTCTACTACCAGGATTATCTTCTTCCTTTTTACGAAAAGGATTATAAATTTCTCCTGGAGTTCAATTTGCAACTTCTTGAAACACTCCTCCAGGCTATCCGACTCGACAAATCTGCAGCTACCACCGAATCATACGAGATAACCCCACCCGGCGTCATCGACCTCAGATATCAGGCATCCGGCATCCAGCATCCGGCATCCGGCATCCGGCATCCTGAATATTACCAGGTTTTTGCCGACCGGCACGGATTTCTGAAAGATCTCAGTAGTGTGGATTTGCTGTTTAATATCGGGCCGGAGACTTTGCAATATTTTTCGTAATTTTGCATTCTCTTATTTAATCTAAATTAATTGTCAACACTTCTCGATTTACGTCAGGGTGAATCTGCCGAGATCATCAAGATCAGGGGGCGAGGTCATTTTCGTCGCCGCCTGTTGGAGATGGGATTTGTAAAAGGGAAAGAGATTACCGTCGTCAAATCAGCACCCCTGCAGGATCCAATTGAGTACAGGATATTGGGTTACCATGTGTCGCTGCGACAGAGTGAAAGCCAATTGGTTGAAGTTCTCAAGGTGAACGATAAAAGAGAGAAAGAAGAGTTGGGGGAACCTCCTGAAACGTTAAATGTGACACTTCAGGAGGAGTTGCAGAAAGCTAAAGCCAGGGAAAAGGGAAAGACAATAGAGGTAGCTCTCGTTGGAAATCCAAACTGTGGGAAGACAACCCTGTTCAATTACATCTCAAAGTCGAAAGAGCATGTCGGTAACTACGGTGGCGTGACGGTTGATTCCAAAACCGCCTCCTTCAAGAGAAACGGATACCGGTTTGAAATCACCGATCTGCCTGGAACTTATTCACTGTCGGCCTACTCACCGGAAGAATTATTCGTAAGAAGCCACATCTTTACAGAGATGCCTGATATCGTCGTCAATGTTGTGGATGCGTCAAACCTCGAGCGAAACCTTTTTCTCACCACGCAGCTTATCGACATGGATATTCGCGTAGTACTGGCATTAAATATGTACGACGAATTAACCAGCCGCGGTGATATCCTGGATCACGAAGAGCTCGGTAAACTTCTCGGTATCCCTGTAATACCCACGGTGAGCTCCAAGGGCAAAGGTGTCAAGGAGTTGTTCGACCGGATCATTGAAGTGTATGAAGACCGCGACCCTGTAATGCGTCACATTCATATCAATTATGGTATTGAGATTGAACGTTCGCTGGCCAGAATGCAGGATGTAATATGGCAGGACAAAAAGCTGACGCTAAAGGCCTCTTCCCGGTATTATGCCATCAAACTCCTGGAGAAAGATCCCAAAATCGCACAAACCCTCATGAAGAGTAGTATGCATGATGAGTTGCTGGGAGTTGTTGATCAGGAAATAGAGCGGCTGGAGAGAATCTATCGGGAAGACTCAAATACCCTGATCACTGGTGCCCGATACGGATTTATCGCAGGGGCATTGAAAGAGACTCTTAAAGTGGATGCGACAGGCCAGAAAATACGCCGAAAGAGCGATGCTATTGACCAGTTCCTGACCAATAAATATATTGGATTTCCTCTGTTTATTTTCTTCCTCTGGTTCATGTTCCAAACCACGTTTTCATTGGGAGAGTATCCAAAACAGTGGATCGAAATGGGTGTTGGGTGGCTGGCAGGCGAAATTAGTACACTGATGCCTCAAGGCCCTTTGAAAGACCTGCTGGTTGATGGGGTGATCAACGGAGTGGGCAGTGTGATTGTGTTCCTGCCGAATATCCTGATCCTTTTCTTCTTTATATCAATCATGGAAGATACCGGATACATGGCCAGGGCGGCTTTTATCATGGATAAACTGATGCACAAGATGGGGCTTCACGGACAGTCTTTCATCCCCCTGATCATGGGATTCGGCTGCAATGTTCCCGCCATCATGGTTACACGTACGCTTCGCAACCGAAATGACCGTCTGGCTACAATGCTCATCAACCCGTTCATGTCGTGCAGCGCCCGGCTTCCGGTATACATACTGATAGCAGGAGCCGTATTTCCCGACCACGCCGGAACAGTCATATTCCTGATTTACCTGACCGGAATTGTTCTGGCCGTATTGGTTTCGCTGATCTTCAAGAACACACTCTTTAAAAGTACTGAAGCCCCCTTTGTGATGGAGCTGCCCCCCTACCGTATCCCAACTCTTCGCGTCAGTATACGCCATATGTGGGAGAAAGGTCAGCAGTACCTCAGAAAGATGGGCGGGATTATACTTGTTGCTGTCATTATCATCTGGGCCCTGGAATATTTCCCTGCCGGAAGCCAGGCTTCACACCAGGAGCGACTGGAAAAATCCTATATTGCAATGGTTGGAAAGTTCATTGAACCAGCCATAAAGCCGCTGGGCTTTGACTGGAAGATGGGAGTAAGCCTCATCACGGGAGCGGCAGCCAAAGAGGTGGTAGTTAGCACAATGGGAGTTTTATATGGGTCCAACCATCAACCCGGAACCAGTCCAAAACAAAACCTCCCCCTAATTCTCCAGAACGTCAGGTACACAGACGGACCACAAATCGGCAAACCAATCTTTACGCCACTTGCCGGTATCTCCTACCTCCTGTTCATCCTGGTATATATGCCCTGTGTAGCTGTCATCATCACCGTTAGCAGGGAATCGGGAAGCTGGAAGTGGGCTCTTTTTCTGATCCTCTATACAACCGTTCTTGCCTGGCTTTTGTCTTTTTCAGTATACCAACTTGGAAGCCTGATCTCCTGATATGTGGCAATACCTAATCACCGGTCTGATTGTCACAGCTGCAATAACTTTTGCAGTTTATCGGCTGCTCAACTATTTCACTGATCCCCTGCGCAAGTGCAAGGACTGCTCCAGTTCGTGCGGAGGCTGCGCGCTGGAGGAGTTAAAAAAGGCAAAGGACAAAGGAAAAAGGACAAAGGACGAAGGACGAAAGATAAGGGAAGAAAGATGAGGGATTAGGGATGTAGTACGTTTGAAGTATTTCCTGATTTCCTGATTTCCTAATGACCTTCCTGATCTCCCCCCGTTTGGCTTGTCACATTTTTTCACGATCTTCGCAAAACAAATTTTTCTCCCTATGAATTTGAATTCCATCCGGATAATGGTTTGGTTAATCGTGTTGGTCTTTCCGGCAACCGTAACCATGCAGGCACAGGACACCGAATATACCGACTTCACAGTAGCAAAACCCCTGACACGCTGGTGGTGGTTTGCTTCGGAAATCGACACAAATGACATTCAATACCAGCTTGACTGGCTTAAGTCGAATGAATTTGGCGGAGTGGAGATCGCCTGGGTCTATCCTCAGGGTGGTGAC
>Ga0351838_1023_pt1 | contig 27941 bp, 26 predicted proteins | sample BONcelHFGM3001E3_FD_206742 | JGI IMG/M metagenome (GOLD analysis project Ga0351838, IMG submission 206742) | Enriched cells from coal bed in the Powder River Basin, Montana, United States - BONCAT cells FGM rep1 HSBNCT.FGM.300.1.E3 ... | reverse complement strand
GGTTCCGCGCGCGCGCGACGCAAAATTATGCTCATCGGCCCTGACAAGCTTATTCTCTCCCACTCCACCCCGGACTACGTGGGCGCAAGCGTGGCGGAGATTATGGCGCTCAACACGCACCCGGATCTGAAAAAGAGCATCGACGCCATGATCGCCGGCAAGGGCGGAACCACGGATTATTATTTCCCCGAAGGCGGCGACAACCACCGCGAAATTCTCTGGGGCATGGCCTATGCGCCCGTCAAAACACCGGCCGGCGCCTGGGGCGCCGCTATCTCCTGGCCCCACGCGGACATCCCTCTCAACGGCGTGTTCCTGTGGAAGTACATGGGCGTGGCCCTGTGCGCCCTGGCCCTGCTCATCGCCCTCAATCTTCTGCCCCTCATGGAATTCCGCCGCATGCTCAATACCAGCGACGAGTTGCTTAAAATGCACGACATCAACGCCATCAATGAAATCCTGCGCACCATCAACGAGGAGCTGACAGAGGACAAGCGCGTTCTCGAAGCGCGCGTACAGGAAATCGAAAGTCTGCACGAGCAGAATCTGCATATTCTCGACCACCTGTCGCGCAGCCAGCTTGAACTGTTCGGCACCATCCGCAAGCCCAGCCGCGAGCAGCGCGACATCATCCGCCTGCTCAAGCGCGATACCGAAACCCTTCAGAAAAAGCCCGAAGGCCGCTTCTGGAAAAAGGCTTCGGAAGAGTAGTCCCTACGCGCGATTATTCAAATATTCAAAGATTGGCTGATGCGCCGGGCCGCGGTTTTGAGCGCGTCCAGGCTCTGGTCCGCGGAGCGCCGGGCCTGGCGCAGTGCGTCCTGCGCGTGCGCGCCGAGTTCGTCCAGAAAGCCTTGTCCCTGCACGCGTGTTCGTTCCATGAGCATGTACAGATCGCTCTGTTTCACGGCCGAAATTTTTTCAAGGATCATGTCCGTGCATTCATCGATGCGCGCCGCGGTTTTTTCCAGGCGCTCGATGGTTTGCTCGGGGGTCTCGCCGGGGTTGCCCATGGGGAATTCCACGCCGTCGTGAATGCGCTGCAGGCCCTGGAGGTCGCGCCCGCGGTAGTAGGCGTTGACCTGTTTCATGATGTCATTGTATTTTTCCGCGTCCGGGTCCAGGTGGTGCAGGTCCGGATGGCACGCGCGCGCGAGTTTCATGAACAGGGCCTTGAGTTTGCCCAGGTATTCCGGGTCCTCAAGGGTCTGGTCGCCCTGGGTTTTGCTGAAGAGTTCAAAGTCGTCGCGCGCCTCGTTCTGCGCATTGCGTATGCCGGACAGTTCCGCTTGGTGCTGCTGCTCGAACTGCTGGCGGAATGTGTCGATGTCCTCGATGCCCGGGCTTTCCAGTGTATGGCTGATTAGAAACAGTTTCCAGCGCAGGGCCATTTCGAATTCCTGTTTTTCAAGCAGGTGCTTCCCGACTTTGGAATAATAGAGGCCCTTGAACACGGACAACTGGCTGTGCAGATCCTGGAGTTCGGCGTCCAGGGCGGCGTAGGCGGCGCGCTTTTCATCCACGAGTTTTTCAAGTTCCGCGGCCCGGGCGCGCAGGCCTGCGCTGGTGTCCTGCAGGTTGTTATCCATGGGGCTGCGCCTCCGCATCATAGAGTGCGAGCAGGGGATTACCGGGCTCCATCTGCCGCGCTTTGAGCAGGTAGATCTGGGACAGTTCCAGGCAGTTGCGGTTCATGTCCGGGTCCTGGTACGGGTCCCGCGCCGCGGCCCGGTAGGCGATGTGTGCGAGCATGTGGTCTTCGGCGGTTCCGAACGCCTGGAGCATTTTCTGTGTGATCCACCCGAGTTTGCGATAGTCCATGCGCGCCATTTCACCCTTGAAAAAGAAAAGGTGGCCGTCTCTTTTTGGAAAATCCTTGTGCCTTTGCTCCCACTGTTTTTTCGCTTTTCGGTTCCGCGTGTGCCACTGGTTGATCAACGGGTCGAGGGTGCGCAGGAATTCGTGTTTGTAGATTGCGATGGGAAAGTGGCGCAGGAGATCGTGGAGCAGGGCAATGGGGTCGCCGGCTGCGGTGCGCGTTTCCGGGCTGTGGTCCCGCAGGGCCAGGCACTGGATTTTGGCGCAGAAGCAGAAGGGGTTGAGGTTGAATGTATCGGCCAGTGCGGGCGCGGCCTCGTTTTTGTTGTCCTGCATGAGCAACAGGCCCGCGAGCTTGCAGTGCAGGGTGCACGAGGATTTGATGAGCATGTGTTCGCACACAAGGTCCTGGAGCGCATGCGTGTCCCCGGCCTGTTCGCGCAGGAAGTACCGGGCGTTGAAGGTTTCATCGGATGCGGGGTGCTCGCGCTCCAGGCGCTCGGTGAGGGCGCGGGCCGCGTCCAGGCGGTTCATCTTGATGAGCGCGCGCACGAGCCACCCCGCACCTGTGTCCGCCCCGGGTTCCAGGGACACGGCTTTTTCAAACAGGGCCAGGGCCTGCTCGTAGTCGCCCTGCCCGAACCTGATGCGGCCCAGGTCCACGAATTCATCGCGTTGCCTGGCGGCATCCATGAGTTCGGCCAGGGCGCGGCCCTGCACCGCGAGTTCCAGGTGCTTGAGGTCCCGGCTCACCGCGAGTTCCAGGCTGCCCTGGCGCTGGAGTTGCATGTCGTTGTTCCGGCTCATGTTTTGCATTCCTGTGCGGCGTTGCGGATATTCCGCTTGCCCTAATGTTAGCACGGTTCGTTTTAAGTGGAAAATATTACAGGCAAACAGGTTGTTAATTCGTAACGTATCTGTCTATGTGTTGCCCCATGTTTCCCCATGCGCGTATAATGGAGCGATAAGGTTCTGAAAGATCAGCGATAGCGTTGCGGGAAGGCGGGCTTGCGCGCATGATTGAAAACACCCTGCGGGAACTGGACGCACTGGTGCGCACGCACACAAACCGGCATGTGGCCGGGTGGAAAGCGGGTGCGCGGCCCGTGGTGGGCTACTTCTGCCACTATGTGCCTGCGGAGATAATTCTTGCGGCCGGGGCCCTGCCCCTGCGCCTGCGCGGGGCCGGGTCCGAGGACTCGGCTGAGGGCGATGCGTTCATGAGCAGCCGCGTGTGTACGTACGTGCGCCACGTGGTGAGCCTGGCCATGGACGGGCAGTTTGATTTTCTGGACGGGGCCGTGTGCGCCAACACCTGCGACCACGTACGCCGCGCCGCAGATCTTTTCATTAAAAAAACAGAGATTCCATTTAACGGCTTTTTGTCTGTGCCGCGCAACCCGCGCGAAAGCCTTTTCCCCTATTATCTCGAGGAATTGAAAAAGCTGATCGCTGGCATGGAAGAGTCGTTCGGCACAAAAGCATCGGATGACGCGCTGCGCGAGGCCATCCGCGCCATGAACGCGAACCGCGCGCGCCTGCATGGAATCAACCGGTTGCGCCTTGAAGACACGCCGCGGCTCACGGGTGCGGAAGCTCTGGCCGTGCATATCGCGTGGCAGACCCTGCCACAGGATGTTTTCGCGGACCTGGCGGATCAACTGCTTGAAGAATTGCCGCAGCGCGACATGGAAAAACCGCGCGTGCGCCTGGTCATGGCCGGCGCGGAAATGGATGAGCCGGCATATATGCGCGCCATCGAGAGCCAGGGCGCGGTGGTGGTGGCGGACCTGCTGTGCTTTGGCGCGCGGTCCGTGCTCGAGGAAATCGACGCGGACGCGGCCGATCCCCTGGAAGCCGTGGCGCGCGCATATTTCTTCCAGCCGTCGTGCGCGCGCATGATTGGCGATTTCCCGGCGCGGTGGGAGTTGCTTAAAAGCACTGTGCGTGAGGCGCGCGCGCAGGGCGTGGTGTTCCAGCGCCTCATGTTCTGCGACCCCTGGGGCGCGGAAATTCACAATATCATGCACCGCGCGCAGCAGGAGAAAGCCTTCCCGGTGCTGTCCCTTTCGCGCGAGTACGGCATTGTCGCCACCGGGCAAATCCGCACGCGCGTGCAGGCGTTTATGGAGCAGATAGAAATTGCCGGCGCACAGGCCGCGGCAGGAGGTGGCGCATGACGCGCGACGATATTCTCGCCAACCGCGAGTGGCGTTCGGTCCTGGAATCCATGCCCGTGATTCAGCGATTTTTCGCCGGGGATCCGGATTCGCACGGCATCAACAGTCTGCTGCACGGCATGGCCATTTACATTGAGAAGATGTTCGATCACGTGGACCGCGGCAACCCGTTTATCTGGTACAACCTGGGTTTCAATTCCGAGCTGGTATACGCCCTGGGCGGCGCGTGCCCCCTGCCTATTGAAATGCTGGGCGTGCTGCACAATCTTCTGGGCGATATCGATGTGTCCCTGGATTTCATCGACGGCGCCCAGGCTGCGGGCATGCCCCCGGATTGTTGCTCCGCGGACAAAATCGCCGTGGGCGCTATCCACCGCGGCCTGTATCCCCCGCCCGCGTGCTGCGTGGGCATCAACACCCCGTGTGACGCGCAGGTGGCCAGCACACAGGTCATGGCCGAGCTGTCCGGCGCGCCGTTTTTTGTGGTGGATGTGCCCTATTACCACGACAACGACACCGTGACCCACGTGGCCGCGCAGTTGCGGGAACTGATTCCGTTCCTGGAACAGCACACGGGCTGCAAGCTGGACTGGGGCCGCCTGCGCCACGCGTGCGACCTGTCCAATCAAATGACACAAAATATCTGGGAATGGCTCGAATGGCGCAAGCACACGCCACTGGCCCAGAGCAGCAAGCTTGTGGCGTTCACTTTGATTCTGCAAATCCTGTTCACAGGGTCCGAGGAGGGTGTGGCCATATCCGAGGGATTGCTGCGCGAGGCCCGCGAGCGCACCCGGCGCGGCGAGCGTTTCTTCGAGGAGCGCGTGCGCGCGATCTGGTACCAGGACCCGGTGTGGACCGATATGCAGATATACGACTGGTTCGAGCGCGACCTGGGTCTCACCGTGCCCGTGGATGTGTTCGGGTACTATGCCAACGAGGGGCTGATCGACACCTCCACGAACGAGTCCATGCTGCACGGCCTGGCGCGCAAGCTGGCCAACTGCCATCCCATGGCGCGCCAGTTCCGCGGCAGCATCGATGTGTATGTGCGCGATTTCATGCACCTTGTCGAAGCCTGGAACGCGGACTGCTGCATCTTTGCCGGCCACATCGCTTGCAAGCACGCATGGGGCGGCATCGGCCTGTTCAAGGAAGCCTGCCGCCGCGCCGACATCCCCCTTCTCATTTTCGAATTCGACATGTTCGACCCGCGCATCACCCCCTATGAAGACATCTATTTCGAGGTGGAGCGTTTCGTGAATGAAATCGTTTACCCCAAAAAACTCAGGGGCCGATCAGCATAAAAGGACTTTGCGGAATTATGACAATTTCAGCAGGCGTTGACATTGGATCCACGGCATCCAAGGCGGTGATTCTTAATAACCGGGAGCCCGTCGCTCAGATCATAGGGCCAAGCACCACCAACCCCAAGCGCACGGCAAAGGAAATTTACGACACCGCTCTGAAACAGGCCGGAATTTCTTCTGGGGACGTGGCATTTATTGTAGGGACCGGCTACGGCCGCACCCAGGTGGATTTTGCGCATAAAAACATATCGGAAATTACGTGCCACGGGCGCGGCGCTCACTTTCTTGTTCCCACCACGCGCACGGTCATCGACATCGGCGGCCAGGACACCAAGGCCATCTGCATCGACAGCCGGGGCAATCTCCTGGATTTCGTGATGAATGACAAGTGCGCGGCCGGAACCGGCCGGTTTCTCGAAGCCATGGCCCGGTCCATGGATGTGCCCGTGCAGGACATGGAGCAGTACTACTTCGGCGATGGCGACCCGTGCGTGATCACCAGCATGTGCAGCGTGTTCGCCGAGAGCGAAGTTATCAACCTCATTAACGACGGCGTGGATCTGCCGCGCATCGTCAAGGGCCTGCTCCAGTCCCTGGCCCTGCGCGTGTCCTCGCTCACCCGCCGCCTGGGTGTGGCCGAGGATGTGGTTATGACCGGGGGCGTGGCCAAGAATCGCGGCGTGCGCGAGGCTGTGGAAAAGAAGCTGAAAATCGAATTAAAAACATTGGACGGCGCGGACCCGCAACTCGCGGGCGCACTGGGCGCGGCCCTCATCGCCGCGGATTTCGCCGAGGGCAAAGCCGTCACGGGCTGAACCATGGAACAGGCAGCGAACACACACGATCAAACGCCCCCGGCCATGGCGGACATGCGGGCGCTTATCGGGCGCGTGCGGGAATTTGCGGAAAAGCATAAGGATGCAGCAACCGTGCACGACTCGGTTCCCGGCGTGGAAGCGCTGTCCCGCGTTTTCGGGTTTGCCCCGCGCGGGCAGGGCCGGGCCGAGGTCATTCTGGCCCAGGACTGCGCCGCGGAACTGGGCCACCCGGCCACGGCGTCCCTCGCCGTTCTGCTTTGTACGCCGCAGGCGGGCATGGTGCATCACGGCCGCGTTACTGTCATCGGCCCGGACCTGGATGCTGTTTCTCCCGATACGCATGTTCCGTTTGCACAGGTTGTTTTGCTTCAAATTGATGAACAGCAACCGCCGGATCCTTTTGCCCTGGATAATGCGCAGTACCTCATGCGGCGGCTGCCGGGCTACGCAGTGCGCACGGTGCCGGGCAAACTGTGGGCGCGAATCAGCAACCTGGCGAAAAGCTCGGGACTAAGCCTCGTGACTGTTGGGGCGGCGCTCATCGCTTCGTACATAGCGGATTTCCCGGGTGTGCGCGGCGTGGAGGTTTTGTTCATCACCTCGTCGCGCGAACACGTGCGCGCCCTGGAGCCGGTGGCTGTGGAGGCCGCGATTCTGTCCGGCCGCCACAAGAAACTCGTGATCGGCGCGCATGGCGATGTGGAGTGCACGGAGCTGAACTGCGACACGTGCGACGAGAAGCCCGTGTGCGACAATCTGCGGGACGTGGTAATCGCCCGAAGGGGGAGGCCCGGATTATGAATGCAGCCAAAGCGCAACCAGCCACCGAGCGGCTCGCGGATTTTTATGAGCGCCTGAGGCCCGTTGAGCCCATTATCCGCATCGTGCTGTCCGATGCGCCCGTGAGCTGTGTGCTCACGTTTCGGGGCGCGCCCGAGAAAAGCGTTCTGCTGGATTACGGCAAGCGGCCCGCGCGCATTGCCGTGGACGAACCCGCGCCCGCGCGCACGGCCGTGTCCATCCGGGGCGATATCATGCACGACGTGATGAGCCGCAAACTCGCGCCGGGCACGGCCCTGGCGCGCCGCGAACTGCTCCTGCGCGGCAGCGCCGCGGACCTCGCGAAATTCATCCAGCTCCTGGAATTCGGCCCGATCCTTTATTGCGAACACCTGGCCGATATCGGCTATCCGGGGTACGCGCGCACCAATGGCAGCCCCAAGACATCGGAGGACAATATGGCAGATAAAATCTTTGAGGGAAATCCCATTCCCGTGATTCGCATGAATCCATTCGAACGCGTTGCATCCCGCATCATCGGCGGCCTGGCCTGGTTCATGGGCTACGCCACAGGCATGATACGCTACCGCATCATTAAAAAATTGAGCCTGTTCGATGTGCTCACATCCATGTCCAATGGCCTCGAAGCCGCACGGCCAAAGAATGAGATTACAGAGTAATGTTGGAATTCCCGCTTTGAAGCAGGTAAGGATTCATCAGCGGATAATCAAATCGGGGATTTGAACCAAAAAACTATGGCGCAAAACCAGAAATCATCCTCTCCCATCATGGCCATCTGCGGCAAAGGGGGCGCAGGCAAAACAGTGTTGTGCGCGCTGCTTGCGCGAGCCCTGCTGGACAGGGGCGTGCGGCCCCTGCTGCTGATCGATGCGGACCCCGCGGGCGGCCTGTGCGGCGCCGTGGGGGAGCAGCCGGAAAACACCCTGGCCGGGGCGCGTGAGAATTTAATAAAATCCGCGCGCAATGCCGGGGAGCAGGAAAAACAGCAACTCGCGGATCAACTCGATTACATGGTTCATCAAGCCCTGCTCGAACGCCCGGGCTACGCCCTGCTGGCCATGGGCCGCTCGCGCGATGCAGGCTGTTTCTGCCCCGCAAACACGCTGCTGCGCCAGGCCATTGACGCCGTGTCGCACCCTTTCGCCGTTGTGCTCATCGATGCCGAAGCAGGCCTTGAGCAAATCGCGCGCCGCGTCACGCGCAGCGTGACTCTGGTTATCGCCGTGTCCGACGGGTCGCAGCGCAGCCTGGACACCATGGCGCAAATGCACGCCATGATCGGCGAAACGCCCATGGCCGCTGTATTCAACCACACTGCGGAAAATGAAGTTTACCCACTTCCGCCCGGCGTTGGCCTGCTGGGCTGTGTGCCCCACGACGAGCAGGTGCGCGATTATGACCGCGCGGCGCAGCGCCTGTGGCAGTTGCCGGAAGGCAATCCGGCGCGCGCGGCCGCCTCGGCCATTGCACAGCGGCTGATTGAGAAAATGAAGATGAGCGTTATTTCTTAACGGAAAAGCAACCATGACGCCAGCGCCGGACATAACGTTTTTCCAGGACCTGCTCACGGAGCCCGTGAATCGGCTCGCCGAGGACGCGCGCGCGCAGGGCCGCCGCGCCGTGGGCGTGACGTGCAGCTACGCGCCCGCGCCCCTGCTGTCGGTTCGCGGCCTGTTCCCGGTGCGCATGCGCGCGCCCGGCGGCGCGGGCACGCCCATGGCCGACACCTATCTGTCCAGTGTGCTCTGTCCCTACACGCGCAACATTCTCGAAATCGCACTCGACGGACTGTGCGATTCCCTGGACGGCTGGGTGTTCACCGGAAGCTGCGACCACCTGCGCCGCCTCTATGACAACCTGGAGTACCTCACAAAGCCCGCGTTTAACCACATTCTTGATCTGCCGCACAAAACCAGTCCCGCGGCCGTGGAATGGTTCGCACGCGAACTGCGCGAACTGGCCGAAGCGCTGGGTGCGCATTTTGATGTGGACACCGGGGATGATGCCGTGCGCGCGGCTGTGGCGCGCCACAACGAACTGCTCGAAGTTATGCGCGCCATCGGGGAAATGCGCAAAAAGGACAAGCCGCCGGTTTCCGGCACGGATTTCCACACCGTGCTGCTTGCCGCGGCCGTATCGCCCCAGGATATGGTGCTAAATCAGCTCCGTAAATATCTGGCAGCGCTGCAGGCAACACCGGATCCGGGAATATCGCACCGCGCGCGCGTGTTGCTTGTTGGCAGCCAGATGGACGATCCCGAATACGTGCGCGTCATCGAGTCCCAGGGTGCGCTCGTGGTCGCGGATCGGTTCTGCACCGGCTCCCTGCCCGGGCTCGATCCCGTGCCCGAACAGGGCGATCCAATTCACGCCCTGGCCGAGCATTATCTGCGCAAGACTTCCTGCCCGCGCATGATGGAGGAATTCGATGCGCGTGTGCGGGATATCGTGGGTGCGGCGCGGGAATACGCAGTGCACGGGGTTATTGTGCAGGCCATGAAATTTTGCGACTGCTGGGGCGTGGAGGCCGCGCCCCTTACCCGGGCCCTGCGCGACGCGGGCCTGCCTGTTCTGCGGCTCGAGCGCGAGTACGCGCTCACGGGCGAGGGCCAGCTCCGCACCCGCGTACAGGCGTTCCTGGAGAGCATGGGACAATGACTGTTGCTCAAAAGAAAACACCGCCGCGCACGGCCGCGGACCGCGCCATGCACGCCGCGCACGCGGCCGGCATCTGGCTGCGCATCGGCGCCCTGGCCGCGCGCCGCGGCCTGCGCATGCCCGGCGAACTGCGCCGCTTCCCGTGGATGCTGCAAATCCTCAAGGCAAACCAGCTCCTGGATACCATGGTGCGCGCGCGCACCGGCCCCTACGCCGAGGCTAACGCCGTGGCCGTGTCCGCCATCACCGCCGGCATTCTCGACCAGGTGCGCGACATGCTGTGCAATCCCGGCCAAACCGTGCTGCACGAGGATCTGGTGCCGCCCGAGTTGCTTTACGGCATGGGCCTCAAGCCCTGGATGGCCGAGTTCCTGGGCATCGTGCTCCCGCTCATTGAAACGCGCACCATGGAAGCCTATATCGACGTGGCGGAGAATTACGGCATCCCCCCGGATATATGCAGTTTGCCGAAAAGCACCATGGGCCTTGTGCTCAAGGGGGAAATGCCCGCACCCGCTGCGGTCATCGCGTCCAACATGCCGTGCGACGGCGGCATGTCCCAGTACACCCTCATCCAGAAACAGCTCGGCGCGCCCGTGTTCCGCCTGGATGTGCCGTTCCATTTCTATAATGACCGCGCCATCGATTATTTCGTGAATGAACTCAAGGCGCTCATCGCGTGGCTCGAGGAACACACCCCGGGCCGCATGGACTGGGACCGCATGCGCACGGTGTGCGAGGCGCGCAACCGCTACGTGGCTCTGGAGTATGATTTGTGGGATTTGCTGCGCACGCGGCCCGCGCCCATGGCCGCCGAGCCCGTGTACCTCAGCCACCTCATGTACGGCATCGCGCAGCCTGCCAGCGAGCGCGGCATCCGCGCCATGCAGCGCGTCGTGGATATCGCACGCAAGCTGCACGCACAGGGCCTCGGCGCGCTCCCCGAGGAACGCTTCCGCGCCGTGCTCTGGAACCCGCCCACGCTGATTTTTCCGGACCTGTTCACCTGGGCCGAGCAAGCCTACGGCGTGGCCATGATCATGGATATGCTCACGTTCCACCGCCACCCCTTTATCGATACATCCACGCCCGACACCATGCTCCGCGGCCTGGCCCAGGTCATCATGCAGGGCCCCATGGCGCGCCACACGCGCGGCCCAGCCGAAAACTTTTTCTCGGACCTGTTCTATCTCTACGAGCATTTCGACCTGGACATGATCTGGATGGCCGGGCACATCGGCTGCAAAAACACCCAGGCTCTCAATGGCATGTTCCGCGAAAAATGCCGCGAGCGCGCAATCCCGCTCCTCATCATCGATTACGACCTGTCCGACACGCGCATCGTGCCCCCCGAGGGAATCCGCAGCCAGGTCGAGCAATTCATGGAAACCGTGATGAAGGCGGAGAAATACTGATACGCAAATAACGGAAACAACGGGAATGAAGCCAATGACAACATACTACGCGGGCTGCGATGTGGGCTCCACCACGGGCAAGGCTGTGATCCTTTCGGACAGCGGCCTTGTGGCCGGCGCCATATGCAACAGTAAAATTGACCCTGAGATTACAGCGCGCGAGGCGCTTGATGCGGCCATGGCGCAGGTCCCGGATCTGCACAGCATGCAGGATCTCGCATGCATCGTGGGCACGGGTTATGGACGCACGCACGTGCCGTTCGCGCATGAAAACGTGTCCGAAATTTCGTGCCACGCACTGGGCGCGCATTTCTGCGATCCTTCTATCCGCACTATCGTGGACATCGGCGGCCAGGACGTGAAAGCCATTGCCGTGAATGAGGACGGAACCGTGCGCGAGTTCGCTATGAACGACAAGTGCGCGGCCGGCACCGGCCGTTTCTTCGAGGCCATGAGCCGCACCTTTGACATGAGCCTCAAGGAGTTTTCCGAACTTTCTCTGAGCGCAAAAAAAATAACACCCGTGACCGCACAGTGCAGCGTGTTCGCCGAGACCGAGGTGGTGAGCCTCATCAGCAAGCGCCACCCGCCCGCGGATATTGCCGCGGGCATCCAGACCGCGGTGGCCAAGCGCGTGTTTTCCCTGGCGCGGCGCGTGGGCGTGCAGCCCTCGGCCACGGTCACGGGCGGGTGCGCAAAAAACGCGGGCCTGCTCAAGGCCCTGGCGCGCGTGCTCCGCGTTGACATTGTTGTCATCGATACCGACCCGCAGCTCGCCGGCGCGCTCGGAGCGGCCGTGTTCGCAAGGCGGCGGGCCAACTCGTAATTCTGGAGATGCTTTATGTCAAACATAACCAGGCAGGTGGATGTGGCCGTCGCGGGATCCGGCCCCGGGGGCGCCACGGTTGCGCGGCAACTGGCGCGCGCAGGCAAAAGCGTGCTGCTCCTGGAAAAGGGGCGCGACCTGCAATGGATCGGCAACCATTTCTCGGGGTTGCTGTTCGCCGACAAAATGGGCATGAACTGGACCAAAGAAGGGCTCAACATTGTGCGCGCCATCATCACCGGCGGATCCACGATCATGTATTGCGGAGCGGCCACGCCCCCGCCACCGGAACTCAGGACAAAATACGGCGTGGACACGGATAAATACATCGAGCAAACCATTAAGGAATTGAATCTGGAACCGTTGCCCGACGAGGTCATTGGCCAGTCCGGTCTGCGCATCATGGAAGCGGGCAATGAACTGGGCTACGGCTTCGAGAAACTGCGCAAGTTCATCAACCCGGACACGTGCCGCTCCACGTGCGGGGGCACGTGCATGCTGGGCTGCCCCGTGGGCTCCAAGTGGACCGCGCGCGAATACATCAAGGACATGCAGGACGCGGGCGGGGAACTGCTGCCCCGCGCCGATGTGCAGCAGGTGCTGATCGAGGACGGCGCCGCCGCGGGCCTCACCGCGCGCATCCCGGGCGGCACACTCACGGTCAAGGCGGACACGGTCATTATTTCCGCGGGCGGCATCGGCACGCCCATGATCCTCCAGAAATCCGGCCTCGACGAAGCGGGCAAGGGTTTCTTCATCGACCCGCTGGTGTTCGTAACCGGCGTGTCGCGCCACAAGGGCACGTGCCAGGGCCCGCCCATGGCCGTGGGCACATACAAATTTAATGAAGAGGGTATTCTGCTCTCGGATCTCATCGACCCGTGGGGCATGTGGCTTATCATGGCCGCAGTCAAAAACCCAGCCAAACTGCCGAACTTCTTTTCCTACAAGCGCCACATGGGCCTCATGGTTAAAGTGGGCGACGAGCGCAAGGGCACGATTTCCGCGGACGGCAAAATATCCAAGCCGTTGACTGAACGGGACAACGAGCGGCTGCGGCGCGGCGCGGACATGGCGCGCGAGGTTTTAATCAAAGCCGGGTGCAGGCCTTCGAGCATCATGACCGGCCCGGTGCGCGGCGCGCATCCCGGGTCCACGGCCCGCATCGGCGAGGTCGTGGACGCCAACCTGCAAACGCGCATCAAAAACCTGTACGTGTCCGACGCGTCCGTGCTGCCCGAAGCCCTGGACCGCCCCGTGGTGCTCACCCTCATCGGCCTGGCAAAAAGGCTGGCCGATCATTTGCTGGCGGAAGTCGAATAAGGAACAGGAAAAGATAAGGCGTCTTCGACGACTCAAGGGACCCTTTTGAAGAAGTGTCCCTTAAGAATCCTCCCAAAATTTTTTGCGGGCAATGGCCCGGCAAAAAACCTGCCGGGCCATTGCCTCATTGCATTGTTCGGAAGGTTTTCATTACAATGGATCCCGATGAATAAGATTATTTCGGCCACATGTATTTTCCTGTTGTGTGCGGCGCTTGCAGTGCTGCTGTGTCCGGGGCGCGCCCGGGCCGCGGAGCAGCGCACGGTTACATCCGTGCCCGAGGTCGTGCTCACCCTGGACGGCGACTGGCAGGTTCAGGGCCAGCCCGCGGCCATCAAGTCGTACCCCAATTTCAAGGATATCGAGGACAGCATCAATCTGGTGGCCCTGCGCGGGGGCCAGGTGCTGTTCGTCATGGCGCAGCCATCGCTCGGGCGCAGCCTCATGCAGGTGGCCCAGGCCTATGAGCAGCTAATGAGTGACAAAACAGCCGCCGCCCAGGATCTCACAGTGTACCGGCAGAACTTTGTGCTGTTGCCGTGCGGCAAGTGCCGGCACAAAAACCGGCTGGCGCACCTCATGGCCGCCACGGGCCGCGGCCGGGACCTTGGCGCCACGGCCCATTACCTGGACCGGCGCATCAACCATGTGTCTGTGACATTTATCAGCGGCGCCTGGCTTGTGACCATTGTGTATTTCGCGTCCGATGCTTCGCCCGAACTGCCCGCAGCCGTGAAGCCGCTCATCGATTCCCTGATGCTCAAGGGCTACGAAGACCCGCGCGAGGTTGTTTTCAAGGAAGTAATTAAATACGTGCCCGCGGGCACGGCCCCGGCCTGCGCGGCCAGGATGTCCGAACTCGCAGCAGTCACCGCCGCCGAGTACAAGAGCGTGGATATCCCGGCCATATATAAAGGAAAGAAAATGCCGGACTGGATGAAGGACTCATACGCGGCCCCGGTGTGCGAATGCTATAAGGTCAAGGACGCCTGCGAGCGCAGCAAGAAATAGGCGAGAGCGCATGAGTTGATTAAGGCGCCAAAGTGTCTTCGACGACTTAAGGATCCCTTTTTCAAAAGGGTTTCCGCGCTTGAAAAAAGTTTCTGGGCATTTAAAAAATCATTTCAAAACAGCCTGTAAACAAAAGCCCCGGCCCAAGGGCCGGGGTTGCGTGTGCAAAAGGAAGTTAAGTTTTGGGTGCCCGTCAGCAGGAGACGTAACAGGTAACGGGCATTCCGTTCTCTGCCGAACACTCACCTCCCTCAAAACCGGATAACTTCTGATTAATACTGATTATGCGGGATTTTTATTGTGTTGTATGTGACTATTGTCACAGATCAAAAGTGATCAATGTCACATTCAGCGCGCGAGTGCACTTGCGCGGTTGACAGCTATTGGGTAAAGCAGACGGGTTTAAAAGTGCTTTATTATTCATTAAAATTTATTATGCACTGTTAAATGAAATCAAAAACGCGGAAAAGCATAAAAGGTGCAATTGTTATTAAAAATGTTAAAAAGTGCAAAAAACTTTTGTATAACTGTTGACAAGGTATATGTGGTTGATGGTATACTTGCATATAGTTGCGAAGGCAACCAGCTTTACGTTACTTAGCAGAAACGTAAACCGGCGCCCTTACGCGTAGGTTTAGTTTTTCTGTCCCAAACTGTCACCAGGGGAACATCATCCTCGGTCGTTCCCCTCTTTTTTTTGTCTAAAAACGCCTGTTTTACAGGTTTTTTCATAAATAGCCGGTTGTGTCAGCCCCAGTATCCGGGGCATTATTTTTAAATCCCGCCATATTATATCTTGATGATCATTCTTGGGGATCGGCTTTACTTTGCGGTTCTGGGTGGTATAATGGGATGGAAATTATGGTCAACAGGTATGGTTGACCATAGGTATCGAAGCTGAAAAGGTACAATATTATGGAAGAAACTCCGGTAAGTGAGCAGGAATTGGCGCTTTTGAAGGAAAAAGCGCGGCAGATTCGTATCAGTATCATTAAAATGCTGGCCGAGGCGGGCAGCGGGCACCCGGGCGGTTCTCTTTCGGCTGCGGATATTATGTCGGTGCTTTATTTCCGGGTTATGAACCACGACCCAAAGAATCCGTTGAAAGCGGATCGCGACCGGTTTATTTTGAGCAAGGGCCATGCGGCGCCTGTGTTGTATGCGACCCTGGCCGAGTCCGGGTATTTTGACAAAGGGGAACTTCAGAATCTGCGCAAGCTGGGCAGTTTTCTGCGCGGCCACCCGCTCACGGACCTGGAGCATGGCATTGAGGCCACCACGGGTTCCCTGGGCCAGGGGCTTTCGTTCGCGGTGGGCGCGGCCCTGGGACTCAAGATGGACGGCAGCGCCTCGCGCGTGTTCTGTGTCATGGGCGACGGGGAAACCCAGTCCGGCCAGATCTGGGAGGCTGCCATGAGCGCGGCCCATTATAAAGCGGATAACCTTATAGGAATACTGGACCGCAACCGGCTTCAGATTGACGGCGACACCGAGGCCGTGATGGGCCTGGACCCGGTGGCGGACAAGTGGACCGCGTTCGGCTGGAACGTTGTGGAAGTGAACGGGCACGATGTGGCCGCACTTTGCGCGGCGTTCGACAAGCCCGCGGTTCCCGGAAAGCCCACGCTTATCCTGGCCGACACGGTCAAAGGCAAGGGCGTTTCGTTTATGGAAGGCAAGGCCAGTTTCCATGGGGTGGCGCCCAGTGCGGATGAAGAAAAACAGGCTATGGCCGAATTGGGAGGCGATGCGTGATGGCGGATAAACAGGCAACCCGGGACGCGTACGGCATCGCCCTGCAGCGGATCGGCAATCAGAGAGACGATATCGTGGTGCTGGACGCGGACCTGTCAGGGTCCACGCGCAGCAAAAAATTCGGGGCCGAGCACCCGGATAAGTTCTTCAACGTAGGCATCGCCGAGCAGAACCTCATCGGCATGTCCGCGGGGTTTGCATCCACGGGCAAGACCGTGTTTGCGAGCACGTTTTCCATGTTCATCACGGGCCGCGTGTACGACCAGATCCGTCAGAATCTTGCGCGGCCCCGGGCCAGGGTGCGCATCGTGGGCAGCCACGGGGGCATCACCGTGGGCGAGGACGGGCCATCGCACCAGGCATGCGAGGATGTGGGGCTCATGCGCCTTCTGCCCGACATGCAGGTGTGGGTGCCGGCCGACGGCCCCGAAACCGAGAGCATGGTGGAAGCCAGCCTGGAAATCGACGGCCCCGTGTTCATCCGCACGGGCCGCTCCAAGTGCACCATCTTCCACGACGCCAGTTACAAATTTACCCCGGGCAAGGGTGAAATTGTGCGCCACGGCAAAGACCTCACATTGATCGCCATGGGCATCATGGTGTCCGCGTGCCTGGAAGCGGCCGACAAGCTGGCCGCGGACGGCATTGACGCGCGGGTCGTGAACATGGCGTCGGTCAAGCCCATCGACGAGGACCTGATCGTGCGTTGCGCAAAGGAAACGGGCCGCATCATCACGGCCGAGGAGCACTCCATCATCGGCGGGCTCGGCGCCGCAGTCGCGGAAATCTGCGGCGAGAAGTGCCCGGTGCCTGTGAAGCGCATCGGCATGCGCGACGAGTTCGGCAAAACCGGACCGGCCAATGAGCTGCTCGAATATTTCCACCTCACGGCAGCCGATGTGGAGCAGGCCGCGCGCGCATTTGTGAAATAAGAATTTATATGAGCGTATGAACGCTTTGGAAATGATATCAATGGAGCCATTATCATGAAATTTTTTGTAGACACAGCGAACGTGAAGGATATCAAAGCCATCGACGAACTCGGGCTGTGCGACGGAGTGACCACCAACCCGTCCCTGGCCGCCAAAGAGGGCAAGGGATTTAAGCAGAACGTGCAGGAAATCTGCGCGGCCGTGCCCGATGTGCCGGTGAGCGCCGAGGTCGTGGCCCAGGACGCGGCGGGCATGATCAAGGAAGCGCGCGAGGTCAGCTCGTGGGCGCCCAACGTGGTCGTGAAAGTGCCCATGATTCCCGAAGGCATCAAGGCCATGAAAACCATGCACGCCGAAGGCATCAAGACCAACTGCACCCTGATCTTCTCCACGCCCCAGGCCCTGCTCGCGTGCAAGGCCGGCGCCACGTTCATCAGCCCGTTCATTGGCCGCCTGGACGATCTCGGCATGCTGGGCATGGACCTTATCCAGGAATGCCGAACCATCATTGATAACTTCGGGTTCGAGTCGGAAATCATCACCGCCAGCGTGAGGAACCCGCTGCACGTGGCCCAGGCCGCGCTCGTGGGCGCGCACATCGCCACCATTCCTCCGGGCGCTATCCTGAAGCTGTTCAACCACCCGCTCACGGACAAGGGCAATGCCGCGTTCCTCAAGGACTGGGACAAAGCGGGCCTCAAGATTTTTGAATGAATGCAAGCCGGGGTATCGGCTGCTGAAAACAGATATTTTGTTGCTTGGCGGGGGGTGCGGTACATCCCCCTTGATCCCCCTTTTCCAAGGGGGACCATATTAAGGAATTAAAGAGTTTTGTAACCGGCACGCTGTGCGGCACACGCGCAGGCCGGGATGGATTAAAGAAATGGCAGTATGAAATCGGGGTTTCACGGAAATTTTTCGCAGGCATTCAATGAGGCAATTGCCCGACACGTTTTTTGTCGGGGATTGCCCGGCGAAAAGTTTTGGGAAGATTCTCAAGAGACCCTTTTTCAAAAGGGTTTCTTGAGCCGTCGAAGACGTTAATCATTTTAGGAGTGCGACACATGTGAAGGACCTGACAGTTTTTGACTGCGATGGCGTGATCTATCGCGGCAAAACACCCCTGCCTTATGCCGCGGAGACGTTTGAGGCACTCCGGAAAAACAGCATCCCCTACCGCTTCATCACCAATAATTCATCCCAGAGCCGGGCGCAGTTTGCGTCCAGCCTGCGCGCCATGGGCATTGACGCGCGCGTGGAGAACATCTACGCCACGGCCTACGCCACGCGCCGGTGGCTGGACGCCAACGCAAAACCCGGCGCGCGCATTTTCATCGTGGGCGAGCAGGGCCTGCGCCGCGAGCTGCATGGTTACAAGTTGCTGAAAACAGACGAAGCCCCAACCGCGGATTACGTGGTGGTGGGCATTGACCGGAACCTGACATATAAAAAGCTGGCCGGGGCCGTGCGCGCCGTGTTCGCGGGCGCCACATTTATCGCCACGAACAAGGACGCCACGTTTCCCATTGAGGACAACGTGCTCCTGCCCGGCGGGGGAACCATGGTGGCGGCCATTGAGCGCGCCGTGGGTCCGGCGCACGTGGAAATCGGCAAGCCCCAGCCCCTCATGCTGGACCAGATGATCGCCGAAGCCGGGGTCGCGCCCGGCAAGACCCTGCTCGTGGGCGACCGCGCGGACACGGATATTTTCGCGGGCCGCGCCGCGGGCATGAAAACGTGCCTGGTGCTCACGGGCGTGACCACCCCGGACCAGGCGACGGCCCTGGCGCGCGCCATGCGGCCGGATTTCGTGAGCCGCGACCTGCGCGGGGTCCTGGGCCTGCTGGGCGTTACCAAACATAAGCCCGCGGTCCGGTGGAAGGATTTCCGGCCGGTTAAAGCAAAAAAGCAGGAATTGATATAAAGCAACGCCAGCAGCAACGCCGCGCCGAGTGGCCTCTCACATTGCGGCGGCACCATGGCAGGACCGCGCACCAGCGGTGCGCAACGCAAAGCGCCAGAGATTTTGCAAGAAGGAGATTGATTAACCTATGACAAAATACATCTTCACCACGGGCGGAAATCTGTCCTCGCTTGGCAAGGGCATTGCATCGGCCACCATCGGCAGGCTGCTCAAGAGCCGCGGCCTCAAGGTTACGGTGCTGAAAATGGACCCGTACCTGAATGTGGACGCGGGCACCATGAACCCGTTCCAGCACGGCGAGGTATTTGTGACCGACGACGGGTCCGAAACCGACCTGGACCTGGGCCATTACGAGCGGTTCATTGATATCAACCTCAGCGCCGTGAACAACGTGACCACGGGCAAGGTGTACGACCAGGTTCTGCGCAACGAACGCGAAGGCAAGTATCTGGGCGCCTGCGTGCAGGTCATCCCGCACTTCACCAATGAACTCAAGGCGTGCATCCGCAACGCGGCCAAGGCGAGCCGCGCCGAGGTGTGCATCGTGGAAATCGGCGGCACCGTGGGCGACATCGAGGGCGGCCCGTTCTACGAGGCCATCCGCCAGTTCCGCAACGAGGTGGGCCGCGACAACGCCATTTTCATCCACCTGTCCCTGGTGCCCACGCTCACCACCGCGGGCGAGGTCAAGACCAAGCTCACCCAGCACACGGTCAAGGAACTGCGCGGCATCGGCATCCAGCCCGACATCATTGTGTGCCGCGGCAAGGCGCCGTTAGAGGACGATATCAAAAGTAAAATTTCCCTGTTCTGCGACGTGCCCAAGGAGTGCGTGATCTCCGCGCCCGACGTGAACGATCTGTACCAGATTCCCGTGAACTTCGAGAAGGAAGGCATCACCGAAATCATTCTCGAAAAGCTGCATCTCATGACCGATGAAAACGACATGACCGAGTGGACGGACATGCTCAAGCGCCAGGAAAGCCCGCGCGGCAAGTGCACCATCGGCATCTGCGGCAAGTACTTTTTCAAGGATGCGTACATGAGCGTGATGGAAGCGCTCAAGCACGGCGGCATCGAGCACCGGGTGACCGTGGACATCAAGCTCATCGACACCGAGAAAAGTTCACTGAAAAGCCAGCTCAAGAAACTCGACGGAATCCTCATTCCCGGCGGGTTCGGATACCGCGGCATCGAGGGAAAAATCAACGCCATCCAGTTCGCGCGCGAGAACAACGTACCGTTCCTGGGCATCTGCCTGGGCCTGCAGAGCGCGGTCATCGAGTTCGCCCGCAACAAGTGCGGGCTCAAGGGCGCAAACAGCACCGAGTTCGACGAGAAAACCCCGCACCCGGTCATTGACATGATGCTGGATCAGCGCGATATCAAGGACAAGGGCGGCACCATGCGCCTGGGCCTGTACCCGGCTGAAATCAAACCCGGCTCCCTGGCCGCCAAGCTTTACAAATCCAAAAAAATCCAGGAGCGCCACCGCCACCGCTACGAGGTCAACACCAAGGACCACGCCATTCTGACAAAGAACGGTCTTGTAATTTCAGGCCTGTCTCCGGACGGCACCCTTGCGGAAATCGTGGAGTATCCGGATCACCCGTACTTCATCGCGTCCCAGTTCCATCCCGAGTTCAAGTCCCGCCCCACGCGCCCGCACCCGCTGTTCGCCGGCCTGGTGGGCGCGGCCTTCGAGTATGCGCAGAATAAGAAGAAGTAGGAAGCAGACTGGGAAAGACAAAGGCGAAATCTCAATGTCGGTGGCGGATTAAAGAAGCTATGGGCCAGGATGTGAAGCACACATGAACATGCTGTGGATCTTTATGTGGTACGCGGGGTGCGCGCTTGCGGGCCGCCTGGTTGTGGGCATCGCATACAACGCCCTGCTGCGCGGCGGGCACGTGCGCCGCAATTTCCAGGGCCGGGATATTCCCACGAGCGTGGGCGTGGCGTTTGTTCTGTCCGCGTTTATTATGGCGCCGTTCGCGCTTCTGATGCTGGGGCGCGCGCACCATGTGAGCGATGCGTTCGCGGTGCTGGCCCTGGCAGCCGGGTTCGGCGTGCTGGGTCTTATCGACGATTTGACGCGCACGCGGGAAAAAGGCGGCATCCTCGGGCACACCAAAAATTTCCTCAGGACGGGGCATATGTCCACGGCCCTGATCAAAGCCGGGTTCGGCCTGGTGCTGTGCGCGGGCGTACTGGTGCTGCTGCGCGGTTCCAAAGACTGGCCCATGACCCTTGTTGATACATTGATTCTGGCGCTGAGCGCCAATGCCATGAACCTGCTGGATGTGAGGCCGGGCCGCGCGGTCAAGGGATTTCTGTTCGCACTGCCGGCCCTGATCCTCATTTCATCAGTACTCACCCTTTTCGGCAACCAGGCCACGGTGGCGCAGCACACCCTGGTGCTGATTGTCCCATTCGCCCTGTGGGCGTTCATGTACCTGCCTCTGGATTTGAAGCGCAAGGCCATGCTGGGCGATGCGGGCAGCAATGTGCTGGGCGTGATCATGGGCCTGGCCCTGGTGTGGGAACTGTCGCATCCGTCGCGCCTGGCGGCCCTGGGCCTGCTGGCGCTGTTTCATGTGGTTTGCGAATTGAAATCCCTGACCGAGATTATTGAAAAAGTGCCCCCCCTGCGCTGGCTTGATAACCTATGGGTGAGCAAGGGCTGACGCGCCCGGTTTCCATTTAACGAATAATTGAAAACCGCATGGAGCGCGCAAGCGCGGGGTTTTTCTGTTAAAATATTTCATAGTGAAAAACCGTCCAATATGCAGTTGCGGAAAAATCGTTTATCAACAAGGAGAGACCCATGAATTGTCCCGCTTGCAACAGCCCCATGCAGGTAAAGGATTTCGGGGGCGTGATGATTGATGTGTGCGCGAATTGCAAAGGCATGTGGTTTGACTGGATGGAACTCATGAAGATGGACGAGAAGCACGAGGGCGGCGGCCAGGCCCTGGCCGAGGCCATGCTGAGCCCGCGCGTGAACGACGCGGGCCGCGGCCAGATAGCCTGCCCCAAGTGCGGTACGCCCATGCGCATCCACAACTACGGCCGCGCCCAGGACGTGAAAGTGGACGAGTGCTATGCGTGCGGCGGTTTTTTTCTGGACTCCGGGGAATTGCGCGTTATCCGCGAGGATTTCATGTCCGACGCCGCGTATGCGCAGTTCGTGGACGGTGTGGTAAACGATATTCCGGGCATGGCCGAGTACCAGCAGGACCTGGAGCGGCGCTATTTGCGCGGCAAAGCCATGCTGCGCATGACCCGGTTCCTGCGCCCGTCGTGGATCATTCCCAAGCTTCTGGGCGGCACGCCCCAGGAAGAAGTTTCCGTGGTTCTCCCGGGTCTCATCGACAAGGCGCGCCGGGATCCGGCGCAGATCAAGTCTCCGGAAATGCGCGCGTATCTCGACAATTACATGTCCAAAGACGAATCCGAGCGCACACCCGAGCAGCGCGCGTTCATTGATGAATACGGTTGCTGAAAGCTGCGCCGGTTGATGTGTGTTTTAATGACGGTGTGAATTCCAAGGCGCATTTCGCACACCCCATCTATTTCAAATCCTGGTTTTATATTTAATGTTCGCTCCGCTGTGTTTCGGCCTGGTTTTCCGGTGGTATAATAAAAGTAGAGACCCATCTGATATGCGACACCGGCCGCACCCTGGAAAGGAGCTTGAGCCATGGCAAATCCCACAGCCCTGTACAAGCAATGCGATACATTCACCGCCGAGCGTTTTGACAACGTGTTATTGTTGCGATTTGTGGATAGGCCGTTTGTATTCACCCTGGACATGGGCGCCAAGAACCGGTTTGTGGAGTGCCTGGAAAGCGTGGCGCACGATGATCGCATCAAGGCGGTTGTCCTGTTCGGCCGTTCCGAAAAAACCGGCGCCAAAGAGTTTGTGGAGTTTTTTGAAAAGGCCCTGCTGCCCGAAGCCGACCAGAACATCATGCATAAGATGCTCAATATTTTTAACCAGTTCATGCTCACCATCATGGATTTGGATAAATTTGTAATCAGCGCCGAGTTCGGGCCCCTGGTGTCGCAGTTTTTCTATGCGGGCCTGGCGTGCGATTACCGCATCATGGCCGAGGGGGCTGTGGTGCAGAATGCGTTCCTGGCAGCGGACATGCCGCCCAAGGGCGCGGGGCCGTTTTTCCTGCCGCACTATGTTTCGCGGCGCACCGCGTATGAGTTGCTGACCACGGAGCAGGATATCCCCGCGGAAAAGCTGCACGGCCTGGGTTTGGTGGACGAGGTTGTGTCCGCGTCTGACATGGAGCAGTCGGCCCTGCACGTGGCACATAAGTTCGCAGCCGTGCCCGGCACTGCCCTGGCCGGCATCAAGAAGTTTATGAACTACGAGATGCGCCGCCATTTGAGCCGTTATCTGGAATTTGAAAACCAGGAAATTCTCAAAGCCTACAATGCCGCCAAAATGCGCATGGCGCGCGGCAATAAGTGACGCCCGGCGTATTGGCGGCCGTTTATTTCAATACCTTATCCGCTACAAAGTCGGCTGTGATCTTCTGGCCCAGAGCGGTCCAGTGAGGGTCGTTTTCGAAAAATATTTTTTGGTCCCGGTTTTCGCGAATCAGTTGCAGCAGGGATACGTACTCCAGTCCGTTGTGCCTGGCCAGGGTGCTGATAACCGTGTCGGGCCGATCATAGGAAAATCCTTGTTCCTCGCTTACTCGAACAAAATCGTCGAATCGTTTTTCTACATCCGCGTAGGGAACTTTTGACATATCCTCATAGACCATGGCCTTGGACGGCAGGCCGATGATTACAAGCCGGAAATCGAATGCTTTAGCCATTGCGGTCATGTGGTAAAATGCCAGATTGGTTTTTATGACGGCTTCTATCATGTTCTTGTCGTAGGTGTTGCGCAGGGAGAGAATTTCGGACAAGCAGAAATTCTCCATAATATTTTCGGGTAGGGCTTTGTCCGGTTTCGGAGCATTGTTCATTGACTCCTGCCGGCCCTTGCGCGGCTTGCCCAGGATGGTTATTGGAGAGTAAAAGAGGCGGTAACAGAGTGCGCTTTTGCGGCACAACATTTCTGTGCGTGACTTTCTCTTCCGTTTATCTTTCCGTGTTGGACGGATTGGCACACGGTTGGGGCCCGTGTACACTGAGGCGCCGTAATTGTCATGGAGATCGTTGCCAAGGTAAAAGAAAAGCAGCACTGTGTGGGGGTGCGATTTGAGGAGCAAATCTTCCAACATGTAGCTGGCTTGAAACGTGGAAAAACCGTCCATACCGGCATTGTATATTTTATAGCCGCGTGCACGCAAAAGGTGCGCCAATGTTTTGTTCTCCGGAGTGTTCAGTGCGGACATAAAGGAATCGCCGAGCAGGATAATCTCTGCCTTGGGTAGTGTTCCCAGGGGGTTGCGCAAGCCATTTTCATCGGAAATAAACGCAATGTTTTCTCCGATTTCATTTGTAAAATGGACATCCTGCAGAATTTCATATGTGTGATAATCTTGTAGCGTCTCATACGGAATGGAGCGCGCAATGGCTTCTTGTTTGGGCATGGCCATACGAAGGCCGACTTCAAGAATTCCCAGGCATATTGCGATTACGAGTACGGCTGTTATTAAAGAGAATACAATTTTTTTACCGCGGTTAAGCTTTGGGCCATGCTTCAAAGCATGCGTTTCATGGTTTTCTGGAATCTGATTTTTGTTTTCGGATTTCATGGGTTCGGTGTTCGTTCTATTTAAGATTTTAAATTATTGACATAAATAATGCTAATAATGAATCAGTATAATAGCAATGCCTGAATCGGGGAAGAGAGGCCCTCCCGTCTTTTATTTGCAGGATTGTTTGTGTTTGCTGATGCGTTGCCATGAGAAAAGATATAATGAGCGTGGATTTAGAACTGACAAGCCATGATATTGGAGGCCTGCCATATGGTACAGGTGGATGTATTCTGGTCGTACGGGCTGGGCGCGGGATTTGCGTTCGGGGCCGCGCGGCAACTCAAGGCCCTGGGCGCGGGCCAGGCCCCGCACGCGGATGAAGATACGGAAACCGCCATGCTCCGCGACGCCGCGCCATTTAACAACCGTTTCTTTATGGTGAATCTTATCTTTCTGTCATGCCTGTTCGCGCCGTCCGGCATTTACCTGCTGTGGCAGTTCACAAGCTGGGAGACCATGCATGTGCTGGACAAGACCATGCCCGCATGGCTCGTGACCGGGTTCGCCATCACCAATGTGACCCAGGGCATCCTCGGGTTCTGGGTGACGCAGAAATGCATTCGCTCGGGCAAAGCCTACCAGGGTTTTTTACAAATCATCCTCGGTTATTTCTTTATGTTCTTCATCCTGGTGCACGGGTGGGACGGCACCGGATACCGACGTTTCTTTTCACCCACGCGCGCGGATTTCCTGGCGTGGGATCCGGCCAATGTCCCGGCATGGTTCACGTCGCCCGTGGCCCTCACTTTATACGCAATGGGTGTGATCCTGATCCCGGTGATTTTCTATTACTTCGGCCGCTGGATGCAGGACGGGTACGCGCTTGCCGGCATCAAAAAACATCCGGGATGGGGTGCGATTGTTGTGCTGCTGCTGCTGACCGTGTTCGGCGCGGGCCTGGGCTCGGCCATTGCGTGCAGCCTGCTCATTCACTGGATTGGCTGGATCGCGGGCGCCGCGGCGTTCGCTGTGGCCGCCGCGCTGCTGCTCGTGCGCCGCGGCGGCCTGTTCCACATGCTGTACAAGGCTGTGTACGCTGAAGCGGGGTAAAGGAATTGCTGTAAATGCGTCTTCGACGACTTAAGAAACCCTTTTGAAAAAGGGTTTCTTAAGAATCTTCCTAAAACTTTCAACAGGCAATGACCCGGCAAAATGAGTGCCGGGCCATTGCCTTATTGCATGATGGGAAGGCTTTTTTGAGAATCTGTTTTCACATCGTAATTTTGAATTTACTGGAATTTTTATTTGTTTCGCTGAATCCCGGACATACGGGCAAGGCAATGCCGCGCCATGCAGGTGCGGTATTGTCCGTCAAAGATTTTTGGGAAGGTGCGGAAACCCTTTTTGCCAAAAAGGGTTTCCGCGCATGTAAATCTTATGCCTTATCTTTTCTACATTAAAGCACTTTGACCATGATGGCGCAGGGCTGGTCGGGTTCCCAGCCGGGGAAGGGGGTGATGGCGGCTACGGTGGTGAAGCCCTGTTTTTCATAAAAGTCCCACATATCGGCGTAGGGTTCGTACCCGGTTTCGGGGTCCAGCAGTTTAATGGAAAGCAGACAGGCGCCCTTGGCCTTGGCGTCGGCGGCGGCGCGGGCGAGCAGGGCCGCGGCGGCTTCGCCCCGCCACTTGTTGTTGGCCACGGACATACGCGTTACTTCCGCGGCCCGGGCATTGGTGCGCCGCAGGGTGAGATATCCGAATACTCTTTGCTTTGTATCATCCACAGCCGCGTAGAACATATCGCTGCGCAGGTCTTTGGTGAGCGCCTCCAGAGTGTCGGTCCTGAAGTGCTCTGTGAGGTCCCGCGCCAGGGCCTGGCATTTGTTGATATACTTTTTTTCATTCTTCTCAATTCTCATGAAGTCTCCTGTGTGCGCCTGTGATTGGTTTGACGCTCCTATGATTCTTATTATACTTTTATGATGGTTTTTCGGCGCACACCGCGCCATTTTTACGAAGAGCCTTTATTGCACCAGACAAGATCCGGAAAGACAGGGAACCGGCTATGGCCAAGGGACAGATAGAAATAAGAATGGAAAAGTGCAAGGGCTGCGGATTGTGCGTGGCCGTGTGCAAGAAGGGCAACATCGTGATCGACGAGAGCGCAATCAACGCGCTCGGTTATGCGCCCGCCAGGTTCACGGACCCCAGCGGCGAGTGCACGGGCTGCAAGATGTGCGCGGAAGTGTGCCCGGACTGCTGCATTACCGTGTACCGAGAGCAAAAGGCCGCGGCTGCCAAAGAGTAACCCCCGGCCCGCCCGGGTTTTCCTTTTTCAGAACACAATACCAAGAACGGTGAACCGCAATGAGTGAGACAAAGCAACAGGCCCAGCGCCAGATGATGAAAGGCAATGTGGCGATTGCCGAGGGCGCCATCCACGCCGGATGCCGCTATTACTTCGGTTATCCCATCACGCCGCAGAACGATATTCCCGAATACCTGAGCGCGGAACTGCCCAAGTGCGGCGGCGTATTCGTGCAGGCCGAGAGCGAGGTGGCCAGCATCAACATGGTGCTGGGCGCGTCCGCGGCCGGCGTGCGCTGCATGACTTCGTCCTCGGGCCCCGGCATTTCCCTCATGCAGGAGGGCATCAGCTATTTGGCCGGGTCCGAGCTGCCCGCGGTCATCGTGTATGTATCGCGCATCGGGCCGGGACTGGGCGGCATCGCGCCCACCCAGGGCGATTACAAGCAGTGTGTGTCCGGCGGCGGCCACGGCGATTATTATTCCATCGTGCTCGCTCCGTCGTCCGTGCAGGAAATGTTTTCCCTGGTGGGCACATGCTTCGACCTGGCCGACAAGTACCGCAACCCCGCCATCCTGCTCACAGACGCCATCCTGGGCCAGATGAAGGAACCCGTGGTGCTCGGCCCGCGCCCTGAACCCAAACCCGAAAACAAACCCTGGGCCCTCACCGGCAACGAAGGCCGCGGCAAGAGCAATCTCGTCAAGTCCCTGTACCTGGGCGACGGCGAGATGGAAGTGCAGAACTGGAAGCTGGTGGACAAATACGAAAAGCTCAAGGCCGAGGACACCCTGGTCGAGGAGTTGTGGATGGACGACGCAAAGTTCATCATCGTGTCCTTTGGCTCGTGCTCGCGCATGGTGGAAAGCGCCATCAAGCTGGCCCGCGAACAGGGCCTCAAGGTCGGCCTCATTCGCCCCATCTCCCTGTATCCGTTCCCGGAAAAGGTCATCTACGAACGCACAAAGGATATCCACAAAGTGCTGGTGGTGGAAATGAACACCGGCCAGATGGTCAAGGATGTGAAAGTGAACACGCATAAGAATGCGGACGTGTTCTTCTACGGCCGCCCGGGCGGCGGCATGCCCACGCCCGAGGACATTCTGGAAAAGATAAAAGAATTCTATTGATCAACTGTAGGGCGGGGTCACCGCACCCCGCCGCTCGAAGCTCCAAGCAAACCGGCAT
>Ga0351838_1021_pt1 | contig 28388 bp, 21 predicted proteins | sample BONcelHFGM3001E3_FD_206742 | JGI IMG/M metagenome (GOLD analysis project Ga0351838, IMG submission 206742) | Enriched cells from coal bed in the Powder River Basin, Montana, United States - BONCAT cells FGM rep1 HSBNCT.FGM.300.1.E3 ... | reverse complement strand
AGGGGTGCATTTGATTGACGGCAGGCAAAACTTTGTTTTAGCATTTTTTTCCGTGGTTGCAATCAATCAAATCTTTCCACAATAGGCCATTCGTTTAATGGCCGCGCAAAGATATGCAAATTCTTTCGGCAACAGCTGCTGTTATAAAAAAGTGAAAACAAAATTCTGTCCTGAACTTACTCAAGTTCAACTGATGGATCCCAAAACAACTTGCTGAATGCCTGAACCCTGTCATCAGCAACCGTCACGTTTTCAGCTGCCAGCAATTGTTCCATCAGCTTAGGGTCGCCAAAATGAAATTTTCCTGTAAGCATTCCGTTCCGGTTTACAACTCTGTGTGCCGGAACCGATTGAATGCTGCTGTGAGAGGCATTCATAGCCCAACCTACCATACGCGCCGAACCTCCGCTTCCAAGATAACGGGCAATAGCTCCATAGGTTGTGACCCTGCCTTTTGGTATCAGGCTGACAACCTGATACACCTGTTCAAAAAAACCTTCCTTATCTTGCATGACTTAGTGAAAACCTGATGTATTTAATAGGTATGCCCATAGCCAGCCATTTTTGTTCATAAAAGGTCCGTATGCTTTTCACCACTTCCTCACCCTGATGTTCGTAGAGATTATCGGTGGATGACAGCACGACATGATTGTTGTCGCGGATAACCTGCAGGGTGTATTCATACAATAAAGTGCTGTCGGTTTTCAGGTGAATTACCCCATCTTCACGTAGAAAAGATCTGTAGCGTTCTAAAAACCTCTGGTTGGTGAGCCGTTTTCTTTCGCGGGATGCCTGAGGTTGCGGATCAGGGAAAGTAATCCATATTTCTGAAACCTCCTGAGTACCAAAAAAATGCTCAATAAGTTCGATTCTGGTCCGCACAAATGCCACATTCGGTATTTCTTCGAGTTGAGCATCTTTCAGGCCTCGCCAGAGCCGGGCTCCCTTGATGTCGACACCAATGAAATTTGTTTCAGGGTTCTGCCTTGCCAGTCCGATGGTGTATTCGCCTTTACCACAACCCAATTCAAGGACAATCGGATGGTTGTTGCCAAAAAAACCAGACCATTTTGATTTTAAGGGAAATCCCGTTGAAATCAATTGTTCGAACCTAAACTGGAATAAATTGTCAAAGGTGAAATTTTCAGCAAAGTGCTGCAGTTTCTTTTTTCTACCCACGTATCCTCCCCTGCGCTATTATTTATAAACTCATCAGCCAGGCACCCTGATCTTCTTCTTTTTGTATCTGTTGAAGTCTTTTGATCGCTTCTGCATGGTCATTCAGGGCTACATAACTTACCCTGAGCAGGCCGGTGCGTGTCCGACCGGCATAAACAGGCGAATACCCTTTGCTGCGCAGTTTGCTCATCAGCTTCTCGGCATTGGTTTCGTCTCTGAATGCTCCCCCGATGATGTAGAAGCGTGCCGTCAGATTCTCATCTGTTTTGGAAACCTTCGCACCTTCCTTTTTGGGGGTTTCAACGGAATTCTGGTTTTGAACCGGCACAGTAACCGGCAATGTTTTTTCCAGAACTTGTTTGGTTTCGGTTTTCGGTTTCACAGGAACAATTTCTTCCACAGTGGTTTTATCCACTGATGCGTCATTAACCGTAAGGTCATTAAAAGGCACCTCTTCCTGAGGGGCTTCTTCCTGTGGCTGCACATATAAATCTTCTACTGGGATAGGGTTGCTAACCTGTTGCAGGTTGTTTCCTGTCGGTTGCAGCATCACCTTGTCGTCCTTCGCAGCCTTATTTCCCAGAGGGACAGACAGATACTTCTGCACAGGGAGTTTGTCCAAATTGTTCACAAGGTACTCATTTGGGCTTGCATAAAAGAAAGGTACCAGACTTGCATATGAGCTGTAATAGTGTTGAACAGTTGCCTTATTCATGACAACCCAACCAATGAACAAAGCAAACGACAGCAAACCCAAAAACCTTAACTGACGTGAAACTGTTCCGGATTTTCGCTGTGCAACAGGCCTTTTAGCCCGATGTTCGGCTGAGATGGAAGGTCTGGATTCTTTCCGGTGTTTCCGGCTTTGGTCTTTCTGAACAGGGTGAATCTCGGGCTCATGCGATTCGCTTGTTGGCGCTGGAGCAGCTTTTTCATTAAAGGTACTCCGCGCTATTGGATGCGAAACAAAAGTTCCCAAACCAAAAGAAGATGCGAGATAGTTCTGGCTCTCGTCTGCATCGAACATGAGCACCTGCTGCTCATTCATGTAGAGGCTGCCAATACTTTTAAACGATATCCTCCTGCCTTTTTGCATCTCATTGAGGCATTTCAGCACAAACCTGTCAATCCTGTTTTTGGCTTCCTGATAAGTTAATCGTTCACTCAGGGCAATATGGTTCAGCAGCAGCCCGTCGTTGGTCCGCAGGTGCGGATTGAAAACAATTTCTTTCCAGGGGGGCTTAAACTGATTTTTTACGGGGTTGATTGAAGCCGGATGATTTCGCGTGATAAAACCACCCAAACCAGGAATGACAACACATTCGTATTCGAACAGCAGATCAGCTATGTACCGGGCTATTTTCATGACTCAGGTTCTTTCTTGGTTTTATTCCCCTTCGAACCTGCTAAATTACAAAACCTCTTGATGGAAAATCAAAAATTGTTGATAAGTTTATGGATATCTTCGGGAGTATCCACTGAAATGGATTCATAATCCGTAGATGCAACATGAACATCTATCCCATGCACCATCCAGCGGAGCTGTTCGAGCGATTCGGCTATCTCGAGTCTGGCAGTACTAAGCGCAACTATATTCTTCAGAATTTCAGACCTAAAACCATAAATGCCGAGATGTTTGAAATAATCCTGATGGTGGACCCATTCTGATCGCGGGATGTTTCTCTGATAAGGGATGGGCGATCTGCTGAAATACATAGCCCTGCCTGAGGCATCAAAAACAACTTTCACCACATTGGGGTTTTCTATTTCTGTCGGATCTGAAATTTTTCGCGCGAGGGTAACAACAGAGGGCTTGCCCTGGATGAGCATCGTGCATAGTTGGTCAATCATTCCAGGATCAATCATTGGTTCGTCGCCCTGTATATTTATCACGTAATCAAATGATTGATTCAGAAGACACAATGCCTCATAACAGCGGTCGGTGCCACTGGGATGGTCTTCTCGTGTCATCACTGCAAATCCTCCAAAACTGTTCACTGCTTCAAATATTGAGGGATGGTCAGTGGCAACAACAACTGTTGAAAGAAGTTCTGCTTTTGATGCTCCTTCATACACCCACTGAATCATGGGTTTGCCTTGAATCAGTGCGAGGGGTTTGCCCGGGAACCGTGTTGAGGCAAAACGTGCCGGAATAATGCCTATTGATGACATAAATAATTCTGATGATGCTTATTGGGCAATATTAAAAAAGTCCATGCAGTTCAGCATTCACGTTTTCGATCACACGGCTGAGGTCGGCCGGTTTTTCGAGATCAATATCATCTACTTCGAAGACCAGAAGTTTACCGATGGTGTATCTGCTTATCCAGGCTTCGTAGCGCTCGTTAAGGTGTGACAGGTAATCGAGCCTGATGGACGCTTCATATTCGCGGCCCCTTTTCTGAATCTGATTGACGAGGGTTGGCACCGAAGAGCGCAGATATATCAATAGATCAGGTGGCTGAATAAAATTGCTCATGAGTTCGAACAGCGAGCTGTAGTTTTCAAAATCGCGGGAAGACATCAGGTTCATTGAATGCAGGTTGGGAGCAAAAATATAGGCGTCTTCATAAATGGTGCGGTCCTGCACTATGGTATTTCCACTCTTGCGTATTTCGATCACTTGCCTGAACCTGCTGTTGAGAAAATATACCTGAAGGTTAAACGACCACCGTTGCATGTCTTCATAAAAGCTATGCAAATAAGGATTATTTTCGACATCCTCATAGTGTGGAGTCCAACCGAAGTGTTTGGAAAGCAATCGGGTTAGTGTGGTTTTTCCTGAGCCAATATTTCCGGCGATGGCAATGTGCATGGGGTTGGTTTTTGCTGGCATAAAGGTAGAAAAGATTTTCAGGATTCAAAGTTTTTCGTGGAGTCGTAATATTTCTTCTGCAAGGTCGCGGTTGTTTGAAAGTCTTGGAACCTTATGTTGTCCGCCAAGTTTGTTCTTGTGTTTGAGCCAGGCGTAGAAGGTTCCGCGTTTCATGACTTTCACCACCGGAGGTTTAAGTACCATATTATGATACCGTTTGGCTTCATAGTCAGAATTGAGTGATTTCAGAGCATTATCAAGGCTTTCTGCAAAATGGTCAATGCTTTGTGGTTCTTCATTGAATTCGATGAGCCATTCGTGGAACGCATTCTCTTTTCCTTCGAAGTACTGCGGTGAGGCTGTATATTCATTGATGGTGACCTTGCAACGTCCGCAGGCAATGGTCAGGGCCTTTTCGGCGTTGTCCACTATAAGTTCTTCACCCACTGCGTTGATGAAATTTTTGGTGCGTCCGGTAATTTTTATCCGATAAGGATTCAAAGAGGTAAACTTCACCGTATCGCCGATCAGATATCGCCATAATCCGGCATTCGTTGAAATCACCAGTGCATAGTTTGTGTCAAGCTTCACCTCACCAATCTGATAAGAAGAAGGTTGGTCGCTGTCGAGTTCCTCAACAGGTATAAATTCATAAAAAATACCATAATCGAGCATCAGAAGCAGTTCGTTGCATCCTGCCTGATCCTGAATGCCAAAAAAACCTTCAGAGGCATTATATGTCTCCATATAATTCATTCTTCCCGAGGGAATCATGCTTTTAAACTGCTGCCGGTATGGGTCGAAATTAACCCCGCCATGGAAAAACACTTCGAGGTTGGGCCACACTTCGCTGATGTTGTTTTTGCCTGTGAGTTCGAGGATGCGGCGCATCAAAACCAGTGTCCATGAAGGCACACCTGAAATACTCGTTACGTCGTGTGTCATGGTCTCGCGGGCCATTTTTTCAATTTTACTTTCCCATTCATCCATCAGGGCGATGGACATATTGGGTGTTTTCATAAACTGTGCCCAAAACGGCAAATTCTGAATCAGAATGGCTGAAAGGTCTCCATCATAATATGACTCGTTGTTGACTTCGGTAATGGAATGGCTGCCGCCCATGACCAGCCCTTTGCCATCGAACATTTCTGTGTCGGGAAAATTATTCACATACAGCGACAGCATGTCTTTTCCGCCTTTGAAATGACATTCTTCGAGCGAAGAATTGCTTACCGGAATGAACTTGCTTTTGCTCGATGTTGTTCCGGACGACTTGGCAAACCACCTGATTTCTTCGGGCCATAAAATGAATTGCTCTCCTCCCCTGAGCCTGTCAATATATGGTTTCAGGTCTTCATACTGATTCAGGGGGACTTTTTCGACAAATTGTCTGTACGTCCTGATGTTCCGGTAGTCGTACTTGCGGCCCCATTCTGTTGATTTTCCATGATTGATCAGTCGGCGAAACCATTCGGTCTGAACATCCTGTGGATATTTGATAAACAGCTCAATCTGATGCATGCGTTTTTTCATCAGCCAGCTGATCACAGAACTAATTATTGCCATGGAGGAAAGAAATCAGGTTATGACTATGAGCGCAAAAATACACAATGCAGCCACAAGAAAAGGTATTTATCTGTTAAAATAAAGACCATTTTGATGAGTCGGGGAACATTTTATTTGGGCGCTTTGATGATCAAATAGATACCCAGCAAAGAAAAAATAATATTGGGAATCCAGGCTGCAAGCATTGGTTTCAGGTTGCCAAAAGTGGCAAAAACCGTTGAAAATTGCATGAACAGAATATAGGAAAAGGTAAGACTGATTCCCACGCCAAGGTGCATGCCTATCCCGCCCCTTACTTTGCGTGATGATACCGCAACTCCTATAAAGGTGAGAATGATGATCGCCATGGGAGAAGCCAGTCGCTTGTGCATTTCCACCTGATAGGTTGTAACACCTTTGCTTCCTTTGAGCAATTCCTTGTCAATGTGCCTTTTGAGTTCCCAGTAATTCATTACCTCAAAATCCTCCTTTACTTTGTACAAATCCGTCGGAAGAAGGTTCAGTACAGTATCCATGCGTGTTCCCTTACTTATGGTTTCGTTCAGGCTATCAATTCTTCGTTCTACAAAATTGAATATTCTCCATCCGTTAGGATTCAGGGTGTCGGACTCCATACGTTCGGCGATGAGCTTGTAAGTCATTTGCTGCCCTTTGTACTGTTCAAGGGTAAATTTGTAGCCTGTGTTCAATTTATTGTTGTAGTGTTCCACATACACGAAGACTCCTTTTTCGATCTGGACATGGATGTTGCGTTCCTTATCCTTGGTAAGGTTCTCGATGTATTTGTTCTTGAATTCACGCCGCACTTCATTCGTTCTTGGAATAAGGAAATTGCCGAGGTAGAACGACATGATGCCCAGCAACACAGAAGCAAGCAGATAAGGCCTCAACATGCGCCAGAAGGAAACACCGCTGCTCAGTATGGCAATAATTTCGGTGTTGCCTGCCATTTTGGAGGTGAAGAAGATTACCGAGATGAAGGTGAATAAAAAAATGAAGAGGTTGATGAAATAAGGAATGAAATAAAGGTAATAATCAATCATGATTTCCATAACCGGCGCCCGGTTTTTCAGAAAATCCTCGATATTTTCAGAAATATCAAATATGATGACCACAATAATGAGCAGGCTGATGGCATAAAAGAAGGTTCCGAGAAATTTTTTGAAAATATACCAGTCAATAATTTTCATAATCAAAGTCGCTGTGAAAGTTTGGGCAGCATCTGGTTTTTCCACCTGCTGAAGCTTCCTTCAAGGATTTTTTCCCTTGCCTGGCCAACCAACCACAGGTAGAAGGCAAGATTATGCTGGCTGGCGATCATGCTGCCGAGCATTTCCCTGGCAACGAACAAATGGCGCAGATAGGCCTTGCTGTATTGCGTATCAACGCAGGAGACTGCATTTTCATCTATCGGGCTGAAATCATTTTTCCATTTTTCGTTCCTGATGTTGATAATTCCGTTGCTTGTAAAAAGCATTCCGTTGCGGCCATTTCTTGTAGGCATCACACAGTCGAACATATCCACTCCGAGTGCGATACTCTCAAGGATGTTGGCCGGGGTACCCACGCCCATCAGGTATCTTGGTTTATCCCAGGGCAAAATGCTGCACACAAGCGCGGTCATTTCATACATCATTTCGTGTGGTTCGCCAACCGAAAGGCCACCGATGGCATTTCCCTCCGCACCAAATGAGGCTATCACTTCGGCCGAATGTTTTCTGAGGTCATGGTAGGTGCTACCCTGCACAATTGGAAACAGGGATTGTGTGTATCCATATTTGCTTTCGGTCTGACTGAACCTGTCCACACAGCGTTTCAACCAGCGGTGGGTGATATCTGTCGAACGTCTGGCATATTCATAATCACAGGGATAGGGTGTACACTCATCGAAAGCCATGATGATGTCGGCGCCAATGCTTCTTTGGATATCAATGGCTTTTTCGGGGGTAAATACATGCCTCGACCCATCAATATGCGATTGAAAGGTAACGCCTTCCTCGTTGAGTTTTCGTCTGTCAGTGAGGGAATATACCTGATAACCACCACTATCGGTAAGAATGGGTTTCTGCCAGCCAATAAAGCGGTGCAGACCTCCTGCAGCTTCAAGAATTTCAAGGCCCGGACGCAGGTACAGGTGATAAGTATTTCCCAAGATGATCATGGCCCTTATATCATCGGCCAGGTCGCGCTGATGTATGGCTTTTACCGTTCCGGCAGTGCCCACAGGCATGAACACCGGGGTCAGGATTTCGCCATGATCCGTGCCCACAACACCTGCCCGTGCCCTGCTTTCCGAATCATTTCCGTCAATCCTGAAATCCATACCTATTTTTTTTGCCAAAGATAAAGCAAATAGCAAAGTTTAGATAAATTTGCCGTGAATACTATGGAAAGCTTTTACGGAATTACATTCGACCTAATGACCATCGCCGGCCTGACGCTGGCCGGTCTTGCCTTGCTCATTCAACTGGGCTATTTATGGGGGCTGTTCTCGCGTCTGGCTTTCTATAAAAGCAACAAAAACCAGGCTTCAACCAACTTTCAACCTCCTGTTTCGGTTGTGATTTGTGCACATAACGAACGACATAACCTCGAGAAATACCTTCCGGAGATTATGGCACAGGATTATGACGACTTTGAGGTTGTGGTTGTTAACGACTGCTCAGATGATGAAACAGAAGAGCTGCTCACTGAACTAAGCAGGCTCAACCCATCGCTTAAAGTGGTGCATCTGAGGCAGAGCCTGAACTTTTTCAGAAGCAAGAAGTTTCCGCTGAGCATGGGGATCAAATCGGCTAAAAACGATATTCTGCTCCTGACTGATGCCGATTGTGCGCCTTCGGGCCGGAACTGGATCAGCGAAATGATAGCGCCCTATCAACAATCCGATACCGAAGTGGTGCTTGGGTATGGCCCCTACAGGCGCAAACCCGGCCTGCTCAACCTGCTTATCAGGTTCGACACCCTTCAAATAGCCATGCAATACTTCTCGTTTGCACTCGCCGGCAAGCCCTATATGGGCGTGGGGCGAAACCTGTCCTATAAAAAGACACTGTTTCTTAAGAACAAAGGATTTACCTCACATTATAACATTCCGTCAGGAGATGACGACCTGTTTATCAGTCAGGTAGCAAGAAAGAGAAATACCACGATTGTATGTTCTGAAGCAGCCAAAACTTTTTCTGAAGCCAAGCCCTATTTCTCAGCATGGTTCCGGCAAAAACGCAGGCATTTATCCACCGGATACCTCTACAAAACTTCCACCAAGTTTTTGCTGGGTAATTTCATTCAGTCACAATGGCTGTTTTTCGCTGGTGTGGCAATATTGTTTATCAGCCGCTCGCCCTGGTGGCTGCCGGTAGCGTTTATCGCGCTGAGGCTCATAAGCCAGCTGATCATTTACCGTAAGGTTTCCCTGAAACTGGGTGAAGGAAACCTGTGGGTTATCACACCCTTTGCCGAGCTCTTCTTCATGGTGTTCAACCCATTGATCGCTTTTTCAAATTTAGTTTCCAGACCTTATACATGGAAGTAAACAACCGGCTCACCGAAAAAGGCCGGCGCGACTATATTTTGGTGCAAAAGGCTGTACAGGAAGGCGATCAGAAGGCCTTTGCCGAATTGCTGCACCACTACCGCGACACGCTTTACTTCATGATGCTGAAAATGACCAACAACCCTTCGGATGCTGATGACCTGACCATCGAAGCATTCGGCAAGGCATTCAACAAACTCTCACAATACACCCCTGACTACGCCTTTAGCACCTGGCTATTTAAGATAGCTTCGAACAATTGTGTGGATTTCATCCGGAAAAACTATAAAACATCCTTTACAGGACAATATGATAGTGGCCTGCAGGATAGCCTTCAATCTGCCATTCAGCTTGCCGATGCCGATCCCGACCCCGAAGAGATAATCATAAAGGAGCAGAAATTCAAAATGTTACGCGAAATCGTCGAAAAACTCAAACCCCATTACCGACGGCTCATACAACTGCGTTATTTTGATGAACTCAGCTACGAGGAAATAAGTGAAAAGCTCGACCTGCCGATCGGAACCGTAAAAGCACAACTGTTCAGGGCACGCGAATTCCTGTTTCAGGTGCTTAAAAACCAGCGGGAGAAGATATAGGAATCTTGGGAGATTTTTTCATGGAAGAAAATGTTGAAAAACAATTATCTTCAAATACGGAATTAATTATTCTTATTCTAATGATCAAAACAAATAACGATTAAAATTCATATATTAATAATCATCAATTCTCTTACCATGTTTATATTCTGAACGCCTTTTCTCTTTTCCATCAGGATAAAATGATCTCCAAGTATTATCTTTTTGGCCTTCGAAATAATATCCCTCGAGAAGAATTGAACCATCCTCTCGATATAATTTATGTCTACCATGTAATAAACCCTTCTTATATTCCGATTTACTTATCAATGAGCCATCTTCTCGATACTCGCAATAATCACCATCAATAGTATCATCCATAAAGGAAATACTGATAGAATCACCATAATTTTGATAATTAAATTTCCATAATCCATTTTTTCGACCGTCATTATAATAGCCATTTGCTTTTATTCCTTTATTATCAAAAACTTTTCCGTCAACCCAAGTATAACCATCGTACATCCATTGTAAATATCTATATAGTAAAAGACTATCATTAAAGAACTCGTACCACAAGCCAACTTTTAATCCATTCGCATCAAGTTTGTTTGCATCTTTCAGCATTTCCTTCCTTCTGTCAAGTACATCATAAATCATTCTGTATGCTTCACATCTTTTACAAAAATCTGTAAATCTTTCAATCTTAACAGTATCAACAGATTCTATCAGTGATATCTTCTCAGTTTTATGTTCGCGTAATAACTCAATTTTACATTGTTTGCATCGCTCAATGTAGATTCTTGTTCGCGATTTAAAATGAAATACTGTTAGAATTGCAACAAGAAAGAAAATTATACTAAAGGAAACAAAAATTCGCTTTATGCTATAACTTTTCATTTAAACTCATATTTAATATATGGCACTAATTGTTGTCAAAATGATTAATAAATTACTTACCTACTTTCAGCAAGTCGAAACCCGAGACAATTTTCTCTTTTATTAATATTATCACTCATACTCTCACCCGCTCGCCATTTAAAAATCTTTTCCCTTTGATTTTCCCAATAATCACCATGGCGTTTTAAAGTGTTATCCCAATCAATATTCCAGTCAGAACACCATTCAGCTACATTTCCTGTCATATCATAAATTCCGAGTTGATTAGGCTTTTTTAGTCCTACTGGGTAGATATTGTGAACCGTATTGTTTCCGTATAAATCATTTACTTTAAGCGCAACCTCACCAAATTGATTGCTCCCACTATATCTAAATCCTCTATCCAACTTCCCTCCCCGAAATGCAAAATCCCATTCGGATTCGGATGGTAATCTGAAAGACCTTCCAGTTTTCAAGTTTAAACTATATATAAAAGACTGAACATCATTCCAGCTAACATTTGTTACTGGACAATCATCACATTCAAATTCCGAAGGATTTTCTCCCATAATAGCAGCCCATATTTTTTGAGTTACCTCATACTTGCCTATCGCAAAATTAGCTTCATCGATTGCTATCATTTGAATATTAAGACTCAATAACAGTTTTTGTGATTCTATCCTCTCATTTTCAACCGCTCTAAGTGAATCCTGAAGCACCAAGAAATCACTTAATTTATTATCATCAATTTCATTATTGCTTGGATTTAAACAACTAAATAAAGCAAATAAAATGAAATTTTGAATCCTAATAATCTTATTTTTCATAGAGTAATAAATTTTTACAATGTCAATATATTGCGACCATAACATTTGTTAATTAATGTTCAGTGGATAATGCTAACCTAATTTTTATATCATGACATTTCGCACAAGATTGACTCCATATTCTTGTAGTTTGGCAAGATTCATTTTGATCATAACAGTTCCTTCCCTTAAGTGATATTGCAATAGCATTGACAGTTCCCTAAGAGTGTGTATAAGTTCTTAATTCATTGTAACTCTCTTGCAAGTTATCACTTCATAATTCTTTTGAATTATTATTTATTTGTTGAAAGATTGTTCGTAAGCAATATTTACAAAATCTTCTATAATAGTATTTTTCCCAGTAATACTGGGGCCGTCCATCCTCATTACTTGATCTGTTTCATTCATAATATTATTAACATCTCCTTCATATGATAAAGCCCAAGTCAAAGGATCAACATTTGGATTTTGAAGATCATAAAAGGCTTTTGTTCCTAGAATAAGTAATTTAACACTAATAGACAATTCTTTTGCAATCCTTGAATTACTTGCTTGTTGAACTTTCTGCCCTATAAACCGTTTTGTTCTATCCCATGCTCTTTGTGCCGTTCTTGTTACATCTCCTTTAATTGTTGATTCTTCATTTACCGCTTGTACATATTGTTCACCAACATAATTTTTATGCGCTAGTACACTGCTGTGAATAGTTTCAATATTATTTCTAGGTTTAGAAACTAAATTTTCCCAGATTGTTTTTTTGTCAGAACCAGATCCTTTATAACTTAAAGCAAATTTAGCTCTGACGACATCCTCCTCTGCATTTTCCCAACTCATATAAACTGTTTTAATATCATCAGACCTAGCAAATTTTTCTAAGTTATTCAACCTGTTATTGGCTTCATCCATCTTTGCCAGCGCTTGGAGAAGAATTTCATTTGCGTTTTTTTCTGAATCAATTATCCTATCGAACATCATGCAAAAATCTTTTATCGTTTCTAGATCTTTATCAAGATTAATATTTAATGACTGACATTCTTTCTTATTGGCATTAAGAATTAGTGATATATTGATTGCATTTTTAGATAATTTTATCCAATTCAAATAGTTATTAGTTAGTTGAGAGGCATCTTTCATAGTGAAAGTGCCAAATAATGATTCCATAAATATTTTTAATTGTCCATCATGCATCTTTATCAATGTTTCAATGCTTTTATTTCCCATTTCTTCAATGTATGCTTTATCCTTTTGCAGGCTAGTGAATGAAATACTTCCTTCAAAGTCTCTTGATTTTATTATATTACCTAATGTCAAAAAAAGACTATCATATTGTACTTTAGTTTTATCCAGTATAGTATAAAGGTCCATTAGTTCAGTACTATTCTCTATATTATACTTGCGAGTTTTACTGTCTGATGAAATAATTGTAGTAACAAGTTTAGGAATCTCAATGTATGTCTGCTGGATTGCTTCATTGATAATATCAATGTCATTTTGACTAATATTTATTTTACACCAAATGTTTTTAATGAAATTTGATTCGTTTTGTAACGATTTCATGTTGTTTTGTTGAGCATTCAATTCTAAAGGTAGTAACAATAATTCGTTTAAAGCCTTTGTAAATTCTTCTATTGAATTTGTTGCTGTTAAATTCTTGCAAGTATTCTCCGTCGATTCTTGATATATCTTAAATTGTTTATCAAATTGTTGGATCCGTTTCTCATAAGGTGTAACATAAAGAAAGAAGAATGTCACTAGTGCGATAAGGCCGACTAACCCAATGATTAAAAGGCGATACTTTTTCATGTTCACTACATTTAAATTAAACAATTAGTAAAATTATTAATATGATGCTGAATTCGCAAAGTCTTGATTTTTTGATCAAAAATATCTCACCCAAGAACTATTAAGCCTAAATACCTTATTTAGTAAATAAGCGGCATATTTAAGCTGACGAAGTGATGGTTTTATCTAATAAAGATATAGAAACAACTATGGTGAACTGATCTCAGTAAGGCCTGTTCTCAATCTTCAATTTCAACTCCCTCACCTGCTTTTCTGGCACACAGAATTCTATTTCTTCATTTTCCTTACGTAACGAACATTTTTTATTAAGCCCCGAAAGCTTTGTGAGCCATATAGAGTTGATAATGATGGAGCGGCTGATGCGGATAAACTGTTCCGGTAACAGGGCCTCTATTGCACCCAAATTCATGGAGACAACATCACGTCTGGTTTTGTTGTACCAAATTTCGGAATAGTTGGCATCAGCTTCAATGTACAAGATTTCGTCCGGGTGAATCATGATATAGCCGGATCGGGTGTTAAAGCGCAGTTTCCGGTGATTTTTTACTGCTTTCTCCAGTGATTCAATTCGTTGTTCAATGCTGTGTGATTCTTTGTTATCAACTGCCTTTTGTACAGCAGCCTTAAGTTCATTCCTGTCAATGGGTTTCAGCAGGTAGTCGAGTGCACCCACCTTGATGGCCTTTAGGGTATGCTGGTCCCAGGCTGTTGTAAAGATCGTATAAGGAAAAAACTGATGCTCATGCAATTCGTGCAGCACAGCAAAGCCATCTTTGCCCGGCATGTTGATGTCAAGAAAAATAATATGAGGCCGGATTCTCAGACAGAGGCTTACAGCTCTTTCCGGATCGGTTGTAGAGCCTGCTATTTCAATACTATCCATACCACTGAGCAGAACCTGCATGCCATTGATGGCTTCGGTCTCATCGTCAATAATGACAGCTGTGAGCTTCGAATGTTTCATTTATAATTGGTTTTCGAGTTACGGTTGACAATTTGTAAATTGGTACTTGTGGATGTATAAAACTAACTTTTCAGTTGGCAAACGAAAGATAGAGAAAGGATAAAAAGTTAGGCTATGGATTCTGTTCACTTTCAAATTGGTTAAAATTATTTATCTAAACATGCATTCAACTAGTAACTTATCAAAGCACTCATACTATCACCTTGAATCAATTTCCCCGGGAAAAACAAACCCTTCCGGAATACATACGACTACTCGGGTTCCCGCCGGATTTCCAAATTCATCAAACAAATCAATAAACTCTTCAGTAATGGGTCTGGTGTTTCTACGGTTTAACACCTGGTAGTATTGGTTTAGTATAGTCAACCCCACTCCTGTAGAAACCGTACCATTTACTTTTGCCTGCTGGCGACCAACCCCATTATCAGTTACTGAGAGCTCAAGATAATTGCTTCGACGGTAAATCTCAACCTTTAAAACTCCTCCTTCTTTCCGGGGCAGCAAACCATGCTTCAAGGCATTCTCAACATAAGTCTGAAGAATCATTTTCGGAACAGTATCTCGCGTATCAACCACTGGGTCTAAATCAATCTGGTACATAAAATTCCCCTGATACCTGAATTGTTGAAGTTCAAGATAGTTTTTGACAAAGGACAGCTCTTCTTCCAACGACCGGCAAATCTTATTGGCTGAACTAATGGTAGTACGTATCATCCGCGAAAACTTCATCAACATGTCATAAGATTCGTCACTCTTATTTTGAAGAATCACAGAGCCAATGGTATTCAGCACATTAAAAGTAAAATGAGGGTCCATTTGGTTACGAAGTGAAAGCAACTGAAGCTCGGTCATTTTCTTCTCAGTCTCATTCTTTTTATTAAGTTGGATACGTTGTAGGTTGCGAATGAGAAGAATAAAAAGCAGCGTTAAAAGGTATATAATCAGGTAAAAAGGGTAATGCCAATAAAATATCGGGTTAAACTGGTATTCAAGTATATATTGATGATTGTCGAGTTGAAAGCAGAATTGCGGACTTTTCTCCCCCCTTAAAATTGGGTAAATGGTTATGTCGTCTGCAGAGACATGGGTTTTGAAGACAACTGGATGTTTAAGGGAATTTCTTAGTATACACCATTCGCCGGGCTTTGACAACTCAAAAAAAACTTCTTTCTGGCCATCCTGATCAAAATCAAAAAACTCCATTTTCCTGTACCCATTTATTATATCTAGTTCTTTTTTGAAATTTAAATGATGATCAAAAAATATAAATTTATCATATTGAGGTCCCAGAACAATATACTCAACCCCTTTTTCTCCGGCTAAAACACTCAGCGATTTATACTTTATTCTGTCTTCAACCGGGAAGCGCCGCTCATGCAATAAATTACCTTTGATATCGTAAATTTTGAGCGCGGGGAGATCTGGAGAAAAAGTGTTGTAACCCCAGAGCGATACGATATTATATTGATTATTTGAGAAAATGAATTGGTTGCTAATTCCACTATATGTACCAGGAGAGGCAATGGGATGGAAAAGAAAATCCAGATCATTATCCAAAACAATTACATAGGAGCAGGTGTCCTGCATGGGAAGTGTTTTATCCTTGATATTTCCCGGTCCATAATTAGTTACAGCAATCTCAGCTAACCCATCATTATCAATATCTTCAACATCAAAGTAAATAAGGTGTCCGCCTAACTCCGGAGAGCAAAAGAGATGATCATTTTTCACATCATAAGCATATACTTTTCTTGGGTTTAATCCAAATCCTGTAGAAATCGCAAAAACGATTTCTTTAAATCCATCGCCGGTCAAGTCAGTTATGGCGATGTGTTTTAGTATAAAATCTGCTTGTCTCTCAAAGCTCTTTCTTACTTCTATCAAACGGTTTGCAATGAAGGGCTTTTCTAATTGTTGGTAATCAATGCCATTTATAATAAGGGAATCATCTTTTAGTGTGAAGGCGTAAATCTCATCTTTACTATCGTTATTGTAATCACCCACAATGCACTTTGGCTGGTTTTGAATAAAAACTCCTTCAATATTCCACTGATTCAGCACACCCGAATAAGTCTGGATTGCGATGGCAGAACCACCTATAAAATTATGTGTGGCATAGAACGATTCTGAGGCGCCATCATGATCCAGGTCATAATATTCAAATGACTGTTCTTCCTCAAGAATTTTTTCAAAAGCAAGTTTGATGGTATACTTGTCAAAAAGATCAGGTATGGTGAAAATGAACAGGAAAGAGATTGGCAGTGCCAGAAAAGCAGGATGCAACAGCAAAACATAATGCCATTTTCTCCAGAGGGTTTTCATTCGATGAATTAAAAATATTGGATAAATTTAAATCAATTTTCATCAGTCCAATATATTTTTGGAGAGAAAAATTTATGCATGGTTGTATCGAAAGGGGAGCCGCTAAAAATCAGCTTATACTGAATTATCAATAAAAATTACCCAACGACGACCCCTGCCAAAATAATAAAAATACACTGATAATCAGCCTAACCCGGAACTGTCATTGCCTGAAATACGTTGACCGGTTTGTGCCAAAAAAAAAGTAAAAAAACGGCAAATCGGGAACAGTTTAAATTAACTTTACAAGAGCGTCGTAGGCGCACCTTTAGCGAGACTTTTAAGCGGAAAAAGGTTCAAGAGGTTGAAGTAGGGATGATCCGTATTTCAGAAATTTGTCGGCAATACAGCGTCTCACATACAGCAGTTCGTAAATGGTTATATATTTATGGTTCAGACAAATATAAGCAGGAACGTTTGATTATTGAAAGCATGAGCGACACAAAGACAATCAAAGAATTACGCGAACGTATGGCAGAACTCGAGCGAATGGTTGGTCAAAAGCAGATAGAGGTAGAGTTCTATAAAAAGATGATAGATCTGGCGCAAGAGCACTACGGGATAGAGATAAAAAAAAACTTTTCTACCCCACCTTACGCTACTTCTGGCTCCAAAGAGAACAATACCCCTTCAGTATGAATACGCTTTTCAGAGCTGTTGGCAGCAGTAAGCAAAGCTTCCACCAGTATCATAACAGGCTCATATTGAAGCTAGAAGAAGAGGAATACCTACGATATATGATATCCGAAATCCGTGCTAATCATCCAACAATGGGAATTAGAGATCTGTATTTCAAGATAGGTCCTCAAACCATGGGTAGAGATATTTTTGAAGAATTCTGTAAGCAAGAGGGTTTCGTACTTAAGAAAAAGAAGGCTTTTAGAGGAACTACTGACAGTAGTGGAGTAAAGCGTTTTGAAAATCTCACGCTCAATCTTAAGCTTACAGCCCTGAATCAGCTTTGGGTGAGTGATATTACTTATTTTGAGATTTCAGGTAAATACAGTTACCTCACTTTCATTATGGATAAATTTTCGCGCAAGATACTGGGCTATAGTGTTTCTACAAGATTAACAACAGAAGCAACAACCCTCGTGGCTTTAAAAATGGCTATCCGATCACGCAATAAACATAAACTCACTGATTTGATTCTCCATTCCGATGGTGGAGGGCAATATTATGCAGGCATATTTCTAAAGCTTACCCAAGCTTATGAGATTAAAAATAGCATGGGTAAATACCCCTGGGAAAACCCATATGCTGAAAGAATAAATGGAATTATTAAAAATAATTACCTGCAACACAGATCTATAGATAGTTTTCAAAAGCTTGTCAAAGAAGTTGACCGTTCGGTAACCCTTTACAATAATGACAAGCCACACAAAGGTTTAAAACGATTAACACCTGTTGAATATGAAAATCGTATATTAGCCCTCGGGAAACAATCCGACGGTGACAAGTCAGCGACGGAAGACGAAAACCAGAAGCCCGAAGGGAATCAGCCCTTTGGGCTGATGGGAAACAATCCTCGGGATCAAATATCGCTCCAGAATATGAATGTAAATATTGTTGAACATAGGTAAAAAACGGTCAACGCTATTCAGGCATTGACTAACTTGCAACACGCAACTCGCAACAAGAAACAAGAAACAAGCAGGGAATCGCTAAAAATCAGTTTTTACTAATCGTTTCAACCCTCCTAACCCTCAAACTTCACCCCCTTTTCCCTACCTTTGTCACGATTAATAACCCATCCTCATTATGGATATTCATACATTTCAGAATGCTGTTCTTCAAGGCATTCCAGACATTCTTCCCGGACCGAAACCCTTCGATCCCGCTGTTAACCATGCTCCAAAACGGAAGGACATACTAAGCACCGAAGAAAAAAAGCTTGCACTAAGCAATGCACTCAGGTATTTTCCGCAAAAACATCATGCAGTGCTGGCGCCTGAATTCGCCGAAGAACTCAGGCGTTACGGACGAATATATATGTACAGGTTCAGGCCCGACTACAGGATTTTTGCCCGCGACATAGAATCTTTTCCCCACAAGTCGAAACAGGCTGCAGCCATCATGCTGATGCTGAGCAACAACCTTGATGATGCTGTGGCCCAGCACCCCCACGAACTGATTACTTACGGAGGCAACGGAGCTGTGTTTCAGAACTGGGCACAATACCTGCTCACCATGCAGTATCTTGCCACCATGACAGATGAGCAAACCCTTGTATTGTATTCAGGCCATCCGATGGGGCTGTTTCCTTCGCACTCCGGAGCTCCAAGGGTGGTGGTTACCAACGGAATGGTTATCCCCAACTACTCGAAACCCGACGACTGGGAGCGCATGAATGCCCTTGGTGTGTCGCAATATGGTCAGATGACCGCCGGCTCGTTCATGTACATCGGTCCTCAGGGAATCGTGCATGGCACCACCATCACCGTGTTGAATGCCTCACGCATGAAACAACACCCGAACTATAAGGGAGGTATCAAACTTTTTGTCACCTCAGGACTTGGCGGCATGAGCGGTGCTCAGCCCAAAGCCGGCAACATCGCAGGAGTGGTGAGCATTACTGCAGAGATAAACCCCAAAGCCGCGTGGAAACGTCACAGTCAGGGCTGGGTGGACGAGGTGATTGATGATGCCGGCAAAGCCATTGACACTGCCCTGGAATGGCAACAGAAAAACACTCCCCATTCGATAGCCTATCTGGGCAATATTGTTGACCTGTGGGAACAACTGGCCGAAAGACAGATAGATGTTGACATGGGATCGGACCAGACTTCGCTGCATAATCCATGGGCCGGTGGTTATTATCCCGCCGGTCTGAGCTATGAAGAAGCCAACGAAATGATGGCCGGCAATCCGGAACAGTTCAGGGAATTGGTAAAAGCCTCACTACGCCGGCAGGTCAACGCCATCAATAAACTCACGGCCCGCGGAATGTATTTTTTCGACTATGGCAATGCCTTTTTGCTCGAAAGCAGCCGTGCAGGAGCCGACATCATGAACAAGCGCGGAACATTCAGATATCCCTCCTATGTGCAGGACATCATGGGGCCCATGTGTTTTGATTATGGCTTCGGGCCGTTCAGGTGGGTGTGCACCTCTTCTGATCCGGCAGATCTAGAAACCACAGACAGGATTGCCTGCGAAGTGCTCGAACACATCGCTGCCGGTGCTCCTGACGAAATACGTCAGCAGCTCAGTGATAACATTCATTGGATCAGAGAAGCAGGCAACAACAAAATGGTGGTTGGTTCACAGGCAAGGATTCTGTATGCCGATGCTCAAGGGCGCATCGAAATTGCTTCAGCTTTCAACAAAGCCATCCGTGAAGGAAAACTCAAAGGGCCGGTAGTCCTGGGGCGCGATCATCATGATGTGAGCGGAACCGACTCGCCCTTCAGGGAAACTTCCAATATTTACGATGGTTCAGCATTCACCGCGGATATGGCCATTCACAATGTGATTGGCGATTCGTTCAGGGGTGCCACCTGGGTTTCGATACATAATGGAGGAGGCGTTGGCTGGGGTGAAGTGATCAACGGTGGTTTTGGCATGCTGCTCGATGGCAGCCAGGAAGCCGAAAACCGGCTCAGGATGATGCTGCACTGGGATGTAAACAACGGTATTGCCCGCAGAAGCTGGGCCAGAAACAAAGAAGCCGTTTTTGCCATTAAAAGAGCTATGGAGGCTGAACCAAGGCTGAAAGTTACACTACCAAATCTGGCTGATGATGCATTGATCAACAGTCTGTTCTAACAGATATTTTGATTACCTGAACCCTTTAAGTCCTGACTCCAGTCTGAGGTTCAGCGAATCCTCAGGCAGATTTCTGTCGAAACCCGACAACACATCTATCCAGTGGCCGTAAACCACATTGGGCAACACAATCCATTTTGAGCCAAGACTGCCCCTGTTGTCCTCCACGGCCTGCATACGCATGCCGGCATCAGTTGTGTCAAACACAACGGCAAAATCGCCCATATTGTCTCCTATCAGGCAAACGATTTCAAACTGACTTTCTACTATAAGCCTGCGGCTTTCCTTTTCATTAGAGCCGGTGCGCATGAGGAGGTGGCTGTTGTCGGCATTTGGAAATCCAAGTTTAACCAGGTTTTGCAGTGTAGCTTCCCTGAATTCTTCCTTCCGGTTGGTGATGTAAAACACCTCTGCACCGGCAGCTGCAGCTTTGGTGAGAAAATCCATTGCACCGGGAACCGCCTGTGCATCGGCCAGTTGTATCCATTCGGCCCATCCCACCGGATAATTAAATCCCTCCCTGATTGCCTGCGCCTGATAGGGACTGTTGTCGAGCACTGTTTCGTCAATGTCCACCACAACGGCAAGCGGCTTTTCGTGTGTTGCAACCAGGGCAGCATCGAGGGTGTATCCCGCAAATGCAAAAGCCTGATAGCACAAGGCTCTGTATTCGGCAGCCTGCTGCTGGTAGAGCGTGGCATACAGTGCAGGATGGGCGCCGGTTGAAGGTTTAGATTCAGGATGACTGCATCCTGCTAACCAGATGATCGCTGCAAGAACAATAATATACGGATGGAATTTCATGGCGAAAAATTTATGACAAATTTAAAGTAAAGCTTCTTATCACCGTATTTCATAATACTGAAACGAACAAGTTGTTTTACTGAAACAAAAAAGCCGGCTGTTCACCGGCTTTTTGGGTTATTCGTCAGGGCTATTTGGTTGAAAAATCCATTGACTCAAGACGTTTGTAGTGGTTGTAGCGCCATTTTGCGTTTTCTTCTGCCAGTTTGAACAGATGAGAAGCTTCGCGTGGGAAGGTTTTCTTCAGTGATGAGAAACGCACTTCACTCTGAATAAAGCTTTGGAATTTAGCCCAGTCAGGTTCTTTCGAGTCGAACTGGAAGGGATTTTTTCCCTCGTTTTCGAGCATTGGGTTGTAGCGGTACAGCTGCCAGTAGCCTGAATCCACGGCCAATTCCTGCTCATACTGTGTTTTGCCCATGCCTATTTTAAGACCGTGGTTGATACAGGGCGAATAGGCGATGATGATCGAAGGTCCTGGGAATGCTTCAGCTTCCTTGAGTGCTTTGAAAAATTGGTTTTGGTTGGCACCCATAGCCACTTGCGCCACATAAATATATCCGTATGACATCATCATGGCTCCGAGGTCTTTTTTCTTGACCTTCTTGCCTGAGGTAGCAAACTTGGCTACGGCACCCACAGGTGTTGATTTAGAAGCCTGTCCGCCGGTGTTTGAATACACTTCGGTGTCCATTACGAGCACGTTCACATCCTCGCCTGAAGCCAGCACATGGTCGAGGCCGCCGTAACCAATGTCGTAGGCCCAGCCGTCGCCGCCGAAAATCCAAACAGACTTTTTCACAAAATACTGTTTCAATGCCATGAGTTCCTTCGAAAGATCATCGGTTTTGCCTTCAAGAACTGTGATCAGTTTTGCTGAGGCTTCCTTTGAAGCTTCGGCATCATGTATGGTGTTAATCCATCCTTCGAAAGCAGCGCGGGTTTTGTCGTCGAGGCCGCTCTTCAGGGCAGCCTCCATCCTTAGGGCGATTCTCTGCCGGAGTTTATTTACACCCAATGCCATGCCGTATCCGTACTCAGCATTGTCCTCGAACAGTGAGTTGGCCCAGGCCGGACCTTTGCCTTCAGCATTGACGCAATATGGTGTGCTGGGCGCTGATCCACCGTAGATGGACGAACAGCCTGTTGCGTTGGCCACCATCATGCGGTCGCCATACAATTGGGTAATGGTTTTGATATAAGGTGTTTCGCCGCAACCAGCGCAGGCACCCGAAAATTCGAATAGTGGCTGAGCAAACTGGCTGTTTTTAACCGACTGCATTTTATCAACTACAGTATCTTTATAGGTGATGTTGGCTGCAAAATAATCCCAGCGGCCGATTTCGGCATGCTGCGATTCGAGCGTTTCCATGACCAGGGCTTTTTCCTTCGACGGACACACATCGGCACAGTTGCCGCAACCTGTACAGTCGAGCGGACTCACCTGAATGCGGAACTTCAGCGGTGCAAATTTGCCTTTGGTTTCGAGTAGCACAGTGCCTTCGGGCAACGCCTTTTCTTCTTCGGCATTCACTAAGAAAGGCCTGATGGCAGCGTGGGGGCACACATAGGAGCACTGGTTACACTGAATACAGTTGTCGGCTTTCCATTCGGGCACATGCACGGCGATGCCACGTTTTTCATAAGCTGTTGTCCCGGCCGGGAAGGTTCCGTCTTCTCGGTTCACAAAGGCGCTTACCGGAAGGTCGTCGCCTTTCATGCGGTTGATCGGCAGCACGACATTGCGGATAAATTCAGGGATGACTGAATCTTCACTCTCGGTCTTAACATCCAGTTTGGCCCATGCGGCAGGTACATTTACTTTAACCACCTCACCACCACGGTCCACTGCGGCAAAATTCATCTTTACGATGCTTTCACCTTTGTTTCCATAGCTTTTCTGAATGAAGTCCTTCATCTTTTCTACCGACTGCTCATAAGGTATAATCTCTGCCACCTTGAAGAAGGCCGATTGCATGATGGAGTTAGTGCGGCCGCCAAGTCCGATTTCTTCGGCTATTTTGGTGGCATTGATAATATAAAATTTGATGTCGTTGGTTGCCATGAATTTCTTCATGTCATCAGGCAGTTTGCCCAGCGTTTCTTCTTCGTCCCAGATACTGTTAAGCAGAAAGGTGCCGCCTTTCTTGAGGCCTTTAAGCATATCATATTTACCCAGATATGCAGGCACATGGCAAGCCACGAAATCAGGTGTGCCAACTAAATAGGTAGAGCGAATAGGGTGGTCGCCAAAACGAAGGTGCGAAGTGGTTACACCGCCTGACTTTTTGGAGTCGTAGGCGAAATAAGCCTGTGCGAATTTATCAGTGGTTTCGCCAATGATCTTAATCGAGTTCTTGTTTGCGCCTACCGTTCCATCTGCACCAATGCCATAAAACTTTGCTTCATAAGTGCCTTTCGGGGCTATGCTGATTTCGGGCAGCAGCGGCAGAGAAAGGAATTTGACGTCGTCAACGATACCTACAGTGAAGTGATTCTTTGGCTCGTTCATCTTCAGGTTGTTGTACACCGAAACGATCATGGCCGGAGTAGTATCTTTGGAGCTGAGTCCGTAGCGACCACCCACGATCAGTGGCTGATGTTCCATACCGTAGAAGATTTCCTTTACATCAAGATATAAAGGTTCGCCATTGGCGCCCGGTTCTTTAGTGCGGTCAAGAACGGCAATACGTTTTACGGTTTTGGGTATAACATTGAGGAAGTATTTGGGCGAGAATGGCCTGTAGAGGTGTACGGCGACGAGGCCTACTTTTTCGCCTTTAGCCATCAGGTAATCAATAGTTTCGCGAATAGTTTCGGTAACCGAGCCCATGGCTATGATGATGTGTTCGGCATCAGGAGCACCATAATACACAAACGGATGGTATTCGCGTCCGGTCATTTCTTTGATCTGCTTCATGTAGTCCTCAACGAGGTCGGGGATAGGATCATAGAAGCGGTTGGCAGCCTCGCGCGACTGGAAGTAGATATCGGGGTTCTGCGCTGTTCCGCGGGTGACGGGCTTTTCGGGATTCAGGGCGTTGTCGCGGAAACGTTGCAGGGCCTCCCAGTCAAGGAGTTTCATCATGTCATCATTCTCGAAATACTCAACCTTCTGTATTTCATGCGATGTGCGGAACCCATCGAAGAAATGCAGGAACGGAATCCTTGATTTGATGGCTGCCAGATGTGCTATGCCTCCAATGTCCATGATTTCCTGCACACTGCCGGTGGCGAGCATGGCAAAACCTGTCTGCCGTGCACTCATCACGTCGCTGTGGTCACCGAAAATAGATAATGCCTGGGCAGCGAGGCTTCTGGCACTCACGTGAAACACTCCGGGCAACAACTCACCGGCGATCTTATACATATTAGGTATCATAAGCAACAGCCCCTGAGAAGCCGTGAAGGTTGAAGTAAGCGCTCCGGCCTGAAGTGAACCATGCACGGCGCCGGCAGCACCGCCTTCGGACTGCATTTCGGTAACCTGTACCGTCTCGCCAAAAATATTCTTGCGGCCATAGGCAGCCCACTCATCAGCATACTCGGCCATGGTGGAAGAGGGTGTGATGGGGTATATGGCAGCCACCTCACTAAACATATAGGCTACATGTGCAGCAGCATAATTGCCATCACAGGTAATAAATTTCTTTTCTTTCTTCATAATGCATTTATTATTAATCTTTTACGTATCAATGAATTGTGTTCGTAAAATCCATGCGAAATTAGCAAATTAATACCGGCTGACAGGAAAGTACACCTAAAAGTAGGTCTATTAAGGCTTATTTATAATGATTTTAGATTACACCCTCCAACCGGATGACTATCCAAAATTGCATACATTTACAGCCCGATAATACTAGAGTTGAACAACTGTAACAGATTAATCATAACACCATGAATATCAAGGCTAAATATTTAGGATTGGAGCTCAGGAATCCAATTATCGTCGGAGCAAGTAACTTGGTTACCGACACTGACATGCTGAAAAAAATTGAAGATGCAGGCGCTTCCGCAATCGTTTACAAATCGCTGTTTGAGGAACAGATTCATTTGGAAAACCTTGAACTTCATCAGGATATGACTGACTACAACGAAAGGAACGCAGAAATGACAAGCCTGTTCCAGGACAATCTGTATGAAGCCGGACCGGATGAGTTTTTACATGCCTTTGAACAGGCCAAAAAAGCCATTAATATCCCACTCATTGCCAGCCTTAACTGTGTATATGACGACACCTGGTACGAGTATGCCAAACATCTGGAATCGGCCGGAGCTGATGCCCTGGAGCTGAATTTTTATGCTGTTCCGATTGATTTCGATGTCGAAGGGAAAGGGATTATCAATGAGGAGCTTGATGTGATCGAAGGCGTTAAAAAAGCTGTAAACATCCCCGTGAGCGTTAAACTAAGTCCGTTTTACACTAATCCGCTCTATGCCATTTCGGAAATGGACCGCAGAGGTGCCGACGGCTTTGTTCTGTTCAACAGGCTGTTTCAGCCCGACATCAATATTGATACCGAAAAACACCACTTCCCCTATAACCTGAGCCATGAGCAGGATGGGCGCCTGGCGCTGCGTTTTGCTGGTTTGCTCTATGGCGAAGTTAACGCCAGCATCTGTGCTACTATGGGCATTTTCACCGGAGCCGATGTGATCAAAATGATTCTTGCCGGAGCCGATGTAGTTCAGATAGTGAGTGCTTTATATAAGAATGGGCCAAAACAGATCACACGTATGCTCGACGAAATCGAAGCCTGGATGACAACCAAACAATACGACAGCCTCGACAGCTTCAGGGGAAAACTCTCCAACAAAAACACAAGCGACCCATATGCATACAAAAGGGCACAGTATATTGACATCCTGATGAAATCGGATGAAATCTTTAAAAAATACCCGCTGAGGTAGTTTATTACGAAGTCAGAAAGCCGGGGCTGTGAGGTTCCGGCTTTTTTTATGGGCTCCCAGAAAGCGATCCATTAAAAATTTACTTTTACACCCATCCGAAAACATCAAAAACGTAAACATATGAACCAGGAATCATTCGCGCAGAAATCCAAAAAAATGTTCCGAAAGGTGTCACGTATTACCCTCGTAATCCTCCTTGCCATTTTTATTGGCATCTTTTCGTTTTACTACTGGGGTATATATGAAACCGGCGTGATGGCCGGAAAAGTGCTGCGCATCACCCAGAAAGGGGTTGTTTTTAAAACCTATGAGGGAAAACTCAACCTTGAGACCTTTGGTGCACTCAAAGGGGCAAGCCCCATTGCGGAATCTTTCGATTTTTCGGTAGAGAAAAGCAAAACTGAAGTAATCAAAGACCTTGAAGAAGTTGCGCTCAGTGGCGAACGTGTCAACCTTCACTTTAAAAAAAGGTATAAGAGATTTCCATGGAGGGGCGACACAAAATATTTTGTTACCCGCGTGGAACGAAAAACCGACTAACCCGTTCTATTCGATAATGATTTCGTCGGCAAACACCCATGCCGGCTCACCCTTGCCCAGATGCCAGTCGGGACACACTCCTCTGTTTTTGGCCGTAACTCTCACATAACGTGCCAGTTTGCCTTTCACTTCCTGTCCATATGACTTCACTATGGCTCCTTCGGCTTTTGCAGGGATGGTGTTAAACTGTTTGCCGACAGCTTCAAAGCTTTGTCCGTCAACCGACAGTTCCCATTGCACCCAGAGCGGCATGAAAATCCACGACTTTATGTCCTGAAGGAAACCCATTTCGAGTTTGTTCACAGGCTGAAGCTTCCCTAGGTCAACAACAGCCACAATGTCCGCACCATGATAACCCTGCCAGCTACCTGTTCTGAAATCCTGACTCCCCCGCTGGTTGTCAATCAGGGCTATGTTGCCACCAGCCGGGTATTGGGCGTTGAAAGCAGTAAACAGCTCGATCGACCTTCCGGCAGGGATTCTAAAAAACTCGGCCTGTGATGTCTTTGAGGCAAACCCTTTGTGAAACGCTACTGCCCTGATGTTGCCCGAGTTCCTGATCACAAGGGGTTGGGTGTACAGTTTAGCTGAGGTATCGGGTTTGCTGCCATCTGTGGTATAATATATTATTGCTCCTTCATACACATGGCCCATACTGACCAGCAGCGAATCGGTGAAGGTTTTGCTGTTGGCCTGTATCCATGCTACTGGAGTAAAGCCTTCTGCATCAATCTTCTGAATTGGTCTGTGGTCAGCGGTCGTACCCCATTCCGAAAAAGGAGATGCGCCCATCTGAAACACCAGCTCCCCTCCTTGCAGCACAGTTTCAATAGGGAGGTACGACATCATATAAGGTTCGCCATTGAGTTTTACAGACTGCACATAGCGGTTTTTTGGGCTCAGGTTGTTTGCCTTTATCCTGAACGAGGTTGAACTGTTGACATAGACCGAGGCCTGACTGAAGCGTGGCAGACCGAGCACAAGGTAGCCCGAACCCGGGCTAACGGGATACATCCCCAGGGCGCTCATCACATACCAGGCCGACATCTGACCGCAGTCCTCGTTGCCGCTCAGGCCGTCAGGCTTGTCGGTGTAGAGCTCGTCCATGATTTTTTTAACCATTTCCTGAGTTTTCTTTGGTTTTCCAACAAAGTTATAGAGGTAGGCCATATGGTGGCTGGGCTCGTTGCCATGGGCATACTGACCAATGAGACCGGTGATGTCAGACTGTTTGCGGCCGCTGAGCCCTTCGGTTGAATGGAACAGACCATCGAGCATTTCTTCATATTTTTCGGGGCCTCCCATTAGCGCAATATGGCCGTTGATGTCCTGTGGCACGAAAAAATTATACTGCCAGCTGTTGGCTTCGGTGAGCATAAAATTCACCTGTGTGGGATCGAAAGGCTCTATAAATCCCCCATTCTGCCTTCCCCGGAAAAATCTGGTGGACGGATCGTAGAGGTTCATATAACTGAGTGCCCGGTGGCTGAATACCTTTTCGAGCGAATCATTACCCGCAAACGCCGCCATACGGGCAATGCACCAGTCGTCGTATGCATATTCTAGGGTTTTTGACACCGACTCGCTTTCCATGTTGGCGGGGATATAACCTTCGGACTTATACCATTTTAGTCCGTGATGGTCGCGGGTGGCGCTTTTCACCATAGCCTCAAGGGCTAATGCGGCGTCAAAATCACGGTTCGAGCAGGCCCACGCGTCAACGATCACAGGCACTGAATGATAACCAATCATACACCAGGTTTCATTTCCGGCTAATTCCCATACAGGCAGCAGCCCCCCTTTGTCGTAGATATCGAGCATAGAGCGAATCATCTCGCTGTTACGGTCACGCTGGATAAGGTTAAAAAGCGGGTGCAGG
>Ga0351838_1020_pt1 | contig 28731 bp, 24 predicted proteins | sample BONcelHFGM3001E3_FD_206742 | JGI IMG/M metagenome (GOLD analysis project Ga0351838, IMG submission 206742) | Enriched cells from coal bed in the Powder River Basin, Montana, United States - BONCAT cells FGM rep1 HSBNCT.FGM.300.1.E3 ... | reverse complement strand
CTGCTTGTCTGCTTTAAAAGCCATATATATTTAAATATAAAGCATTAACCGATTTAAAACCGGTTAATGCTATTAATTAAAGTTATAAATTACCTGCCTCTTCTTCTAATCCAAAGCAGGATATAGAACATAGCCATTATAAAAGGTAGAAGTCCCATCAGAAGCCACTTAGTTAACCTCATCCCGGAGAATACCACTGAGATCTTGTTGTCTGTAGGGCTAGGCCTTCTGACATCAATCGGAACTTCATCATCGGACATCCAGAAGAAGGCACCCATAATGAAGTTATAATTTGCAGCGCGCACCCCTTTCCTGCCGATACTTATCTCACCGTTACTGATACAATCTGCATCAGATAATATTACAATCTTCTGCTCCTTATCTCCAACCACTCTATGAAGAGCAACCACAGTAGGAATTGAGGCCGAAACCACCTCTCCCAAAGCCGGGTTAACCTTAACTGTATCGTCGACAAAATTTGTAGTCTCTACCTCACTCCACACACCTCCGCTGGTATCGCTCACAAACAGCTCTGTCACCTTATAACCTTTATCCTGATTATATTTAAGACCAGTCGCTCCCGGCATTGTTAATACATACTCACGGTTAAGCATCATATTGAGCTGATACATCATCGCTGCACCCTCTTTAGTAGGGATAGACTGAATGAAATCCGGTGAGAAATTCTCCGAAGGCTTAACCAGCCTGCCGGGTAAAACCTCAACCCCAAATTGAGAGATCAATTGATTCATCACATCCTGACGACCAGGCTCACCTGCTATCAACAGATTGCCTCCTCTTGCAATGAACTTCTCCAGATTGGAGTGGTGTTGTGGGCTCATTGGAACCCTCATATCACCTATCACCAAAATATCAATCTCGTCGGATATCTCACTGTCCATCTTAACCTCTCTAAAGTCAAAACCTTGGTTTATAAGAGAGTAGCGGAAAGGTTTATCCTGGGCAAACTTATTATAGTCTCTGTCTCCCTCCCTGATGCAATCTCTCTCCCCGTGTCCTGTAACAAATCCAACCATAGGAAGCTTCATAACCAATCTTTTAAATGCTGCAGATATCTCTGCCTCAGATGGGTGCACCTCCATATCATCAAATATTCTCAGGAATGTTTTATCGCCCGTAGCTGTTGTAAGGGTACGAACAAAGCGGTTTCCCTCAGGCACCAAATTTTCAATTTGTGATATCTCCTGTGGAGTCTTAAACATATTACTGTCCAGCCTGTGTATTTTTGAATACTCCAACATCCGCTCCCTGTCGTTTAACTCCGGATATCTTTTATCCATACTAGGGTTGTTTGCTCTGGCGTAATATCTGATGTAATTCATCTTAATATCCGGTTTAAACCTAAGATATTGTTTGAATCTGTTTATATCGGATAGCTCTCTCTTTGGAAGTCCAAAATAGTAGTATTGATCCAAAATATTGACATATGTGTTTATAGTAAGCTTGCCATCAAGCTTCCCAACAATCTCCTGACTGTTTTTTGTAAGTGTGTTTACATCATTTCTGGTGGCATCGTAGTAGAACATAAGTGCAGGCCTGGAGCTGAAATAACCCAAAACGACCGCAACCGAGACAGCTCCCAGATACCTCAAAAGAGAAGTACTCAGGGTGTGCTTTTGGCGAATCGCCTTCATCCGCAATATAGAGAGTGCAAGGAAGAGTCCTATCACAATAATAAAATAGAGAACATCTTCGCTGCATATCAGTCCGCCGATAAATTCATTCGACCTTCCCCTGATGGAGAGCCAGTATGTGATGTCGCGTACAAAAGAGATATCTTGCCACATACCTCCTACAGTATTAAGAACAGCCAGCACAGCCAGTGTACCTACAGCAGCGACAACCTGGTAAGATGTTAAACTGGACATAAACAACCCGATGGCGGCATATCCGCATATGAGCAGAAAGAGTCCAAGAATTCCTGAGCTTACCCCGGCTAAATCAAAATTCTCTACAGTAAATCCTGTGTATAGCACAAATATCATCAGCATTGCAGATATTATAAGCGCATAAAAGACCATCGAGAGATACTTTCCAAGAATAATCTGAGTGTTTGTAACCGGCGATGAGTACAACAGCTTAATTGAGCCACTGCTGAGCTCCCTACTCATTAACCCCATAGTAAGCAGAGGTATATAGAGATAGAGATACTGCTGAATGAGGGTAAAAGTTCCTCTGTGAGGGTGTGCAAATATTCTCATCGAGAGATCTGAAACGGTAAACCCTAAAGATTGCTGGTTCACAACCAGCTCTATTGCAGATGTAAAAGCAATGCTGGATTGAATTGTGAAGATAATCAGAATGAGCCAGGCAATTGGAGAGTAGAATAGAGTCTGTAACTCTGTACGGGCAATTTTATAAATCATTTTCATATCGATTCTCCTCTTTATTTTACGGTTTTAGATAACTCTGCAAAAATTGTATCCAGAGAGCTTCTCTCCAGCCTTATCTCATTTAGCCTCCACCCCTTTGATACACTGGCTTCAACTATTCTTTCGATAATGTCAACGGTGTCAGAAAATTTAACTCTATAACGGGTATCTCCCAGCTCCTCAACATCCAGAACTCCGGGTAGAGCCTTAAGATCTTCTGCAGGAGGACTCTCCAGCAGTGACACAAACACTGTATTGGGTTCAATATAGTTATCGAACTCATCTACAGTGCCGGCAAAGACAACTTTTCCCTCTTCCACCATACGGATGTAGTCACAGGTTGCCTGAACTTCCGAAAGTATGTGAGTAGAGAGAAGAACCGTTCTCTCACGGGCAATCTCCTTTATTAAATTACGAATTTCAACTGTTTGATTGGGATCAAGACCGTTTGTAGGCTCATCCAGTACAACCAGATTCGGGTTATGAATAATAGCCTGAGCAATCCCAACCCGCTGTTGGTAACCTCCGGATAGATTTTTAATTAACCTCTTTCTAAAATGGGTAATTGCACACTTTCCAAGTACCGAATCGAGAGCACTCTTTATCTCTTTCTCAGGTATCATCCTTAAGTTAGCGCAGTGAGTAAGGTACTCTTCAACTGTCAGATCTGGATGTAATGGTGGTTTTTGCGGTAAAAATCCGATATGCTTTTTAGCCTCAATGGAGTTACTGCGCATATCTATCCCGTTTATGAATACATTGCCGTTAGTCTGTTTTAAAACTCCGCAAATAATGTTCATAATGGTAGATTTTCCTGCTCCGTTTGACCCCAGTAATCCATAGATTCCGCAATCTGCAATCTCAAAATCTACATTCTTGACTGCCCACTGAACGCTGTACCTATGGGATAGGTTTTCAACTCTTACGATTGGTTCTGTCATTGTTGTTTTTAGTTTAAATAATAATAAAAGAGGTTTACTAAATACAATAGCAATCGAAAACCGAAAATGACTAAAGAAATTTAATTAGTCAATTCAAATTATTATTTCGAAATTTATCTATTGAACAAATAATATTTATTTATGTCTTTAAATAAGTTTCGCAAATTTTTTCTTGCCTCGACTCTTTTTTTATCTGCAAATTTGATAAGCTCCCAGGATAAAGTAGAGAAAAATTACATTCAATATGTAAACCCATTCATCGGAACAATGAAGATGGGGCACACATATCCAGGAGCAACAGTTCCTTTCGGTTCTGTACAGTTGAGCCCGGATACCGACACTATCCCCTACTCTGTGAATGGAAAGTATAACCCGGATGTTTACAAATATTGTGCAGGGTATCAATACGGAGATAAAACTATTGTGGGTTTCAGCCATACCCATTTTAGCGGAACAGGTCACTCCGACCTTGGAGATCTTCTTATAATGCCCACCACCGGAGTGCTAAGGCTAAATCCCGGAACATCAAATAATCCCGATTCGGGTTACAGATCCAGTTTTTCACACGAAACCGAGGATGCATCTCCAAATTACTACAAAGTTAACTTACTGGATTACAACATAAAAGCAGAGCTCACAACAACCACAAGAGTAGGAGTTCATAAATATACTTTTCCACAATCAGATTCGGCGCACATAATATTGGATCTTACTCACGGCATTTATAACTACCCCGGCAAAAACATCTGGTCGTTTATAAGGGTAGAAAATGACTCTACAATAACCGGTTTCAGGCAGACACACGGATGGGGACGAACCCGGACTGTTTATTTTACTATTGCCTTCTCAAAACCATTTGTAAATTATGGTCTCGTAAATAATGAAGACCTTATTTACAAAGGATTCTGGCGCAAGTTTAATCAAAATAGTAACTTTCCGGAGAGTGCAGGGAGAGAATTGCGTTGCCACTTTGATTTTAATACCACAGAGGGAGAGGAGGTTATGGTCAAGGTGGCAATATCTCCGGTGAGCATAAGTGGTGCAAAAAACAATCTGCAAACTGAAGCTCCTCACTGGAATTTTAATATAATAAAAGAGGCCGGGCAGATGCAGTGGAACCGGGAGCTCTCTAAGATTGATGCTCAGTTCATCACAGAAGATGACAGAACAAGCTTTTACACATCGCTGTATCACACACTCCTTGGTCCTACAATCTATATGGACTGCGACAAATCATATAAAGGTATTGATCAAAATATTCACAAAGCAAATGAATTTGATAACTACACAACATTTTCACTTTGGGATACATACAGGGCATTACACCCGCTTTTCAATATTATTCAACCAACCCGTAACGTAAATATGATAAAATCTATGCTGGCACATTATGATCAAAGCGTTCACAAAATGCTGCCGGTGTGGTCTCATTATGCAAATGAGAACTGGTGTATGATAGGCTACCATTCCGTCTCACTTTTGGCCGATGCTGCAGTCAAAGGTATTAAAGGGTTTGACACAGATAAGGCACTCGAAGCAGCTGTACAAACAGCAAACAACGATTGGTATGAAGGGTTGGGGTATTACAAAAAACTTGGATTTGTTCCAGAAGATAAATCCTCAAGCTCTGTATCCAAAACCCTTGAGTATGCTTATGACGACTGGGCAATAGCACAGTTGGCCAAAGTTGCAGGCAGAGAAAATATTTATGAAGAGTTCACCAAACGAAGCAAATTCTACAAAAACCTATTCGATAGTGCAAAGGGATTTATGCGACCGAAAAACTCCGATGGAAATTTCTTAGATGGATTTGACGAGCTAGATACACACTGTAAGGGATTTATAGAGGGGAACTCCTGGAACTACTCACTCTATGTTCCTCACGATCCTCAGGGGCTCACAGAGCTACTGGGAGGTTCAAAAGCCCTGGAAACATATCTCGACTCAATCTTCAATATGCATCTGCCCGATAAATACTTTGAAGCAACCGAAGACATTACAAGGGATGGCATAATGGGCAACTATGTACACGGGAATGAACCTTCGCACCATATACCCTATCTCTATAACTTTACCGGCTCACCCTGGAAAGGCCAAAAACAGTTAAGAGAGATCTGTAAAAAGATGTACCGCCCTCTGCCCGATGGACTGGGAGGTAACGACGATCTCGGGCAGATGAGTGCCTGGTACATCTTTACATCACTGGGATTTTATCCGGTTGCTCCCGGTTCCGACATATATTATACCGGCAGTCCCAACATTGTTAGTGCAGATATTCATCTGGAAAACGGGAAGATCTTCAAAATAAGAACAGAAAACCAGTCCGAAAAGAGTCTCTATGTCAAGAAAATTATCCTCAACGGCAAAGAGTTGAAGGAGAATAAAATTACACATTCAGATATAGTTAACGGAGGAGAACTAAAATTCGTAATGACAAAAAAAGCAGGCAAGTAAGCCTGCTTTTTTCGTACCCGGAACAGGGCTCGCCATAGTGTCAAATGGCAATTTACATACCGTTGATATATAGTCAAATATGCACGTATATAATTATGATACACATATATACATAAATTTTACTATTTCAAATGATTTCAGATTATTTCATCTATTTTCAGATTTGCGGACGTTTTGCGGACGTGAAATTGTGAAAAAGGTATATGAAAATTGGGTTTCATTTCATATATTTGAGATGCTTAAATATTATCGTCATGACTAAGATTTTAAAAATTCTGGCCAAGAAGACTAATCCCGTATCCGGGAAATCTGAAGTTCTGTTGAGGTTGCGACACGGTCATAATATCTCTCTCCGTGCAAAGACGCACTTATTCATTTCACCAAAGTTTTTTGTCAGACAACGAGAAGGGCCCGATGTGCCTGGCGAAATAGTAGTCAAATCAAAATTCAATTCACCTGAAGTTATCCAGGCAAAGGAAGTAAGAAACAAAATAGAAGAGATGTGCCGCTTGTTTGAAGATTTAATCTGTTCCGAAAAGCCGGCCAACATCACTTTAGAATGGTTACAGGATCAAGTGGACAGATATATCTATGGTGACAAAGGCTCTCCGGAGATTGAATCCCTTAAACCAAAAACATTCTTCAATCATTTAGATGATTACCTGGCGATATCCCATTTCTCCGAAAGCAGAAGAAATCACTATCTTGTCATATACCGAGTCCTGCAGCGATATAGCCTATACAGAAACTTTGAAGTAACATTCGACTCACTAACTCCAGCCATTATTGCCGATTTAGAGAGATTCCTTCGCAAGGAACACACATTCTTTGACGAGAACAGAGTCCCTACCCCAAAATACAAAGCCATTTTTGATCAATTTCCAGAATGTCGCATACCAAAACCAAGAGGCGACAATTATATAAAAGGGCTTTTTGTGGTTCTGAGAACATTCATAATCTGGGCAAATAAGAACGGAAAAACACAGAACAATCCCTTCAAGGAGCGTCAGATTAAGGAGTGTGTCTACGGTACACCCATTTTCATAACAGATGAAGAGCGAAGGAAAATATATGAAACAGATCTATCATATGACAAACGGATGGAACAGCAGAGGGATATATTCATATTCCAATGTTTGATAGGATGCAGAATCAGCGACCTTTATACTATGCGCCAGTCGAACATTACCTCTGAGAAAACATCAAAAGGTGATCGCAAATGCATAAATTACATACCTAGAAAGACGAAAGAAGGGAATCCAATAACAGTTTCTGTTCCTCTAAATGACACAGCCCTAAAAATTCTGAAAAAATATGAATATATGCAGAGTGAAGTGCTTGTCGACAACCGCTATTCCAAAGAAAACATTGCAAAAGCAATTAAAAACAATCAAGCAACAGCCACATCCGATGCCCCTATTTTCCCGCTTATAGCTCAACAACGTTATAACGAATACATCAAAGAAATTTTTAAAGCTTGCGGTATCACCCGGGTAGTATCCGTGATTAACCCTACAACCGGCGAGGTAGAACAGAAAAGCATTGCTGATGTAGCCTCATCACATTTAGCCCGGAGAACTTTTGTCGGAAACCTCTACAATAAAGTCCAGGACCCGAATCTAGTCGGTAGCCTCAGCGGACACAAAGAAGGGAGCAGAGCATTCTCCCGGTACAGAACCATAAACATCGACATCAAAGCGGACCTGATAGACAAAATGTAAAAAATCGCCCTCAATTTGGGGGCGATTTGTGTTGACTTTGCATCTCTTTTAATTTTGTGAAGGGTCAGACACATAATCCAATACTGCTTCCAGTATCATAACTAGGAGATGTTTTTTAAAACTATTTATCTAATTATTCCATCAAATTCTCTATTGTCAATTTTTACTGTTTTAAGATATTTATCATTTATATACAACTTTACACTAACATCTTGCTCACTTAAATAATGCCATCCAACACTACTCCTTATTTGAATTTGCATTGTGGCACTACTAACAAACCTTTGGGTGGAACTTGAGATTGTTTGATAATCTGTATCTAGTTGTTCTCCGGTTTTATTATCCAAAAAGACAGCCGATATTGTTATATGTTCAGTTAGGTCTTTGTTACCAATGTTTTTGAGTTTTAAAGTTATGGTTGGAAGGAAAGAACTTCTAATGTGATATGAGTTGTACCCAGTTACAAATTTTTCAATAGTAATTCTTCCACTTAGGACACTTTGACCATTTTCATTATTCTTTCTTTCAATTGCTCTTCTTTCAATCACTTTCTGATATGGAAGTTTAAAGTCATTCTTACAAGATGTTACAGCTAAAAATAACAATAAAGCAATTAATTTAATTTTTAAATACATAGTATATTCGTTTTTAAGTTTAATAATATTCTTAATCGTAAGTATCCGATAAATCGCATCTAAATTAGCCATTCTGGCGGATACTGGGCCACTTTGTATAAAGTTGGGTAAAATTCGTGCGATTTTGATTAATGTTGTGTCAATTTGTGCCAATTTGATTCAAATTCGTGTGATTGGAGCGCTAATAGTGCAAGCTTTACACGATTCGACACTAGTTTGACTATTTTTTCCACAAATGAGGCAGCAACTCTTCCAGGTTTCTCCTCTCTTTACTGTAGGAGTATATCTTTGACAGGACATCTTCAAGCCACTCTGTGGGGTTCACTCCGGCAGCCTTGCAGGATCCAAGCAGAGAGTAGACCATTGCAGCTCTTATTGCAGCATCTGAGTTACCACAGAAGAGGTAGTTTTTTCGCCCTATTGCCAGGGGACGGATTGCATTTTCAACAAGGTTATTGTCTATTCTGTACCTTCCGTCAAGGTGATACCTTGATAATTTAGGAAAGATGCTGTATGTGTATGATATTGCTTTTGCCGTTCTGCTCTGTGGTAAAAGTGCTTTATAGTTTTCGTAAAGCCATTTTTCAAAGGTCACCAATATCGGATAAGCTTTGCTTCTTCTTAACTCTCTTCTCTGTTCAGTTGTAGCTCCCATCTCATCGGCCTCCCTCTCTACTGCATACAGAGACTGTATCTGCAGAAGAGCTTCAGTTGCCAGCTTCTTATTCTCTGCCAATGCTTCATCGAACTTGCGTCTGGCGTGAGCCCAGCACCCGAGCATCAGCTTGCCGTCAAGTGCCTCAAAGCGCTTATAGACTTGATAGCCGTCACTCTGTATTGCGCCATTGAAGCCGTGAAGCAAAACTAGAGCTGTCTTTTCGGAGCGGGAGCCTCTGTCATAATGGAAGAAGACCTCTCCATTGTCTGGATTGCGTACAACCCACAGGTAACCCTTTACAGCCCGCTTTTTCTCATTATCTATCACCGGGAGAGTACTCTCGTCAACCTGGATGTAATCGGTAGACAGGACCCGTCGTCGAAGATGGTCGTAGAGTGGTCTGAGCAACTCGCAGCTCTGGGAGAACCAGTCTCCCACTGTGGAAGAGCTTATTCTAACCCCAAGATCCCCAAACCGGGCTATTTGCCGGTGAAAAGGGAGGTGATAAAGGTACTTTTGGATTATTATCTCTGTCAAAAGACTCGTATCTGCCATACATTTGTGAATGGGACTGTCGGGAAGTGGTGCTATCACTATTGCCGGCTTCACTTTCTGCTCCACATCAAGCTCCATTGACAGGCTTTTAAGCGCATACTTTTTACGGATAGTCCTCTTAACATAGAACTCAGCAGGTTTGTATGCCAGCCTGTTTGTCTCCTCTGTTCCAATACAAACATACTCCTCAAAATCTATCCCTTCAGGCTCTATTGTTGTCTCTTCAACACGCAGGTTTTCAAAAGATACATCTTTTCGCGGCGTGCGAGGTTTACTTACTGTTATTGTTCTGGTTATGAGCTCCTGCTCTTGCTTTGCAGCCCTCTCCAGCTCCTCTCTCTCATTGTCGCTAAGCTGCTCACCAAAGATGTCCAGTTGACGAGTATCGGGATCTGAGTTGATAAATCGCTCACTCATCTTGCCAAATAACTTCTTTCTTAACCAGGTGAGCTCGTATTCTAATTTGGTGATGTTTGATTCAAGATTGGTAATGTCTGATTCAAGACTGGTGATGTTTGACTCAAGACTGGAGACATTTGATTCTAATTTTACGACATCTGATTCAAGAGTGGATACAACCTCTTCCTTTGCAGCTAGCTGACTACGAAGAGACTCTATCTCTGCGGCCATTCTCTCTATATCCTGCTGGGTGTATCCGGAAGTCATAAAACACTGTAATTGAAAATTCCGGATAAACGGCTCCACCTATTCCGGGGTGAAACGGCGCCAGTAAAGATGACTGGATCTGGAACAAATTTATAATTATTTTTTTGATTTTTTTCTCAATGTGTCACCTTCCAATTCGATTCTTGTGGCAGAACCTGTCAGTCGATCCATTATTGCATCTGCAATGGTAGAGTCTCCAATATATTCATACCATTTCCCAACCGGAAGCTGAGAGGTTATGATTATTGACTTTTTACCATATCTATCCTCTAATATTTGCAAAAGGGTCAACCTTGATATGGGATCCAAAGGATGAACGCCAAAGTCGTCAATAATAATCAAGGCTGTTTTCTCTATATGGTTAAGAAGGTTCATATATGTACCGTCTAATTTTGACTGTGATATTTTTTCCAATAACCGTATCATTCCAAAGTAAAGCACCCTGTTGCCAAAGGAGCAGGCCTGCCTGCCTAAAGCGCACGCCAGGTAGCTTTTTCCGCAGCCTGTGGCCCCTGTAATCAATATATTTTCTGCTCTTTTAATAAACGTGCAGTCTGCAAGTTCAAGAAGGTCGTCTTTTGTGAAGTTCCTATCGGTAGAACAATTTATCTCTTCTAAAACGACATTGTATCTCAATTTGCTGAGTTTTAAATACATCTCTGTTTTTTTGTTCAATCTGGATTGTTCTTCTGCTTCTATCAGGCGGGCAATAAACTGGTGAATGGATGGTTGCTCCTGCGTTGGCATCGTCACTATTGCCTGATAGGCCTGTTTCATGCCTTTTAGTTTTAAATGTTCCATTTTGTCAATGGTTATTTGTGTGTTCATGTTTTTGATGTTTAATGTTTTATAATTATTGATAATGTTCTGCTCCTCTGGTGTTTTCATGTTCAGGCAGTCGATAATTTCTTGCGCAAAACATATCATCTTCTTTATCCAGGTTTTTATCCAAGATGTTTTTTATCATTGTATAATTTACAACTGGAGAGTTAATCAGCCGCATACATGCTGCCCTTAAGCGTTTTTCCCCATGTATTGTCCCTAGTCTGAAAATACCAATGCAGCTATTGTATGTCTGTTGTACAAATGGCCTGGACGATAATACTTTCTGGATTGCTGTTTTTGTTTCCTCTCCCATCTTTTCTGCTCTTTTGATAAAATACTCGGCATCCCATCCCTTCTGTTCTACATAAATGGCGTGGGATTTAGGCATGTGCTCCTTTAATGTAGAGTATGCATATCTTCTGGTGTTTCTTTGGTGTATGGCTATTCGTTGGTAATCATGGTATATCTCTACATTGATATAATCGTAAACCACTGTTACTTTCTTCTTGATATATTGATATGGAACGCTATAATAATGCATATCCTCTCCCAGCAGTACATGATAGGATTGTTGGACGGTAGCCTGTATACGATGTTTAATGACAAAGGGTTCTTCGGGAAGAGATTTCATTCTGGGCATTTCTTCCATCTCAAAAATCTCCCTGCGGCTGTAATCCCTGTTGGATCTCTTAGTGTCATTCAGCTCATCAAGCAGCTCCCAAATACGATTATTAAGGGCAGCCAATGAATAATATACATCATTCCGCATCCGGGCATAGATTTTCATATAGACTATATTCACATGGGATTCTACGCTGGCCTTATCCTTTGGTTTCCTTACCCTAGTTGCGTGAAGGGCAGTATTGTAATGAACCGACCACTCTTCTGCCATATAACTGAATGTGGGCTCATATCTGCTGCTCCTGAAGACATATTGCTTCATGTTGTCACTATAGACATTATGAGGAACCTTCTTGAAGTATTCTAAAGCATTGCTGAGTCCTCGGTAGAAGTTTTCTTGCCTTGCATTAGTCATTGCTTCAACATATGTTTCACTACTAAAAGGCATTGAACAAACCAAAACGTCACACAATACCTTTGCACAGCTCTCTTTATTTATGAAAAACAACTTATCACCGGCAAAGTCTGCTTGCATCGTATCACCGGGTATATGTTCATTTATAAAACTTGCCTTCCTGCTGTTTGTATAACGCAATAGGAGATCGCAGAACTGCGAATGACTATATCCATCTGGATGTTTTTGCTTATATTCTTTCCAGAGAAGACCTTTGGTAACACCTCTGAGTTTTAGTTCATTGGAAAAATATGGCAACTGTGACTCAAAATCTTTTTGTCTATCACTAATAGGCTTGGGTTCTTCTTCCTTCTTGGGTATGAGTAAGGTAGATAACTCTGCATCTCCCAGTTTGAGCAGCTCTGCATAATCTTTTTTGGTGGATTTTATCTGCTCAATGTAGTCTGTGACAGTATGCCTGCCCATTTTTAGATCAGAGCTGATACTCCTTCCGGAGTATTCATCTTGGAGCATTTGAATGATTTTTCGAATTCGTAACATGTTCACCCGCTTGTTTGCCATAATAATTTTATTTGCGTTAAAATTACTATGGATGTTATCAAATCCAATCAATCTACTGGCGCTATTTCTGCCGGATTGTCAGGTTGAAATTTACTGTTGGAGAGTAAATTGTTCCCTAAAAAGTGGCGCCGTTTGCGGCCGGATTTACTGGCGCCGTTTGGACCGGAGAAAGTGGTGCTGATAGCTCCGGATTATTCAACTGTAATTATCTGATACAAAGATAGTAACAATGTTTCAGATAACCAAATAATAACCAACATTTTATGCTAAAAATTTACTCTTTTTAACCTCCTTAATCTTGTTGCCGGGTCATCCATAACACCCTCAACCATCATTACAAGATCCAACCAGTTCATTTTGACTGATCCCTGTTCCGAATCTATTGAAGGGAGGCGAAAACGACCCTCTTCAAGCAGTTTTGAGTAAATAACCAGTCCGCCCGGCTCCATATGAAGTAGTTTGATTCGGTTACGGGCCTTGTTTATAAAGATGAAGACATCGCCATTGCGCACATTGAGCCCCATATTGTTTGTCACAAGACCACTCAGGGTGTGATAACTCTTCCGCATATCGGTGGGCTCGCTGTAGAGAAGGTAGCGCATGCTGTCATTAAGACTAAACATTGCGCCGGCCTCCGGATGAAGCGATGATGGAACTCACCATTAATGAGTCCATAATACCACGGATACGGAACTCTGCTCCGGTAGGAGTGCGAAGCTCTATCTCAATCTCACCCTGACCAATCACCGCCTGTTTCGTGCTTTTACCTCGTTTTGACGGCTTGATTAAACCCCCGGAATGGAGATCGATGGGTAAGAATTGGCCATCTGTGATAGATGAAGACTCTTTGAGTTCTCTGGACCTGCGCTTCCAGTAGTAGTATTTGTGTGGGCTTACACCTTTTGCCTGAAGAAAAGTTCTGATATCAGATGATGATGATATAAAATCCTGTTCCAAAAGTTCATATTCCGCGAGTGTCATAGCTTTTAATTTTAAAACAAAATTAAAGAGGCCAAACATAGGCTACAATATGGGTTTTATCGGATGCTTACTTATAATAGAGCCTCCGCAATTGTTATCAGCAATCGCAATGATATTGGGATTATCTATAATAATTTGTGGAGCATTACCAGTCAAGTCTTTTGTAACTATTATTGCCTTTCTATTTGAGTTTTTGATGTTTTGACATATTTTCTTATCAATGTCCAAATCATTAAAACCGTATCCAATAAACAAATATGTCTGAGCCTTATCAATTGCCGAATCCATTTCCCTATAAAATTGCCTATTCTCAACAATTCTTTTATGTTTTGTATCACCAGGCGTAATAATGAATCTTTCGAGATTTAGAGGTTTATCAAAATATGCTAATGAATCATTTCTAACAACAAAATCATTGTCAACAAAATAGTTCAATGAACCATGAACTTTGTGTAATTTGAAATGTGGTTTTATTCTTGAATAGACTTTATTCGTTTTATTTTCTCGTTCAATTCTAATAAATTGTTGCTCAGATTCACTCCAATCAAATCCCTTCTGCAATCCACCAAAGAATCCATCATTATAATCCAAATTACATTGAGATAATGCGTTTTCTATAATCAAATCGTAGTTTGGGGTTATTATGTCTATTGAAGGATTAACATAGGAAAAAGTTTGCTTCAATCTCTCAAATAAAGACTTAATAGGAATATTTCCTTGGTTTATTTTTGAGAGATTTTTATTGTTTATATATGCTACATATTTACCAGTTTCAGAAATAATTCGGTTTAGCAAAAATTGAGAAGATATTCCATTCAAAGAGTTTTCAAAATCATGCCCGTGTTTTCTATTATGTGAAACTTTTTTCCATTCAGTTAAAGCTTTGTCATTTTTTTTAATTTGAATAGGTATTTCCTTCTTAAGATGGGTTTCCAAAGAATTCATTCCAAAATCATAATCCACAGCCATTGATGAACCTGTTCCAACAATCACCACAAGTTGTTTTCTCAATCTTTCTTGAATCTCTTGATATATTATATTTAAATCAGTCATAGTCAATTTGTGGGTTGGACGAAAACAGCTCTTTTGCAAGCTGAAGAATTAGCCTGTGTGTTGGGGCTTACAAATGTGCTGTTTTGTGCGTTGGCTATTTTCATTTTCTATTCTTTATTCAGTAAAATTACCATCGTCGTTGGGTTTTTCTTCGCTTGTGCCTAACATTTGCTGCTAAAAAGCGATGGGGAGTTCGAAGCAGCAATTTTGTCCCACGGTAAAATAAATGCTATTATACTAAAATAAAACTCATCTAGCTCTCTGCCCCAATGTTTTTTAGCAGCTGTTAGCATCAGTTATTTTATCGTTGTATTATTTATTATTTCGAGTATGGTTTCTTTTTGTTTCTCATATTTAATATTATCAATTTTATCAATCATTTCTTTCACTTTATTATAGTCCCATTTACTTAATGTTTTCATTTTGTTGAGATTGTCTAGCAGGTCAGATAAATAAAACTCTAAATCAGTTTTAAATTCAATTGCGTACAATAGTTCTTCTACTCTATATGTTAATGAATTTGCATAGACTTCTTTATGGTCCCAAAGATTTACTTTGATTCTGGCTGAATCCATCTTTAGTCTCTTTTCCATGTAATTTAATTGTTGTTTAGAATTTTCAATTAATTTGGCAAGACTGGATTCTTTAGATGATAGTTCTTTCGAGAGTGAGTTAATTCTTTCATCTGTCTTTTCATTGTTCAACCTAAACTGTTGATTATAACTTTCTGTTAACGTTTTGATTTGCAAGTTGAAACTTTCATTTAATGAATTAATCTGCTGACTATAATTTTTATTAAATGTGTCAAGTTGATTCTGATAATTATTAGAAAGTTCTTTTGTTATTTCAGATACTTTCAATTTCATATTTTTTATAAGTTCTTCGCTTTTATTTGTTTGATTTAAAATTATAGTATCAAATTTTTCTTTAAAAATATTATTTTCCTTAATTATACCTGAGATTGTTTCTTTTTGTAAAGACTCAAAATCCATTGATAATTTAGATGACTTGACATCAAATTCTTTTTTAATCTTTTCATTTTCAGTCTCAATTTCATTTAATAACGATGTGCGAACTTCTTGTATTTTTAAGTCAATTTGTTGTAATAGGTTTTCAAGTTCTTTTTTATTAAATCGAAAGTTAAAGAATATATTACTTCCAAAAACGGCTAATAGAATAATAATGATACTTGCAATAGACCATCTAAATGTTTCAAGTAATTCGGTATTGCTTTTTTTAGATTCTTCATATAAGACACTGTAAATCTCTGCATTATTAAGGTTGAAAATACTGTCGATTCTGGTCTTGGTCAATTGTGATTGACTAACTGAATCAGTTTTTGCGAACAGGAAACTAATAAAGAAGAAAAAAATTAAGAGAAGTAAAACCTTTTTCATGTTTTCAAGTTTTTATAAGAATCATAATCTGTTAATTCTATTAATTAAGTCTGGCTAGGACCTTTTTTATGTCGCTCCACATTTCTGTTCATTTTGTAATAATTGATGCTAACGTTTCAACGGTAAATCCCGTTTTAATGGGATTTAACGTGTGTTATGGGTTGGTTGCGCCGTTCTATCAATTTGTCGTCGATTTATACTGTGTCTAATTTTTATAATCTATTTCCTGGCAAACTACCTCTTTTTAAACCTTGCGCCTCTCTCATCCTTGCTGGCGGCTTACTCTCAATTTACCTTTCCTTGTTTTTTACTCTCCTTTTCTTACTCTATTTTTTTTACCCTAAAGTATTCGCAACTGACCCATCAACGGTCACCTGTATGTGGGGTAGCCGACTACGGGCTACTTTCCTGTCAAACCGAGATGAAATTGATGCGGGTGATGAACCTATAATTATCCACAAACCCGGCTATGACATATACAGATTGTTAGCGTTTCGTTGTTTTATCTTTATACATATATCTCATATTTAACTACTTATTCCAAGTATTGTCATTGCTCTGTAATAGCTTTCTAGAACTAATTCAAGCTTTACACCCATTAGTTTGAACTCTTTCCTTAGAAGTAACTCTGTTATACGGTATGGCTTTTCCGTACTTTGTCCTTTTAATAGATTAACAAGCGCACTTGTTGATTCTTGCTTAAACAAATCAGTAGGTATAATAGGATTCAAAGCCATTTGCTTCAAAAAACCCACAACCGTAAAAATTGTATTTTTGTTTGGAATCAATCTCAACGCTGTATTATTGATGCAATGAGCAAAATTATTGGGTTGGTCTTTAAATTTCTTATTGAATTCTTGAATTAAAATATTTGATTGAAATGTATGACCAACGTATTTATTCTTGACAAATTCAATGTAACATCCATCATTACCATGTTCAGTTGATTTTAGACAAAAATAACCTTTTTAAATATATTTGTACTTATTATGGAACTCTTTTTCACAAACAACATCGAGGGCGACAGGGCCACTCTGGACGCCGGAGAGTCGCTGCACTGCACCAAAGTTATGCGACACAACACCGGTGAGAGGATTAATTTCACCGATGGCGCAGGGGGTCTATACCTTGCAGAGATTATATCAACTCAGGGTAAAGAGACCCGTCTGCAGATAATCAGCTGCGATAGGGAGTACCAGAAGAGAGATTACTATCTGCATATGGCTGTTGCTCCCACAAAGAACCCGGACAGGTATGAGTGGTTTATAGAAAAGGCTGTTGAGCTTGGGATAGATGAGATAACCCCGCTCGAGGGAGAGCACTCCCAAAAGAGGGTATTCAAAAAAGAGAGAGCAGAGAGACTAATACTATCTGCAATGAAACAGTCTCTCAAAACTCGCCTCCCAATTCTAAACCCAATGACAAAGGCATCTGCACTTATAACGGATTATAAGCAGAGGGAGGGTTGGACAAAACTTATCGGCCACTGCCGGGAAAGCCATCGTGAGAGTATAACCACCCTTATTGAACAATCAAAAAAGCAGCGGGGCGACAATTACCCCCCCCAAATTCTTGCCCCCCAAAAAATCCTAGTGATGATAGGGCCCGAAGGCGACTTCTCCGTTAGCGAAATTGAACTGGCCACCCACAGCGGTTTTCTGGCTTTCCATATGGGAGAGTCCCGTATGCGAACAGAGACCGCAGCCCTAACTGCAGTCTCCGCCGTCTATTTGGGACACATTAATTAAAATTTGCTAAATAGCTGGTAGCCAATTATAACCCACGATGCTTGGCAAGGTTCTCTCACCTCAAAATTATATAGATTGTGTAGAAGAAGTATGAGGCGATGAGAATCAGCCCTTCCAGCTTGTCTATGCGCTGACCTCTTCCACGGTGTGCGAAGAAGAGTACCAGGGCGGTTGCTGCAGCGGCCACAAGCCCGTCTGCAATACTCTCGGGAGCAACCGGCAATGGGAAGATTATAGAGCTTACACCAAGGATAAAGAAGATGTTGAAGATATTTGAACCTACAACATTTCCGATAGCGATATCGCTGTTGCCCCTTAGTGCAGCAACTACGCTGGTGGCGAGTTCGGGCAGAGATGTGCCCACCGCGAGAATGGTGAGGCCGATGAGGTTATCGCTGAAACCCCACTGCCGGGCAAGTATGGTAGCGTGGTCTACAATTATATCTCCTCCGAAGATTAGGGCAGCCAAACCACCCGCAATCATAATCAACGAAATCCCTACAGTGTATGTTTTTGTTAGGTGTTCTGTAGCATCCTTCTCTTTAATCTCCCCCTTTTTTGCAGAGAGAAAGACATAGTACAGAAATATGGAGAAGAAAAGAAGCAGAATGAGCCCGTCGCTCCTGTTGATAACCCCCTCTTTACCGTCGAGCAGAACATCTGCAGTAACAAAAAGAAGAGCGGCTGATGCCAGTATTGCATAGGGGATCTCAATTTTTATGAGTGAACTCTTAAGATTTATTGGGCGGATTAGCGCTGCTATCCCAATTATTGCCAGGAAGTTAAAAATATTACTCCCTACCACATTCCCGATAGCCATTCCCGCTGATCCCTCCAGGCTTGCCATAATGTTGACCGAGAGCTCCGGGGCAGATGTTCCTATGGAGACCACGGTGAGCCCGATAATCAGGTCCGAGATATTGAGTTTTTTTGCAATGGATGATGCCCCCTTTACCAGATAGTCTGCACCGGCAATAAGGATTACAAATCCAACCAAGAGAAGAAGATAGTGTATCATTTTTATATTTTGTTAGTCGCGGATTATCTTTACAACTCCGCCCTCTCCAATGTAGAGGATTGAAGATGGTTTCCCGGTAGAGCCCTCTTCGTGGAAAGGATCTGCAACCCAATCTGCACCGGCAATAATTGAGTCGTCTATATACTCATAATGGGAGGGGCTCTTCTCCCCCGAGATGTTTGCAGATGTTGCCACAATGGGTTTGCCGAATTTTGCAAGCAGGAGGTTGCAGAATGGGTGGTCTACAATACGGATTCCCACAGAGCCATCTTTGGCAATAACATTGGCTGCAAGGTTAAACGCCCCCGGATAGATAATTGTGAGAGGCTTGTCACTCATCTCTGCAACCTCCTCAGCAATTTCCGGCACCTGTTTTACGTGCCTGCACACCATATTAAAATCTGCAGCAATCACTATTAGCCCGCTGCACTTTTCACGTTTTTTAATTTTGCAGACTCTCTCTACAGCTGCAGGGTTGGAGGCATCACAACCTAAACCCCAAACAGTATCGGTGGGATATAGTATTACACCCCCGCTACGGAGAACCTTTACTGCTTCATCTACCGCTTTCTTTAGTTCCATTTTTCTCTTTATGTTTAGATATTATATTTTGATACAGAGCGAAAAGTTTTTCGGCCACCTTATCGTTGCGAAACTCTTTTGAGTGTTCAAACCCCCTCTCAATCATACTTTTGCGAAGGGTTGGAGATGATAGTACCATCTCAATACTGCCTGCTATCTCCTCTACTGAGCTTGGGTCTACATACAAAGGAGCCTCTCCACCCGCCTCCGGCATAGATGCCCTTTTTGAGGTGACAACAGGTATTCCGTAGGTAATTCCCTCCAGAACGGGTATCCCGAATCCCTCGAAATGAGAGACATAGACCAGACACTCTGCCAAAGAGTATACCGCCGGTAAAAGGGTAAAATCTGCATCGTGAATCATCCTTACCCTATCTTTGACTCCCAGTTTATCTGCAATTGCCCAAACCTTTATGGCATAAGGTGTCCATTTGCCAAAACAGAGCAGCTGTACATCTTTTGGAAGCGAGGGAAGAGCCCTCACCACATTTTCCAGATTCTTGCGCTCCTTAACGGTTCCCACAGCAACGATAAATCTCTTGGGCAGGTTATAAAGCACTCGCGCCCGCTCTATCTTCTGTTGTGAAGCAGGGGAGTAAAACTGCGGGTCACAACCCTGGTATATTATCTCAATTTTTGATGGATCTGTCCCGAAGAAAGCGACAATGTCATCTGCAGTCTGTTTGCTGATAGCAATAACTTTACTGGAGTGCTTTATTGCGTGGGCAGCCTTTTTACGATAGATCCAACGCTGGAGAGGTTTGTAGAACCCAGGATACCTCAAAAAGATGAGGTCGTGAATGGTCACCACCTTTGGTGCAGATATTGGGCACAACGGAAGCTCTCCGCTTAGGCCGTGGTAGAGATCCAGCTTGTCGCTCTCTGCGATGGAGCTTATGAAGCAGGAGCGCCAAAGCGCCGAGAAGTAACCCTTTAACCCCGAAGCGGTACGAACAGTAATGTTCTTTCGGTTAGAGAACTCCAGCAGAGGGTGCTCCCGAAAACGGGTGGTGTATAAAAAGTAGTCGTTATAGTTAAATATCCTTGAGAGAGAAGAGATTGTAAGGCGGCTGTAGTTACCAAGACCGCTTAAGTTGGTAAATGCTCTCTTTGCATCAAATCCTATCCTGTACATAGTTAAGGGATAATAAGCTCTGAAATAACCGGGAAGTGGTCTGAGAACTCTACCCTTGGAGTTGTATGAATATTACTCCAGATTGGGGAGGGATAGAGAATGTAGTCGATTCTAAGCAGAGGCCAAAGGAAAGAGTAGGTTGCACTAAATCCTTTGCCGGACTGCCGGAAGCTGTCTTTTCTTTCGGATGTTAAGCTTGTATAGGTATATGACATTGGGGTGTCGTTAAGATCTCCGCAGATAATTGATGGTAGTTCGGTGGCTGCGGCGTGTTTTAGTATAGAGTCCACCTGAAGTGCCCTTTTACGGAAAGTACCCGCCAGTTTATCGTGTACTTCGTAGATCTCCTCCGTAACCTTTTCGCTCTCCCTCATCCTCTTCATTATAGAGGTAAAGGAGATGCTGTGAGACTCCAGATGTGTATTATAGAAACGAATTCTCTTGCCAAAGTGCTCAATATCGGTGAATATACACAAGTTGGTACTCCCCTTGAATGTAAGAGTCCCGGAGTTCACAATTGGAAACTTGCTAAGAGTTACATTCCCGAAACTTGGCCCCTTTCTAGATTTGAACATATGATAATAGCGATATGGGTATTGAGGGAAGAGCTCCATTACTGCAGCACTGTCTTTGGAGTAGAACTCCTGCAGGCAAACTACTGCAAGATTCTCCTCTTTTAAAAAATTATTGATCTCCCTTATGGTGTTTTCGTAGCTCTTGTCTCTACCCTGAGAGAATAGCCCCACATTATATGTGCACACCTTTAACGCAATACCTGGATCTCCCTTTTTAATCTCACCCCATCGGATAAACAACTCAGCAAAGAGAATAGAGGGTAGGAGAACGATAAAGGTGACCCATACGACTCCGGCTTTGCGGATAACACCGACAAAGAGAATGAACAGATTGAGCAGTACCAGCGGAATAAAGTAGAGACCGAAAAAGAGAGGGATGGAAGATATTGAGGGGCTTATATATGCAGATAGATAAGAAAAAAGCAGAGCAACAGCCGCCGACACAATTATGAGGCGGAGAAAGACCACAACTGGCCAAGGCAGTCTCTTTTTCTTTTTACCCATTCTAAAAATACATTCTGTTCTTCTTCTTCCAGTATATTATGAGGAAATAGCCAAAAAGCATACCGCCAAGGTGGGCAAAGTGGGCAATGTTGCTTCCTTTGTTTGACAATCCCAGATATAGCTCTATGGCTCCGAATATCATCACAAACCATTTAGCCTTAAGGGCAATGGGAGGGAAGATTAGCTGCAGCACATTGTTCGGGAATAGCATCCCGTAAGCAAGCAGAACCCCGAACACCGCTCCTGAAGCACCAACCGTTGGGGTTCTCATTATGTTGGTTATACCCTCGGATGCCATAAGGTTACCCGCCTCATAGGCTGTGTTTAGTGAGGATACCTCTAAAAAGAGAACCAGTGAGTGCAAGGCAGCTGCCCCCAACCCCGTAATCATATAGTAGATGAAAAACTTCTTGCTCCCCCATACGTGCTCCAAAGCTATCCCAAAGATTACCAACGAGTACATATTGAAAAAGAGGTGAATGAAGTTTCCGTGCATAAACATATGCGTCACCAGCTGATATGGTTTGAAAAGGGGTGACTCAACATAGAATAGAGCAAACTTCTCATACATAAAATCTCCGGTAAGGAATGTGATGAGTAGCATTACCCCATTTAAAATAACCAGGTTCTTCACCACCGGAGGAATGCTGCTCCAAAAACCTGTACCTCTGTTTATATACATAACTCTTTGTTTTCGTGTTAATAGTTAAATAAATTTCTCAATATCTTCAAGCGACATAATTGCCAGACATCTGTTGCCGGAGGGTGTGTAGTTGGGCTCCCTGCAGGCAAAGAGTGTATCAATTAACGTTTGTGCCTCCAGGTTGTTTAGCGGCTCATACTTTCCGGATGATCCCGATTTTGCCAGTTGCCCTGCCAGCCTCTCTTTTGACTTCTTCCCAAAATCCCTGCCATCTTCGCTTAAATCGCTTACCAGACTGTCAATTATGGCACTAAGAGAGTCTGAATTATCGTTGAACCCGTTAGGTAATGCATTTACTGTTAGGGAGTTCTCTTCAATTGAGATATCGAAACCCATAAATCTCAAGTTTGAGATGTTCTCCTGCAATATTGACACAGTTTTAATGTCGGCCTCAATTGTGACCGGAAAGAGAGACTGCAGCGGGAGGTTTCTTCCCTCTGTGAGTGCCTCCAGATATCTTTCATAAAGGATTCGTTCTCTCGCTCGTTTTATATCTATAAGGATTACACCGGATTTAATGGTGGTAAGCAGATATTTGCCCCCCACCTGAAGAACAGGTTTTTGAGTGATGGCTGAATCTGAGAAGAGGGGATCCGGATTAAATGGATCTGAGTAGTCGGCAGGAGTTGATCCATAGCCGCTGTGAAACCGGCGGTCAAACGCGGCAACGCCATTTTCATCAGACTCCTGGCCGCCGCCGGGAAACCCATCTGCACCTGTACGGAACCCATCTGCACCTGTGCGGAACGGGTTGAAGAGCGGGTCATAATCTACTTTTGGAGGAGGGGTGTAAAAGCCTTTTTTGATTTTGGGGATATCGGGGGCACCATCCATATCGAAATCTATGCTCGGCATAAAGGAGTTCTTGCCCAAAGACTCCCTTGTGGCAGAGTGTAGGATATCAAAGATTGCAAAATCGTCTTCGAACTTAATCTCTGTCTTTGAAGGGTGGATGTTTACATCAATTTTGTGCGGGTCGCACTCGAAAAATATAAAAAAAGAGGGGAGAAGGTCACCTGCAATGAGCCCTTCGTAACCCTTCACAATTGCTTTCTGGAAATATGAGCTGCGGAAATACCTGTTGTTTACAAAGAGGTACTGGTTGCCGGGAGTCTTTCGCGCATCCTCCGGACGACCTATGTAACCACTTATCTTTATGAGAGATGTATCTACCGAGATCTCTACCAACTCTCGCCCCATATCGCGGCCGGCAACATCCTGAATTCTTTTTTTGAGTGTCGCAGGGTTGAGCTGAAAGATATCTGCATTGTTATGGGTGAGCCGAAACGAGATGTTGGGACGGGTGATTGCCACCCTGGAAAATTCAGAGACTATCTGGCGAAACTCTGTGGCATCTGACTTAAGAAATTTTCTCCTTGCGGGAACATTGTAGAATAGGTTCCGCACCACGAAGTTTGAGCCGGTAGGTGTGGAGGTTTGATTCTCGGATACGAGTTTTGACTCGGCGTATTTAATTTCATAACCTGTCTGGTCATCTGCCCGTTTTGTACGAAGAGTAACCTCGGCAACTGAGCATACAGAGGCCAGGGCCTCTCCGCGGAAACCGAATGTGTGTATTGAGTTGAGATCTTCTGCTGTGGAGATCTTAGAGGTGGCGTGTCTAAGAAAGGCCATTTTGGCATCTTCCTGCGAGAAGCCGCACCCATCGTCTATCACCTGAATGAGTGTCCTTCCGGAGTCTTTAATAATTAGCGAAATATTTTGGGCGCCCGCATCAACGGAGTTCTCCATAAGCTCCTTAACCACAGAGGCAGGCCTCTGTACCACCTCTCCGGCTGCGATTAGATTGGAGATATGACCGGGTAGAACCTTTATCATCTACAAGTTAAATAAAAAATAGGCCAATGGATTTAGCCACATAATAGGCTGCTGTCATAAGGCCTAATAATGAGAGCAGTACAATAATTCTCATTACCATTGGTGAGCCTGCCTGCTTTCGGTTTTCATAAATGGCTTTACGGAAATTGGTTCTGATGTTTTTCCCGGGAATATACTCCCTCTCTTTGCCCTGCTCCTCCACTCTGGCTTTGGCAATTCTATCCTGAAGAGCCTCTTTGCGCTCGTCATAATAGAGGGGCTGATAGTTGAATACCCTGTGTTTGGGTGTTTTAAAAAAGCTAAAATTTAGACCCATAACCATCGTTTTATGAAGACAAAGATAACAATAATTATAGGAATTTTGTTGTAGCTTTGCATAAGGAGCACTAGTTTAATTTAACAGAACCGCAAAATGTACAGGATAGGAAACGGATACGACGTGCACGCACTTGCACACAAACTGCCTCTTTGGATATGCGGTGTGCAGATAGAACACACTAAGGGTTGTATTGCCCACTCGGACGGCGATGCCCCTCTTCACGCCCTCTGTGATGCCCTGCTTGGTGCCCTTGCGCTGGGCGATATCGGAAAACACTTCCCGGACACATCTGCAGAGTTCAAAGGGATAGATAGTAAACTTCTTCTCGGGCGTGTTTATGCCCTTATTACCGGGGCAGGATATACTCTTGTGAATGCAGATATCACAATTACTCTGGAGCGACCTAAAATTGCACCCCATATTGAGCAGATGAGAGCCACTGTTGCCAGTGTGCTTAACTGCCCGCCGGATTGTATCTCGGTTAAAGCTACCACCAGTGAAAAGCTGGGTTTTGTAGGCCGCGAAGAGGGAGTTGAGGCTTACGCAGTTGTGTTATTAAAAAAGCTTGCCTAAAATCTTGATTAGCAACTAATATCCAATTATTGCATCCCTCATTAACTCCTCAAAAATTGAGGCATCTATTAGTCGGTAGTGTGGGTTATGATATTTTATATAGGTTTCGCTGTGGTGAACCACATACCCCCCGTTGGAGAGTAGTTTGTCTATAGCCTTTGAATCATCTTCAAAATAGAGCAGACGCGGGTAAAGCGTATGGATAATCTTCTCAATCTCCTTCCACTCATCCCTCCAGCTCTCAATATCCGGCTGCGGCGCATCTGAGATACTACTCACAAAAGCAGCGAAAAAATCACTATAACTTACCAGCTTTAGTTTGATAATTGAGAGATCTACCCTCAAAAAACGCCCCTCCCAGCCGGTCTTCTCTGCCATCTGCACCTGCGATTTACCCCTCACTTGAGTAAGCTCCTCCCTCAAATATCTACCCGCCGCCGCGGTATCCTTTAACAGATGACCCGGCCCAAACTTATCCTGGAAGAAATTCTTGTAAAGATCTGTTAACCGGGACTTAGGATAATTTTGCATCTGCCACCTAACCGCCCACCTCACCTCAGTCTCAAAATCGTCCTGACCCGCCATCCGACCCGGCAACCACAATGTAGCCACCAAAGCAATAAAAAAATATACCCTCATATCTAAAGTTATTAATTGTATCCCCCCACTCCCCAAAAATAAACAATTTTGACAATCTATTTGCCGCGTAACAAAAAAGTATTACTTTTGCACTCCAATTCCGGCGCGATAGCTCAGATGGTTAGAGCGCATGATTCATAATCATGAGGTCCCCAGTTCAATCCTGGGTCGCGCTACAAGAGAAGAGAACCCCCGACTGCCAAAGGCAATCGGGGGTTTTTTGTTTGGAGGTCGCCTGAGCTTGCTCACAGGCGGCCGCAAAACAAAAAGATCACGCGAGGCAACGCCCGCGGGGTTCTCTTCTCTTGGGCTGTTTTGCCGACCATACCAGGATCACCGACCGCAGGGAGGTAATCCTGGGGGCTGTATGGAAAAGGACAAAAAGACCGTGTACTGCCAGTTAGTGAGAAGCTTATGAAAATGATTATCAAGTATTATAAATTGTATAGACCTTCTACTTATTTGATAGAGGGGCAGTTTAAAGGTAATAGTTATAGCGAAACAAGTCTTGAAAAAATATTTCATAAATATTTGGGCAAAATATATAAAAATCATAACTTTACGCTGCATTGCCTGCGGCACAGCTACGCAACACATCTTTTAGAGGCGGGGGTAAGTTTGAGATACATTCAAGAGTTGCTAGGTCACAAAAGCAGTAAAACAACAGAAATCTACACCCACGTTAGTATGACCGGTCTTCAAAATATTAAAAACCCTGCCGATGACTTTGATTTATAACAACTTTTTTACGAAAAATATAAACCACCACAAAGGTGTTTCAAGCCCCATAAATTAGTGGCCTTAAACACACTTTGTTCAACCCATAAACAAGTTGATGGGTCAGTTGCGAATACTTTAGGGTAAAAAAATAGAGTAAGAAAAGGAGAGTAAAAAACAAGGAAAGGTAAATTGAGAGTAAGCCGCCAGCAAGGATGAGAGAGGCGCAAGGTTTAAAAAGAGGTAGTTTGCCAGGAAATAGATTATAAAAATTAGACACAGTATAAATCGACGACAAATTGATAGAACGGCGCAACCAACCCATAACACACGTTAAATCCCATTAAAACGGGATTTACCGTTGAAACGTTAGCGTTCATTGTAAAAAAGACTCCGCACCTAGATAACTATGAAATATAAAGATAACCAATTCAAATGCCTAAAGTAAATATTATGGAACCGCTCTCTTCTTTTGGAATAAGCATAGCTGCTGGAATTGCTCTAGACATTTATAATAAATCACAGGGGACTGTTAAAAAAGAAATCAAGAACGCATTTGAGAAAGCTTTAATTTCTTGGTGCAAGAATGATGATATTCGTGAAAGGAAGAGAAATGAATTAAAAAGAACTCTTGATAAATTTATTGTAGAGCCAGAACTTCTGGCTGACATAAACAACCAAAGTCCTGAATTAAATTCATTTTTTGAGAAGTTTGATGAAGCATTAGCTCAATATAGTGCAGCATACCACTACATTAAAGAGGTCAAGGATTTAGAAAGATACAGAACAGAGGTATCATTTCTTTCAAGTATAAAAGACACTGTTGAAGACACAAATAAAAAACTTACTGATTTTATAGAGAATAACCTTCCTGAAAGTAGTGCACTTCTTGAAGAAGAATGGAAAAGACAACTTCTAGTTTATAAAGAAAGTATTTCAAACTTCAAACCTAAAACGGCACTAAACCTGCTTCTTAAACTTGAAGAAAGTTTTGTTACAAATAATGTAAAACCTTCTAACAGCCTATTATCATCTATTGAATTTTTGAAAGCTCAGTGCTATGAATTAATTGGCAAGGCAAAGGAAATGTATCAAAGCTATATCAAAGCTAATCTATTAAATTCTGCTACGATTCAAATCAAAGAAAAGGCTTGTTATTCATATGCAAAAATCGAAGAGAAAGAGAAATCGAATAATTTAATTGACGAGATTTTAAAGTATGATGAATATAATTCGGTGGCGTGGGCAGTTAAAATTATCCTTGATGAAGGTAAGAATTTAGAATCCCACATTTTGGAAACTCCACCAATGGTTAGAACTGACTGGAACTTTAAAAGATTGGTTTACCTAAATATATTAAATGGTTCCGATTTTGAACATCAAATGGAAATATTCAATAAATATGAATTCTTAAATGAAAGTTACGACGAAGAACCTCTCACTTTGACTAATTATAAAAAAGCTTTATTTGTTATTGAGATTACTCTTTCTAAATTGTTAAGAGCACCGTTTATTGAATTTACCAGAAATCAAACAGATGATATAAATTTCATAAAAAACATCAATAAAATATTAGGACATTTCTTAAATGAGATGTCTGAATCAGAGATATTAAACAATTATAAAACAGTTGAATTCTGTTACTACTTTTCAGAATTTGTTTTGACAGAAAGTAGGGAGTCTGTTATTAAAATGAAGTCATTATATGATGCAATCAATAAACATGACATATCTCTGTTGATGATGTTAGCAAATTCCCTTCAATTGATTGGCGAGGTAGATGAAGCAATAGCTGTTATTAACAAGCAAGAAACTAAGTTTATTGAAACTATCCATCTTGAAGCCTTTTGTTACCTTAAAAGGTCTGATATTGAAAATTACATAAGAGTTTCCAAGGAACTTCTTAACTCAATAACTAAAATTGATTTTAACTCAAGCGAAAGTATTTTATCGATTCTTGTAACTCTGTATGAAAATAATAGAATAAATGATATTGAGGTTGCAGATTTTTTGACCGACAAAGATTTTGAAACAGAAGAATTAAGAAAGTTAGTTACCTCTTTTATTCAAATTCTCAAAAGAGAAAATACTGAAGATAATATTCAGGAGTTACAGTCAATTGAAGACGAAATATTTAAGCTTGAATCTAGCATTAATTTCTATATCCCCTATTCATATTTTGTACTTGAAAAGTGGGATTTAGCTATATCATCATTTAGGGAATATATTTCTAAAGATAAGCAAACTCGTGATTTATACTTCTATATTCTTGCTCTTGAAAAATCGCTTTCTAATCACAAGGAACTTCTTGAATTATTGGCAATTTGGAGAAATGGTTTCTCCTTTAATGAAGAATTATTGAGAATTGAAGCTGATGTTTGTCGCCAATTACCCGATTGGAATAGATGCTTAATTATATCAGAGAAATACTTGTCAAAACATCCGAGCGATGAACCTTTCCTTGTACTTAAACTAATTGCTTTAAATGAACTAGACATAAAAG
>Ga0351838_1013_pt1 | contig 30677 bp, 29 predicted proteins | sample BONcelHFGM3001E3_FD_206742 | JGI IMG/M metagenome (GOLD analysis project Ga0351838, IMG submission 206742) | Enriched cells from coal bed in the Powder River Basin, Montana, United States - BONCAT cells FGM rep1 HSBNCT.FGM.300.1.E3 ... | reverse complement strand
CTCAACCTGCTCCTGCTCAACAAGAACCAAAAAATCATAATAGGGGAGCTCGCGTTCATCCACCGCGCTTCCTGCATTCAGCCAGGTGATCAGCATGAACACCGCAGCAAATCCAAGTATGTAATATATCAGCGATCCGCGTGCTGATCTCTTCAAAATGCTGTCCTCCTCATTTTTCTGTATCGTGACATTTTATCACATCGCTCAAAGCATTTCAATCAAGCATGTATGAACGATGTTTTAATAATATCTGTGAACTTTTATTCGTACACGCTGCGTTTTAATTCACCGATATACTTTAGGTTCCGATATTTTTCAGCGTAATCAAGGCCGTAACCCACGATAAAAACATCAGGCACCGTAAAGCCGACATAATCCGCATGATAGTCAACTTGTCTTCTCTCCGGTTTGTCGAAAAGGCAGCACGCTTTGATTTTTGCGGGGTTTCTTGATCTTAGCGTTTTGGTCAGATACTGCAGCGTCAGCCCCGAATCCACGATATCCTCCACGATCAGCACGTTCTTGCCTGCGATGTCTTCCTCGAGGTCGTACTGTATACGCACGGCACCTGAAGAACGCGATGACGCGCCGTAACTTGACAGCGCCATAAAGTTCATATGCAGCGACATGTCGATTTCTCTGACAAGGTCGGCATAAAACATCACCGCACCGCGCAGAACACCCACCGTGAGCAGTTCTTCGCCTTTGTTCTCTTCCATGATCATGGCGGCAAGCTCTTTGACCCGGGCTTTGATCTGCACCTCGGTGTACAAGACCCTTTCGATATCTTTATGCATTTTTATTCCCCCAAAATGTCATTTTGAACAAACCCGTATCTTTCGCTTTGCTTGTCTCTGAAACGCCCGTGCCCAAAACCCAAAAAACTTCACTGCCTTTGGCCAGCAGCCAAAGACCATCGCGCTCATGCAACGGCACCTTTCTGTCCGAAAGATAATCGCTTAAGCGCTTTGTGCCCCCAAGCCCGAGCGGCTGTATCACATCGCCTTCCCGGCGGTGCCGAAAGCACGCACCGCCAAGCACCTTTGCGTCAAAATATTCAGCACCTGCGCCGAATTTTGGCCTGCCTTCGTACCTTTCGCAGCAGACCGTGATGCCGTCAAGCACATAGCTGCCCGCGCCCGTAAACGGCTGCACGCTTTCTTTTTGACTCTTTTGGATATAAAAACGGAGTTTTCCGTAAACGGCGGACACGGCGATCTCTCCGGGCAGCTCAATGCGTTTGCCGCTTTGCGCCCTTCGTGCAAGCTCCAATACGGCATCCACATGGACCTGTTCGATATCTGCAAGCCCAAAATGCATTTCGATCGCCCTGCGCACCATGCGTTTTTGCACGGCAGGCATCTGCGCACACAGCGTATCTATATTGATCTCTGAAGCATCGCCCGCACTATCCATTCCCGCTTTTTCGGCCGCGAAGATGAGCGCTTGATCATCTTCAGCCGCGCGCTTTGCCGCCTGCGTGATATGAAGGACGGCCTGCGGGTTCACCTTGACAAAAAGCGGCATCAATTGATTGCGGATAAAGTTGCGTGTATAAGACGTATCATCATTCGTATCGTCATGAACAAATGCCACTTCGTTGTCCCGCACATACTGTTCGATCTCGCTGCGCGAAATCCCGAGCATCGGGCGGATGTAACGCCCCCGCGCCTCCGGTATCCCGCCAAGCCCGCGAGACCCGCTGCCGCGCAGCAGGTTCATGATCACTGTCTCCGCATCGTCGTCCATATGGTGCGCTGTGGCGATATGTGCCGCATCCTGCGCGTCCAAAAACAAATACCGCACCTGGCGCGCTGCTGTTTCCAGCGATATGCCCTGTTTTCTCGCGATGTCTGGCACGTCTTCCCGCTCCGTGATACAAGAAACACCGTACTTTTCACACATGCGCTGCACAAACTGCATGTCCTGCACGGAACGCTGCCCCCTTATGCCGTGTTCCATGTGGTAAACCATGACTATTATGTTCAATTCATGGCGCAAATTGCACAGGCAATGCAGCAGCGCCATGGAATCCGCGCCGCCGCTCACTGCCACACCGAGACGCTCTCCCCGCGTTATACCGAGCGATAAGAGTTTTTGCTTGATATGCGCTTCCATACGCTCCATTTTAACAATTTTGCTCCTCTGGCGCAATAGCCCTGCCTTTTTACATCAAGTTAAAAAACCGCCTGGTTTGATTAACGCCCAGGCGGTTTTTTCTTTAGTAATAACAGGAGATCATCGATCCCTTTTGATAGACAAATCAGCAGGAGAGCGCTTTTTCTTCTGCCATTTTGATGCTAAAACGCCTTTCAATATCCGCGATCCTGCTTTGTTCCTGAAAACCGACCAGCGTACAGGCTTTTCCTGTATGGCCGGCGCGGCCGGTCCTTCCGATGCGGTGCACATAATATTCCATCTTATCAGGTATATCATAATTGATGACAAGATCAATGTTGCTGACATCAATACCGCGTGCAGCGACGTCGGTCGCCACCAGCACGGTATTTGTGCCGCTGCGAAACATATCCATCGTTTTATCGCGCTGGCTCTGGCTCATGTCCCCATGCAGGCAGCTGACCGGCATTCCCTGTTCAAACAGCAGCTTCTGCAGGTTTTTCACCCGTCTTCTTGTGTTACAGAATACGAGTGTGAGGCGCGGGCTTCCGTGCCTGATAAGGCCTTTGACAGCACCCGCCTTCTGCCGCTCTCCTGCGGTCAGGAACGAATGCTTCACGGTTTTAGCGGGCTCGTTGCGGTGCCCGATCTCAATGCGCACAGGATCGTCCTGAAACTGTTTGACAATCTCCAGCACAGCCTTGTTCATTGTCGCTGAAAACAAGAGCGTCTGGTGTTTGCCCGTGACACTGTGCAGAATGGACTTGATGTCCGGCAAAAAGCCAAAGTCGAGCATCTCATCCGCTTCATCAAGCACGACGGTTCGCACGTTCTGCAGCTTCAAAACATTTCTGCCGATCAGGTCTTTCACTCTTCCGGGCGTGCCCACTACGATCTGCGCACCTGCACGAAGAGCACGGGTCTGAACGGATGCCGGCTGGCCGCCGTATATGCTGACGACGCGGATTTTTTTATTCGCTGACAGGCTGCGGAATACCTGTGTGATCTGCAGCGCCAGCTCACGCGTCGGGCAAAGCACAAGCGTCTGCACTTTCTTATTGTCCGAAAATGTCTTTTCAAGGATAGGCACTGCAAACGCCGCTGTTTTACCTGTCCCTGTCTGGGCGATGCCCAAAATATCCCACTTGTTAAAGATCAGCTCTAGTGTTTTTTGCTGAATGGGTGTCGGTTCTTCGTACCCTGCGTTTTTCAGCGAGGTTTGCATCTCCTCAGAGAGCAGCTCATAGTATTTCAAATTATCCCCTTTTCTTTTCCGGTGTTTACACATAAACAAAGACCCTGCCGACATAGCAAAGTCTTTCGATTTTGATATATTCCACAAGTTTTCGTATTTATACGCCGGAGCCGGAAAGCCCCGTTACATGCACGCACTTATCATTCACGTGCATTTTGCATTATAAATACGGCTTGTCAAGCGCTTGTCCTGTAAAGAGTTGCTTTGCGGCTCCCCGCAAACGGTTTTATAATACAACGCAGATTATACATGGCTTTTTGCGATTTGTAAAGCCTTTGTGTTCTGCTGGCGGCTTTATGGCTGTTTTACCGCCTTTTAAAAGCCGTAAGGTAAACAGCCAGCACCGAAATGTCGGCGGGGGAAACGCCGGATATGCGCATGGCCTGCCCAAGCGTCGCAGGGCGCACCGTCGCAAGCTTGTGCGCAGCCTCGAGCCGCAGCCCTTTTACCGTTTTGTAGTCGATAACTTCGGGAATGCTGCGTTTTTCGAGCGATAAGAACCTGTCAACCTGGCGCTGTTGTTTTTCGATATAACCCGCGTAGCGTATCTGTGTTTCTGCGCATAGCGCCGCATCAGCTTCAAGCTCCGTGCCGCAGATATCACCAAGGTCTGCATAGCGCACGCCCTGCCGCAGCAGCAGATCTGCCGCCTTGATGCCGGTTTTGAGCGGCGGCAGCCCCTTTAAGCCCAGCAGCGCATTTGCCTTCTCTATATCAGCATTCGTGCTTTTAAGTCGCACTATCTCGCGCTCCACTGTCTCGCGCTTTTTCATATAGGCATCGTAGCGCGCGTCCTCAACCAGCCCGATACGCCGCCCCTTTTCGGTGAGGCGCATGTCCGCGTTGTCCTGCCGCAGCAGCAGGCGGTACTCCGCACGCGCGGTCATCATCCTGTACGGCTCGCTTGTGCCCTTGGTCACAAGGTCGTCTATGAGTACGCCCGCATAGCCTTCGCTGCGCGAGATCACCAGCGGCTCTTCCTGCTTGAGGTGCTGCACGGCGTTGATGCCGGCCACGATGCCCTGCGCCGCTGCTTCCTCATAACCCGAAGTGCCATTGATCTGTCCGGCGCAGAACAGCCCGTGCACGTTCTTTGTTTCAAGCGTGTTTTTGAGCTGCAGCGGGTCGATACAATCATATTCTATGGCATAGGCCGTGCGCATGAACACCGCATTCTCAAGGCCCGGCACCGTGCGGTACATTTGTTTTTGTACATCCTCAGGCAATGAGCTGCTCATGCCCTGTATGTACATCTCATTGGTCTTAATGCCCTCGGGTTCAATGAAGATCTGGTGCCGGTCTTTATCCGGGAATTTGACGACCTTGTCTTCGATGGACGGGCAGTAGCGCGGCCCCATACCTTCGATCACGCCGCTGTAAAGCGGGCTTCTGTGAATGTTTTTACGTATGATATCGTGCGTTTTTTTATTTGTATACGTTAAATAGCATGGATACTGCTCGCGCGGCGCGCCCTGCGTCAGGAACGAAAAATACTGCGGCCGCTCATCCCCATGCTGCACCACCGTTTTGGAAAAATCGATGCTGCGCGCGTCCACACGCGCTGGCGTTCCCGTCTTGAAACGCTGCAAAGAAAGCCCGAGTTCCTTAAGATCAAGTGCATCTGCGGGCGCAAGCCCCGACGGGCCGGAAGACACGGTGTGTTCGCCGATGATCACACGCCCTTTTAAGTAGACACCCGTGCAAAGAACCACCGCGCGCGCAGTGTAGACAGCACCGAGGTGCGTTTCCACACCGCATACACGCCCGTTCTTTGTATGAATGCGCGTCACTTCCGCACTCGTCAGATGCAGGTTGTCCGTGTTTTCAAGCGTCCATTTCATCTCCATCTGGTAACGCTTTTTGTCCTGCTGCGAGCGCAGCGACTGCACCGCTGCGCCTTTGCTCGTACCTAGCATCTTAAGCTGCATATACGCCGCATCCGCGCACAGGCCGATCTGGCCGCCCAGCGCATCGACTTCACGCACAAGATGGCCTTTGCTCGAGCCGCCTATCGACGGGTTGCACGCCATCAGCGCAATGCCGTCAAGATTGATGGTCAGCAGCAGCGTTTTTTTGCCCAGCCGCGCACAGGCCAGCGCCGCCTCACAGCCCGCGTGCCCCGCGCCCACCACGACCACATCATATATTCCCGCATCGTAAGCCATGTTTATTTCCCCAAACAGAACGTATCAAAAATGCTGTTGATGATCTCCTCGGTGGCCTTAAGCCCCGTGATCTCGCCAAGCCTGTCCCACGCTTCTTTGATGTCTATGGTCACGCAATCAAGATCAGCCGCATCAAAAGCCCCTGCTGCGGATTCAAGGCTTTGCGCAGCTGCACACAGGCAGTCTCTGTGACGTTCGCTCGTGACCGTTATATCATCATCATCACTGCGTACGGGCGGCCGGATCCGCGCAATCAAATCGTCCCGTCCTGACCCGCTCAGCGCACACACCTCAAACACATCACAGCCGAAGGTTTCTCTTGCTTCCTTTGCCGTTGCCGCAGGCGCAAGGTCGATCTTATTGAGCACCACGATGATCTCGCCGTCAAGCGTGCCGAATATTCGCTTATCTTCTTTCGTGATGCCCTTCGAACGGTCAACGACCAGCAGCTTTAAATCCGCGCCCTTCGCGGCATTCTGTGCGCGCTCGATGCCGATGCGTTCTGCTTCATCGTGCGCTTCTCTCAGCCCAGCCGTATCTATAAACCGAATGGGCGCGCCGCTGTGCATATAAAAATCTTCCACTGCATCACGCGTGGTGCCGGGCGTTGCCGTTACGATGGCGCGCTCGTAGCCAAGCAACATGTTGAACAAAGATGATTTCCCGACATTCGGCCTGCCCACAATGGCCACGCCGCAGCCGTTTTTGAGCAGGCGCCCCTCTTCAAAAGTGGCTGCCAACCGGCGCACCGCATCAAGCGCGTTTTGTACCGACGGCAGCGCGTCGCGCCGTACATCGGCTTCAAGGTCTTCCTCCGGATATTCTATGCCCGCTTCAATGATGACAAGCGCGTCAGTCAGCCATTTTTGTATCTGTGTGATCTTATCAAAAAGCCCACCCGAAATCTGCCGCATGGCGGCATCCGCAGCAGCAGCCGAATTGGCGCCGATCAGCTCCATCACCGCGCCCGCCGCAGAAAGGTCCATTTTTCCGGATTCAAATGCGCGCCGTGTGAATTCCCCGGGCTGTGCGAGCCTTGCGCCCTTATCAGAAAGTGCCGCCATCAAGCGTGCCATGCTTACGCGCCCGCCGTGGCAGAATATCTCAGCCATGTCCTCGCCTGTGAAGCTGCGCGGCGCATTAAAACACACCGCCATCACTTCATCGATGCGTTTGCCTTTATATTCTATCATTCCGTGGCGCATTCTCGCGTGTTCCGGTTCTCCCTTGCCGCGAAATACGGATTTTAGAATGGCGTGTGCCCTTTGCCCCGATATGCGTACCACGGCGATCGCGCCGCCGCTTGGCGTTGCCGGTGCAAAGATGGTATCGTTCTCCATAGCCTTCTCCCCTTGTTTTCGCGCATTATCATACCATAGTTTTTATTTTTTGCACATAGACATAAAACAAAAAGCAAGGGAAGGCGCAGGCCCCTTGCTTTTCACTGAAATGTTGTTCTTGTTAAAACTTTTGCTACATTTTAAGTACAAAGTCAGCGTAGCAGTCCGTGCCGTGCTCGCCCATATCCAGCCCGGCCACTTCTTCTTCGCGCGAGACCCGAAGGCCCGTTGCCGCTTTGATGAACTTGAACAGCCCAAACGTTGTGCCGAAAGTCCATGCCGCGTACGCGAGGATGCCTGTGGCCTGTATGGCGAGCTGGCCGATACCGCCGCCGAAAAGAAGGCCGGTATCCGTCGCAAAAAACCCGACCATGAGCGTACCCAAAGCACCGCAGAAACCGTGCACGGTCACGGCGCCCACAGGGTCGTCCACTTTGAGCTTCTTATCCACAAACTCCACGCCGAACACCACCACAAAGCCAGCCAGCGCGCCGATCACGATCGCGCCCCACATATTCACATTCGCGCAGCCCGCCGTGATCGCCACAAGGCCGCCGAGCGCGCCGTTCAATGTCATCGACACATCCGGCTTTCCGTATCTTTTCCAGCTGATAAACATGACCACCAGTGCCGAAGCCGCAGCCGAAAGATTCGTCGTCATCGCGATATGGCCGATGCTTATATCAAGCTCTAAAGTTGATCCCGCGTTGAAGCCAAACCAGCCAAACCAGAGAATAAACACGCCGAGCGCACCGATCACGATATTATGTCCGGGTATGGCGTTTGGTTTGCCGTCTTTTCTGTACTTCCCGATGCGCGGCCCGAGGATCGCTGCGCCCACCAGCGCGCTCCATCCGCCGACCGAGTGGACAAGCGTTGAGCCCGCAAAATCGATCATGCCTTCCGTTCCCGCGATAGAGAGCGTAGAAAGCCAGCCGCCGCCCCAGAGCCAATGCCCCGCAATGGGGTAGATGATCATGCTGATCACCGCGCTGTAGATAATGTAAGAAGAAAACTTCGTCCTTTCAGCCATGGCGCCGGAAACGATGGTGGCCGCCGTGGCACAGAACACCGTTTGAAACAGTATCGACACAGGCGCATCTATCGTTGTCGGGTCAAAAAAGCCGCTTCCTCCTATCATGCCTGCAATATCCTGCCCGTACATCAGCCCATAGCCGACCACAAAGAACAAAAGCGAGCCTATGGCAAAGTCCATTAAGTTTTTCATGATGATATTGGCTGAGTTTTTGGCACGCGTAAACCCCGACTCCACCATCGCAAAACCTGCCTGCATGAAGAATACGAGTATTGCGGCGATGAGCATCCATAATGTATCAGCATTGGCAGACAGCGTATCCATCTGCTGCTGAACAATCAATAAGTCTTCCATTTTTCCTTTCCGCCTTTCCATAAAATTAAAAACTTTTTTTGAATCAAAAAAACCGCGCTGAGAAAGCTATTTTGCTTTCATTGCCGGTTCCTCGTCGAGCCGTTATTCCTTTTTTGCAATAGCTTAGAGCGCTATGTCTCCACGTTCTCCCGTACGCACCCTGACCGCATCGTCTATGGGAATGATGAATATCTTGCCGTCTCCGACTTCTCCCGTTTTGATGCCAGCGGTCACAGCCTCGACCAGTTTATCGGCCATATCATCAGGCACGACCACTTCGACTTTGAGCTTGTGCAGCAGGTTGATCATCACTTCTGTCCCCCTGTACACTTCCTTCTTTCCTTTCTGCGCGCCGCAGCCCAGCACGGACATCACCGTCATCCCGCCTGCGCCTGTGCTTTCAACGATTTCTTTGATCTTTTCCATCATCTCCGGACGGACGATCATTTCGATCTTCTTCATAGATATCACCCCTTCTTATTTATGATGCGATAGCTCAATGATCTTCATCGCGATATCGCGCATCGCCACCCGCGAATCCATACTCATCTTCTGGATCCTTCTGTAAGCCTCATCCTCCGATATGCTTTTTCGCTTCATCAGTATGCCCTTGGCCCGCTCAATGGCTTTTCTCTCCTCAAGCCCCTGCTTTAAGTCCCCAAGCTCTTTGAGAAGCAGCTGCATGCGCCGCCTGTTCTGCAGCACCGTTTCGATCATCGAAAGAAGCACGATCTGATTGACCGGTTTTTGAAAAAGCGTGATATCATAATCCTGCGCCGTGGACACACAAAAGTCTTTCTGCGCACTCGTGATAAAAAGGATCACGCTGCAAAGGTTCTCGTCTCCGATGATCTTGCCGACTTCAAGACCCGTCACGTCCGGCAGATCAAAGTTGATCAGCAAGATATCAGGTGCGCTCAGACGCACTTTCCGGAGCGCCTCGTTTCCGGAAGCACAAAGATCACCGACTGCATAACCGTTTCGCTGCAGCACATATTTGAGTTTTTCTGCCGCCGTCTCACTCGGAACGGCCACTGTGATTCTTGGCTTTTCCATTCATCTGCGCCGTCATTAAAAAGCTAAATGACGAAAGCGGCCCCTTTTTTTATTCTTTCATATAATATGAAAAGCGTTTATACGGATGGTTACCCAACCGAACAAACGCCATCGTTTCTCCCTGCCTTTGAGCCTATTATAACACACACAAAACGAATTGCAAGCGTTTTCTTGCAATTATTCTCGTTAAATGTTTCACTTTATAGCAGTTTCTGTGCTCCATTTTGACCTTTCCCCCATAATATTGCACATTTTTGTTTTGCTTCCTGCAATATGACCCTAAATATCTTCGACAACCTTTTTCGGCACTTTTGAGAACAGCGGGCTGACAGATTCTTTTTCATGTATACGCAGAACAGCTTCCGCAAAAAGCGGGGCCACCGAAACCGTTATGAATTTGCTGCCTTTCGCAATCCACGGGTTTTTCACGCTGTCCGTACCGATGAGCATTTCTATCGGGCTGTCCTCGATCGCCTTCACACCTTTGTCACGCAGAATCACATGAGAAAGGCAGGCGATGATACGCTTCGCCCCGTGTTTTTTGAGCGCATTCGCCATATCGACAAGTGTGCCGCCGGAAACGGAAAAATCATCCACGATCAGGCAGTTTTTCCCTTCCACCTCACCGATAACAGAAAGCACATGCGCCTGTTCGTCATGCCCGTAACGCATTTTGTCCCCAATGGCCACTGGCACATGCAGGTAATCCGCGTATTTGCGGGCCGTTTTTGCGTAACCGGCGTCCGGCGAAACAACAACGATGTTTTCCATCACATCAAGCCCTTTGACATACTCGCACATAATGGGCAGCGAAAGAAGATGGTCAACCGGGCCTTTGAAAAACCCTTGTACCTGCGCACTGTGCAAATCCATGACGACCACTCTGTCGGCACCGGCCATCTCTATGGCATCCGCACACACGCGCGCACGTATGGATACACGCGGTTCATCCTTTTTATCACCCTTGGCATAGCTGAAATACGGGATCAGCGCCGTCACGGAATTCGCGCTGGCTCTTTTTAGCGCATCCATCCAAAAAAGTATCTCCACAAACTCATTGTTGGGATTCATGCCAATAGGTTGAACGACGTATACGTCTTTATTTCTTACAGTTTCATTGATTCTGATAAAAATATTGCCGTCGGAAAAAGTGATAACTTCTGAGTCTCCCAAATCATTACCAAGGTATTTGCACATCTTCTTGGCAAACGGCATCCCGGAAGACCCTGCATATACCTTTATGTCACTGTCAAAGGAATTCAATTCTGTAACCCTGCCTTAATTTGTTTTGATGATCATACAATCATTGTAGCACTTTAGCATATCACAATCAATATCTATCCCTCGCCAAAATAATCCCTTGCCATAAGGCTGTCCGCCAGCAACGCAAGGCTTTGCTGCAAATAACGGCTTGTCCGCGTCTCTTCCCCGATCCCAACTTTTGTATAGCTACCGTGATAATCGCTTCCGCTTGTGACAAACAACCCGCTTTGCCGCGCCCAGCTTTCATATTCCTTACACTGGCCGTTTGTGTGCGATGGATGATACGCCTCGATGCCCCAAAATCCAAGCGTTTTCAGATGCGGCTTTATTCCGTTCCACACGCTTTCATTTAGCAGCCCGGGGTGCGCCAGCACGGCATGTCCGCCTGACTGCCGAATCAGTTCTGCCGCGCGCGCCGCGCTGATGCGCTGCTGCTGCACATAGTAGGGCGATTTTGCAGACAGGTATTTTTCAAAAGCTTCCTTGGCTGTTTTGACATAGCCCTTATCAACGAGCACCGCCGCTAAGTGCGGCCGTCCTATCACGCTGCTCACGCACTGTGCTTCCACTTCTTCCATCCCGATCTCAACGCCCGCTTTTGTCAGCCTCTCAAGCATGGCGTATGCGCGTGCGCGCCGCGCTTTTGCGGCCTTTTCCACATAGCCGAGCAGCGATTCATTTGCACAGTCCACACCCAGCCCCAAAACGTGTACTTCCCCGTCAAAATACGATGAAAACTCAATGCCCGGTATCACGATGATGCCGCATCCATCGCTGACCTTGGAAGATCCGCGGCACTCATCATGGTCTGTCAGCGCTATGGCATCCATCCCGGCCGAGCACGCCGCATCGACAGCCTGCTGCGGGCTCAATTCACCGTCAGAAAATGTAGTATGTACATGCAGATCCATCCTCATTTGCGGTTTGCCCTTTTTCTTATTCGCTTTGCTTTTGTGCGCAGCCGCCGCACGCTGACGGATAAACGACCTCGTCCTTAGAAACCGTCATGGCCATGTGTTTTATGCCTGCTTCCAGATATTCATCTCCGTATTCTTTGAATCCGAACTTGCGGTACAGCGGCATGATATATGTCTGTGCACTGATCTTGATACGCTGCGCGCCTGAAGAAAAAGCCTTATAAAGCAGCAGCCGCAATGCAAGATCTCCGATCTTCTGACCGCGGAAAGGCTTTAAGACAGCAAGCCTGCCGATACGAAAATCCTCTCCGTCATGCCAGATACGGCCTGTGGCGGCTGGCTTCTCGTCCGCATATACCATCAGATGCAGCGCCTGGGTGTCAAATGCGTCGTACTCCTCTTCCAGCGGACAGCCTTGCTCTTCAATAAAAACCGTGCGGCGTATCGCAAACGGCTCACTTATGTCTTCTGTTCCGGATATAAATACGCTTGTGATCATAAACCATTTCCCCCGTTTTTGAATTTGGATCTTTACGGAGAGAGCAGCGCTTTTGCGATATCAAACTTTACACCGCCCTCTTTTGTCGCCACATCCACCATCACCACCACAAGGCGGTCGTAATAGCCCTTTGTCCAGTAGCCCGCAAACCATGATATTTCGCGTGATTTATCATCGCCGATCTCAGCTGTACCGGTTTTTCCCGCGATGCCGACGCCTCTTATGCGCACGGGTTTGCCGGTACCGGTATGAACCACATCTTCAAGCATGGGCGCAAGTATGCGCAGGCTGCTTTTTTCTACGGCGCCGCTCACCCACTCGGCCGCCGTACGCTCGCTCAGCGTCTTATAATCTTCACCTTCGATGCGGCATATCTTTTGCACCAGCACCGGCTGCATCATGTCTCCCTTTCCGTTTGCAAAAGCCGTGTACATCGCCGTAAGCTGCAGCGGCGTGACCAGCAGTTCACCCTGTCCGTATCCCATGTCTGCCAGCAGTTTGCGCGTGACCATCGACGTCGGGTTTACCAGATTGGCTTGTTTGAGAGGCAAATCAAAGGACGCAGCGCTTTTCATGCCAATGCTTTCAAGATAGTCAAAGAACCTCTCCTGTCCCAGCTTTAGCGCTGCGAAAGCAAAATAGATGTTGTCCGAATTGACCATGGCGTTGTCCATCTTCAGCGGCGATCCCGAATCGTCAACGCGTGTGATAGGCGGATAATTCCAATCGCTCTCATCAGGCGTCCATTTGTTGTCGATGATCTCCCCTGTAAACTCCGTCTGCACAGAGAGCACGCCTGCCTGCAGCGCAGCAGCCGCCGTAAAAGGCTTAAGCACGCTGCCGGGTGGGTACAGCCCCTGTGTGGCCCGCGAGAACAGCGGCTGGTTGCTTTCCGCCGCCATCAGATAATCCCAGGTCTCCTTCGAAACCGGAAATGTGAACAGATTGTTGTCAAACGACGGGTAGGAGGCCATGGCTTCCACAAAGCCCGTGGAAGCATCCATCACAATAGCCACGCCCGACTGCCCTTCGCCAAGCAGCGATGCCAACAGATCGTAAGCGTCCCGCTGAAGCTGCGGCTTGATCGTAAGCCGAAGATCCTGCCCTTGTTCCATGGGCTGCTCATACAATGTGCGTATGTTTTTGCCCCATCTGTCCTCGATGCAAACGATCTTTCCGTTTTTACCCTTAAGCTGCGTCTCATAGGAGGCTTCAAGCCCCGAAAGCCCAAGCTTGTCCGATACGGTATAGCCTTCAGGAAGCGTTTTTTCATCACCATAACCCAAATACCCGATAATATGCGCGGCGCTTTCACCCAGCACATAATCGCGTATCGGTGTGTACATCCTGTTGTCGATGCCAAGTCCGGCAACGGAAAGTATGCTTTGTTTTTGTTCCTCATCCAATGAATTTGGGGGAAATGTGCCCAGTACAACGATCTGCGTTTCTTTTGCCAGCGCATTTTCATACTTTTTAATAACTTCGGCTGCATTAAGGGCGGTCAAAGGCTGCACCGCTTGTGCAACGTCCATAATATTTTCCACCTTGGCAACATCCATGTACAGCGTGTCGGCATAAGTATTGGCTGCAAGCAAGCCGCCGTCCGCGTCAAAGATTTCTCCGCGCGACGCCTGCAGCGTTCTTACACGCACGCTGCTGCCCGCTTCCATTTCAGGGAAAATGAGTGATTCGTTCCAATGCACACGCCGCTCGATGCGCCCCGGTATCGTTTTTAATACAAAATCGTTGGAAAAGCTGCCGTACTCTTTGGTGTGATATGTGGCCGTATAATAGAAAATGCCATCTTCATCTGGTTCAGTCAAGCCGCTGATATTAATATCAGTCACGCCGAGCCCGCTAAAAATGGCTTCGTATTTTTGAACAAAAGCCTCCTTGCTGATGGCAGAGTCGGGCTGGCAATAATCCCACATGGCTTCATAGTCCATGGCGGCAAACGCCTCAAGATAGGCCGGCACAGCAGCGACAGATGGCTCTCCGCCGCACGCCGCAAGCACAAGAACAAAGAATATGCATATCAGCATCTTGACGGCATGCATAGCTTTGGCCCCCTTCCACTACATGGCGCTATTATACCCAAGCCGCGTCGTCGCCGCAAGCGAACGCGGAGCAGCGGATTCATCCTGCGTCATTCTTTATCCAGTACGCCATCGAATAAGGGAAGGCGTTTTGATGATGTGTTGGTGGCCTGCCTTAAAATAATTCTTTCCATTGTGATATATTTGGTGATGCTGCCCACCTTGAGGCCCGTAAGATACATAATTTCATCCAAAGAATAGTTGCATCTGAATAGCTGTTCTATCAAGCCCCTTCGTACATAAGCAGGGGAGAAGAGTTCCCAGATACTATTTTTGTCATATTCATAAAGCCGGTCAAACACATCGTTGATGGTCGCTTCTGACACCGGTTTGTATTTCCCCTTGTGAAAAGCCGTAAACACATAGCCTGTTTCGGCCTGCTCTTTTGTTTGTTCAAGTTTGAGCTCATTTAAGTATTGCGACAGGGTTTTGTTAAGCTTTATTACCCGGCCGCCTGTGGTCACCGTATTTTTCTTAAGGTCGATGTCGCGCCATTTTAGCTCTTTGATGCCTTTTCTGTCTAATCCGAATGACACACAGAGCAAAAAGATCGTGATGTTTCTTAAGGCATTGTCTCTGCACTTATAAATATCTATGATTTTCAGTATGTTTTCTGCATTGAGATGGCTAATATCCTCTTTCTTTTTTGGCGTGGAAACGACCAAAACTTCTTCATGCGGATAGCTGAAGCTCAGGTCAATCTTCTTTTTCTTTTTATAAGCGCTGAGCATCCCAAAAATATGCGAAAAATTGTTGTGAATAGATTCTTTGGACCTGATCGGCCTTAAGCTGCTTTTGGCGTCCTGCTTGTATGCGATAAATCTTGTAAAGTCATCACTGTTTATTTCCCCAAGGCCATTGTATTGTTTTGTGCCGTCTGCATAAAAATTAAAAAACTGATACAACGTGTTTTTGACAGCCGGCCAGTTATCCTGTGAAGTCAACTCACCAAGCCATGCTCGATACTGCGCAATATCACGAAAAAACTTGGTTTTTTGTGTGGCGAAAATGTTTTCTTTATCAAGGTATCTAAAATACTTCAAGTTGTTTTTGCTCTTGTCTTTTGATTTGTATATGTCAAACCAGAAAACAACGCTTGAACTTGGCGCATCATCGGCTTTGCTCTTGTGCGGCTTGATGCTGCTATTGAGCAGTATATAATCTCTCCCGTTGGTCAGCAGGCCCCACTCGGCGCCAAAGTGCTCAATGTCGTCAACAAGCGCATCGATATATGCATTTGTCAGCTTAGTATAGATACTTTTTGTCTTGATCAGCAGCTTTTCTTCCGTGCTGATCTTGACTGCCATATCATAGCGGTTTTCATCGGCCTTTCCGTCAAAATCAAAATCCATGGCATCGTATCCGAGCTCTTTAAGCAGCACATTGCAGACGATGGAATATTTGACATCGTTCGCGGTGAGCCGCTGGTTGCCTGTCAGATGCTCATATGTCCGCCGCAGATTTTTGATCACTTTGTCCATGGCTTATCCACCCCGTTCCCTTTTGATAAACATGTTACTATGAGGTGCGCAAAAAGTAAATAAGAATCAGAATCGACATTGACGATGATATCAAAAACGTCAATGTTCATTTTAGATGGTTTTGTTGTTGCAAATTAAGGCGGTATGGCCTGCTTGCTCTTTGCTTCCGCTCAAGCTTTTATAAATATCAGTGCGATCGCGTTTGCTATCTGGTCCCGCACCTTTCTGTATACGTCAATACCGCCGCCATACGGATCCTCCACATCATAGCCCGGCTTGGAGGGAATGCCTTTTTCTCCCGCGGCATAACCTAAAAGCGTATGCATTTTATGCGTCTGCCCGGGCGCTGCGGACTTCATGGCCGCGATGTGCCCCGCTTCCATCGCAAAAATGATGTCAGCCCATTTTGCAGCTCGCGCATCAAAACGCCGCGAACGGTGCGCCGAAAGATCGATGCCCGCTTCCTTGAGCACGGCCACTGCGTTTTTCGAAGCAGGCATGCCGTCATACGCAAAAGTGCCCGCAGACGCAAACACCATGCGGCCATTATCTGCCGCAGCAGCAGCGATTTTTTCTGCCATGGGGCTTCTGCATGTATTGCCGGTACACACAAACAAAATGTTCACGGCCTGCCTCCTTACACCTTGACGATATTGTATGACGCCGCTTTGTACACCCTGTTCATCACGGCGTAGCCTATGCCCTCCTTTGGAACCGCTTCAAAATAGATGCGCGAATACTGCTGCTCATCAGCGGCACGCAGCAGCGCATACAGTTTTTTTGCGGCTTCGCCCGGATCGCCGCTTGAGCCTGTGATCACAATGTCCCTGCGTCCATAATATCTTTTGTTTTCACGCAATGCCATGACAAGCGGCTTTTCGCCCTTCTTTAAATCCTTATCATAAAGGTATTTGATGGCCTCCGCGACCGATACGGCATGGCCTTCCACAACTGTCACCATGGCCAAAGGCGCGTAATGGCGGTATTTCATGCCGGGAGCGGCCGGCGCGGCATTTGACAAAAATTCAGCGCTTGCGTTCTCAACACTGCCGATGCACTCTTCGATCATTTGCTGCGTCACCACGCCCGGGCGCAGTATCACCGGCACATCTGCTGTCAGATCTATGACTGTGGATTCAAGCCCGACGCTGCATGCGCCGCCGTCGATCACAAACAGCTCATCGCCGAAATCCTTCGCCACATGCGCCGCGGTTGTGGGGCTCGGGCTGCCGGATTTGTTCGCGCTCGGCGCAGCGAGAGGCACGCCCGCCGCGGAAATAAGGCTCAGCGCCGTGTCGCAGTCAGGCATTCTGATACCCACCGTATCAAGTCCCGCGGTGACGATAAGCGGCAGCATTCCTAGGCTTTTTACCACAAGCGTCAGCGGCCCCGGCCAAAACCTTTCAGCAAGCGCTTGAGCGCGTTCATTCATCACGCCTGTCTGCCGCGCCATCATTAGCCCGTCCACATGCACGATGAGCGGGTTGTCATCCGGCCGCCCTTTTGCAGTAAAAATGCGCGAAACTGCCTCCGCGTCAAGCGCATTGGCCGCAAGGCCGTACACCGTTTCGGTCGGCATCGCCACAAGGCCACCTTCTATTATGATGTGCGCCGCTTTTTCAATGATGTGCGCGTCCGTCATCTTCATAATCATTTGTTTATTCATTCTACAATGTGCTTATGCAAAAATCAATCGAGTGTCTCAAGCTGTATGCCGCCCGCCGCACCGCACACGCCTTGCGCCACAGCCACAGCGCCGACAACGCCGCCAATGCGCATGATCGTCTCAAGCGCACGGTCTATGTCCGCCGCCGATCTTATCTCGTTGCCCAGCCGTGTGGCACACGCGTCCGCAAGACACGCATCCTTCGAAACCACCACCGCAGCGTCCGCCTTGCCAAAGCTGAATGAATGCCCGACCGTGCCTGCCGATGTGCACACAGCGAGCGGCGCTTCGCGCGTATCTGCCACTATGCCGATTTTTAAGCTCAAAGGGCTTTTGCCTGCATATACGGCAATTGTTTTCACCGTTTCGGTTTTTAGAAAAATGTCTCCGCCGTTTTCCACGATCACCTGTTGCGCATCTTTGAGCAAAACATGACCGACATGCGCCGCAAACGCGCCCGCAACGGCCGCCATAGGCCCCACACCGGCTGCTTGTGCCGCAAAGCACATGCTTCGGACAACTTTTGGCGCTGCTTTTCCCGCCGCAACCGGCTCCAAGCTTTCTGCAAACGCAGGATTCTCTGCCATGTACTTTTCCAGCTGCCCGTACAACTCTTTGACGGCTTCAAGCGCTTGTTTCTCCATCTTTTTTTCCGCACAAATGAAAAGCTCGGTCTGCCTGTACTGCGTTTGCCAGCAAGCAAGCTCCGAGGCAATCAAGCGGCGGTATATGTTTCTGTCTGAAAAATCAAAGAAGGACTTCGTCAAAGCTTTTAATAGCCCGCGCCGGGCAGGCTTTCACACAATGTCCGCAGAGCAGGCATTTTTCCATATCGAATTCGAGCTCCCACGTTTGCTTGTTCATCACAAGCGCGCCCGAAGGACAGACGGAAGTGCAGGCACCGCAATGCATGCATTTTTCTTCGTAGCGTATCACACTGTCTTTGTATATCTTTACGGCGATGTCCTGCTGCTCCAAAAAATCAAGGCTTTTCTGTATGTCTGCTTCGCTGCCCGTAAGTTCAAGTATGATGTTGCCCATTTTTCCGGGTGAGATCCTTGCTTTTAATATGTTCAAATCAACGCCGAACCGCACAAGCTTTGCGACGAAAGGTTTGTCTGTTTTCTCGGGCGGAAATTCAAGCCCAACTTTTATGCGCGTCGTCTCCATCATTTCTCCTCTTTGGCGTTAAGTCCGTTGAATCTGTCCCTGAACGGCAGCGCTGCCACAGCCTGCGTCATCATAAATGAACCGTCAAGCAATTTCCCGCGCAGTTCCCCGGCGATCAGCCGCGCCTTATAGAGGCTGGAAAGCGGAGCCGTCCGTACTTTTTTGCCGCCGATCTCCACTTCTCCGGAACGCAGTTGCGCGTATGAGACACGGCAAAGCGCCGGCCTTGACCGTGTGCTGATGCCGTAGTCGTACACACAGGTATAAAGACGTTCATCAGGTACCGCGATATCCGCCATCATATCCTCATCTATCACAGGCAGCGGCACACCGATACCGACATACAAAGACGGGCCGTAGCCGTCAAACGTGGCGGCTTTGATGTATTCGCTTTTCATGCCTTTTAAATCGCCCATCACCGCAAGTGTATAACCGGCGTATTGCACATCGCCGTTTTCGAGCTGCTCAGCTTTGTTGACAGCCTGCGTGCCTTCAAAAACCACATAACCTTCTCCGCCGCAGAGCAGTATGCGCGTGCCGATGCCGATAGTGCGCAGATGCGGGTCTTTAAGCAGCGGCGAAAGCGCACCCGCCGTGGAATAGGTGATGTTTCCTGTGTGGGGCAGCAGCGTTCCCATATATGTGCGCTTTGTTTTGCTTGTTGTGTTGGTCGCCGCGGCATAGTTTTGGTACGCGTTGCGCGGATTAAAAAGATACGCCTGATTAAGCTCGCCAAGTGTTAACTTCGTATGTATGCTTTGGCGCGCATAGCAGTCTGTACCTGCCGAATACGCGCACAGCTCAATTGGCCTGCCCGCGACAAGGTCTTCGATCACATGCGCACCGCCGTATTCTATGCCTGTTGTTTTGCCGGGCTGCGTCGCGCCGATATACGTATCCACAGCCGCAAGCCCGCCGTAGGCTTCCACGCCGTTCAAAGTGATCTCGCTCATGCGGATAGGCGGCTCCGAATGCCCGAAGTTGAGCATCGCGCCCGAAGAGCACATAGCACCGAATGTCGCAGCAGTCACCACATCGATTTTTTTGGCGCACGCGGCAACGCCCTGCTCTTTCGCCATGGCCACGGCTTCCTCAGCCGTAAATACGACGGCTTTGCCTTTTTTGAGTTTTTCGTTGATTTCCGCTATCGTTTTTGCCACTTGCAGCCTCCGTGCACATCATTTCCGCGGCAAAAAACCGCGGATCACAGCCAAAATACTATTTATGTATTTTACTACTTTTCACAGCGCGGTACAACCGAAAAAAATTGGCCGGCTGTGATTCCAATTAGATTTGCTATTATGCCTGCGCACAGCTATAATAGCTTGGATAACAAAACAAGCGAGGCAATTATGAAACTCGGCATCGTCGGCCTGCCCAACGTGGGCAAATCATCGCTGTTCAACGCATTGACGTGCGCGGGCGCAGCAAGTGAAAACTATCCGTTCTGCACCATTGAACCCAATGTGGGCATCGTGTCCGTGCCAGATAAACGCATGGACTTTCTTAAAAAGCTTTACAACCCGGCAAAATACACGCCTGCCGTGATCGAATTCGTAGACATTGCGGGGCTGGTTAAGGGCGCAAGCCGTGGAGAAGGGCTGGGCAACCGCTTCCTCTCGCACATCCGCGAGGTGGACGCCGTTCTGCATGTGGTGCGCTGCTTTCAAAACGACGATGTGGCTCATGTGGACGGCAGCATCGGCAGCGCGCTCGATGCCGAGACCATCAATTTTGAGCTGATATTTGCCGACATCGAGACCGTTGAAAAGCGGCTGCTGCGCTCCGAGAAGATGATCAAGACGGGCGATAAAAAATATGTGTTTGAATGCGATACGCTTTTGAAAATAAAAAGCGCGCTGGAGTCGGGCACATTTGCCGCCGCCATTGATTTGAGCGATGCAGAGCAAGCTCTTTTAGGCGAACTTTTCTTGCTGACCGCCAAACCGGTGCTCTATGCCGCAAATATTTCGGAAGAAGATGCCACATCTGCCGACTTATACGCGCTCCCACAGGTGGCCGCGCTGTGCGGTTTGGCACAAAAGCAGGGCGCGCAGGTGATGGCAGTATGCGCGCGGCTAGAAGAAGAGATCTCCGCATTGCCCGAGAGCGAGCGCCAGGCGTTTCTTCGTGAACTGGGCGTTGCGCAGAGTGCGCTTGATTTGCTGGTACAAAAAAGCTACAAGCTTTTGGGCCTCATCAGCTTTTTAACGGCTGGTGAAAAGGAGGTGCGCGCATGGACGATCACACAGGGTACAAAAGCGCCAAGAGCGGCAGGCAAGATCCACACCGATTTTGAACGCGGCTTCATACGTGCGGAGATCGTTGCTTTCGATGACCTGCAAACCTGCGGCGATATGGCTGCGGCGCGCGCACGCGGCCTGGTGCGTCAGGAGGGCAAGGACTATGTGATGCGCGACGGTGACGTAACGCTGTTTAAATTCAACGTATAATTCCAAATGGATGCTTTTAAGATAAAAGAAAAACCCCCTTTGTCGGGGCTTTTTTAATTGGCTTTGTGCTTTTTTATTCTGAATCCTGCATAATCTTGATGCTTTCTATCACCTGAGGCTCAAGCGGCCTGTCGGAAGCGTCCGTTTGCTGCGCGGCGATCGCATCCACCACGTCCATGCCGTCTGTCACGTGCCCGAAAGCGGCATACTGCCCGTCAAGAAAGCATGCATCGGCATGCGTGATAAAAAACTGGGAACCCGCCGTGTCAAAACCGGACGAACGCGCCATGGAGATCACGCCTCTTTGATGGCTGATTGAGTTATCTACACCGTTGGCAGAAAATTCACCCTTGATGGAATATCCGGGCCCGCCCGTACCGCTGCCTTTTGGGCATCCGCCTTGTATCATAAACCCGCTGATCACGCGGTGAAACAAAAGCCCGTCGTAAAAACCTTCCTTAGCAAGCTTTTTGAAATTAGCGCACGTGATAGGCGCCTGTTTTTCATCCAGCGCCAGGCTGATGCTGCCGCCGCCGCTCATTGTGATTGTAACCATATGACCTCCGTTGTCTACTCTTTAGAAAATGTGCGCGTCCTTATAGCGCCTTTGATACGGCTTATTTGCGCAACTGTATCCGCAGAAACCGCATCGTCGATGTTGATGACCGTATACGCGTAATCGCCTTTGGATTTGTTGACCATATCGGTGATGTTCGCGCCGGATTCTGCGAGCAGTGCCGTGATCTGCCCCACCATGCCCGAAATATTCTGGTGTATGACCGCAATACGGAATTTCCCCGTAAACGGAAGCACTGCGTTGGGATAGTTGACCGAATTGACGATCTTGCCCGTTTCCAGATAGTCCTTAAGCTGGCGGGCTGCCATACGAGCGCAGTTTTCCTCAGCCTCGGGCGTTGAGGCGCCAAGGTGAGGTATGCAGATGGCGTATTTGTTTCCAAGCAGCAGATCATTGGGGAAGTCCGTGACATAGCGCGCTATTTTTCCGCTCTTAAACGCCGCAAACAGCGCATCGTATTCAACAAGTTCGTTACGCGCAAAATTCAGCAGCACCAAACCGTCCTTCATTTTGGCAGTCTCAGCAGCGCCGATATAGCTTTTTGTGTTCTCAAGCAGCGGTATGTGCAGCGTTAAGTAGTCGGCATGCTTCAGTACTGCGTCTAAGTCGTGTGCACGCTCCACAGCATGATCAAGCCCCCATGCCGATTCAACAGAAATATAAGGGTCATACCCGACCACATTCATGCCGAGCGCCCTTGCGGCATTGGCCACCATCACGCCGATTGCGCCCAGCCCGACAACGCCAAGCGTTTTGCCTTCGATCTCAGGGCCGACAAACTGCTGTTTTCCCTGCTCAACGAGTGGCAGCACATCCTCACCCTTGCCTATGAGCGTCTGCACCCAGGTTGTGGCTTCTATGATGTTCCGGCTCGCAATCAGTATACCCGCAATGACAAGCTCTTTGACGCCGTTGGCATTCGCGCCGGGCGTATTGAAAACCACGATGCCTTTTTCCGCGCATTCGCTGCAGGGTATGTTATTGACGCCCGCCCCTGCCCGCGCTATCGCCAGCAAGGTTTCGGGGAACTCATCACAATAACACTTCGCACTGCGCACCAAGATTCCGTCATAATCGCCGACTCCCTCGTCAACCTGATATTTGTCCGGTGTCAGATATTTATAGATGGCATCGGAAATGGCATTCATTTTTTTGATCTTATACATGCTGTCCTCCGTTAAGCTTTTTTCTCAAACTGCTTCATGACTTCTATAAGGGTATTGATACCTTCAACGGGCATGGCGTTGTAGATGCTTGCGCGCATGCCTCCGACGCTCCGGTGGCCTTTTATATTGACGATGCCCTGCGCCTTGGCCTCGGCCACAAATTTTTTGTCAAGCTCAGCATCGCCCGTCACAAAAGTCACATTCATCAGCGATCTGTCCTTTTTTTCTGCCGTCGGCTTGAACAGCGCGGAGCTGTCAAGATAATCATAAAGCAGTGCCGCTTTCTTTTTATTGTAGGCCTCGATCGCCTCAATGCCGCCGTTTTTAATAAGATGCGCAAAAACGAGCCCTGCAATATAGATTGCATAGGTGGGCGGCGTGTTATACATTGAACCGTTTTCGGCCTGTACTTTGTAATCGAGCATCGCCGATGTGTTTTTGGGCGCTTTGCCCAAAAGGTCATCGCGGATGATGACCACCGTCAGCCCGGCCGGGCCTATATTTTTCTGAGCTCCCGCGTAAATCAGCCCGTAGTCACGCACGCTGATTTTCTCAGACAGTATGCTTGATGACATGTCCGACACGATCGGCAGTCCGTTCGTGTCCGGCAACTTTGAATAACGCGTGCCGTATATGGTGTTGTTCTGCGTGATATGTACATAATCCGCGGATGCGCTGAACATATCTTTTGTCATGTTTGGTATATACGAGAACATCTTGTCTTCGGATGACGCCGGGATCAGGACTTCGCCGACTTTTTTTGCTTCCTCAATGGCTTTTTTCGCAAAGGCGCCCGTCTTGATGTAATACGCGCGGCCATGCGTTGTCATCAGGTTGATGGGCACCATTGAAAACTGCAGTGAAGCGCCGCCCTGTAAAAACAGCACACGGTAATCATCCGGTATGGACATAAGCTGTCTTAAGTCCATTTCGGCCTTTTCGATGATGGCCTCGTAATCGGCAGAGCGGTGGCTCATCTCCATGACGGACATGCCGCTCTCGCCATAAAAAACAAGCTCGCGCTGCGCCTGCTTTAATACAGCTTCGGGCAAACATGCCGGCCCTGCAGAAAAATTGAAAATTTTCATCCTTGCCTCCTGTCAATATATAAAGCAACAATGTTTGTTACTTTGTTAATTTTATCACAATGTTTTTTCATCATTATATGCCCGCCCATGCCCAAATGCAAGCTTTTTTGCGAAGAACTTTTCCTGCGTCCGCCGCAATATAAGCCCTTTGCCAATACAAAAAGAGTATAATACATCTGTCTTCGCTTGTATACTGCATTGTGTGATGGTTTTGGCTTGACAACGTTTTTGGCTTGCCATATAATCACCATATTATAAAAATAGGCGCTTTGAGCGTCTTGTTTGGCAAATTGGCTGGTATAATACCGTTTTAAAAGCACATATTATCTTAACGAACGATACTCTTTGGAGGATAACCATGACAAACGAGCAGGTCATACTCACGAAAGACGGTTTGCTGGAGAAGCAGGAAAAGCTTGATTATTTGAAAACCGTGCGAAGAGCGGAGATTTCCGAGCAGATCAAGGAGGCGCGGGCTTTCGGCGATCTTTCCGAAAATGCTGAATATGATGAAGCAAAAAACGAGCAGGCGCGTGTCGAAACCGAGATTGCGCGGCTAGAGAAACTGCTTCGCAATGCCGTGGTCGTTGAAGAGACCGAAGTGGACACATCGGTTGTGGGTATCGGCACCTCAGTGCGCATACTCGATATGGAATACAACGAAGAAGAAGTTTATTCTATTGTCGGCTCTGTCGAAGCTGATGCAGATAAAAAGCGCATTTCCAACGAATCGCCCGTAGGCGCAGCGCTGATGGGCAAGAAAGTCGGCGAAACGGCAGAGGTCTCAACGCCGGCCGGCACGTTTTCACTCAAAGTCATCGATATAAACAAGCTGGGACAGGCATGATGGATACGCCGATAGAAAACATCAGCGAAGTGATTCGCGTCAGGCGGGAAAAGCTTGACGAACTTCGTGCACAAGGGCAGGATCCCTTTTTGCTTTCGCGTTTTGATAAAACGCACAGCTCTAAAGACGTGCTCTTTCATTTCGATGCGCTCGAAGGGCAATCCGTGTGCCTCGCTGGGCGGCTGATGAGCAAGCGTGTGATGGGCAAAGCCAGCTTCTCACACATCCAGGATTTTGAAGGCCAGATACAGCTTTACGTGCGCCGCGATGTTCTGGGAGAAGAGGCTTACGCCGCATACAAAAAAACCGACATCGGCGATATCGTGGGCGTTAATGGCGAAGTTTTCAAAACCAACGCGGGCGAAATATCGATAAAGGCCCATAGTATCACGCTGCTTGCCAAATCGCTGCTGCCGCTGCCCGAAAAGTTCCACGGCCTGCGCGATACCGATCTTAGATACCGCCAGCGCTATGTTGATCTGATTGTCAATCCCGAAGTCAAACAAACTTTCTTGGCGCGTACCAAAATCATCATGTACATACGCGAATATCTTGACAATCTTGGCTACATTGAAGTGGAGACCCCCATACTCATGGGCGAGGCGGGCGGCGCAGCTGCAAGGCCGTTTGAGACGCACCACAACACGCTCGATCTTGATATGTACCTGCGCATCGCGACAGAGCTGCACTTAAAGCGGCTGATCGTGGGCGGATTTGAAAAAGTATATGAGCTTGGGCGCGTATTCCGCAACGAGGGTATGTCCGTCAAGCACAATCCCGAATTCACCACCATAGAGCTTTACCAGGCCTACGCCAACATGGAAGACATGATGACGCTATGCGAAAACCTTTTCTATCACTGCGCGGACAAGCTTTTAGGCACCGGCAAAGCCGTCTATCAGGGCACCGAAGTGAATCTTAAGCCGCCGTGGCGCAGGCTTTCGATGCTTGAAGCCGTCAAGCAGTACACCGGCGCAGATTTTTCAACATGCACCGATGCACAGGCGATGGAAATAGCCAAAACCCTCGGCATTGCACCCGAAAAACCCAAGACGCGCGGTGAGCTGCTTTATTCTGCTTTTGAAGCTTTCGTGGAGGACAAGCTTACCGAGCCCACGTTCATCACAGGCTATCCGGTGGAAGTTTCTCCGCTGGCCAAAAAGATGCCGGACGCGCCGTGGCTCACCGAGCGTTTCGAGCTTTTTATCACAGCGCGCGAGCTAGCCAATGCATTCTCCGAACTCAACGACCCCTCCGATCAGCGCGAACGCTTTTTAGAGCAGGCAAAGCAGCGGGCAGCGGGCGACGAAGAAGCGCACGTGATGGATGAGGATTTCATCAATGCGCTCGAATACGGCATGCCGCCCACCGGCGGCATGGGCATAGGCATCGACCGCATGGTGATGCTTTTGACCGACAGCGCCTCCATCCGTGACGTCATACTGTTCCCGACGATGAAACCCAAAGAGTAAACGGGCCAAACATTTGGCTCTTTATATATTTTTAAAGGCGCCCGGGCGACAAATATCGTCCGGGCGTTTTATCAATAATACCGATTTATGCGTATCATTTAAAATGCTTGTATACACAGAAATGAGCATCACAAGAGAATCGATCTTTAAGTAAGATGAGAAGCGTAAAATCTTCAAGAAAGCATAGTATTCACAAGAATAATATTATATAATTCATGTGCATTTGCTGACTTTTTGTGAATCTGCGGTTAACGAAAAGTTTTAGCAGATATTTAATTTGGGTGTAATCTCTTACACTCCGAGGAGGACAATCAGTGAAAAAAATGATCTCCCTGCTGCTGGCTGCACTGCTGCTCGGCATGCTTTTCGCGGGATGCGGCAGCCCCGGCGCTGTACCGTCATCAAATGACGATGTTGACTCCGGTGCTTTGCTGCCAACAGAAGACAAGACACCAGTTGATGAACAATCCAATGGATCTTTTCGCGATAATGCTTTAGGCACAAACATCTCTGTTGCCGATTCTTACACCGCATATCTTGACGCAAAGAATGCGCTGGTTGGCAGAATGGCAGACGGCTTGTCTAATAACCCGGATACGGCATTCTCGGCTCTGTCGTTGCTGGGTGTAACGATGGCGGATCTCGCTCTGATGCCGGTGAGCTTGTTTGGCCTTGGCCAGGTTTCTATGGAGGCCGGTCTTGGTTTCTTTGGCGCAACCGGTGTGAAGTATACTGAGAGCGGCAATAGCTATACTGTTTCATATGCTGACAAAGACGGTATCCAATACGACTTTACCGGCACATACGATGCGGCAGCCGATGCCCTTAACTGTACCGCAAAAATGAACGGCGCAGAGAACATCTATTTCGAATACCGTAAAACATCGTTTGGCTATGTCGGGCAGTATTACTTTATCAATGAAGACGGCACCAACAACCTGTATCAGCTCGCTGTGAAAGGCGAGGACGGCACGCTTGGCTTATCCGCTGTTTCCGGCCAGCCCACACAGTTGAGCGACGGCGAATCTGCCGATTTTCCGAAAGCCTGCCCCGAATGGTACAGCCTTGACGGCAATAGCATCACAGGCGTCACTTCGGACGGCACGCAGCTTAACTTTGCGTATACACCTACGGCAACAGAATAATTGCCCAAGATAAGAAAGCCAGATCAACGGCATTTTTTTGCTGTCAATCAGAACAGAGGCAACGCCGCAGAGTTCCCCCTCTGTTCTTTTTTATCAGAGCTGCTCAAACTATTTCCTTGACTCTGCCCACTTCACCGCCCTTGAGCATCACCTTGATGCCGTGCGGATGAGACGGCGAATTTGTCAGTATCTTTATGACGATGCCTTCCGTGAGCTGTCCGTTTCTTTGATGCTGTTTTTGCACGATACGCACAGCTGCGCCGATTTTAATGCCGCTTCTTTTTGTTCCGTCCATGTTCAACCCTTTCAAAGTGTGTGTACCCTATCTTAACACCATTTAAAGAATTCTGGCCATTGAAGGCCTCTTCATTTGCACGTATAATGCAATTATAACATCTGGGAGGTAGCTTATGTTCTGCGACCAGTGCGGCCAAAGGCTTGAACTGCTAAACAATTTCTGTTCCCGCTGCGGAAACAAAATAAAACCGGTTGCCCCTTCGCCCTCCGTACCTGTGCCAACACATCCGCAACCCGCGCCCCCGCAGTCTCCGCAGCCTGCGCCGCAGCCATACGCGCCGCCTGTGCAGCCGCCGATATATCAGCCGGCGGACGATGAGACGGCTGTCTTTGTGCTGAGCGCCACGCGCAAGCTGTCCGCACTCAAGGCCGTGGCCTGCAATGTGGTGTTTTTGCGTGGCTGTGTGGTGCTGGCGCATCTTAAACCCGCGCTGCAAAAAGCTGAAAGCGCGCGCATATCACAGGAGATCAAAGCATCAGGCAAAGGCTTTTTTAAGGGCAGCGCAGAAATGATGCGCTTCTGGGCGAACTATGCCCAACAATACTATACCATGCCCGTAAACGCCATACTCGCACAGGATGCTTCGAATACGGCGCTGCCTTATGCGGCTATTGATGCGGTCTATTTCAAGGGCTATTCCGAAACGGTGGATTACAGCGACGCATCGGCTGGCAGCACGGTGCAGGGCAGGCTGCGCTTCTCGCTCACCGGCGGCGAAGTCATCAAGTTGACACACAACCAGCGGCACACAGCCACTGTCAAACAAACGCTTTCGGAGCTGTTCGGGAGCAAGCTCAAATACAGAAAATAATAGGTTCTTTCGTCTCCTTATCTTTCAAACCCGATATCCTTCTGAAAATGGTGGTAGTCCTGACAGCTGCGCCACTGTCCGCCCCATGTCCAGCCGCGCTCAGTCAGAAGCTTGTAGCACAAGTCGTCTTTGTCTATCTTGCCCGCAAAATCGCGCGATCGGTCGGCAAACGCCGCTGCGCTTTCGGGCGAGACGCGGCCTTTTTCCACATATGGATTGAAAAACGGGTTGATATCAATGGCCGCGCCGAAGCTGTGCAGCGAAAGAGACCTCGAGCCCTCAACCTGCCGGTAGTTGAAAGCAGACGTGTTGTTGGCTTCCATGGAAAGGTCGTCATCCGCGCCAAAGTCGTCTATCAACCGCACGGAATAGAGCGGGTACTGCGCCTTGTACAATTCGTAGAAAATCTCAGTCACCTCGGCGGCGAGCAAAGCGTGGACGATCAGTTCGCCTTCATGTATGATGCCTTCGAAATCGTAGTGAAGCAGTTTGACACAGCGCAAGTCATCGTAGCCGATTTTACAGTTTTTTTCATCCGCTGGATAGCTTTTGCCTGTGATGCGCGCCTTTAGCCCTTCGCTGAGCTCAAAGTAATAAAACCCTTCTGCTAAAACCACCTTGCCGGGCTCGTCGGGGGTTGGCGTTGGTTTTGGAGCGAGCGTGGGTGTCGGCCTTGGTGTAACAACAGGCGCAGCCACAGCTTCCTTCACTGTTTCGGGCGTGGGCTGCGGCATGGACTTGACAGGCTGTGCGGTGCACGCAGTCACTATAAGCAGCAACGCCGCACACATCATCCATGCTTTTTTCATTATCGGCCTCCTTCGGGCTGTAAGCCATTCACCACATCAGCGCGCCCTTTTCGCATTTGTTGCCCCAGGCATCGATCATTTTGTCTTCGCGGTACACACAGATGATCTCGCATCGGTTGGCGCACTTCCCGCACTCAATGCCGCGTGTTAAAAATTCGATATCCGCGATACCAAAACCAAAGTCGCCTTCAAAGCCCGTATTTGCGGCAAGTATGGCGGCACCAAGCGCACCCGTCAGATGGCCGTCCTCATCGACCGTCACGGGAAAACCGGTGGCGTCCTCGAAGGCCTTTTTGACACCGATATTTTTGCTCACACCGCCCTGAAAAACGATGGGCGGGCTGATCCTTTTGCCTTTGCCGACGTTGTTTAGAAAATTTGACACCACTGCGCGGCAAAGCCCCGCGATGATATCTTCTTTTTTATGCCCCATCTGCGCTTTGTGCACTAGGTCGGATTCCGCGAATACGGTGCAGCGCGCGGCAATGGATGTGGGCTTCTTGGATGTGAGCGCAATGGTGCCGAAGTCTTCAACAGCTACACCGAGACGCTGCGCCTGGCTCGAGAGAAATGCGCCCGTACCGGCTGCGCACAGCGTATTCATCGCATAGTCCACCACAAAGCCGTTCTCGATCAGAATGATTTTGGAATCCTGCCCGCCGATCTCAAAGATCGTGCGCACATCCGGATACAGCGAAAGCGTTCCCACAGCGTGCGCTGTGATTTCATTCTTGACGACGGCTGCGTCGGTCATCGCACCGATGAGCCTGCGGGCGCTGCCCGTCGTTCCTACGGCAGCCACGCGGATCGTGCTCCCGCTCGTCTTTTTTTGAAGCGCATGCAGCACTTGTTTCACGGCGGCAATGGGGTCTCCCTGCGTCCAAAGGTAGGCACTTGCAAGTATGCTTTTATCTTCCCGGATCAAAACGCCCTTGGTGGATATGGAGCCGATATCCAGCCCCAGATATGTTTTCATGTTGCTTCCTTCCTCATGATGATCATGTCGTAGAATGCCTCAAGACGCGTTTGTATGCCCGTTTCGCTGGTCTGCGAATCATAGCTTAAAAAAATGACAGGGATCTTGTAATCCGCACTTATATTCTGTAATACCGGGATCACGTCCATCTCAGGCGTACAGCCGAATGATTTGACGTGAATGATCCCATCGTAGCCTTTTTTAGCGAAATACAGCGCGCGGTCAATGGTCATCATGCCGGTGGCTCCCATGTCATATTTCGCATATCCGCGGATTTGTGCGCGTATGGACTCCTGATGATTATGAAGGATCGAGTTGGAAACGTTCATCCATCGATCCACCACGATACCCTTGTGCGCCAGCTCTTTTTCCACATAGTGGTTAGAAAAGGGCTCCATGATGGTGTAGTACTCACCGATGATGCCCACGCGAAACGGGTGTTTTGGCCTGTCTGTGCCAATGTCTCTTAAACGTTTTTTAAACCGGGCTTCGACAGCGCGCAGTTGCTTGGCGTCCTGCACTTTGCGCAGCTCATCAAGAAACTCTTTGTGTGTTTGCTGATATTCTCCGGGAACCTTTTCAAAGCCCACATTTTTGCGTATATAGTCTTCGGTCTCGT
>Ga0351838_1011_pt1 | contig 31293 bp, 24 predicted proteins | sample BONcelHFGM3001E3_FD_206742 | JGI IMG/M metagenome (GOLD analysis project Ga0351838, IMG submission 206742) | Enriched cells from coal bed in the Powder River Basin, Montana, United States - BONCAT cells FGM rep1 HSBNCT.FGM.300.1.E3 ... | reverse complement strand
AGGAAAATGATCCTAAGAACGAGGATAGAGCAATCATTGCTATATTTGTTGATTACCTCAGCAAACTTGAGAAGTTTGAAACCAAGGTGGTAGCCAGGGAGGGTACAGCCGACTGGAAGGTTACCGGCCGCAAGAAAAACCTGTATAATTAAGCTGCTCTTTAATTAAGATCGTATGAATGAACTTGAAATTTGTCTGGACGACCGGACAGCCAACGTTAAACTTCTGGAACAGGAGGGAAACAGGTTTTTGATCTCAGTCGATGACACTTCCTACGATGCCCATATCATCATGGTGGAACAGGGCGTTTACCTGCTTCTGATGGACGGAAAATCATACAACATTGAATTGATCGAGGCTGGAGGTCCAAAAAAGTATTATGTAAATACATACCGTTATTTCTACGATGCAGAAATCATCGATGCCGAATCCAGGTACCAGAAAAGTCGTAAGATTGATCATGGTGATGATGATTCTATAATATCCAGCCCTATGCCGGGAAAAGTAGTCAGGATTCCCGTGAAAGTAGGCGACAACGTGAAAGCCGGAGATACCGTGGTGGTGGTTTCGGCTATGAAAATGGAGAGTGAATATAAGGTAAAACAAGACCGGATAATCAAAGAGATCAAGGTGCAGGAAGGGGACACGGTGGATGCACACCAGCCCCTTGTAATTATAGAATAATTAAACCCTGGAAAGATGACAACACTGGAGGATAAACTCAAACAGTTTGATGAAAAAAACAAACAAGCCGAACTTGGCGGCGGCCAGGACCGGATTGACAAGCAGCATGCGAAAGGAAGGCTGACGGCCCGCGAGCGGGTCCAGTTACTTCTCGACCCCGGCTCGTTTGTGGAAAAAGACAAATTTCTCACGCACCGCTGCCACGATTTTGACATGGAAACCCAGAAGGTCCTTGGCGACGGTGTTGTCACAGGCTATGGAAAAATCGATGGCCGTATCGTCTTTGTTTTTGCCCAGGACTTTACTGTTTTTGGTGGGACCCTGAGCCGTGCCAATGCTGATAAGATCATCAAGATCATGGACCTCGCCCTGCACATGGGGGCTCCTGTGATCGGTCTGAATGATTCGGGTGGTGCCAGAATCCAGGAAGGAGTTGAGAGTTTGGCAGGTTATGCCGACATTTTCTACCGCAATACCAAATGTTCGGGTGTTGTGCCTCAGATCTCAGCAATCCTTGGACCCTGTGCAGGCGGGGCTGTTTATTCACCGGCCCTCACCGACTTCATCTGCATGGTAAAAGATACCAGTTACATGTTTGTGACCGGCCCCGATGTCATCAAGACCGTCACCCACGAAGAGGTCACCATGAACGATCTCGGGGGCGCCATGACTCACAACTCCAAGAGCGGTGTAGCTCACCTTATGGCCGAAAATGACGAGCAGGCCATGATCATGCTCCGTGAGCTGATGAGCTTTCTCCCATCCAACAACATGGAAGAACCACCTATCCGCCCCTGTACCGACGATATTCGCCGAACAGATGAGAAACTTACAACGCTCGTCCCCGATGATCCAAACAAGCCATACGATATGAAGGAGCTGATCACTACCGTGGTCGACCACAACAACTTCTTCGAAATCCAGCCCCATTTCGCCATGAACATGGTAATCGGATTCGGACGGTTTGATGGCCGCTCCGTGGGAATCGTTGCAAACCAGCCAGCTCACCTGGCTGGCGTTCTGGATATCCAATCCTCCATGAAAGCAGCCAGATTCATCCGCTTCTGCGATTGCTTCAATATCCCCATCGTTACCTTCGTGGATGTACCGGGCTTCCTGCCTGGAACTACCCAGGAGTGGGGAGGAATTATCAAACATGGTGCAAAATTACTCTACGCCTATTGCGAAGCCACAATCCCGCGCATCACAGTGATCACCCGGAAAGCATATGGTGGTGCCTACGACGTGATGTCAAGCAAACATATTGGAGGAGATGTGAACTTTGCTTATCCTACCGCCGAAATCGCTGTGATGGGACCCGAAGGTGCAGTAAACATCCTTTACAAAAAAGATAACCTCACCCCGGAAGCCCGTCAAAAAGCAGTGGATGATTACAAAAACACCTTCGCGAGTCCATATAAGGCTGCAGAGCTGGGCTATATTGATGAAATCATCCATCCGAAAGAGACACGATTCCGCCTCATTCAGGCCCTGGAGATGACCCAAACCAAAACCAAATCCGGCCCTCCCAGAAAACACGGAAATATTCCTCTGTAAGAGGTAATATCACCGGCGAAGCCGGTCCATCAACACCGAAGGTGTTCCATCAACAGCATAGCTGTTCCATCATTTTTTTTCTTCGAACGACGTTATTTTGAAAATAAGTTGTATATTTGCAGTGATTTTAAGAGATACGAGATGAGGGGACCACAAGTCCCCTCTTTTATTGGAAATCTGTAGGATAATTGAGCCCCAATGATACTTAAGGATCAAATAGAAAAGATCGTCTCCGACCATTTCAGTGGAAGCGGTAAGTTTCTGGTTGAATTGAAGATGAAGCCCGGCGACAAAATTGCTCTCTTCATTGATGGCGATAACGGGATAACTATCGACGACTGCAAAGCCCTGACAAGGCTGATCGAATCAAAATTCAACCGCGACGAAGAGGATTATGAACTGATGATCTCTTCCGCAGGTGCCGACCAACCGATGAAACTGCCCAGGCAATACCTCAGGCATATTGGAAGAACCCTGGAGATTACAACAAAAACAGGAGAAACGATCTCCGGTAAATTAATAAAGGCCTCTCCGGAAGCCATAGAACTGGAACATAAACCTGTTAAAAAAGAGACACAAAAGCCCAATACAATACTAACATTTAGTGAAATAAAAGAGGGAAAAGTGGTACTCTCATTCAGGTGATGAAGTGATGGAATGATGAAGCGATGAAGCACCCCACATCTTTACCTCATGACCTAATGACCTCATGACCTAATGACCTAATGACCTAATGACCTAATGACTTAATGACCCAATGACCTAATGACAAATTAAAATGGAACAACTCAATTTAGTCGAAACCTTTTCTGAATTCAAGGAATTCAAGAATATTGACAGGGAAACGATGATGATCATCCTCGAGGATGTGTTTAAGCATATGCTGACGAAACAGTTTGGCTCCGCCGATAATTTCGACATCATCGTCAATATCGACAAAGGTGACCTGGAAATCTGGCGAAACCGGATCATCGTAGATGATGACGCTGTGGAGGACGAGAATATGCAGGTACCTCTCTCAGAAGCTATTAAAATTGAACCCGACTTCGAAGTTGGGGAAGAACTCTCCGAAGAGATCAAGCTCCTCAGCTTTGGACGAAGGGAGATTCTCTCCATCCGCCAGAACCTGATCTCCAAGATTCAGGAATATGAGAAGAATAACATCTTCCTTAAATATAAAGAAAAGATCGGGGAGATCATTACAGGAGAAGTTTATCAGGTTTGGAAAAAGGAAATTCTGGTTCTTGACGACGAAGGGATTGAGCTGATTCTGCCAAAGTCGGAGCAGATTCCGTCCGATTTCTACCGCAAGGGAGATTCTATCCGTGCTGTGGTTTCAAAAGTTGAGATGAAAAACAACACACCTTACATCATCCTGTCCCGAACCTCTGAGGCTTTCCTGGAGCGCCTTTTCGAAGCCGAAGTGCCGGAAGTCTACGACGGCCTCATCAGCATCCGTAAGATTGTCAGGGTCCCTGGAGAACGTGCCAAGATCGCCGTGGAATCGTACGACGACAGGATCGACCCGGTGGGTGCCTGCGTTGGGATGAAAGGATCCCGTATCCACGGTATTGTAAGGGAACTAAAGAATGAGAATATCGACGTGATCAACTTCACAAACAACCCATCCCTCTTTATCCAACGCGCCCTGAGCCCTGCCAAGGTGACCTCCATCGCCATCGATGAACCGAATAAAAAAGCTGATGTGTTCATGAAACCCGACCAGGTCTCTCTTGCGATCGGAAAAGGTGGCTACAATATCAAACTGGCCGGAAAGCTGAGCGGGTATGAGATCGACGTGTACAGAGATACTGATTTTGACAATGAAGATGTTGATCTTCAGGAGTTTTCGGATGAGATCGATCAGTGGATCATCGATGAAATGAAGACAATTGGTTGCGACACGGCCAAGAGCGTTTTAGACCTTGAAGTGGCTGAATTAGTAAAGCGGACTGACCTTGAAGAGGAGACCGTAAGGGAAGTAATTCGCATATTAACCGCTGAGTTTGAATAAAAAGTCATAATTTTACGCGCTATATGAGTGAAGGCCAATCATCAATCAGGTTAAGCAAGGCAGCCCGGGAATTCAATATTGGGATTTCTACGGTTTTGGAGTTCCTGAACAAAAAAGGATTCAAACTGGACCGGGATCCCAATGCCAAGTTGTCGCAGGAAATGTATATCCTGTTGATGAGTGAATTCGCTTCTGAAAAGCATGTGAAAGAGGAAGCGAAGAAGATTGGGTTGCAGTTTGGCGGAAATGAGACCGTTACGATCGCCGATAAGCGCGATGCATTTGACGATCAGGACAAAGAGATGGATGACCTGATGATCAAGAATGTGTCCCTTGGATTCGGGAACAAGCCTTCTGAAGTCATAAAGAAAGAAGAGCCTCCGAAGGAAAAAGAGGCTCCTCGTCAGGTCAAACCTGTGATCGTAGAAACTAAACCAACGCCTCCAGAGAAAAAGGACGAAGAAACAAAAAAGGAGAAAGTAACTGAAGTCGTTGCAAAAAAAGAGGTAAAAGAGGAGCCTGTAGCAGCCAGGGTGGAAGAGATGGTTTCAGAGCCCGGTGAAATTCCTGCTGCAGAAGAGATAAAACCTGAACATGTTTCTTCCCTGAAGATTCTGGGAAAAATGGAACTTCCTGAAGTGACCCGAAAAGGATCCAGGAAGGGGAAAGAGAAGAAACAGACTGAGAAACCCGATGCAAAGGTTATAGCCAAGCCAGAAGCCCCTGTTGCAGAAGAGGTTCCGATAGTTGATTTACCCCCGGATCCCATACAGGAAGAAGTTCCTCCTGTGGAGCCGGTTGAGATGGTCGAAGAGATTCCTCCTCCTCCTCCAAAGATTGTGGTACCCGACAATTTTCTCGCTACCGAACGGATTAAACTGGAAGGGCCTACGATTCTTGGATCTATGATACTTCCGGAAACAAGAAAACCTGATAAAAAACAACCTGTCGCCTCCTCTTCTGATGATTCAACAAAATCAAAAAAGAAAAAGCGCAAAAGGATCAAACGCCAACCCGGCGAACCTGGCGTAAATGTCCAGCCCGATGTAACAAAACGCCGGCCTGGAGACAAAAAACCCTCCCGCGATATTCAAAAACCGGAAATTTCGGAAGAGGATATCGAACGTCAGATCAAAGAGACATTGAGCCGCCTAAGCCCCACCGGCAAATCAAAAGCCTCAAAGTACCGCCGTCAGAAGCGGGAAGCTGCCAGCCAGCATATGCATGAAGAGCAGGAGCGCCTTGAAGAAGGGAAACGCGTTATCCAGGTCACTGAGTTCGTTACGGCTAACGAACTCGCTACCATGATCAACGTTCCGGTTACTGATGTCATCTCAACCTGCATGACCCTTGGAATGTTTGTCTCAATCAATCAACGACTCGATGCAGAAACCTTAAGTTTGGTAGCAGAAGAGTTTGGATACAAAGTTGAGTTCGTGAGCGTTGAAGTGCAGGAAGCCATTGACCTGGCCGATGACACCGACGACACTGAGGGATTGGTCTTCCGTCCGCCGATTGCTACGGTAATGGGGCACGTAGACCACGGGAAGACCAAACTCCTCGACTACATCCGAAGTGCCAACGTAGTTGCTGGTGAAGCAGGAGGAATTACCCAGCATATTGGTGCTTACGAGGTGCTGCTTGAGAACGGAAAAGCAATTACTTTCCTTGATACTCCAGGCCATGAAGCCTTTACTGCCATGCGCGCACGAGGGGCAAAAGTGACCGATGTGGCAATCATCGTCATTGCAGCCGACGAAACTGTGATGCCGCAAACCCGCGAAGCCATCAACCACGCTCAGGCTGCCGGGGTTCCGATTGTCTTTGCAATCAATAAAATGGATAAACCCAATGCCAACTCGGAAAAAATCAGGGAAGAACTCTCAAAGATGAATATCCTTGTTGAGGAGTGGGGCGGAAAATACCAAACTCAGGAGATCTCAGCCAAAGAGGGTACCAATGTCAACGTTTTGCTTGAAAAGGTACTCCTTGAAGCCGAAATGCTTGATTTAAAAGCTAATCCAAACAAGATGGCTTCCGGCACCGTCATCGAATCTTCGTTGGATAGAGGGCGTGGATATGTTTCAAAGCTGCTTGTCCAAAGCGGCACCCTGCACATTGGCGACATCGTAGTAGCAGGCTCGACTTACGGTAAAGTCAAAGCGATGTATAACGAACGGAACCAGCCAATCAAATCGGCCGGCCCATCCTCTCCGGTTCTGATGCTCGGTTTGAGCGGAGCACCCCAGGCCGGCGATGGGTTCAATGTTCTTACAGATGAAAAAGAGGCTAAATCAATCTCCAATAAGCGTTTCCAACTTCAACGCGAACAGGGTATCCGCACACAGAAACACATCACACTTGATGAGATCGGACGCCGGATTGCAATTGGTGACTTCAAGGAATTGAACATCATTGTGAAAGCCGACGTGGATGGTTCGGTGGAGGCACTTGCCGATTCGCTGATTAAGCTCTCCACAGAAAATATTATCGTAAATGTGATCCATAAATCTGTCGGTCAGATTACCGAATCAGATGTCCTGCTTGCCTCGGCTTCCAATGCTATTATCGTTGGATTCCAGGTTCGCCCATCGGTTTCGGCACGAAAACTAGCCGAACAGGAGCAGATTGACATTCGACTCTATTCAATTATTTACCAGGCAATTGAAGAGATTAAAGCTGCCATCGAAGGGATGCTTGCGCCTGAAATCGAAGAGAAAATCCTTTGTAATGTTGAGGTGCGCGATGTCTTCAGGATTACAAAAGTGGGAACCATTGCCGGCTGCCTTGTCCTCGACGGCAAGATCACCCGCAACACCAAAGTTCGTATTATCCGTGATGGAATTGTAGTCTATACCGGGCACCTTGCTTCACTCAAACGGTTCAAGGATGACGTGAAAGAGGTAAACAGCGGCTATGAATGCGGACTCAACATCGAAAGTTTCAACGACATCAAGGCGGGAGACATTATTGAAGGGTATGAAATTATCGAAATCAAGCGGAAACTTTAATCTCCCTTTCTGAAAATGGTTTGAGTCCTGTCGGGGCCCATCGAAATGATATCAACCGGCAACCCGGTAGCATTTTCAATAAAGCCTGTATATTCTTTAAGATTTATTGGCAGTCCATCAAATCCCATTGAGACATCCGGAGAGGTATTCCAACCCGGTAAGGTCTCGTAAACTGGATGAATGGCTTCATCCCCCAGGTTAAAAGGCAACTTCTCAGTAAGGATGCCATCAGTTTCATACCTGGTACAAATCTGGATATCCTCCATGTCGTTCAACACATCAGCCTTCATCATAATCAGCCGGTCAACTCCGTTGAGCATGATGGCATAATTCAACGCAGGCAGATCAAGCCAGCCACACCGGCGCGGGCGACCTGTCGTACTGCCAAATTCATGTCCGGTCTTTCGCAAGTGTTCGCCCGTTTCATCATGAAGTTCGGTAGGGAACGGTCCTCCGCCAACACGTGTACAGTAAGCTTTGAAAACACCATATACAGTTCCGATCCTGTTTGGGGCGATCCCCAGCCCCGCGCAGGCACCTGCTGTAATCGTATTGGAAGAGGTAACATAGGGAAATGAGCCGAAATCAATATCCAGAAGGGTTCCCTGGGCTCCCTCCGCCAGAACAGATTTCCCCGAATTGATGCAATCATTCAGGTAATACTCACTGTCGATGAATGTATACTCTTTCAACCGCTTAACGGCATCCATCCAGGCCTTTTCATATTCATCAAATGGAAACCCGTCAATCAGATAGTTAACAAAATCAAACCTGTATTGACGAACGATATCCAGATGCCTCTCCTTCAGATGTGTATAGCAGCTGTTAAAATTCTTATCAGTAAGATTTCCTACCCTTAACCCCGATCTGCTGTATTTATCAGTATAGGTTGGTCCAATTCCCTTTAGGGTCGAGCCAATTTTCTCAAGACCTTTTGAGGCTTCATAGGCCGCATCAAGCAACCTGTGTGAGGGCAGGATTAAGTGAGCCCGGCGGGAAACAAGCAGGTTCTCCTCCGGTTTTATATTGGCAGCATGCAGCGCATCAACCTCCTTAAATAAAATATAGGGATCGATGATAACACCGTTTCCAATCACATTCTTTTTACCTGGATGAAAAATGCCCGACGGAATGGTATGCAACACGAACTTCTTTCCATCAAATTCAATGGTATGGCCAGCATTCGGTCCACCCTGGAAACGGGCAATCACATCATACCGGGGGGTAAAAACATCTACGATCTTTCCTTTACCCTCATCTCCCCATTGCAACCCTAAAAGAACATCAACATTCATCTATCGGGGAGTTTATTTCTGCTCTCTCGAGTTTCCGTAAAAAGTAAGTGAGTAGTGTGTAATATCAACATTAAAGAGACTCTTGACGTTGGCTTTTACCTCCTCAATCCGGGGATCATAAAATTCAAGCACTTCACCGGATTCGTTGAAAATGAAATGATCGTGCTGGATCATCAGGTTGGTCTTCTCAAACTGAGCATAATTCGTTCCAAACTGATGCTTCGTTACCAAACCACAATCCAGAAGAAGTTCAATCGTGTTATATAATGTAGCCCGGCTAACCCTGTATTTATGGTTCTTCATCCGAATGTACAACGTTTCGATATCGAAATGACCCTCAGTTGCAAATATCTCTTTTAAAATAGTGAAACGCTCCGGAGTTTTCCGATGACCGTGCCGTTCAAGGTAGTCTGTGAAAAGCTTTCGGATGTTATCGAATGAATCTTCAGCTGTTTTCTTCATTTCAATGAAATTTTCAATAAAAGTACAAAAATAAGTTTATTTAGACATGATTCAAATAATTTTTTTAATCGACACGGGTGACATTCCTCACCCCCTCAATCTCTCTTAGATTCATTAACAGCCTGTTAAGCGTATTGAGATCCGGAACGAACAATCTGATCTCGCCATCTATATATCCATTATCAGATGTCATAGAGAAAGACTTAATATTTAAAATCAAATCAGAAGAGATAACCTTTGAGATATCTGGCAGCATCCCCATTCTGTCAATGCCAACAATTTTTATCCCGGTAACAAAGGAGATAGATTCTCTGTTGGACCATTTCAATTTTACCATTTTATTTCCAAAGCTTGACATCAGTTCAATAGCCTTCAGGCAATTGGTTCGATGAATCTGAATCGGGAGCAGGTCGGAGGCAACAAGTCCAATAACATCGTCGCCCGGGATGGGATTACAGCATAATGCAACTTCATAACCCTGCTTATTCCCGTTATCAAAACTCCCCGAAAATTCTGCTGATTTTTTATCGGCTCTTGGCTCCTGTATCGGAATTACAACATCTTTGGGCTTGCTTTTGGTAACCGGTTTGGTAAGGAAATTAAACCAGCCACTCTTCACATTGGCTGTTGCAAAAGCTTTTACATCTTTAATCCCAATCTTATCCTGTGAAGCAGCAAAATAAAGGTCGGTGAGTGAAGTAAAATTAGTTGATTGCTGAAAATGCTTGATATTTTCTGTTGTCGGATCAATATTAAATTTCTCAAACCACCGCAATAAATTCTCTTTGCCAGGTGCTATGAATTTTCGTTTGTACTCCTTAACACTCTGTTTGATATTGCTCTTGGCACGTGTTGTCACAACATAATCAAGCCACTCGTCGCGAGGTGTCTGACGCGATGAAGTGATGATCTCCACCTGCTGACCGTTTTTCAACTGGGCGTTGATCGGTACCAGTTTTTTATCCACTTTAGCTCCAATACATGTATTCCCAATTTCGGAATGGATGGCATAGGCAAAATCAAGAACAGAGCTGTTTGCAGGTAGAGTCCTCAACTCCCCCTGAGGTGTAAAGAGGGAGATTTCATCAAGGAAAAAATAACCCTTTATATCATCAATGAATGCGAGAGCATTGTCGTCGGAAGAATCCAGCATCTCTTTAATCCGGTCCAGCCACCGGTCCAGCTGACTGCTAACTTTGATCGTATCCTTGTATTTCCAGTGTGCGGCATATCCCTTTTCTGCAATTTCATCCATCCGCTTCGACCGTATCTGGATCTCAACCCACTGGCCGGTAGAACTCATAACTGTTGTGTGCAACGCTTCATACCCATTTGCCTTTGGGATGGAGATCCAATCGCGTAAACGCTCCATGTTAGGACGGTAAATGTCAGTTATGATGGAGTAGGCTGTCCAACAATCTGCCTTCTCCGATTCAAGCCGGGAGTCAATAACGATCCTGATTGCAAATACATCGAAAATTTCTTCAAAGGGAACCTCCTTAATCTTCATCTTCTCCCAGATGGAGGCAATGGACTTCTCCCGTCCTGAGATACTGAAGCTGAATCCCTGATCGGTCATCGCCTGCCGGATCGGACTGATGAACTTGTTAATGAATCGGATCCTCTCGCGCTCTGATTCTTTCAATTTGTTTGAAATCGATTCGAAGATTTCCGGGTCGGTATACTTCATCGCCAGATCTTCCATCTCTGTTTTAATGGCATGAAGTCCAAGCCGGTGTGCAAGGGGAGCATACAGGTAAATTGTCTCCGAAGCCACCTTCAGGCGCTTTTGATCTGGTAACACTTCCAGAGTTCTTAGATTATGGAGCCGGTCGGCCAGTTTGATCAGGATAACCCGCACATCATCGGAAAGCGTCAATAAAATCTTGCGAAAATTCTCTGCCTGGATGGAAGCTGTTTTCTGGTCAAAAATACCCTTGATCTTTGTCAGGCCGTCAATGATTGACGCCACTTTATCTCCAAACAACCCTCTGATATCCTCCAGGGTAAACTCTGTATCTTCCACCACGTCGTGAAGCAGTGCACAAACAATTGATGTCATACCAAGCCCGATCTCCTGTGCACAAATAATAGCCACTTCAAGCGGATGGTAGATATAAGGCTCCCCACTATGGCGTCGCATATCTTTATGTGCTTCCAGGGCCATATTAAAGGCCTTCCGAACCATTTTCCGGTCCGCCTCCTGCTTCGGAAGCCAAACTTTCATCAGGTAACGATAGCGCCGGAGGATCTCCTTGTTCTCAGCTTCGGAGTCAACATGGTACATAAAGAGGATTCTGATTTCGGTGTAATTGCAAAAGTAGTTAAATTTAGAATGAATTGAAACAAGCACAAGGGTAAAGCGCCGGGAAAATTAGTACTTTTGAAGGAAGATTCAAGACCAGCAAACACGCTATGTACAATCTCGGTCCCTTCCGTCTTCTAATCTTGTTTTTTTCGCTGATCGCGTATCCAGTATCACTGATCGCAACCCACCAGCGTGCTGCCGAAATTACATACAGGCATATTTCCGGTCTCACTTATGAATTCACTCTTATCTCCTACACCTTTACGCCTAGTCCGGCAAATGCATACCGCGATTACCTTACCATCCATTGGGGGGACGCAACCACCTCTGAAATCCCAAGGGTGGAAATCAACTACCTTCCCAACGAGATATCATACAACCGATACGTAGGCGCTCACACGTTCGCCGGACCGGCCACCTATACCATCTCCTGTGAAGACCCCAACAGAAACGGCGGGATTCTCAACATTCCCAACTCCATCAATGTTCCACTTTTCATATTCTCCGAATTGGTAATCAGCCCATTTATAGGAGGATACAACAACTCTCCCATCCTGCTGTTGCCTCCCATCGACAATGCCTGTGTGAACCAACCCTTTCTCCATAACCCCGGAGCCTATGATGTTGACGGGGATAGCCTTTCATACCGTCTTGTTACATGTATGGGAGCCATGGGACTTCCCATCCCTGGATACACGCTGCCTCCTGCCACCGACTCGCTTTCGTTAAATCCCATCACAGGGGACTTCTTTTGGGTGACGCCGCCGCAACAGGGTGAATACAACATTGCCATCCTGATCGAAGAATGGCGTGATGGTCAAAAAATAGGGAGCGTGCTTCGCGATATGCAGATCATAGTTATCGCCTGCAACAATAAGCCTCCTGTAATTGAATCATTGCAGGATACCTGTGTTGAAGCCGGACAAATACTAACATTCCCGGTGAGAGCTTACGATCCCGACTCCAACGTGGTAACACTTACTGCTACCGGAGGACCCTTCTTGTTGCCAGAATATACCGCGAAAATGATCCCAAATCCGGCAACCGACTCGGCACATGTCACCGCCATATTCAGCTGGCAAACCGTTTGTAACCACGTAAAAATCAATTCCTATCAGGTGTTTTTTAAAGCCCAGGACAACAGCAAACCGGTTAGCCTCACAGATATCAAATCCATGAAGATACGGGTGGTAGGTCCGGCCCCGGAGAACCTGACCGCCACACCACTAGGTACTTCCATCACGCTCAATTGGGATAATTACACCTGCGAAAATGCATCGGGATTCTATATTTACCGCAAAGCCGATTCGTCGGGATTTATCCCATCCTATTGCGAGACCGGAGTTCCGCCATCCCTGGGATATAGCAGGATTGAAACTCTCAATGGGCTGGATCATACAAGCTTTCTCGACAATAACAATGGTCAGGGCCTAAACCCGGGAGTGAAATACTGCTACCTTGTAACAGCCTGGTACCCCGACAAAGCAGAGGGATATGCCTCCAATGAAGCCTGCGCCACCCTGAAAAAAGATGTTCCCGTCATCACCAATGTCAGCATCCTGACTACCTACCCTGCAAATGGTTCGCTTTACCTCGCGTGGTCGAAACCCACTGAACTGGATACTATTCAGGCACCTGGCCCCTACTCATATGTTATCACAAGAGCCAGGTCAGATCAGCCTTCCCAGTTTATTGCAATCCACACCTTTTATGAGCTGAATGACACGCTCTTCATTGATTCCCTGCTTAACACAGAGAACTACTCATTTATTTACAGGATTGACCTTTATAACAAGACGCCCGGCATGGAGTTCCTGATAGGCTCATCCCAACTGGCTGAGTCGATGTACCTTGAGATTACACCTACCGACAAGAAGCTGATCCTTGCCTGGAATATAGATGTCCCCTGGACCAATCTCAGCTATGCCATCTTCCGGTACAATATGCAGCAAGCATTGTTCGACTCCATCGGTTTCACTACCGAGCCCCACTTTACCGATCGAGGGCTGGCCAACGGAAACCAATACTGTTATTATATTCAGAGCCGGGGAGAATATTCGGGAGGAGGATTTGTTGATCCAATCATCAATCTCTCTCAAATTGCCTGCGGAATCCCTGTTGACGACCAGCCTCCCTGTGCTCCGGTACTGACCATCCATACCGATTGTGAAAACGCCTCCAACGCGTTGGCGTGGATCAATCCCAATGACACCTGCATCCACGACATTGTCAAATACTATATCTGGTATACCCCCGCGCCGAACCAGGAGTTTACGGTCATCGACTCTCTTTTCGGCATCTATGATACAACTTATTCACATCAACCGGTTCAATCCATCGTAGGCTGTTACGCAGTCTCTGCTGTTGATTCAACTGGTAACGAAAGTGACTTGAGCAATATCATCTGCATCGATTACACGGCATGTCCCACGTACCGTTTACCAAAAGTTTTCACGCCAAATGGCGATGCGTGGAACAACTTGTTTGTGCCATTCCCTTACACTTCCGTTGAAAGCATTAATCTTCACATTTTCAATCGCTGGGGTAATGAGGTCTTTCACACCAATATTCCTGATATTAACTGGGATGGTAAAGACCAAACAACCAACCAGCCTTGTAGCGATGGTGTCTACTACTACGTTTGCGACGTCTACGAGATCACCCTCACAGGAATCGTTAAACGAACACTTCAGGGGGCGGTGACGATATTACGATAAATCGTATCTTTGCGCCGTGAAAAATATCCGTAACTTCTGCATCATTGCCCATATCGATCATGGTAAGAGTACCCTGGCCGACCGGTTACTTGAAATGACCGAGACCATCCTTGAAAGGGATTACCAGGATCAGGTGCTGGACAACATGGACCTCGAGCGAGAACGAGGCATCACTATCAAAAGCCATGCGATCCAGATGAAATACAATCTGGAAGCTGAAGACTATATCCTGAACCTGATCGATACCCCGGGCCATGTTGATTTTTCATATGAAGTCTCCAGGGCAATTGCTGCCTGTGAGGGAGCTCTCCTGGTGGTGGATGCAACCCAGGGCATCCAGGCACAAACAATCTCCAACCTTTATATGGCCGTCGACTACGACCTTCTGATTATTCCTGTGCTCAACAAAATTGACATGGATAATGCGATGATCGAGGAGGTGAAAGACCAGATTGTCGAGACGCTTGGATGCAAACGCGATGAGATCATTGAAGCCAGTGCAAAATTCGGTTACGGGATTGAACAGATTCTTGAAGATATTGTTCATAAAATCCCCCCTCCCAAAGGCGATCCTGAGGCTCCTCTTCAGGCTTTGATCTTTGATTCGGTATTCAATTCCTACAGGGGTATAATTGCTTATTTCAGGGTCTTCAATGGCACATTGAGAAAAGGGGATAAAGTGAAATTTGTAAATGCCGGTAGCCAATATGAAGCCGATGAAGTAGGAATCCTGGGCTTGAAGCCCATTCCTCGACAAATCCTCCTGGCAGGTGATGTAGGTTACATTATTTCGGGAATAAAAACCAGCAAAGAGGTGCAGGTAGGAGATACCATCACCCATGTGGCACGACCGTGCGACAAGGCGATCGATGGTTTCGAGATGGTAAAACCGATGGTCTTCGCCGGAATATATCCCGTTGATGCCGACGACTATGAAGAACTCCGCGACTCGCTGGAGAAGCTTCGCCTCAATGATGCCTCTCTCTCCTTTGAACCCGAATCATCCATGGCACTGGGCTTTGGCTTCAGGTGTGGTTTCCTGGGGCTTCTTCATATGGAGATCGTACAGGAGCGCCTCGACAGGGAGTTCGACATGGATGTTATCACCACGGTTCCAAACGTTTCATATAAAGTCTTTACCAATAAAGGCGAAGTTATTGAAGTTCACAATCCTTCGGGGCTTCCCGACCCTACTCTTGTTGATCATATCGAAGAACCTTACATACAGGCGAACATCCTTACCCGGTCTGAATATGTAGGTGCCATCATGCAGCTTTGTGTCGACAAGAGGGGAGTATTGAAAAACCAGGTATACCTGACCACAGACAGAACAGAACTTTCTGTCGAACTTCCTCTCGGCGAGATCGTCTTTGACTTTTACGACCGGCTCAAAAGTATCTCCAAAGGATATGCCTCCTTCGATTATTATCAGTCGGGCTTCAAAGAGGCTCAACTTGTCAAATTGGACATCCTGCTAAACGGTGAACCGGTAGATGCCCTGTCCACATTACTTCACCGCGATCATGCCTATGACTTTGGCCGCAGATTTTGCCTGAAACTTAAAGAGTTCATTCCCCGTCAACAGTTCGACGTCGCGATACAGGCTGCGATCGGAGCAAAGATCATTGCACGTGAAACGGTGAAAGCCCTCCGCAAAGATGTGACCGCCAAGTGCTATGGAGGTGATATCACCAGAAAGCGCAAACTTCTCGAAAAACAGAAAAAAGGCAAAAAGCGGATGCGCCAGATCGGAAATGTTGAAGTCCCCCAGAAAGCATTTCTTGCAATATTGAAGCTGGACAGTTAGATTTTTGAAGTTTTCGTGTAACTTTAATCAGAGATCTTCGTCTTATTTCCCTGAACCAAAATCACTCGACATATGAAATATCCATACAAACGCCGCTCATGCCAACCGCGAATGTTAATAATGGATATTCCATGTGACCACTGAAATCAAAATTATTAACACATGAAAAAAATTAACCTCGTTCTCACAATGGCTTTAGCAGCTTCCATGATCTTTATTCTGCCAGGGAAATCAAAAGGGCAGGATGACGAAAATCACAAGCACAAACGCCATCACAACATGTCTGAGATTATAGTAACCGGAGTCAAGGTCCAAAATATAGGAAATGACTCCGTTGTCATTTATATCAACAAAAAAGACCATTCCTTTAACTATGGAGGAACCAACTGGGGCGCCTTCCCGTTTTATTGTAAAAAAGGTAAGTTCAATGGCCACTGGGCCGGGATTGACTTTGGATGGAACGGGTATGCTACGAAAGATTTCAACATGGACTTCGGCCCTGGAAACGAGTATCTCAACATGAACACAGCCCGATCGCTGATGATCAACCTAAATCCCTTTGAACTGAACGTAAATATTGCCGGAAACAAGTTCGGATTTACATCAGGCCTGGGGTTCTCGCTCCAAAACTACTATTTCAGCGGTTCCTACACGCTGATTGGCGATTCCGCAACCCTGGTAGCTTACAATACGATCGACGACAAGGGTAGTAACGTTGGAATGAAAGTGAACAAACTTTTTGTCTCCTACATCACACTTCCATTGTTGTTTGAATACCAGACAAATCCGGGTCACCGCATGAACAGCTTCCACGTTGCAGTTGGTGTCATTGGAGGATTGCGTTTGCAAACTTACCAGAAGCAGAGACTCTACCAGTGGATGGATACCTATTACCTGGCTGATGACAAAGGCAATAAGGTCGCCACATTTTATGCTGATAACGCCGTGATCAGAAACCACGACCCCTACCACATGAACCCATTCAAACTGGATGCTTCAATCCGAGTGGGTTGGTCCTACCTGAATCTGTTTGCTACCTACTCACTTACCCCAATGTATCAGAAAAACAAAGGCCCGGAAGTATATCCGTGGACAGTTGGGATAACGCTGGTGGGGTGGTAACACATTACGGGCGCCCCATGGGGCGCCCATACGATACGGGGCGCCCATTACGATGGGTCGCCCCTACAAAAAAAATCGTTCCTGGAAATTTACCAGGAACATTTTTTTCGTTGCCCTGGTAACGGCGGTATAAAGCCAGCGAAGGTACTCTGTATTGAGCATTTGTTCGCTGAGATAACCCTGGTCGATAAAAACAGTATCCCATTGCCCTCCCTGGGTTTTGTGGCAGGTTAAGGCATAGGAGAATTTAACCTGAAGCGCATTGAAATGAGGGCTGGCCTTAACTTTCTCAACCTTCTCCCGTCGTGATCGCAAATCGGTATAGTCCTCCATCACCGTCTGAAAAAGACGGTTATTGTCGGGTTGCGTAAGTGCAGCGGATTCGGAAGTGAGGGTGTCTAAGATGATCTTGACATCCAGTTCGGGTTCGTCGGGGTAGTCAATAAACCGAATGGTAATGTCGGCAAACCGGAAGCCATATATCTCTTCAAACTTCCTGATACGGGTAATCTCTGCAATGTCGCCATTGGCGATAAACCCGGCGGAGGATTCGAGTGGCAGCCAGTAGTAGTTGTTCTTCACAACCATCAAGTAGTCTCCGGTGGTGATTTCTCCATCGAGAAAGAGTATCCTCCGGCGAATCTCCCGGTTGAAAATGTTGGCTCGCTTGTTCGACCGGCAAATAACTACGTTGTTTTCCCGCTCCGATCCCGAATAAGCCTCGTTTAAAGCTTCTTCCAACTCAGTGCCCGTGATCCTGAGTACATCCTTGAAAGGGTGTAGCTGAAACAGCGGAAGCCTGATCTCCCGGTTGCTGATCTCCTCCCTGATCCGGGTGGCATTTACGAGAATTCCCGACTCCTGCGACTGCCGAACGACTTCAACGAGTTCAAACGAATCGATGGATAAATCGTATCCGCTTTGAAGGAAGGCGGCATCCAGGGCCGGACTATAATCAAGGCCAACAGGGGGTAACTGAGCAGTATCGCCGATAAAGAGCAGACGGCAGTTCTCCCCCGATTGTACATAGGCAAAGAGATCGTCGAGCAGGTTTCGGGGGGCAAACAGTTGTCCCTCCACAGGCATAGCATGCTGGATCATGGAAGCTTCGTCAACAATAAAAAGTGTATGCCTGTGCAGGTTCTTCTGAAGCTTCATCTCGATTTGCCCCTCCTTATTAGTCCAGGCCAGATAAATCTTCCGGTGTATGGTATGCGCCTGCTTCCCCGTGTAGCCAGCCATCACTTTGGCAGCCCTTCCCGTGGGAGCCATCAGAACAGTTCGCTTCCCAAGGGCCGGCAGGACATTTACCAGAGCCTTGACCACAGTGGTCTTTCCCGTTCCCGCATAGCCTTTCAGAAGGAAAAGGGCATTGGCCTTTTTCCAGGAAATTGTCAGGAACACGGCCAACTCACCCATGAGTTGTTCCTGCCCTGGAGTAGTAACATGGGGAAACTCATGCAACAGCATGGTTCTTACACGGTTCACATCCATATAAATGGCTTATTCGTAACGGAGAGACTCGATCGGATCAAGGTTCGCTGCTTTTTGAGAAGGGTAGATCCCGGAAATCATGGCAACGGCAAAACATACAACTACTCCCAGGATGATCCACATCCATGGAATAATAAATGCACTCCCGATAGCAAGGGAGATCACGTTGCCAATGAGGATTCCAAGAACGATGCCCAATGCACCTCCCAACTGACCTATCACGATAGCTTCCACCAGAAACTGGTTTCGGATCAGCCTTTTCGTTGCACCGATCGCTTTCCGGATGCCAATTTCTCTCGTGCGTTCGGTGACGGATACGAGCATGATGTTCATCAACCCGATGGCCGCTCCCATCAGGGTTATCAATCCGATAAAGGTGGCAGCAATGGTTACATAGCGTATATTATCAATCAGCATCTTCGCAATCTCATCACTTTTAGTAATTTCGAACGATTCATCAAGTCCTACTGGAACTTGCCGGATACTTCGGAGTAATCCGGTTGCCTCCCCTACCCCGGCTTCCATCTGCTCCTGGTTGTTCACCATCACACTGATGTTGTACGACATGTTCGGCCTTGGGAAATAGACCCTGACGTTATTCAGGGGAACGAAACAACTCCTGTCTCCACTGAACCCCATACTGGATCCCTTCTCCTTGAGTACCCCCACAACACGGTACTTCCCCGAACCAATTGAGATGATCCTGCCAACAGGATCCTCCTTGTTCTTGAAGATGCTCTTTGCAATTTCGGGGCCAATAATAGCCACACTCGATCCGAAATTAATCTCATCCGGAGTAAAATTCCTTCCATTGGCAATTTCGTCCCCGGAAGTTATTATATAATTTTCGTCAACACCGATGACACGCGTATTGGGATTAGTTTTGTTGGATTCGAATTTAACGGTAGCAATGCCCGTTGCGTAAGTATAGACAGATGTGTAGGCAGGGAAACTAAACCGCTCCTTGAACTCCCAGGCCTGATCGAGCGTTATGGGCTCAAATCTCCGTTGCTTGTTTTGATGATTCCCGATATGAACGTTCAGCGACCGGTTGCGAATCGTAAATGTATTGGAACCCATCATGGAGAAGTTGGTAGTCAAGAAAAATTTAATGGAGTCGGTAGCAGTGAGAATGCCAACAAGCGCCATGATGCCGAAAGCAATGATTAAGATGGTGAGAATGCTGCGCAGGAGATGGCTCCTGATAGAGTCGATAGAGACCTTAATGTTTTCAAATACAAGCGTTTTGTTCATCGGGAAAAAGGGTTTCAGTTTTTCTCTCCAAATGCCAGATCTCCTGCATCTCCCAGTCCGGGCACCAGGAATAGCTGGGCTGTTAACTCTTCGTCAATATCACCCACCCAAATTGTAACATTCTTTTTGGGTATTGACTTCTTCAGGTGATTCACACCCTCCATGCTGGCAAGAATGGTAGCAATGTGTACATGTGCAGGTTTCCCTCTGGATATCAATTCTTTATACGTCTGAAGCATGGAGGCACCCGAAGCCATCATGGTATCACAAATAACCAGCACTTTCCCATCAATAGGTGTAGAGGAGGCATACTCCACACTCATGGAGAATGTACCATCTTTATGGGCCATTCGGTAAGCTGATATAAATGCATTGGAAGAGCGGTCAAAAAATTTCAGAAACCCCTGATGAAAAGGCAATCCTGCCCGCATAATAGTAGCCAGCACCGGGTATTGTGTCAGTACAGGCACATTGGCAATTCCCAGGGAAGTTACAACTTCTTTCTCCTTGAATATCATTTCCTTACTTATCTCATAAGCGAAAATCTCACCGATTCGCTCCAGGTTATAACGAAACCGCAGGCTGTCCTTCTGGATCTCGACATCACGAATTTCAGACATAAACTGGTTAAGAAGCGAGCGCGACTGGCCCAGTAGGCGAACCATGGATGGGTGTTTCATATGCAGGTCATTTCAAACAAAGATACGAAAAATCAGATTCTGCGCATCTGTTTATAAAATGGAATCCGTGAGATCCTCACAAAAGGGAACGTTGTTTCCCGCGCACCAAAACTCTTATAAAACCGCCCCAGGTTGGGATCGTTTCCTCCTTCGAAATCGAGCAGCGCCGGCCGACCGGCATGCTCCCTGATAAAGGCGTCGAGAAGAAGAAACATTGCTCCATTACTACGGGTCGAGAAGTTGGAAGCTCCGAGCAAAAGGATAAACCGGGTGCGATCCATCAGGAAAAAAGTACCGGCGTCCAACTTCCCGTCACGGTTACCGGCACCCATCAGAATTCCTGAAGCATGTTTCACACAATGGGCAATGATCTTTTCAATCGTAAGGTAGTTCCTGTATTTCAGTTTTCCCTCCTGTTGTCCGAAGTTATTCTTGAACAGGCTGATCAACTCATCAGCAGAGACTCTTCGCACAACCTCTACCCCTGCCTCTTTAGCCTTCCTGATATTACGTTTGGCATTTTGTGAATACCGCCTACTGATATCTTCATAAGGATAGATTAACTCCAATTCGTGGTTTTTGCGTGGAGTTATATCAAAACGGGAGGGATCAACCTTGTTGAAGCCATTCAGATGAATCTCTACCAGTTTGTATTTTGAAGGAATGGCATCCAGGAATCGGGTGACAAGCTCCTGGGTGAGCAGCCCGGTTGTAAAAACTCCCAACTGCTGCGTAAAAAAAGGTTGGGCTAAGTACAAGATTAATGCTTTCCGGTTTTGGGTGAGCGGAAAAACACTCCGATAGTCATCCTCCACCAGGGCATCCCAGCCTGGCGAAACCAGGTCGAGATACCAGGAGTACCCATACACGAGTGAGTTTACGGCTTCCCCGACACACCTGTCCCATTGCGCTTTGTCGATCTGATTATGGGGAAGGTAGCGGATCATGGGGAGGTTTCAGGTTTCAGGTTGCTGGTTTACTGGAGCCGCAATAAATTGCAGCTGCACAGGTTTATAGTTACAAGTAGCTGATAATCAATTCTTAATTCTTAATTCTTAATTCTTAATTCTTAATTTGTAATTCCTCATTCCCCCACTGCCTCTGCCACTACTTTCTCATAGAGAGTTCTCCATCCTTTCCATCTTCCTTTATCAGAAAGGCTCTCGTTGTGCCACAGACTTACGAATTCTCCATTGAACAAACGAACCTGGTCGATGATTTGTTTGATCTCGTCAAAACTCTCTTCACAGGTCAGACGAAGATAATCATGAAACGTGACATCCATTACCGGAACAGGATGGATCCGCAATGGCTTCTCTTCATTCTTTTCAAGATCAAAAAAGAAGAAGGGATGAGCAATTCCGGCACGAAAACCAGGATTCGACGCATATCCCATCGAATAGTCATCCCGGATCCCCAGTTTGACCAGTTGCCGGAAAGTATCAGGAAGGGTAAATTTTAAAAAGTGCTGACGGCTAAGGGTGATCTCCTTTACCGTAATTCTCTCTAAACCTTCAATTTCCTCCTTCACACGGGCAGGATGCTTTGAAGAAGAGAGAGATGGATGAATACCCAGTTCAGTCCATTCGAACAGAGAATTGATCAACTCGCGCATACCACTGCCGCTGACCGGGATATTGTTGTCGTTGCCACCGTAATCGGCAAACAGGATAAAACATACCGACGGGAGGTTGTATTTTTCGTGAAGTTTACGAATGAACGAAAATGTATCATAAGGATCGCGGGAAATGCCTGCAAGAACCTGCAACCGTTCGAACACCTCTAAGGGCCGGCCGTGACCAAGAGAGCGACCAATACCACCCATCGTCCTGTAAAGGGAGCGGTGCCGGTAGGCATACGCGTGGTCAATGTCAATTGTAGGGAGATACCGGTATGGAAGCTGCCTGGTCATCAACGCAGGGTATCGCTGCCGTAACCGGTCAATGAAAAGTTTCAGCCAGATATTCACAATCGGTTTATCGAGAAATCTGTGTTTATAAGCTAGACTGGCAGAGGCTGGAAACCTGCCGAACTTGTCGTGGGCAACGGCTGTGTACTCCTCATACCTCGAAACAAGGTAGAATGATGCCGCCAGGAGGTCGAAGGGAAAGCCAGCATCAGGGACTGATGACTCGAAGAGAATTGGGACATCATGGTAACGCCTGACTGGAATTTCATGAGAAAAGATCGTTTTCTCAAACAGCAATCCCGACGATTCCATGAACAATCCTCCTCCCGGATTCTCCTTTACGTAAGCAATTTTAGGTCCCTCGAATAACAGGTACTCATCCTTCGAATGAGTGAACTTCAGTGAAAGGCCGGCGATCTCTTCAAAAAGAAGGTGGGAAATAAATCGCAGCCGTGCGGTAACTGAAGTTGTATAAAGCAGCAACACAGTTCATGGAGTTGGGTGAGCCAAATTACACAAAAATCAAAAACTTTCGTACTTTTGACTACCTAATTGAGTGATCGGACTAACATGCAAAACTTTATCGTATCGGCCCGGAAATACAGACCACAAACGTTCTCTACGGTCGTGGGGCAGACCGCCATTACCAATACATTGAAAAACGCCATTCTCCACAATCAGCTGGCACAGGCTTTTCTTTTTTGCGGTCCGCGAGGTGTTGGAAAAACTACCTGCGCGAGGATCCTGGCTAAAACGATCAACTGCGAGAACCTCACACCACTAGCCGAAGCATGCGATGCATGTCCATCCTGTATCTCATTCAACGAAAACGCATCATTCAACATTTACGAACTCGACGGAGCATCAAACAACTCTGTTGATGACATCAGAAGCCTTGTCGACCAAGTTCGGATCCCTCCGCAGATGGGCAAATATAAGGTCTATATCATCGACGAGGTACACATGCTCTCCGCATCCGCCTTTAATGCTTTCCTGAAGACATTGGAAGAGCCACCCGCCTATGCAAAATTTATCCTCGCAACAACCGAGAAACATAAAATCCTTCCCACGATCCTCTCCCGATGCCAGATTTTCGACTTCCGGCGGATCACCGTCGATGACATCGCCAGCCACCTTCACTACGTAGCACGTGAAGAACAGATCAATGCCAGTGAGGATGCCCTGCACATCATCGCGCAGAAAGCAGATGGCGCCATGCGCGACGCCCTGTCAATATTCGATCAGCTGGTCAGTTTCGCCGGAAATAAGCTCACCTATGAAACAGTGTTGGAGAACCTGAATGTACTTGATTATGAATACTATTTCAGCATTACCGATAAGATTCTTGGGAAGGAAACAGCCGGAGTATTGCTGATTTTGAACGAGATCCTCGAGAAAGGCTTTGATGGCCAGCATTTTCTGGTAGGTTTTGGAGAACACATACGAAACCTCCTGGTTTGTAAAGACCCGTCTACGGTAAAACTGCTGGAAACAGCACCGAACATCCGGCAGCGGTACCTTGATCAGGCAACCGTTTGTTTTCCCGACTTATTGCTTAAAATACTGGATATCAACAATAAATGCGACCTGAATTACCGGATAAGCAACAACAAGCGGCTTCATCTTGAATTAGCCCTGATGCAGATGTGCATGCTCGGGCAGCGTAACGAGAACGATCCCGGATTTCGGATACCAGATGCCCGGTTACCATTAAAATCACCAGCACCTGTACAATCACAACCACCATCACCTCCCATAGAACTCAAACCCTCCTCATCGAGAAAATACGACAATCAACTTCCCGGTTCGATCTCCATAAAAACACCGGTAAAATCCGAAGTCAAAATTACCGATTCCCATAACGGCGAAGATGCCAATCGGTTAGCTACACCATTTACAGGTGAGGAACTTATAACTCACTGGAAAGCATTTGCCGCCGGACTGAAAATAGATTTTCCGCATCTTGCTACAACACTATCCTCCAGAGATCCTCTCTTGAGAGATGAATGGGTGATTGATTTTGATGTTGATAACCGTATCCTCGAAGAAGAGTTGAACCAGAAGCGCAGTGACTTACTTGAATATCTCAGACAAATGCTTGGCAACCACCAGATCACACTTCATACCAGGATCCAGGAGAATCCAGTCGAGCGAAAACCATATACCGACAAAGAGAAATTCGAACAAATGGCAGCCAAAAACCCAGCCCTGAACAAACTTAAAGAGCAACTTGACCTGGATATTGAATACTGATGAAGAAGATCTTCTGCATTGGAGAAACCGTTCTCGACATTATCTTCCAGAACAATCAGCCTGTGGCAGCCAAACCGGGTGGCTCCATGCTCAATAGTGCTGTTTCTTTGGGGCGGACTGGATTAAAGCCGGTATTTATCAGTGATTTCGGACTGGATGAAGCCGGAGTATTGATCGAAGACTTTCTAAGAAATAATGACGTTAATACAACCTATGTAGAGCGGTTCACCGATGGTCAGACCGCAATTTCGTTGGCGTTTCTTGATGCCGACAAGAATGCCAGTTACTCCTTTTATCGGAACTTTCCCGTGCATCGGGGACTGAATAATCTGCCAAGTGCAGATGAAGGAGACATCGTCGTATTCGGCTCATTCTATGCCATTAACTATGAAGTTCGACAACCCCTTTGGAATTTTCTTATTCGTGCAAAATCCAACGGCGCGTTCCTTATTTATGACCCGAACTTCAGGAAGCCTCACCTGAAAAAACTTCCTCAGTTTCAGCCATGGATACTTGAAAACATAAATATTGCGCAGATTACACGAGGCTCAGCAGGAGATTTCATGCATATTTTTAACCTGAATGATGCCTCCAGCGTCTACAAAGAGATCCTGAATCATGGAGGGGAATCACTGGTTTATACCAAAAGCAATGCCGGCGTTGAGGTGATCACACCGGATTTACATCTGACCGTAGACGTCCCCAGCATCTGCCCTGTGAGTACGATTGGGGCAGGAGACGCATTCAACGCCGGGTTGATCTATTCATTCGCAGGGTTCCCCGAACCAAATCCCCTGCCTCTTGACCAGTATGGGTGGGATAAGGTGATTCGCTTAGCTGTTGAGTTTTCCACGAATGTTTGTTTGAGCCTTGATAATTATATTTCACACGAATTTGTTAATGAGATCCGTAAAAAACAATAATCCATTCAGGAGGGTAATAATGCAAACCAAAAGCTTGACACCATTAATCCTGGGTCTGTTGTTTTCCCTGCAGGTGAATTCACAATGCATCAACGGAACAAACAGTTATCCCATCTATAAAATGGGTGCTCAGCTTGTTGAACAGTTTGACACTGAAGGATCAGAAATTGTACGGATCGAGTATGACCTGGTTTTTACTTCGAAAGAGACTTATCGAAATTTAAGCCCCGACTGGGAGTATTCAATTATCGGATTTGCCGATAGTGGCGTCAAGGATCTGGATGTTAAGGTATATGAATATGACAAATTACTGGATAAATGGAAATTGATTGCTGAGGATAATTCGAGTGAAGCCTACGCTATTGTTACTGTGAGACCAACAACTGATGCCCTGTACAAAGTTGAAGTAATTGTTTATGAATTTAAACCCGGATATACTGCTGCCAGATATGGGTTAATGTTCGTTCATGATTAATTTACATAATTTATTGCGAATAATATACTAGCTGGTAGTTATGTTTAGATGGCTTTCAAAAACAATTCTGAAGTTCTTCGGCTGGAATACCAATGGAGCCCTGCCCGAAGGGATTAAAAAAGCTGTTGTTGTTTCCGCGCCCCATACTAGTTATTGGGACTTTGTTGTTGGTCGGCTAACATTCTGGGCAATCAAGGTGAACATCAGGTTTTTAATTAAAAAAGAGGTATTCATATTCCCCCTGGGATGGTTGTTTGAGAAGCTTGGGGGGTTACCGGTTGACCGTGGAAGGTATAAAAGCAATATGGTAACTCAGGTGGTAAAAATGTTTGAGGAGCATGATGAACTTGTTGTTGTAATCACACCAGAAGGAACAAGGAGACGGGTGGAACACTGGAAAAAGGGGTTCTATCTCATTGCATTGGAAGCAGGCGTCCCACTTGCACTCTCGTTTATTGATTACGGTAAAAAGACTGGCGGCGTTGGTCCTATCTTCTATCCCACCGGGGATTATGAGAAAGACATGATCTTTATCCAGGATTTCTACAAAGATAAAACAGCCTGTCATCCCGAAAGGTTCAACCTATCAAAAAAAGAAAAATAATGAAAGCACCCAAAGCCTCGCTCTCCCAGATCAGGGAATTCCTTAATGCAAAAAAAATGGCCGTCGCCGGCGTCTCACGCGATCCAAAAAAATTTGGCTACCAGGTTTATAAGGCCATGAAGGGCCAGGGATATGAACTTTACCCACTCAATCCAAGAGCCTCCGAAATTGAAGACACACAAGCCTATTCAACAATTTCGCAACTACCAGCCGAGGTAAAGCACCTTGTAATCCTGACACCGAAAACAGAGACAGAGAAACTTGTGATGGAGGCGATCGCTCATGGTATTGATCAAATATGGATCCAACAGATGTCAGACACCCCTGAAGCCGTCAAACTTGCTTCTGATGCAGGAGTCCACCTTGTCACCGGCCAATGTATCTTTATGTGGATCGAGCCTGTGAAAGGCATTCACAAGTTCCACAGGTCCATCATGAAGTTTTTCGGCCTTCTGCCAAGGTAACCGGGTTCAATCATCTAATCATTACCTTTGTCCAGTATTAATCAGTCCAATGTGAATTTGAACCCTCCACCGGCCCTACTTCTCTCCCTTGTTGCACTTCTTTTTCTCAGTGCTTGCAATGTTACCAAGCATATTCCCGAAGGATCATTCCTGCTGGTAAAGAATAAGATTGAGATCGATACAAAGAAGGTCTCGACGGATGAACTCGCCGGATATTACCAGCAGGAGCCCAATAGAAAGTTTCTGGGAATATCCAGGCCAGGCATTTCGTTCTATAACTGGGGAGCCAAAGGGAAGGATTCCAAATTTAAAAAATGGTTACGCAACAAGATTGGATCGGCCCCTGTTATCCTCGACACCAATATGGTGAAGATCAGCCTGAAGCAGATGGGGTTATACCTTGATAATATTGGTTATTTCAATGCTACATTGTCCGACACAATCACGTACAAGAAGAAAAAAGCAAAGGTTATCTACCGTATTAAAACCAACACGCCCTATAAAATCAGGAACCTTAACTGGTCTATCACAGATACTCAACTTGCCCGGTTTGTTTTCCTCGACTCATCGAAATGCCTGATACAGAGAAATGCCGATTACAATGCGTATACCATCGATAAAGAGCGAACCCGAACTACAACAGCATTGATCAATCAGGGCTATTACCGGTTCACATCCAACTATATCATCTTCCAGGTGGACAGCTCCCTGAGTTCACGACAAATGGATATTAAGGTGGAGATCCTGAACCCTGTAATTCTCAGCCTTGAGGACTTTGGAATGGTCATGGAATCGACTCACCGTCGATATAAGATACACAATATTTACATCTTCCCCCAATTTGATTACCAGAAAAGAGCGACACAAGTCTTTGATACAGTTGCTAAAACATACGAGGATCCATACAGGGGGAGAAAATCGATCACGTATTATTTCATGTATAGAGATAAAATCAAACTTCGCACCCGAACAATTGCCCAAAATATTTTGCTCGAACCCGACAGCTGGTACAATCTCAAAGACATTGATCAAACATACGCCAGGCTATCTGGGTTGCAGAACTTCAAATTTATCAATATCGATTTTGTTGATGCTGATCTTACCGATGAAGAAAGGAGCCTCTGGCCTTATCAGTTGAACAGTCATGTTAAGCTTGCGCGATCATCATCACAATCCCTGAGCTGGAGTACGGACGGGACCAATTCGGCGGGAGCTCTTGGAGTTGCCGCAAACATTGGATATATGAACCGGAATATATTCCATGGAGCCCAGATTCTGAAACTGACTTTGAGTGCTTCAACTCAAATGCAGGCTGGTGGCGGGCAGGGAGGGTTGTTTAATACCATCGAGTTTGGAGCCAACGCTAGCATTACATTTCCTCAGTTCCTGATTCCTATCAGGCAGGAGAAATTGCCTAAATCATTCAAGCCAAAAACGACGCTTAGCATCGGTTACAATTTTCAGCAGAAACAGGATCCTGATTATATAAGGCATATCGTCAATACCTCATTCGGTTATACCTGGATACAAAGTCCAACGCTTTCCCATACGTTGAATCCAATTGAAGTCCTGCTTGTTAAGATATTTCCAAGTCCCGAATTTACGGCTAAGCTTGACTCACTGGAGGATGAGCGTTATAAAAACCAGTATACGGATCATATGATTGCAGGACTGAAATACACTCTTACCTTCAGTAACCAGAAAGTCTCAAGGCACAAGGATTTTTTTTACATCCGGTCCAACTTTGAAACATCAGGGAACCTGCTTTATGGAATCAACAGCCTGTTCAAATCCTCCAAAAATGATGATGGACAATATACCCTGTTCAATATTAAGTATTCTCAATTTATTCGGCCAGATCTCGACTTTCGTTTCTACAACCAATTTGGGAAAGGCTACTCAATTGTTTACCGGTTTTATGGAGGGATAGGCTTCTCTTTTGGAAATTCCACCGTCCTTCCTTTTGAGAAGGCGTTTCTGGCAGGGGGTGCCAACGACATGCGAGGCTGGAGGATGGGAGACCTGGGTCCGGGCTCCTTTCATAACGACACGGTTAGTCAGAACTTTGGTCAATTGGGAGACATGCAGCTTCAATTCCAGATTGAGTACCGGTTCCCGATTTATAGTTTTTTTAAAGGTGCTCTTTTTACTGATATCGGAAATGTGTGGTTACTACAACCCTCACCCGATTTACCCGGAGGCACTTTCTATTTTGACTCATTTTGCTGGCAATTGGGTATGGATGTCGGTATAGGTTTCCGGTTGGATTTCGACTTTTTTATTTTCAGGATTGATCCGGCAATTCCAATCCGGATGCCGTCGATGGACAGCAAAAACAAATGGTATTTCAGCAAGTTGCAGTTAAAGGATATTATTTGGAATTTTGGGATAGGGTACCCGTTCTAAGGCACCAAATAACAAGCATCAAATAACAAGCATCAAATAACAAATAAATCTTATGAGTTTGAATTTTGATTAGTGTGATTTGAGATTTTTCCATATCTTTGCATCCTCATTTTTGGGAGCATAGCTCAGCTGGTTCAGAGCATCTGCCTTACAAGCAGAGGGTCACAGGTTCGAATCCTGTTGCTCCCACCTCAAACAAACACGCGGAAAAGCCACTTTTTACAGTGGCTTTCTTCATTTTACCTAAATTAATTTTAGCATTTTTTAACTACGTTTTCTTACGCTTTCTTCCGTTTTTTCACGGTTTTTCACCATCTTTGTTTACGGATAGTTTACCGAATACTTTTTTTCTATCATACTGTTTATCTGTTCTTTATAATTTTATCAAGGGACCTGCTAGAAAGCAAAGGGTGTTGTTTTTGGGCATGTTTACCGTTTTGTTTAGAATTATTCAATGCAATTCATTACTATCAAATAAATAAACGTAGTATTAACGAGCGTTTTCGTGCATTCTATGAAATATTTACAGGTAATAAATTAATAAAATATCATGGCTACAACAACCCTTAAAATCGTTCTGTACACTTCCAATACCCTACGGACCGGATACCACCACATCAAACATGAAAAGTCACATAAACGCTCTCTCTCGGTAGAGGTGCTGCATAAGATCCATGCCCTGGAAATAACCGATAAGCCAGTCCTTCACAAATACCGGCAACTCTTTATGCTGATGTTCTATCTCCAGGGGATCAATTTTATCGACCTGGCCTCTTTAAAGGTATCCAATATCTAGGATGACCGTCTGGTATATCGCCGCCGCAAGATTCACCGATCCCTTTCAGTTCTATTATTGGATTAGGCCAAAGCTATTATAGGTGAACTTGTAAGCCTCCCAAAGCGCACCTGCCGTTTTTGCTACCCACCCTCAATCCAAACTCTGCTTCTCCCCTTCACAATCAGGAGGTTTACCAGCGTAAATGGTTTAACAAAAAACTCGTTGAAATTGCCGATCTGATCGGGATTCCTCACTTTACCGGATATGCAGCCCGACATTGTTGGGCTTCAATGGCCAATGAGGGCCAGATCCCTATTACAGCCATTGCCCAGGCACTCGGCCATACTTCCGTCAAAACTACTCAGATCTACCTGGATGAACTTTCACATGCTGCCACAGACCTAGCATCTATTCGTATGGATGAGCTTTTTGATTTGTCAAAAAAGAAAAAGCCCGGACCAAAAGATTAGTTTAGTTTCAAAACTAAAGTGAAATACTGACTGTACTTGCGGCTTACGAGGTGTAAGTAGCTGGTTCAATTAATTCAGCTCGACAATACTCACTTGCGGTGATCTTTCTCCCCGCTTTTCCTTATCGTTCACCACCCTGAGAGTTTACTCACGAGAATATTCATTTCAATGGTGTTCGTGAACTCGCTTCGCTCGGTTCCGCCCAGCGCAGCATAAGGTAGTTTGCAAACTACTCCTGACAGTCGTTTGCGGAAATCCATTCCTCTGATTCATCTGGTAAGGCCGGCCAGTCGTTTCGCTTGACCTCCGCACGCTTACACAATTTTCAAAGAGCCTTCCATCATTTACTCAGCATTCAATCCCCAATTAGGGGATTGATTCAAGGCACACACGTGTGGCCGCTCAACGCATCAAAGGTAGTACTTCAATGAGCGCGAATCGGCCGGTTTTGTTGCGATATAGCGGCATGTTATTGGCATTTTGTTGTTTACTCAAATTGCCGATAACGGCGGCAGCCGATGTGCAGGGATTACTTGGTGTGGTGTTTGTATTCGTTTTTTCTTCATTTCTTTTCTTACGTTCACTTTGAATCACATAGCCTGTATG